>JAEEGL013240285.1_pt1 | contig 55160 bp, 49 predicted proteins | sample 9134231 | NCBI WGS metagenome assembly JAEEGL01 (sample SAMN16246548, study PRJNA631951) | gut metagenome | biome: gut microbiome; feature: rumen; material: fiber-attached | host: Bos | place: Iran: Karaj | collected 2018-10
AAGAGGGAGAAAGTGTTTATCTTTGTTCGGGGACACAGCCAGTATATGCAATAGAAGGCAACTTGCCGACCGAGCCTGAAAACCATAGTGTTTTCGAAGATTCAAAGACCGTCTTACGCTATCTTGGAAAGGACGGAAAAGAGGGAAGCTATTATTTATCCTACAGCCTTATCGACGGCCCGGTGGTGTTGGGAGAATATGTCATAACGCGCTGCGACCGCAGCGGGAACCCTTCCGGGTATGCTGTCCTGCGGCAAGAAGAATACGATTATTGTTCGCGGGACAGCATTTTTATCTCGGAGAACGGCGACGTATTCGCCTTGGCTGCAATAGACGGAAACGTCAACGTTTATTCTGTGATCCTCGGTAAAAGCTACGAGTCGCATATCGATGACCTTGAAACGCTTGCGGAGTATATTTGTCGAGGTCTTTCTGTTCCGAAAAGGGATATTTCCTGCGAAAGATTGTCCTGCGGCGAAACGATATCTGTTATCTCTCCCGTTTGTATAGAATTCCGTGTCGCTTCTCATGAATCGCCGCTTTATCAAAGGCGCTTTGTTCCGTTTTATTACGAAGATCCTTGTTGTAAAATTTTCTTCCGGGTCATTCTTCAAGCCCCTGGATGAGAACTCTCTTGTAGTTTCATTTTTCTCAATTTGATTCTATCTTACGGCAGAAAACAGCACCGCTGTCTGTTTCTGCTTATATTCCCGTACATTAAAGAAAGAGGAATTAATTATGAAAAAGAGAGTTCAAACAGCCATTATTTTACTTCTCGTCCCGCTCCTTCTGTTTCTTGTTTCATGCGGGCAAAGCCCGGGGCCTGAAATAGCAAAGCTCCCGACGCCCGAGCCGACCTCCGTTCCAACGGATGCGCCTACCGCTGCTCCTACCTTGCCTTGCGAAACGTTATCGGCGACTGAGAACGCAAACGAGATCGCACGGCAGATAGAGCTTCCGGACGGCTTTATTCCCGAGCGCAAGCCCGAATATCTGGAGAGCGGGTATTATACCCGTTATTCGTGCTCAATAGGAGAGTACACTTTCGTTGTGAGGATGGGCACATACGAAATGGAACTGTTGAGGATCAAAGACATGGAAAGTGAGTCGATTTTCAGCGGCCTTTCAATTGAGCCGTTTCAGGGAGTGACCGAGACCGGTATATATGTTTGTTCATGGGAATATGCAGGAGGATCCGGAACCCCTCTTCTGCCCGCTGATCATCTTTTCTTCATCGATGCAGATACATGCGAGGCAGAGGATCTTGGAGAAGCCATAAACTATTGTGTGCAAACCAACCGATATCTCATCGGTCAAACCGAAGAAAGCACTTCCGAGGATGGCCGCATGAATTATACTTTATGGCGCTTTGACCTAGAAACGCACGAGCGAGTTGAACTATGCTCGTTCGGAGGCGAGGAAAACAGCGGCTTCTATGGAAAGTGGTTCGGCGGAGATCGCATATTTTTTACATTCCTCAGCGGATACGTCAGTACGGATTTCGGCATCTATATGCTAAACGTCGAAACCGGCGAATTAGAGAAGCTTGCCGATCACGGGCTTCCTTATGCGCTTGATGAGAATGGTGTGCTTCTCTATGTGGATTTTTTCGACAGCAAGCCCTATATCAACTGACTGACTCTTAACTATTGCCGGGAGACAGCGTGTCTCCCGGCGTTTTACTCTCAGCCAAAGCTCCTTTGAGTTATCGTTCTGTGTGCTGTGTCGTTTTTTCTTTACACCGGGCGGGCGTTGTGTTATACTTAATATGGATAGAAATGTGCCCTTGATGGGCCGCAACAATCGTTTCGGAGGAAATATGTCAAAGAAGAAGGAAAAGGCTCCCGTCGTGCGCCGCTGCTCGGTCGGCGGTCAGGCCGTCATGGAGGGCGTAATGATGCGCTCGGACGTCGGCATTGCGATGGCGGTGCGCAAGCCGGACGGAAGCATTGCGAAAAGCTATAAAAAGTTCTTATCCAAGGCCAAAAAGGGCACGTTCCTCGGCCTGCCCGTGATCCGCGGCGTTGTCGCGTTCGTCGAATCCTTGAAGACCGGCATGGACACGACCACCAAGTCGGCGGAGATGCTCGGCGAAGGCTATCAGGAGGAACCTTCGAAGTTTGAAAAATGGGTCGCCGACAAGCTCCACGTCGACGTCATGAAAGTCGTCACCGTCGTCGCGGTGATACTCGGCGTGCTGCTCTCGGTCGGGCTCTTCGTGGCTCTGCCCATGCTCGTTTCGTCGCTCATATTCGGCAAGGTCACGAAGGGCGTTACGGATAATTTCTATCTGTGGCGCGCGCTGGTCGAGGGCGGCATGAGGCTCGTTATCTATATCGGGTATCTCTTCCTCGTTTCGTGCATAAAGGATATCCGCCGCCTGTTCATGTATCACGGCGCGGAGCATAAGACCATCGCCTGCTACGAGGCGGGCGAGGACGAGCTCACTCCCGAGAACGCCATGAAGTACAGGCGCCTTCATCCCCGCTGCGGGACGAATTATCTCTTCCTCGTGATGGCGGTGTCGATAATCGTGCTAACGCTCGTCGACATCGGGCTGCACTATCTCGGCTTCCCCGCCGAGGGCATGAACGAGATATTGGCGAGGCTCATCCGTTTCGGCGTCCGCATAGCGTTCATACCCGTCGTCGCCGGTCTCAGTTACGAGGTCCTGCGCGCCGCGGCGAAGAGGGACAATATCGTCACCAAGATAATCCGCGCTCCCGGCATGGCGCTCCAGCTGATCACCACCAGGGAGCCCGATCCCGACATGCTGGAGGTCGCCATTTACGCCTTCTATCTCGCCATGGGCGAAAAGAACCCGCTCGAGGAAAAGAAGCTCGCCGAGGAAGCGGCGAAGAAAGCGGCGGAAGGTCCTGCGGACGGCAATTATCCTGCGGACGGCGACCTTCCTGCGGACGGCGACCTTCCTGCGGACGGCGATCGTCCTGCGGACGGCGATCGTCCTGCGGACGGCGGTCCTGCGGACGGCGATACTGCGGACGGCGACCTTCCTGCGGACGGCGATCGTCCTGCCGAAGCGGCGGACGAAGCATGCTCTGCGGAATGAAGCTCCGCGAGGCAATCGGATACGCGGAGAAACGGCTTTCCTCCGTCTCCGACGAGCCGGGCACGGAGGCACGGATACTCGTTTCGGAGCTCACGGGGAAGACCCGCGCGGAGATCGCTTTCTCCGACGAAACCCTGTCCGAAAGCACGGCGGCAGCGCTCGGAGAGGCGATAGAAAGGCGGCTCGCCCGCGAACCGCTCCAATATGTTTTGGGCAAGTGGTGGTTCATGGGGCTCGAGTTCGCAGTCGGCCCCGAGGCGCTCATACCGAGGCAGGACACCGAGACGCTTGCGGAAGAAGCGCTCCGACTCATTGAGGAAAGGGGCTATATGACCCTGCTCGATATCTGCACGGGCACCGGCTGTATCGCCGTATCGCTCGCGAAGCTTTCGGGCATACGCGCCGAGGCCTCGGACGTTTCGCCCGAATGTGCGCTCCTCGCGAAGAAAAACGCCGAAAAGAACGGCGTTTTTATCAATGTCCGCACCGCCGATCTCTTCGAGGGAGCCGGCGTTTACGATATCGTCACTGCGAATCCGCCCTATATCTCCGCAGAGGATATGGCGCTTCTTTCTCCCGAGGTGAAGCGCGAACCGGCTCTCGCCCTTTCCGGCGGCGAGGACGGGCTCGGGCTATATCGCATTATCGCAAAGACCGCGGGAGAGCATATCGCTCCCGGCGGAGCGCTGCTCCTCGAGGTCGGCGCGGGCGAGGCGGAGGCCGTCGCCGCGATGTTTCCGGGGCGCGAGGCGCGGATAATAAAGGACTTGAACGGCGTCGAAAGAGTCGTATCAATAGATCATTAAGGCCGAATTATGCTTGAAAAGCTTGCAAAAATGAAGGAGCGTCATCTGGAGCTCGGCGAAAAGCTCTCCGATCCCGCGGTGATAGCCGATCAAAAGCTGTTCCGCGCTCTCGCGAAGGAGCACTCCGATCTCGGCGAAATAGTCGCGGTCTACGACGAGTACCGCTCCGCGCTCGACACCGCGGCGGAATGCCGCGAGCTGATCGCCGAATCGGGCGACGCCGAGATGCGCGAGCTCGCTCACGACGAGCTGCGCGGCGCGGAATCGAAGGCTTCGGAGCTTGAGGAGAAGCTGAGATACATGCTCCTGCCCAAGGATCCGAACGACGACCGCAACGTAATTATCGAGATCCGCGCCGGTATCGGCGGAGACGAGGCCGCTCTCTTCGGGGCGGTGCTGTTCCGCATGTACTCCCGCTACGCCGAGCGTCACGGGTTCCGCATGGAGATCATCGACATGAACGACACCGAGATTGGGGGCGTGAAGGAGGCCGTCTTCCAGATAAGCGGCCGTTCCGCCTATTCCCGCATGAAGTACGAGAGCGGGGTGCACCGCGTGCAGAGGGTCCCCGAGACCGAGTCGCAGGGCCGCATACACACCAGCGCCGCTACCGTCGCCGTGCTCCCGGAGGCCGACGACGTGGACGTTCAGATAGATCCGAACGACATCCGCGTCGACACCTACCGTTCGAGCGGCGCGGGCGGACAGCACGTCAACAAGACCTCGTCCGCGATACGAATCACGCATATCCCGACGGGCATAGTCGTTCAGAGCCAGGATGAGCGCAGCCAGATACAGAACCGTGAAAAAGCCATGCGCGTTCTCAAGAGCCGGCTTTACGAGCTGTATTCCTCGCAGGCGCACGAGGCGGAGGCGGACGCGCGCCGCCGCATGGTCGGCACGGGCGACCGCTCCGCAAAGATAAGGACATACAACTTCCCCCAGAGCCGCATCACGGATCACCGCATCGGCCTCACGCTCTACAAGCTCGAGGCGTTCGTCGACGGCGATATGGACGAGATGATAGACGCGCTTATACTCGATGAAAGGATGAAGCTCCTGCAGTCGGAAGAATGACAACACACGATGAAAACCGAAGTTTATAACGCGATCAGCCAAAAAGAAAACGGAACCAATATCTGCGGCAGGATCATCCGCGGCGGCGGTCTCGTCGCATTCCCGACCGAGACGGTCTACGGTCTCGGCGCGAACGGGCTCGACGGCGCTGCCGTTGAAAGGATATTCGAGGCCAAGGGCCGCCCGTCCGACAACCCGCTGATACTCCACGTTGCGAAGAAGTCCGACGTGAAGGATCTCTGGCGGCACGTTCCCGACGAGGCGAGAAGGCTCATGGACGCCTTCTGGCCCGGGCCTCTGACGCTGATCTTCGTGAAGAGCGACATAGTCCCCGACGAGGTCACGGCGGGGCTCTCCACTGTCGCCGTTCGCATGCCCGAGCACAAGACCGCGCTCGCGCTGATAAGGGCGGCGGGCGTGCCTATCGCCGCGCCGAGCGCCAATCTCTCGGGCCGGCCCAGCCCGACGACCGCGGAGCACGTGCTCGAGGACATGGACGGACGCATAGACGCGGTCATCGACGGAGGTCCCTGCAGGGTCGGGGTCGAATCGACCGTGCTGACGCTCGTCGGAAGGCCGACCATACTCCGTCCCGGCGGGATAACGAGAGAGATGCTCGAGCAGGTCATTGGCACGGTCGACGTGTCTCCCGCTGTGCTGCGTCCGCTTGCAGAAGGCGAGACCGCGGCGAGTCCCGGAATGAAGCACAGGCACTACGCTCCCGACGCGGAGGTGGTCGTGGCCGTGGGTTCTCCGAGAAAGATCGCGTCGATCATCTGCCGCGAGTACGATATCACCGAGGCGATGGGCAAGCGCGCGGTGATACTCGGTACGGAGCAAACCGCCTCTTGTTATCATGGCATGGAGTGTGATATAATAGGGGACAGATCCGATCCCGCTTCTCTCTGTTCCGAGCTCTTCGCCGCTCTCCGCCGCTGGTCCGGCAGGGCCGACGTCATCTTCGCCGAGGGCGTTCCCGAGAGCGATCAGGGGCTGGCTTACATGAACCGGCTTTTAAGGGCCGCGGGATTCAAGGTTCTTAACGAATGAAGGAGTTTTTCAATGAATATTGCCATATGCTCCGATCACGGAGGATTTGAACTGAAGGAAAAGATCAAGGCGTACGTCGAGAGCATGGGCCACGCAGTCAGGGACTTCGGCTGCTTCTCCGAAGCCTCCGTGGATTATCCCGACTTCGCTTTCCCCATGGCGGAGGCCGTGGCGAGGGGCGAATTCGACCGCGGCATCGCGATCTGCGGCACGGGAATAGGCGTTTCCATCTGCTGCAACAAGGTCAAGGGCATAAGGTGCGCCCTCTGCTCCGAGCCCGTATCGGCAGAGCTCACGAGGAGGCATAACGACTCGAACGTCCTCGCTATGGGCGGCAGGATCATCGGCGTCGAGACCGCGAAGGCCATCACGAAGGTATGGCTCGAGACCGCCTTCGACGGCGGGCGGCATCAGGGCAGGATCGACAAGATCTCCAGGTACGAAGATAAAACAGAAGAATAAACTATCGGAGGCATAACCATGAGCGAACTCAAAAACGTAACCGTAATCGACCATCCGTTGGTACAGCACAAGCTCGCGCTCCTGCGCGACAAGAACACGGGCACGAAGGATTTCCGTACTCTTCTCGGAGAGCTTTCGACGCTCATGGCATACGAGGTCACGAGGGATCTTCCTCTCGACGAGGTCGATATCGAGACCCCCGTCGCGCCGGCAAAGGCGAAGATGCTCCTCTCCTGCAAGGTCGGCGTAGTGCCCATACTCCGCGCCGGTCTCGGCATGACCGACGGCATTATGGGACTCCTGCCCACCGCCAAAATGGGACATATCGGCCTTTTCCGCGATCCCGAAACGCTCAAGCCCGTCACCTATTACTGCAAGCTCCCCGCCGACGTTGAGGACCGCGCGGTCATTATCGTAGATCCCATGCTCGCCACCGGCGGCTCCGCGTGCGAGGCGATCCGGAAGGTCAAGGAATCCGGCTGCAAGTCGATCCGTCTCATGTGCCTCGTATCCGTTCCCGAAGGCATCAAGGCCGTCAACGAGGCTCATCCCGACGTGAAGATATTCGTCGCCGCCATCGACGACCATCTCAACGACCACGGCTATATCGTCCCCGGCCTCGGCGACGCGGGCGACCGTATCTTCGGCACCGTGTAAAAGGCTCCAAAAAACACCGCGGCGCGGAAGCATGGCTTCCGCGCCGCTTTTTTCACATTTCACCCGAGGCGTCAAATGATGTTGATCACGCCGGAGTCTATCATTATCCACTCCCCGTCCTTATAGAAATAGAGGTTTCCCGTATAGCTTGCGCCGTTGTAGTCGCCTATCGCCCACGAGCCGCCTCCGCGATTCTGCCTGCAATACACTGCATCAAGGATCTTTATGACAGAGCCTCCGTATGCCGAGCAAAGCGAATACCGGGTCGAATAGATGTCGTTGTCCTCGTTCGTCCTGAAGTACAGGACGCCGTCCTGACGTCCATCGACGCGTATGACCGGATCGGTCGCCAGCATTTTTCCTTCGCAGAAAAGACGGATGCCCGATTGATCCCGTTTGGCATAATAGAGATAATCTTCGCCGTCGAACCACGCATAGGAACTGGCGCTCCCGACTCTCGTGATCCCCGTATCCACGAACACGGGCTCGCCTATGCCGAAGCCCTCTATATCGGCTGTGTAAAGCCCCGCTCTTTCCTCGTCCAGAGGGGCGACGAAAGCGACCTTGGTCCCCGACGCGCTGATCACTCCGGGGAGGTTTCTCGAGTTCTCGCTCAAAACGACGATCTTGTCCTTTATCGCGAGTATCGCCCCGCCGTCACTTCCGTCGCTCTCGGAGAAGCATATGGAAAGAACGGGTGTTTTTGAGCTGTAGTTGAAGCTGTAGAGCCCTTTCTTATGTGAGAAGATGACGTACTCCTCGGTGCCGTCCGAAAAACAGAGCTCCGCATTTTTGCTCTCCGCCACGAATTTCAGATAATACTTCTCGCCCGTCGGGTATGAGCACAGCAGGGTGCTCCCGTCCGAACCGCCCGAGGATCCCGCTGATCCGCCGCCGAAATCGGGCTCGTACTCCTGTTTTTCCTCCCCGACGTTTTTCCTGTACCATTTCCCGCCGTCGACGCGGAAGGCGATATCCGCGTCTTCCGTCGACGTCACATTGTTGACGCGGCTTTCCACGAAGGCCGCGTTCCCGCTCGCCATGTCGTATTCGTAAAGATCCAGGTTTAGCGTCAGGTAGTAGATCGTCTTTTTAGCGGATATGTATCTCGTGTATCCGCTCGCCACGCCGTCCGCAACGTGAACGGAGGGATTCGATGCGTCCGAAACGAACTTGTAGTATAGGTTGGTGCTTCCGTGATCCGTGAAAAAAGCGACGTCGTCCTTTTCGTTGTACCGGCAGATCAGCGTCCCGGCGAGCGCGGAGAGGCTGCTGTTTTCATGCCACTGCCCGTTCATAAGATCGTCCGTCAGTCTGACGGGAGTCGCTCTTTTGCTGTCGACAAAATAGATCGCATCGTCCTTTACGTAGAAACAGTACTTCGGCTTCTCTTCCGGAGCCTCGGTCGGCGCGGCGGTCTCCGCAGGGACTTCCGTTTCCGCAGGAGCGGTCTGCGCCGCCGAAGCGGTCTCCGCAGGCTTTGTCGCTCCGCCGTTTTCGCTTTCCCTGGCGGGATCGACTTTTTTGCCCGAGCAGGCGGCGAAAAGAAGCGCCGCAAGGCATGCCGCGGCAACGATCGCGGCCGAGATCCTCTTTTTACGATCCTTCATCTTGTTTCCTCCCGTAGTTCGATAAAGCAACGCCGCCTCCGAAGGATCCGATCCCCCGGAAGCGGCGTATCATTGACAATGATTATTTCCACCCGCTCCGGTCGAACGCAGCGCCGGTGGTGGAGGTGCCGTCGTTGGCGACGTGATCCGCGTCGGCGGTGAACATGAACCACGTCATCCAACCGGCGTCGGTGAAGTTCTGCGCGGAGCCGTCCGCCCAGGTCACGTCGACGTAATAGCTCCCGTTCTCAAGCGTGACGACGTCCCAGAAATGCATGGTCTTGTCGGTCATACCGTTCGTGACCCTGCGGCAGTCGAAGCCTGCGACGCGGCAGAGATACTCGAAGCCTATCGTGTAGCCCTGGCAGATCGACCAGCCGTTCACGATGGCGCCGTATGCGGTCATCGCGTAGCGGGGGATCTCCTCGTTCTCAACGTGCGCGTACTGGGAGTTGAGCGAGATATAACAGGCGAGCGCGCGGTACTTGTCCACCGCGGAGAAGCTTTCCGGGATGCGGCTGACGACGTAGCGGCTCACCGCGTCGAGAGCCTCGACCTGCGCCATGACCTCGTCCTTGTTATCGGCGGGCGCGTAATACCTTCCCTCGGGAAGGAAGAACACCGTGCGGAACGAAGCCTCGTCCGTGCCGGTGCCGGAGCCGGGCCTGCTGCCGTCCGTGCGGCCGCTGCCGCTTCCTCCGCTGCTGCCCGAGGAGCGGTCGTCCTCGAGCTCGACGTCGAAATACGTCTCAAGCTCGGGATGGTCGATAAACAGCGCTTCCTTGACCTCCTCCATGAGCTCGGGAGAGCATTTCGCGCGGTAGCTGCGGAAATCCTTCGCGCAGGACAGAAGCCTTTCATAGAGCACGAGGCCTTCGCCGGTAAGCGATTTGTACCTGTTCGCTCCCTCAAACGCCCGGATGCTGCCTCCGGCCTCGATGGGATTCTCGGAGATGTGCTTTATGACCTCGTCCATGATCTTCTGCGCCCGCAGCACGCATTCACGCGCGTGCTCGCCCAGCTCCTCCATGCCGGCGGGCAGCTCGCCCGGCGCGGCTGTCGGCTCCGAGGTCGGCTCCGCCGAGGGCTCCGGCGTGACCTTTTCCGGCGCGGAGGTCGGAGTCTCCGGCGTGTTCTCCGCGGGAGTCGTTTCGGGCGCCTCGGTATAGGTTATGGAGGCCAGATAGTTGGTCATGTCGGGGAATGTGCAGCTCTTTGCGGCAAGGAGCATTGCGCTCACAAGCAGTATGGCGGCGATTCTTTTCATTTCTAACACCTCTTATCGGGCGAACGGCGAATCCGCCGTTTCAGCCCGGAATATTTCGCAGTCGTAACCCGTTTCCTTCTTATAGATCCTTGCGATGCTTTCGGCCGCAGCTTCGGCTCTGTCCTTTCCGACAAGCGCTATCGCGCAGCCGCCGAAGCCGGCTCCCGTCATCCTCGCTCCGAGGACGCCGTCCTGCGCCCTCGCGGCGCCGACTATGGAGTCGAGCTCCTTTCCCGTGACCTCGTAGTCGTAACGGAGAGAATCGTGAGATTCGTTCAGCAGCTTCCCGAAGCGCTCCATATCGTCCTTTTCGAGCGCCGAAGCAGCATCGCGCACGCGGCGGTTCTCATATACCGCGTGACGCGCGCGGCGGAGTATCGGTTCCGGCAGCGCGTCTTTTGCCGCCTCGAACTCATCCGGCGAAAGCTCGCAGAGCCCTCCGAGAGGTTTGTTCAGCCTCGCGCTCAGGAGCTCCTTCGCCTTCTCGCACTCCGCGCGGCGCTCGTTGTATTTCGAGTCCGCGAGGCGGCGCGGCTTTCTGGTGTTCATTATCAGAAGAGTGTTCTCTCCCGTATCAAAAGGGAAGTATCCGTAATCGAGGGTCGCGGTGTCAAGAGAGACCGCGCAGCCCTTTTTGCCGACGGCGCAGACGAACTGGTCCATTATCCCGCAGTTCACTCCCGCGCAGTCCCGTTCCGCCTCGAGCGATACCACGGACGCCTCCACTCCGCCGAGCTCAAGGCCGAAAAGACTCTTCATCACGGCGCACGACAGCACCTCGAGCGAGGCGGAGGACGAAAGCCCCGACCCGCGCGGAAGGCTCCCGCAGACAGCCATCTCGAAGCCGCCGACAGAATATCCCCTCGCACGGAGCTTCGCCGCTACGCCGAGCGGGTATGCCGCCCACCCGAAGCGCGCAAACGCCGAGGGCTCGAACGGAAGCCCGAAGAGCTCGTCCGCGCCGATCTCCGTCATGCTGCCGGGGATATCCGCCGAAACGAGGCGTATCCTTCCGTCGTCACGCGGAGACGCCGCGCCGTAAGTCCCGACCGAAAGCGAGCAGGGCATTACCCGCCCTCCGTTATAGTCGATATGCTCGCCTATGAGGTTGACCCTTCCGGGCGCAAAAAGCGTTATGAGCGGTTCGCCTCCGAATGCGGACACGAAACACTCCGTGGTTTTTGAAACGAACCGTTCCACCTTGCTATCTTCCTTTCGGATATACATAACTTATTATAACACAATTATCCCGTTCGTTACAATACCGCTTGTATGTTTTTCTTTCGCGTGCTATAATCAAGAATGGATATTTTCGTCCGCACGCCCGTTCTTCGGCTGCGTGCGTCGGGAAAGAGAGGAGGTGAACAGATGAAAAATGCAGTCAGGACCGCGCTTTGCGCAGTTTACGCGCTCGTTCTTCTCCTGCTCCTCACAGTTCATCCGCAGATCTCCTCCCGGAAGGAAGTCCCGAACACCCCGCCTCCCGCCGCTCTCAGCATGCTTTACCGCGAGGCGGATATCGTGCTCCTCGCCACCTGTATGCGCATCACGGGAGAAGAGACGGAGCCCGTCTCCGCCCGCTTCTGCGTCGACAAGGTCCTTGACGGCGCGGCGGAGGAGGGAGAGGTCATGACCCTTCCCGTCAAGGCTGACGCGGGCGTCAGGTACCTTCTCTATATCAAAAACGTCGACGGCGCGCGCGAGCTCGTCACCGATTCTCCGATACCGGTCGATTCGGGCAGCATAGTCTACGACAACGAGATCGTCAGCATAGAGAGCATAGCCGAGGATATGGCGCGCCAGCGCAGGATCATCTCCATCCCCTCGGGCTCATATTATTACGGGAGCCTCGATACGCTCGCTCCCGCCTGCGACGAGATAGTCATTGCGCGCGTGATAAGCGCTGCGGGCCCGACCCCCGCCGTTTGCCGCTCCGTCAAGAAGGGCGAGAGCACGCTTTCGACCTTCGACGTCGTTTTCGTGCGGCTCAAGGTCGAGAACGGCTTCTACGGAAGCCTCTCCTACGGCGACAAGCTCGACGCCGTGATCACGCCCTATAACGCGATACCGGTGACGAACGCCACCGATCTGGCTCCGATGACGGCGGACGCGCCGCCGATGCTCACCCCCGAGGTCGGGAGCGCTTACATATTCTTTCTGATAAAAGGCGGGGACAGCAAGTCCGTGAGGTATTTCCCCGTCAACCCATACGAGGGCTGCGTGATGCTCGTCGGCAGCAGCGTTATCCACCCCTATTACAACGACGCGCTCAAGGGCGTCGACGATCTTGCGGGCTTCTCCGAAAAGCTCCGCGCGCTCCTCGCCCCCGTTCCGGATGAAACTCCCGCCCCGTGAATAGGCTTTTGGCAAAAGCCGGTATTCGGAGGTAAACAGATGAACGTTATTATCGAAATACTCAAAAGCATAGTCCTCGGCCTAGTACAGGGGCTCGGGGAGTTCCTGCCCGTGTCCTCTTCCGGCCATCTTCTGATCTGCCGGCGCATATTCGGTCTCGAGGAAGGCGGGCATCTCATGACGGTGCTCCTGCACGTCGGCACCCTCGTCGCCGTCGTGATAGTTTACCGCGAAGAGCTTTGGGAGCTGATAAAAAAGCCCATACAGTGGAAGACGCTGTGGATAATCGCCGCCACCGCGGTCACCGCGCTGATAACCCTCGTTTTCAAAAAGTTCTTCGACTGGGCGGAGAATGGGAGCATACTCTGGCTCTGCTTCCTCATCACGTCGGGGCTCCTCTGCGCGGGCGAGCTGATCAAAAGGAACCGCGACCTCAAGCTTGAGATCGACGACATGAAATGGTATCACGCCCTCATCATCGGAGGCGTGCAGGGCATAGCGGTGCTGCCCGGCGTTTCGCGCTCCGGCTCGACCATCACCGGAGCGATGTTCTGCGGCATGAAAAAAAAGGACGCCGCCGAGTTCTCGTTCCTGCTCTCCATTCCCGCAATACTCGGCGGTCTCGTGCTGGATCTGCCGGACCTTTTCAAAAACGGGACGGGAGATTTCACCTGGTACGGCATACTCATCGGAATGGCGGTGGCGGGCGTCACGGGCTATTTCGCGGTGCGCTTCATGATAAAGCTCATCACCAAAAAGAGCCTCTGGGGATTCGCAGTCTATACCGGCGTGCTCGGCGTATTCCTCCTTCTCAACGAGTACGTTCTCCATCTTTTCTGATACAAAGGATACACGGATGAAAAAGAAAGCTCCAGCCGAAAAAAAACCGTTCAACCCCTATAACAGGAAATTCGATCCGCGGCACGATTTCTTCACGCTTCTGATAATCTCCGCGGTGTGTTTCCTGCACTGCTGCGTCATCACCTATTTCTACGAGCCCTATCATTTCCTCTCCGGAGGCGTTACGGGCGTTTCGCTCCTTCTCAACTACACCCTGCACATTCCCAAGTGGATCGTGCTCATAGGTCTCAACATCCCCATAGCCATATTCGGCATAAAGACCTCCGGCTGGAAGTTCAGTCTTTTCAGCCTCTTCGCCACGCTCTGCTACTCCGTTATGTTCGAGCTTCCCGTCATGGATCTCATAAGGCAGACGGGCGGCCTCGGTCCCGGCAATGAGATCGTCTCCGCGCTGGTCGGCTCGGCTATAATCGGCGTGTCCTGCGCCCTCGTTGTAAAGCGCGGCGCGTCCCTCGGCGGCATCGACATAATCACCGTCGTTCTGAACCACAAACTCTCCATCCCCGCCGGCTCGATCAACATCGTGTTCAACATAATCATCATGAGCTTCCTCATATTCACCGACGGGATACAGATCGCGCTGCTCTCGATGATCGCCATGTTCGTCAACAACACCGCGTACAATTTCGCAATGCGCGGCGTCAATCACAATATGTCCGTTTTCATTATCAGCGAGCAATGGGACGAGATCGCTCCTCAGGTGCTCAAGGAGATGGGCCGCGGCGTAACTTACATACACGCCGAAGGCGCCTACACCGGTCAGCCGAGAAAGCTCGTCTACTGCATAGTCAAGACGACCGAGCTCTCCAAGCTCAAGGCGATAGTCAAAGCGCACGACCCGTCCGCGCTTTTCTCGATAATCGAGACGCAGGAGGTAACGGGGCGCGGCTTCGGAGCCATCAACTGAAAAGCGAAATACTGCAAAGGAGTTTAATAATATGAACGAACTTGTAAACGCCATTATCGACCGCGACAAAGAGAAGCTCATAGCCTCTCTGCAGGAAAGCATCCGCATACCCAGCACCGAGGGAACGCCCGAACCCGGCGCGCCCTTCGGCAGGGCGGTCCGCGAGGCGCTCGATCACGCTCTCAGGACGGGAGCCGAGCTCGGCCTCCGCACCACGGATATGGAGGGCTACATAGGCTGCATCGAGCACGGCTCAGGCGAGGAGATGCTCGGCGTCATATGCCATCTCGACGTGGTTCCCGAGGGCACGGGCTGGAAGCATCCTCCCTACGGCGCCGTAATAGACGACGGCCTGCTCTACGGCCGCGGCACGCTGGACGACAAGGGTCCCGCCTACGCCGCCATCTATGCGCTCGCCGCAATAAAGGAGGCGAACATCCCGCTCCGCCGCCGCGTCCGCATAATACTCGGCACCAACGAGGAGACCGGCTGGGGCTGCATGGATTATTACAAGGCGCACGGCGAGGCTCCGACTCTCGCCTTTACGCCCGACGGCAACTATCCCGCGGTCAATTCGGAAAAGGGCATACTCCATACGACTTTCGAAAAGCGGTTTAAGAGCAATATCCGCATCAAGGCCGGAACGAGGCCGAACGTAGTGCCCGGAAGGACCGAGGTCTTCGTGCCCGTTTCCGCCGAAAACGTCAGCGCAGCCGTTGAGAAGGCGGGTCTCGATAAGTTCAGATACGAGATCAAGGCCGCGGATAACGGGACCGAGCTCACGGTGATAGGCCTCGACGCCCACGCCTCCATCCCCGAGGACGGCCTCAACAGCCTCCAGGCCGCTTTCACGGTTCTCGACCTTCTCGGTCTTCCCGGCGCGGACGGCGAAATGGTCTCCGTCATGCACAAAGCCCTCGGCATGGGCATGCACGGCGAGAACATGGGCCTCGATATCGAGGACGCCTCCGGCAGGCTCACGCTCAATCCCGGCGTGATCGACTGGAACGAGGAGGGCATCGTCGACTTCAAGATCGACGTCCGCCATCCCACTTCCCTTTCCAAGGAAGAGGTCAAGGCGAAGCAGGAGGCCGCGCTCACCATGAAGGTCACGCACGAGCACGCTCAGGACGGACTCTTCGTTCCCGCGGATTCCGAGCTCGTTTCCAAGCTCATGAAGGTCTACGAGGACCGCACAGGCGAGCATCTCGAGCCCCTGAGGATCGGCGGAGGCACCTACGCCCGCGCCTTCAAAAACGCGGTCGCCTTCGGACCCGAGATCCCCGGTCATCCCGCTCCCATCCATATGCCGAACGAGTTCATCTCGATAGAAGACCTCATGTTCGACGCTCATATGATCGCCGACGCGATGCTCGCTCTCGCGGAGTGATCCGGACGCAGAAGCCGGCCTGCCCTTCCGGGCGGGCCGGCTTTTTTACTGCATAGCCAGCATATCCTTATAAAGCTGCTTCATGATCCTTTTCTCGAGGCGGGAGATATAGCTCTGGGAAATGCCGAGCATGTCGGCGACCTGCTTCTGGGTGTATTCGTTTCCGTCCCTGAGCCCGTAGCGGAGCTCTATTATCGTCCTCTCGCGCTGACCGAGGCGCGCCATCGCTTCACGCAGGAGCGCGCGGTCGGTCTCCGCTTCTATGTCTTTCGAGACGAGATCGTCGTCCGTGCCGAGCACGTCGGACAATAGCAGCTCGTTGCCGTCGCGGTCGACGTTCAGGGGCTCGTCGAGCGACACCTCCATCCGTATGCGGTTCGCCTTGCGGAGATACATCAGTATCTCGTTCTCTATGCAGCGGCTCGCGTAGGTCGCGAGCTTTATGCTCCGCTCCGCGCTGAACGTGTTGACGGCCTTTATCAGACCGATAGCGCCTATCGAGATGAGATCCTCAAGGCTCGCCCCGGTGTTTTCAAAGCGGCGGGCTATATATACGACGAGGCGGAGATTGTGCTCTATGAGCATGGTCTTCGCCTCGTCGTCGCCCCGGGCGAGGCGTTTGAGCGCGTCCGCTTCCTCCTCCTTGGAAAGCGGCGGCGGGAGGGATTCGCCCGCGCCGAGGTATAAAAGCTCCCCCGAAGGGAGCCTGAGCCAGGCCTTGAGTATTGTTTTCAGAATAGGACCTATCATCGCTGCCTCTTATCCGGTAATAATGTCCGGAGGGACTATCGCCTCCGCGCCGAGCTCCCTGTCCGTTACGGCGACTATCAGTTCGACCTCCCTGCCGTTCACGCTTATCCTTTCGGGCTTGAAGCCCATGAGGACCGTCTTTCCCGCTGCGGTCTCGGCGGGTATCGGGATGTGCGCGAATCGTTTGTAGGCAGGGCAGCGGACGACGGCGACGGGCAGGCCGGATACGGGCTCGAAAAGTCCGTTTCCCGTGTCGACCACGGCTTTGAAGCTTCTCGGCATTCCGCCTTTCAGCATCACGACCGTGGCGGAGCTCTCGTTTTTCAGCCTCCGCCTCAGTATCCGCCTTACCGCGGAGGGCAGGAGGCTCACGAAAAACGCGGCCCACAGCGCGGCGCGAAGGGGAAGTCCCCCCGATATGAAGCCCTCCTTCACGCTTCCGCCCGTCATATATGCCGCTGCCGCCGCGCAGCCTCCCGCGATGAAAGTGGCGAGCAGCACGGCGAGAGCGTTCCTCAAAAACTCCTTAATGCGCCCCGCCGGAAGGCCGAGCGTCATGAGCAGAAGAAGCGGGAGCCGGAGAAGCGGACTTCTGAGAAAGGGCCAAAGGTATGCGGCAGCGGCGGACACGAGCGACGAGGCAAGCCCCGCCGCGATGACCCGGATCCTTGGGGGGCGGACCGAGAGCATCGCCGCCGCAAGCCGCACGATAAGGAGGTTCAAAAGGAGGTCGTCGAGCAGAAAGAGTTCGAAGTACATTTTTTGCTCTCCCCTCCTCCATGGGCTTGACCCATGCCCCGATTATAGCTCCGGCGCCCGCCGTCCGCTGTCGCTCCGGGGGAGAGAAATTCGTATTATTAGGCGGAATGATGCCGATGCGGAAAAGCGGCGGGATTTTACACAATCTTTACAATTCCTTTACACTCTCTTTATTGAAAAATCCGGTGGATCGGAATAGAATATACACGAAACCAAGAAGGGAAAGGTGATATTTATGCTTCCAATACTGCTTACGGCGGGCTTTTTCGCCGATTGGGCTCAGGCATGGGCCGCTAACATCGGCGGAATAATACTCGTTTTGGTCGGTATGATACTCATCGTTGTGGAGATGATAATCCCGGGCTTCGGCGCGGCGGGCATCTCCGGCGGTATAGCGATCATCGCCGGGCTCATAATCGGCTCCTCCAGCCTGACCGGCGCGATGTTCTCGCTCCTTATCATAGTTGCGCTGCTCGCGATCATCGCGACCGTCATTTTCCGCTCCGCGCTCAAGGGCAAGCTCTCCCGCTCGCCGGTCGTGCTCAACACCGCCATAGAGGCGGGCTCCACCTCCCTTTCGGGAGACGAGATGAAGACGATCATCGGCAAGCGCGGCCGCACCGTCACGGCGCTCCGCCCTTCGGGAATAGCCATAATAGACGGGAAGCGCGTCGACGTTTGCTCCGAAGCCGAGTTTATCGACCGCGGCGAAGAGATACTGGTCGAGTCGACGGACGGCATGAGAGTGCTGGTGAAGCGCGCATGAAATACTGCGAGAACTGCCGTTCTTTCTACTCCGACGACGCCGCCGCTTGCCCCAAATGCGGCATAGACGACGAAAAGGCGAAGGCCGAGGAGATCGCCTCCGGAGAGGCGGAGCATAAGCGAGTCGTTCTCGACTGGCTCTGGCTCCTGATCGGAGTCCCGCTCCTCATAGGGCTCGTATATCTGTTTGTTTACATTATTAAATATTTAGGTCATTGACCGAAAGGAGAAAACCATGTTATCCGCTCTTAGTAACCTGACGATGCTCGCAGCGAACGCTCAGCCGTTCATCATTCTCGCGATCGTCATCGCCGTGATCTGCTTCATCATCATCTTCTTCTCGTTCATACCCCTCGGGCTCTGGATCTCGGCGGCCGCATCGGGCGTGCGCGTCGGGCTCTTCACCCTCGTCGGTATGAAGATCAGGAAGGTCCGCCCCGCGAGGATAATCAATCCTCTCATTAAGGCGACCAAAGCCGGTCTCTCGCTCTCCATAAACAAGATGGAAGCGCACTACCTCGCCGGCGGTAACGTCGACCGCGTTGCCAACGCCCTGATCGCGGCACAGAGAGCCGGAATCCCCCTCGATTTCGAAAAAGCCTGCGCGATCGACCTCGCCGGCCGTGACGTTCTCACCGCCGTGCAGATGAGCGTCAATCCCCGCGTCATCGAGACCCCCGTTATAGCCGCTATCGCAAAGGACGGTATCGAGCTCCGCGCAAAGGCGAAGGTCACTGTCCGCGCCAATATCGACCGTCTCGTCGGCGGCGCCGGCGAAGAGACCATCATCGCCCGTGTAGGCGAAGGTATCGTCACCACCATCGGTTCCTCTCAGTCCCATAAGGACGTTCTCGAGAATCCCGACCTCATCTCCCAGACCGTTCTCGGCAAGGGCCTCGACGCGGGCACCGCGTTCGAGATACTCTCCATCGATATCGCCGACGTCGACGTCGGCGTGAACGTAGGCGCAAAGCTCCAGGCCGACCAGGCCGAGGCCGACAAGCGCGTTGCTCAGGCGAAGGCCGAGGAGCGCAGGGCCATGGCTATCGCTCAGGAGCAGGAGAACAAGGCCGAGGTACAGGGCATGCGCGCCCGTGTTGTCGAAGCCGAGGCAGAGGTGCCGAAGGCTATGGCGGAGGCGTTCCGCAACGGCAATCTCGGTATCATGGACTACTATCGCATGAAGAACATGATGGCGGACACCGATATGCGCGAAGCCATCGGCAAGACCACTTCCACGGAGCAGCAGTAAAAAAAGCGAATCCCGAAATGCGGAGCGCGGCGAAAGCCGCCTCCGCAGATCGTGAGGTGAAAGTATGGATCCCTTCATTCTCGTATTTTTCTTCTTTTTCGTAATAGTGATCATCCCGGTCATATCCCTCGCCGCTGCGTTGAAGAAAGACAGGCAGAGAGCCGCCGCCAGGAAGGCCGAGGAGATGAGCCGCTCCCGGGAGCCTTACGTTAAGAGCGCTCCTCACGAGGGGAGCCCGAACCGCGCTCCCGTCCGCGAGACCCCGGCTTCGCCTTATATCAGGGTCACTCCCTACGTGAAGGCTCCCGAGGCAAAGCCCGCCGCGCCGGCGGAGCGGAGGCCGCTCGAAAAGACCGTTATGAAGAAGAACTTCCCCGAAAAGCCCGTCGCAGATGAAGACGACTGCAGGGGCGGAAGCATCCACGACGGCTATCACGAGGGCGTAACTCAGTTTGACAAATCGAGACCCGCCGCCGTCGCAGGAAAGCTCGGCAGCCGTCTCGCCGAGGAGGACGAAAAGCGCGCCAGAGAACAGGCCGCCGCGGAAAACGCGAAGCGCGCAATGGAGAGGATAGGGAAACTCCCTCCTCTCGCGCAGGGCGTGGTGTGGTCCGAGATACTCGGCAAGCCCAAATCGGAGATCGCATAACGATCGCTCTTTGCTCTTCCCCTCGCTCCGGTGAGGGGAAGGCTTTTATCGGGAGGTATTGATATGACTGCTCAGACCAAATCGAATCTTTCAAAAGTCCTTGTTATCATCCCCTCGGCGCTGCTTCTCGCCGCCGCGATAACGCTCGCGCTCACGAGCTGGAAGGGCGCGCCGCTCGAGATCCCCTCGGACGTTCTTCTGCCCTTCTTCGGGTGGGCGATGATAGGCTTCTGCGTGATATGCATAGTCTGCGGCATCGTCGGCAAGAGGCTCTCCAATTACGCCAACACCGCCCCGTGGGTGAGCACCGCCGCAACGGTCGAGACGATACTCGGCGGCCTGCTCATACCGCCCTCCGTGGGTTTCGCCCTGTTCCTGCTCTTCTGACCGCCCTTCCGGGACGGTATCCGTTCTCAAATACCAAAGGTAAAATACAATGAAAAAGATCTTCCTTGCAGCCGTTATCGTCCTCGCGGCGCTCCTTCTCTGTTCCTGCGGGGCAAAGGAGGATGTTCCCGACGACACCGAAGCTCCCTTCTCCGTAAGTGACGCGGAGATAATCGAAAGCTCCCATCCGAGGGAGGATGGATATAAGAATCCTTTTAAAACGCGCATGATCGATACGCCCTATGCCTCCGTGCATCTGGAAGCGGGCGATAATTACAGCGACGACGCTCTGCGCGCGCTCGCTGAAGCCGTTTATAAAGACGTCAGGGCCGCCGCCGCCTTTACGGGCGAAACGCCCCGAAAGATAACCGTGTATGCGGCAGGCAACACCCAGAGGGACCGCGCGCTTCTGCTCGGCGATCACATCATCTGCGAGGCCGCGGACGCGGAAAGCGGCGCATATCGCGATGCGCTTATCGGCGCGTGCTTCGATATCCCCGTCGCGTGGGTGCAGGTCGGCTTGGCTGAGAACATATTCGGCACGCCGGACGCGGGTGGGCTCGCCGAATACTACCGCGGCGGACAGCACGCGCTCACCGCTTCCTGCGCCGCCGTCTACTTTGTTCCCGGTCCTTCGGACGATGAGACCGTCGCCGCCGCAAGGGCCACCGCGGCCGATATGGTCTCTTTCGTTCTTGAAACGGAGGGCTTTTCCGCGCTTAAATCCATCGAAAGCACCGCCCGGCTGCTTCCCGCATGGGCGGCAAGGCTCGGTATCGAAGCTCCCGTCCTGCCGAAAGGAAACGAAAAGGCCGCAGTGATGACCTGTTACCGCGACAGGATACCCGGCCGTGTGTGCGTGATGCGGTTCGACAATATCACCATGAACGTAAGCAACGGGGGCTTCGCGCAGACTGCGGATGAGCTTTACGCGTTCGCCTGCCGTTTCTTCGTCGGCGCGGAAGTCGTGCTTGCGCAGATCGAAGAGGAGGCTCCGTTCCTCTATGAGCTGGCTTCGGAGCATTTCGGCTCTCCGTTTACGATCAATATCGTAAACGATCCTACGAGCAGCGGGATCAGCACCGCGTGGGGAGACGACATAGACCTTCGCTATCAGGCTCCCGCATGGCATGAGCTCGTTCATTGGCTCCTGTTCGGCGCTGCCAACGGCTGGGAACAGGAGGCGGCTGCGGAGCACTTCTCATACCGGGCTATGTCCGTCGCATTGGAGAAGCCCTTCGACGTGGAAGAAGAGCGGGCTTACTTTGACGATCCCGAGTTTTCGGATGAGGACCGGGCTTTCTTCGACCGGGTGCTGACTCTCTATTCCGCCGAGCGCGGCTCCGACGTTCCTTCCGGGATGTTGGACTACGGCGCTTACAGGCGCTCCATCGCGATCTGCACCCTGCTTCTGGAATACGATCCGCTGGGCGTGGATTACTCCCTTGCCGGAGTAGCAGGCAGAAAGTCGGAAGATAAAGCGACCGATCCCGGAGCTCTGAGCTATTATGAAGCCGCGATCTTCCTGGACTATCTTATCGATACCTACGGCGCGGAAACCGTGCTTTCCGTATTTTTGACCGGCAGCTCTCCCGAGGACGCCTGCGGCAAGCCGTATGCCGAGCTGTTTGAGGCCTTTATGGGATATCTCCGCGAGGCCTATCCGCAGCTTGTGACCGTATCGGATTGACGGATGGTTTGAGGAAAGGACTCATCTATGAAAAAGCTCCCCTTGTTAATAATATGTCTCGCGTTGGCGGCGATCGTTTTAGCCGGCTGCGCCGCTCCGTCGCCGACCGTCCCGGAGGCCACGGAAGCTCCCTTCTCCGTAAAAGATGCGGAGATATTCGCAAGCGCGCATCAGAGGGAGGAGGCTTTCTCCTCTTATTTCAAGACCCACGCGCTCGAGACGCCCTTCTTCACCGTCCATATGGACGACGGCATATATGAGGAGAGCGCTCTGCGCGCCGCAGCGGAAAAGCTCCTCGCCGACGTTGAAAAGGCCTCCGCGTACACGGGCGCCGAGCCCTGCGCTTTCAGCGTCTACATCCGCGAAAAGCTGCTCCCGGGCAATCCCTCCGCGGCGGGCAGCGGCGTTTTCATAGCCGCCGACGAGCTCGATACCGGCGCTTACAGGCGCGCGCTCCTCAAGGTCGGCTTCGGCCTCAAAGCGGAGTGGCAGAGCGTCGGCCTCTCGGGCTGCGTATTCGGCGGAGCTCCCGACGAGACCGGGCTCGGGGAGTATTACTCCGACCCGGAGAACGTACTCACCGCCTCCTGCTCGCCCCTTTTCCTCGAACCTGCGGTCGCGGGCGAAGAGACCGCGGCAGCAGCCGAAAGGACGGCTCAAAGCATCGCGGCGTTCATTATTGACGGCGAGGGCTTCGAGGCGTTCCGCGGCGCGGCGGATACCGCGGGCTTCGTCGAAGCGTGGTTCTCGCATATAGGCGCGGAGGGCGGCTCGCTCCCCGCGGGCAGCGATAAAGCCTCCGGTATAGAGCTTAAAATGGACAAATACTATCTCTGCGTGATAAGCGCGGATAATTACACAATAAAAGTCGACCGCGACAGCGCGATCCGTTCAGCGCCCGAGCTCTACTCGTTCGTGTGCGGTCTGTGCGCGGGCTGTTCGGAGCTTCGTGAAAAGCTCGTTTCCGAGCTCCCCTCCTTCGAAGCGCTGATAGACGAGCGCATGAACGAGGATATAACGATAGAGCTGACCGACGACTCTTCCTCCTGTTACTCCTATCCGACGAGGAATCAGATATTTCTGTGGCAGCCCGGCCCACTGTATCACGAGATGGTCCATCTTATTCTCGAGCCGTATAATTACGTGCACGAAAACGACTGGATCGCCGAGGCGATCGCGGAGTATTTCAGCAACGACGTAATGGATAAATACGCCCCGACGGATTATATCTGCGGAGGCGAGGGGCAGCTCTTCGCTCTGTTCGAAGAGGTCTCCGGCAAGGAAGCGGAGGAGGGCGACGTCGTATTCCTCAAAAGCCTCTTCGCGCTCTATAACGAGCTCGACGGCAAAAAGGATCCCGAACGCGACAACACTATGGCCTTCGAGCTTTCCCACGGGATATGCTCGATGCTCCTCGACGGCGTCGAACGCACCCAGATGCGCATGAAGTACGACCGCACCGTGGCCTACGGCTACGGCGAGACCTCCGGCCCGAAGGAGGAGGAAGGCAACGGCATGAGCTATCCGCAGTCGCTCGCGGTGTTCCTCTATCTCTGCGAAAACAAAGGCTTGGAAAAGACGGTGCACGATTACCTTTACGGTATCTCCGTCACGGAGATCGCCGGCGTTCCCTATCCGGAGCTTTACAGCGCGGCGAAGGCGTATTATAATGATGCTTACGGCAAATACATGCACACGGGGGAATGATCTATGAAGCTCCTTTTCAAACAGCGTTTTTTCTCCTGGTTCGACAGCTACGACGTTTACGACGAGAGCGGCGAGACCGTTTACGTCGTGAAGGGCCAGCTCTCGTGGGGACATAAGCTCAATATCTACGATACCGCGGATTATCTCCTCGGAACGGTCAAGGAGCGCGTATTCCGCTTCGCCCCGACTTTCGATATCTATTTCGAGGACGAACCCGTCGGCTCGATAAAGCGCGAGCTTTTCACCTTCTTCCGCCCCGTCTATCATTTCTCCTTCAACGGCTGGACCGCGACGGGCAATTTCCTGGAATGGGACTATGAGATAAAGGATCCCTCCGGTAAGGTCGTCGCCTCGGTCTCGAAGGAGATATTCCATTGGACGGACACCTATTCCATCGACGTTTACGACCCCGACGACGCGCTCGCGGCGCTCATGTTCGTGCTCGCGATAGACGCCGAAAAATGCTCGAGGAGCAACAACTGAAAAAATCGATGTGACGGCCTCTTGATCGGGAAGTACCGATAATGAAGTCAGCTGCCGTCTGAAAAGGTGATAATATCAAGCAAAGATGATAAAAGCCGAAACAAAAGCTTAACGCCTTTGTATCGGCTTTTTTGTATTATCTGCCGCGGATTATGATTCGCAGATGCGGCCTTAGCTGCTTGGTTCATCGCGTCATCCTCGCAGCATAGCTGCTCGGCACTCGCTAAAATCGCAACACTGTTGCGATTTTCATACGCTCGTGCTATCGCGGCGCGTACGAGCTGGCCCGCGCGACTCGCTTCGCTCGTGAGGGACTTCCTTGATCAGGAAATCCCGATATTCACGTATTCACGGGGGGCTTTTTGCGCCGCGATTATATTCTCCGGAGCATATTGACAAAACGCGCCCCGTATTCTACAATATTAAAAGGTAATACCTTTTAGGGGTAATTATTTTTATTTTGGAGGAAAACATGAAGAAATTTTTAGCTATCGCTCTCTGCGTACTCATGCTCGCCGCTCTCGCCGCCTGCACCGGTACCAATCAGAACGATCCCGTCAACACCAAGGAGCCCACTCAGCCCGACAATACCGAGAACGGCAATACCGACGCCAAGCTCAAGATCGGCGTCATTCTCGTAGGCGATGAGAACGAGGGCTACACCGCCGCCCATATCGACGGCTTCAAGGCCGCTATGCAGAACTGCGGTATCTCCGAGGATCAGGTGATCTGGAAGTACAACATCCCCGAGAACGCCAAGTGCTACGACACCGCTGTCGACCTTGCCGAAAAGGGCTGCACCCTTATCTTCTCCAACAGCTACAGCCATCAGGCATTCATGGTCCAGGCTGCTCAGGAGTATCCCAACGTCATGTTCTGCCCCGCCACCGGCGATACCGCCGCTGTCTGCGGTCTCAAGAACGTCGTCAATTTCTTCCCCTACACCTTTGAGTCCCGTTACGTTTCCGGCGTCGTCGCCGGCATGAAGCTCAAGGAGCTCATGGATGCGGGCACCGTCACCGATCCCTACGTGGGCTACGTCGGCGCTTTCCCCTATGCCGAGGTCGTTTCCGGCTACACCGCCTTCTTCCTCGGTATCCGTTCCATAGTCCCCGAGGCTCATATGGACGTTGTTTACACCTCCTCCTGGTTCGATCTCAACAAGGAGAACGAGGCCGCTAAGGCTCTCATGGCCAAGGGCTGCGTCATCATCGGTCAGCACGCCGACTCCACCGGCGCTCCCTCCGCTGTCGAAGCCGCTCTCGCCGAGGGCAAGGTCGCCTATTCCGTAGGCTACAATATCGACATGCTCAAGGTCGCTCCCAACGCCGCTCTGACCTCCGCTCAGAACAACTGGAGCGTTCTCTACACCAACATCCTCAAGGACTTCCTCGACGGCAAGGAAATGGCTCACGACTACACCGTTGATTACACCAACGACGGCGTTATGATCTCCGCTCTCGGCGCCTCCTGCGCAGAAGGCACCAAGGAGAAGGTCGAAGAAGTCATCGCCGCCATCAAGGCCGGCACTCTGCACGTATTCGACGTAAGCACCTTCACCGTAAACGGCGAGCATCTCACCAGCTACGAGTTCGACTCTTCCACCAAGAACGCCGATTTCTCCGCCGTTCTTTATCAGGGTCAGAAGTATGAGACCATCGTCGACGGTTACTTCCACGAGTCCGAGTTCCGTTCCGCGCCCTACTTCAGCATCCGCATCGACGGCATCACCGAGTTCACCGACGCTCAGTAATCAGAACCGAATCGCAGCGTCCCTTCACGGGGCGCTGTTTTTTTATTGATTTTCTTTTCCCAAGGTATTGAAAGACAAATGCATATAAGGTAAAATATCATGATGGATTATACCGTATCTTGAAAGGAGAGGCTATGAACCTTTCACTTGAAGTTAAGAAGTTTTCGAACAACGAACACATGGGCGAATACGTCAGCGTCGTTCTTCCGAGCGAGCTGCCCGTCGAGCGCGCCGAGGTGCGCGAGGTCAACAGGGACAGGTCTGCCGCCAACAACGCGAAGAATATAGCCGAAAACAAGGCGAGAGCTGCGGCAAAGGCCCGTGAGCGTTATGAGATCGCATATAAGCAGCGCGAGGACAAGCTTCGCGAGATAGATGAAGCGGAAGCGGTGCTCGAGGAAATCGTCTCTCAGCAGAAGGCCATGCTGCCCGATCTCAACGCGAAGCACGACGCTTTTGAAGAAGCATCCGCCGATTATGAGGAAAAGAAAAACGTTTACGAGTTGAAGAGAGGCGCTTACGAGGCCGCCTCATCCTCGTATTCCGCCGCGTCGGAAGCGGAAAAGGAAGCGGAAAAGGTATTGAACGACTGCCGCGCCCGTTTGACTTTCTCGGAGGCAGCTCTTGCCTCTGCGAAGGAAGAAGGAACGAGGCATGAGGGCAGGCTCTCCTCCGCAAGAGGAGAATCCGCCGAGCTCAAGGTCCTCTCGGATAAGGCGAGGGAGGAGGCCGACGAAGCCGCAAGGCTCGAAGCCGAGAAGAAGATCAAATTCGACGAGCTTTCTGAGACGACCGCTCAGCTTCTCGCCGTCATGAAAAAGGAAGTCAAGCGCTATAACGACGCGCAGAAGGCCGTAGCAGCCGCTTCGAGGGATTATTCGAAGGCATATGCGGATCATTCCGCCGCGATAGAGGCGCTTTCCGCCGCAGAAAACGCGGTCATTAGTTCGAGCGGCGATAACGAGAGCTTAAAGGCAAAGGCCGCAGCTCAGAGGGCGAAGACCGCAGCCGCGGCTTCAAAGCTCGAAAATGCCGGCGCAAACAAAGAAGAAGCAGAAGCGGCTCTGAGTGAAGTGGGAAGGCTCGCCTCCGCCGCCGAAATGGAATACAATAAATCCAACGAGCTGCTTACAGCATGCAGGGAAGAATATGAAAAACTGCGCGAAAACTCTTTAAGAGCCTCTTCTCGCGCATCTGAAGCGGAGGCAAAGTATTCCTCCGCAACGAGCGGATTTGAAAAATCCAAGACCGATCTCGAGAACAATACCAACGATATCAAAAAGCTCGAAAACGATATAGTGGAAAGCCGCAAAGCGCTTCTCAACGCCGAATCCGATCTTAATCGCAAGCATGAGAAGACCGAAGTATGCCATGAAGAGCTCAATAACGCCAAGGCCGTCATGGACGAGAAGAGCACCGTAATGAAACAATCCGAGGCTTTCTACAACGCGAAAAAGAAATCTTTCGACAGCATCAATTCCTCCTATCAGATGGCGGAAAACGACAGGAGAGCACAGAAGAGTTTTATCGATAAGCTTCGCGAAGAGCTCCGCATGATAGAGGAGCAGTTAAAAAATATAATTACGGCACGCGACAACGCCGTGAGCGAGGCGGAATCCTCCGAGGCTGAGGCGGAACGCAGGCGTCTTTCGGTACGCACTATCAATGCGAAATACGAGACCATAAAGATCCATTTCATCCAGCAGGGCATAGGTGAGGATCTTATACTCATCCATTCCGTCGGTCAGAGTCTATACACTTTCAGGGAGCTCGTCAGCAGGCTGAGCTCAAAGTTCCGCGTTACCGCGCTCGATCTCGTCGGTCTCGGATACTCCGAAAAACCGTTTTATTTCTCATATACGATGGATGAGATGACCGAGTTCATATACCGCTTCATGGAAGCCGTCGGCATCGATTACGCTCATTTCTTCGGCTTCTCCATGGGAGCGGGTTACGTTATCAATTTCGCAAAGAAGTATCCCGATAAGGTCGGAAGGATAGTTCTGCTTTCTCCCGGCGGTATCACTCCCGAAATGCCGATTGCCGTCCGCTCTATCGAAAACAGGATCATAGGCGGCATCGCAGCGTGGATGATCAATTATAAGACCGTTAAGAAAATGCTCGGAGAATGCTATTTCGACCTCACCAACAACAACGAGGACGTCTGCGGAGAATACTATAAGCCGATAGCGGGCTCTGATTCCAAACGCGTAATAAGGGCATACGTCTCCAATTATGACGACGAAAGGATCATACATACCCTGCGCGATATAAACGCGGATACCCTTATAATGTGGGGAAATGAGGATAAATGGCATCCCTCCGACATGGCGGATATGTTCCGTTCCGTCATACCGAGCGTCAATTTCGTTATGATAAGAAACGCGGGACATCTCGCTCATGAGGAGAAGGCGGACAGGGTAGCTCAGCTGATCAAGCAATTCATCCCCTGCGGCTATAACGAACAGGAAGAGGAAAGGGTATTCCAGTGAGATTTCATCTTTTTCCATAACTTTCAATAAGGAAAGGAAAACCAAAACCGGTAAAATTATCAAAAACAGGAAAACTAAATGTTTTTCCTTATCTTGTTCAAAGGTTTATAAACATACGGAAAACGCGACGGGATAATGAAAAAACAAGGTTTTCCACAGTTTCCGAAGGCCCTACTGATACTGTTACTGTAATATTATTAATAATGAACAAGGAGATAAACAAAATGAAATTCAGCGTTGAAACCCTGGAGCTTAACGAAGCGTTGTCGATAGTGACGAAAGCCCTGTCCTCCAATACCGAAACGGAAATACTCAAGGGTATCTATTTCAGCGTTTACGACGGAGAGCTCTTCATTAAATGCTCCGATTCCTCAATACAGATAGAGACCACCATTCCCGCTCTTGTCGAGGAGGAAGGCGCGGCAGTCCTTCCCGGCAGGCTCACTTTCGATCTTATGAGAAAGATGAAGGGAAAGAGGGTCGAATTCGAATCCGGCGAGAACATGACGGTTAAAGTATCATCCGGAAAAAGCCGCTCTTCCCTTCAGTTTTTCGACGCATCTACCTATCCGAAAATGGACGAGGTCAAGAGCGACGTCTCTTTCAACATCAAACAAAGGATATTGAGATCCATGATAAAGCAGACGGTTTTCTGCTGCGCCGGCGAGGAGGAGGGAAAGGCTATACTTCGCGGCGTGCTCATGGAGTTCACGGAGGAGGGAGATCTTAATCTCGTTGCGCTTGACGGCTTCAGGCTTGCAAGAAGGACGGAAAAGGTCTGCGTAAAGGGCACTCCGAGAAATGCCGTTGTTCCCGCGAGGACAATGCAGGATATCTCGAACATCATCTCCGATACCGATGACGAGACCGAAGTTACGCTTTCCTCAACTCATATCACCATAGGCGTAGGGTCTACCAATATCAAGGCGAGGCTTTTGAAGGGAGAATACATCAATTACAGGAATATCCTTTCAAAGAAGACCGTGACAAGGGTCATCGTCAACAGGAGCGAGATCGCCGAGAGCCTTGAGATAGCCGCTCTTATTGCAAAGGAAAGCCAGAACAACCTCGTAAAGCTCGATTTTTCCGGCGATACTCTTTATATAAGCGCAAGGAGCGAGATAGGAAGCATCAACGAGAACGTCGGCATCAATCTTATCGGAGATCCGATCGAGATAGCTTTCAACGTAAAATACCTTCTTGATATAGTAAAGGCCGTTGACGATGAGGCTTTGGCGCTCAGCTTCAATACGAGCGTTACTCCCTGCGTGGCGGAACCCGTTCAGGGAGAAGGATTCTATTATCTCGTGCTTCCCGTAAGGCTGATGAAAAATTAAAAAAAAATCGAAAAAAATGCACCGGTAAAGTCGATCGCTTTTCGAATAAAGACTTGACCGGTGCATTTTTATACGCTTTCAGTGATATTCGATCATCTGTCTTCCCTGAAATAGCTCATTCCGAGGGAAGTGGGAGGCTGATCCTCCTTCTTATGACGGAGCGAAACGGTTATCAGCACTATGATAGTGACAATATAGGGCAGCATCTTGAATATCTCCTGCGAGCTCCTGCTGAGGCCGGGGATATAATTGTAGAGCCAATAAAGAGCTCCGAAGAGATAAGCTCCCCATATCGACCTCAGCGGCTTCCATGTTGCGAAAATGACGAGCGCCACAGCGAGCCAGCCTATGGCTTCTATGGATCCGTCGTTCGCCCATGTGCCTTTGATATAGTCCATTACGTAGTAAAGACCTCCGAGACCCGATATTGCGGCGCCGATGCAGGTGGAGAGATATTTATATCTCGTAACGTTAATGCCCGCGGCGTCCGCAGTGGCGGGGTTTTCACCGACGGCGCGAAGATTCAGCCCTTTTGTGGTCCTGTTCATAAACAGGCTCATCAATACTGCGATGATAAGCGCAAGGTAGACCATAAAGCCGTAGCTCAGGAACAGCTTGTCAATGCTGTCGAAGATGACGGCGATGAATCTCATCAATCCGTTCGAGGCGTTTGAGGAGAATGAAGCGACCATCGAATCGGTGAAGCTCTGCGTCGCGCGGAAAGCGCCGGAAGTTACCGCAACGGAGATCTGACCTACGCCGCCGGCAAGCCTGTTGAGGCTGCCGCCCAGGAAGTTGGCAGCTCCGGAGCCGAATATCGTGAGAGTAAGGCCCGTCACGTTCTGATTGGCTCTGAGAGTGACGGTCAAAAAGCTGTAGATAAGCCCTCCGAACACGGAACAGACGAGGGTGCTTCCGATAGCGATCAAAACACACAGCACGGGAGACGGGTTCGGAACGTTCATCTCATAGAAGAAGGAGCCGATCAGGCCGCCTATACCGCCGAGATACATTATTCCGGGAACGCCGAGATTGAGATGGCCCGATTTCTCGGTAAGTATCTCGCCGAGGCTGCCGAACATTATGACCGTTCCGAACGATACGGCCGTCGTAAACAGGGTTATTAACTGCGTAAGCAAGTTGTTCATGCGGCGGCCTCCTTTTTTGCGGCGTGAGCTATCTTGATTTCATAATTGATGAAGAACTCGCTGCCGAGTATAAAGAAGAGTATTATTCCCTTTATTACGTTTGAAACGTCGTTCGAGAGACTGAATTCGGACGCTATCTCGATAGCGCCCTTTTCGAGAAATACCAGCAGAGCGGATATGATTATCATCACGAAGGGATTGAACTTCGCGAGCCATGCCACTATTATGGCAACGAAGCCCCTGCCTCCGGCGGTATCCGTCGAAATGGTATGATCGACGCCGGACACGGCCATGAAGCCCGCAAGCCCGCAGAGAGCTCCGGAGAGAGTCATGGATCTTATGATGATCTTCTTAACGTTCATCGCCGCGTATCTTGCCGTGTTCTCGCTCTCGCCGACGACGGCGATCTCATATCCGTGCTTGGAACGCTTGAGATAGAAGAATATGATAATAACGACCGCGGCGACTATTATCACGTTCAGAACGTACTGCTGACCGAACAGCTTCGGGAACCAGCCGAAATTGGTGTCCGGGTTGATAATGCCCACGGTGTTGGAGCCCTTCGGATGCTCCCACTTCGGTATGAGAAAGCTCGTAAGCTGTATTGCGATATAGTTCATCATCAGCGTGAAGAGCGTTTCGTTGGTGTTCCACTTCGCCTTGAATACGGCGGGGATGACGCCCCATACTGCTCCGGCGGCAGCGGAGGCGGCGGCCATTATTATGAGAAGCAGAGGAGTGGGTATGCTGATTTTGCTGAGATAGATCATAATTGCCGCCGTGGCTATTCCGCCCACGAGCACCTGACCTTCCGCGCCTATGTTCCAGAAGCGCATCTTGAATGCGGGGGAGAGACCGACCGCAATCAACAACAGGAGCGCAAGATCCCTTATCCACGACCACATGCGCCTCGTCGTACCGAAAACGCCCTCGAACATAACGCCGTAGACCTTGAAGGGATTGAGCTTGGTTATGAAGAATATGAGCAGGCCGCAAACGACGAGTGAAAGCAAAACGGCGATGATCCTCACGCCCCAGCCGACGTATCGGTTGAGCCAGGAGGCCTTGCCCTTGAACAGAGTGAAATCTACGCGTTTGGAGATATGGATCATTCCTGCGCCTCCTTTTTTTCAAGGTGGGTCATAAGCCGTCCGACCTGCTCCTTTGTAGCGGTGCGTCCGTCCACTATGCCGCTCACGCTGCCTTCGCACAGCACCATTATCCTGTCGCAGAGCTCGAGGAGCACGTCCAGATCCTCTCCGACGTAGATTACCGCAGCGCCGCGCTGTTTCTGCTCGTTCATAAGGCGGTAGATGGTGTAGGAGGTGTTGATGTCGAGACCGCGCACGGCGTAAGCGCTCATGAGCAGCGAAGGATTTCCCGCGATCTCACGGCCTACGAGCACCTTCTGCACGTTGCCTCCGGACAGCTTGCGCACGGGAGTATCTATATCAGGAGTCACGACCTCGAATTCCTCGACTATCTCCTCGGCCATCTTTCTAGATTTTTTGATATCTACGAACACGCCGCCGCCCTCGTTGTAAGTACGGAGGAGCATATTATCGGCTATATCCATGTTCCCGACGAGGCCCATGCCGAGCCTGTCCTCGGGAACGAAGGCGAGATGTACGCCGAGCTTCTTTATCTCCATCGGTGTGCGGCCGAGGAGCGTGGAGGTCTTGCCGGACATATCCGTATAGTTGACCTTGCTTCCGCCGACTGCGGGCTGGAGACCGGCTATGACCTCGAGCAGTTCCTTCTGCCCGCTGCCGGAGATGCCCGCGATACCGAGGAGCTCGCCGCCGTTCGCAGTGAAAGTCACGTCATTCAGCTTCTTAACGCCGTCCGCGTCGATAACGGAAAGATGTTCGACCTCGAGGCATTTCCTCACGTTTCTGGGCTCCGAGCGCTCTATGTTCAGCGTGACGGCCCTGCCCATCATCATATCGGTGAGCTCCTTGGGATCGGTCTTGTCGGTCTCGATATCGCCTATGAACTCGCCCTTTCTCAGCACCGCGACGCGGTCGGAGATCTCCATTACCTCGTGCAGCTTATGGGTGATTATGACTATGGACTTGCCGTCCTTTTTCATGTTCCTCATTACGTCGAAGAGCTTCGTCGTCTCCTGCGGGGTCAAAACCGCGGTCGGCTCGTCGAGTATGAGGATGTCGGCCCCGCGGTAGAGGACCTTTATTATCTCAAGGGTCTGCTTTTCCGAGACGGACATGTCGTAGACCTTTTTAGCGGGGTCGACGTCGAATCCGTATCTGTCGCAGATCTCCTTAACGGCCCTGCGGACCTTTTTGAGGTTGAGGACGAAGCCTTCATTGAGGCCGAGTATGACGTTCTCGGCGGCGGTCAGTATGTTCACCAGCTTGAAATGCTGATGTATCATGCCGATATGAAGATCGAAGGCGTCCTTGGGCGATCTGATGCTCACGGGTCTTCCGTCCACGCAGATGGAACCGCTGTCGGGAAAATAGATGCCCGAGAGCATGTTCATGAGCGTGGTCTTACCGCTCCCGTTTTCGCCGAGAAGAGAGAGTATCTCACCGTGATAGATGTCGAGATCGACGTCTATATTCGCCCGTTTGGAGCCGAAGCTCTTGTTAATGCCCTCCATCCTGACAGCCGGGACGCGCTTTGTTTCTTCCGTTGCGGCGGGTTTTGCTTCCAAGGCCGATTCCTCCGATCTTTCCATATGTTCCGAAAATAAAGATCCGTTCTGCAATACCGTTTGATTATATCGCAAAACGCAGGCTTTGTCTATAAGAAACGAGTTAAAATATTGACTTTGAGCTCCGGATATGTTATCCTCGCGTCATGGGCCGGGAGCCCTAAAACCATGTGAGGAAGCATGAAAAGAATTCTTTGTTTTTTATTTGCGGCATTGATGCTCGCCGCGGTGGGATGCGCCGGGGAAAAGCGGCCTCAGGAAGGTCCGGCAGATATATCCGCTCCGACCCCGACTCCTTTCGTCAGTTCGGAAACGGGCAATACCGACGCGTCAAAAGGCGACGTTAAGCCTCACGTCGGCGATGAAAAAGCCGTCGTATTGATAAACGGGAAGCTCAGCGGTTCCCCGTACTATTGGGATTTCTTTATCAACAAGATCAACAGCGGTTTCACGGGCAGCGTAAAGATCGTCGATTATAACGGCGAAGAAAAGACTTTCTGGATAGTGGCCAAGGTCGCGGACGGGTTCGCTTACAGGAAGGACGGACAGGAGAAGATCTATTCCTCGCTCGCTGTGATAGAGACCTCCGCTCCCGCCGACACCGAGGCTTCAAGGCTCGTGCTCGGCATACTCACCGACGAACCGGGGATCACCGCGCAGGCGTTCTTCGGCGGAGAAGTGCCTTCGGACGTAAGGGCAGGATTCGAGAACGACAAGGGAATAGTCGTCTATATGAAAGCCGACTGATCCAATCACAGGATTTCCTCCATACGCGTATTATATCGTGAACGGGAAAAAAGGCGAAAAGCCTTCGACCGTATCGAGTATCATATGCAAACAGGAGGAAATCTTATTATGTGTAACGGAATGTGCGGCGGGAATCTCTCCGGCAACAACTGGTGGATAATCATCATTCTGCTGCTTCTCGGCAACAACGGCTGCGGCTGCGACAACGACTGCGGATGCGGCAATAACAACAACTGGTGGATAATCATCCTCATCGCGCTCCTCAGCGGTTGGGGCGGATGCGGCTGCGAAAACAACAATAACAACAACTGCGGCTGCGGCTGCTGAAAAAAAGGGAACGCGGGGGCTTCAAGGCCCCTGCGCCGTTTGAATGAAGGACAGAACGGCTGTTTTTCAAAATGAGCCCGTATTCAGGGCGGTAATTAAGCAGATCGCTCCGGCGATAGCCGCGCAGATGATCTCGCTTGTCTATAACCTCGCGGACACCTGGTTCGTGGGGCTTTTGAACGATCCAAAGCAGACCGCCGCAGTAACGGTGGTCTATCCGTCTTTTATAATGCTCACGGCGATATCGAACCTCTTCGGCGTGGGCGGGGCGGCTGCTGTCGCCCGCGCCCTCGGAAGGGGGGAGAGGGATACCGCAAGGAGCGTCGGCGCCGTCTCCTTCTGGGGAGGCGCGGCGTTGACTCTCGTTTTCGTGATCCTGTTCGCTCTGTTTGCAAAGCCGCTCCTTTACCTGTGCGGCGCGACGGGAGAGACTATCGAAAACTGCTTCGGATACGCAAAGTATTCTATAATAATCGGCGGGCTCTTCACTTCGCTTTCCATGCTCGCCGCGAACCTCATGAGAGCGGAAGGCGCTTCGGTCACGGCTTCCCTGGGGCTTTCCATCGGAGGACTTCTCAACGTCGCTCTCGATCCGTTTTTCATACTCCCGAGGTTCCTCGGCATGGGAGTCGCCGGCGCGGGACTCGCGACGGCGGTCTCAAACGCGGTATCGCTCCTGTTTTTCGTGATCTGCTTCACCGTGCGCGGAAAAGGCGCGGTCTCCCTGTCTCCCGGGCTTATCGGGAAGGGCTTCGGCAGACTGCCGGAGATACTCAGGACGGGGCTTCCCTCCGCGGTGCAGTTCGCGCTTACGGTCGTCGCGATAGCTGCTCAGGCGCGGTTCGTATCGAAATACCCCACGGCGGCTGTCGCCGGGCTCGGGATAATCAAAAAGCTCGATCAGCTCCCCATCAATTTTTCAATGGGTACTGCGGCGGGGCTTCTGCCCCTCCTTGCGTTCAATCATGCTGCGGGGAACAGGGAAAGGCTGAAAAAATGCTTTGCACTCGGTGTTTCGATAGCCCTCGGGTTTTCGCTTATCTGCCTCACGGCCTACGAGATATTCGCGCCGAAGCTCGCGGGGCTCTTCATAAAGGATGCGGATACGATAAGCTTTGCCGCCGCTTTTCTGCGCCGCATGGTGACGGCAATGCCGCTCATGGCGGTCTGCTATCCGATGATAATCAGGTTCCAGGCCGAGGGCAGGGTGAAGGAATCCCTCGTCTGTTCGGTGCTGAGGAAGGGCGTTATAGACATACCGCTTCTTTTCCTGATGGACGCGGTGCAGCCGCTTTACGGCATAATGTGGGTGCAGCCGATAGTCGATGCGATCGCGCTGACCGTCGCCGCGGTCTACACGATAAAAGGCGGGAAGCCGAAGCCTCCCGCCCGGGATCGATGAAGCAATATCACCACAGCCAGCCGTAAAGCTCAACGTATTTCTTCGCGCTCACGTGCCAGTCGAAATCGCAGGCCATAGCGCGGCGGACGAGCGCGTTCCATTCGCGCTTGTTTTTATATACGTCCAAAGCGAGGAACACGACGTCGCGGAAGGAATCCCAGCCCCTTCCCCAGAAGCTGAAGCCGTTGCCGGTCTTTTCGTAGCGGTTATAAGGCCTTACCGTGTCGGCGAGGCCGCCGGTCTCGCGTACGAGCGGGATGCAGCCGTAGCGCAGCGCCATGAGCTGAGAGAGGCCGCAGGGCTCGAACTCCGAAGGCATGAGGAATATGTCCGCGCCGGCATATATGCGCCTTGCAAGCCCGTCGTTCATCTCCGCACGGAAGGCGAAATTCGGCGACTCAGAGGCGAGGCGCCCGAAATCGCGTTCATAACGCTCGTCGCCCATGCCGAGCACGACCGCCTGACAGCCCTTGTTCAAAAGCTCGGGCAGTATGCCCAGCACCTTGTCCATGCCCTTCTGATCGGTCAGCCTTGAAATGACCGCGAAGAGGGGCTTTTTATCGTCCTTTTCAAGGCCGAGCTCCTTCAGGAGCGCCTTCTTGCAGGCGAGCCTGCCCGTAAGCGAATTCGCGTCGAAATGCTTTGTCAGAGCCTCGTCCGTCATGGGGTCGAAAAGCTTGTTCGAAATGCCGTTCAAAATGCCGACGAGATCGCCTGCGCGCCAGCGGAGCATGCCGTCGAGCGATTCGCCGAACTCGGGGGTGAGTATCTCCTTCGCATAGGTCGGGCTGACGGTCGTGATCTTCGTGCTGTATTTTAGCGCCGCGCGCATAGCGGAGACGGAGCCGCCGGAATCCACGTCGTTCAGCGCGTCTGCGCCGAGGGACAAAAGATCGTCGACGAGCCCGCGTGGGCTCCAGCCCTGGAAACGGAGATTGTGGATAGTGAAAACGGTGCGGATATTCGAATAATCGGGCCGCTTCGCATACTCGTGGACGAGCAGAGGAAGATAGCCGGTCTGCCAGTCGTTCGCGTGGATGACGTCGGGAACGAAGTTCAAAAGCTTGAGGCTTTCCATGACAGCCTTGCAGAAGAAGCAGAAACGCTCCGTCTCGAATTCGCCGTAGCCGTAGATCCAGTCGCCGCCGAAATAGAACTCGTTGTCGACGAACCAGTAGGTCACGCCGTCAAGGACGTACTCGTCTATGCCGAGGAACTGTGAACGCCAGCCCAAATTGATCCACGTATCGAAAACGTGACGCATATTGTAGCGGTATTTTTCGGGTATCCTCTTATACTTGGGGAGTATAACGCGGATTTCGTTATCGGCTCCGAGCTCGGATATTGCCTTCGGGAGCGTCCCCGCGACGTCGGCAAGACCGCCTGTTTTTATAAACGGAACGCATTCGGATGCTGCAAACAAGATCTTCATATCAAACTCTTATTTCCTTTCGATGGTTATGCTTATGACCGCATTAACGCACTGCCGCGGTGACGCGCCGCGGCAGCGTTTTTTTATTGCTGCGTGAGTTATACCTTTGTGCCCTTCCTGAGGACTACGGGGTATTTTTCGTGCCCGGAGAGCGTGAGATCGGGACCGACCATTACGCCCTTATCGAGTATCACGCAGTTCAGAGAGGCATTCTCGCCGATCTCGGCCGCCTGCATGATAATGCTGTTTCTGACGACGGCGCCCTTTTTGACCTTTACTCCGCGGAAGAGTATGCTGTTCTCGACGCGGCCCTCTATTACGCAGCCGTCGGCGACTATGGAGTTGACAGCAGAGCCTTCGTCGACGTAGCTTGCGGGGAACTCGTCCTTGACCTTGGTATAGATCGGGTGCTCGTGGCTGAACAGCTCCTTGGAGATCGACTTGTCCAGAAGCGCCATATTGTGGCGGTAGTAGGTGTTTATGGAATTGATCCTCGCGACGTAGCCCTTGTACTCATAGCCCCTGATGTTGAGGTCCTTCACGCTGCTTAAGAGCACGTCGTTCGTGAAGTCGTAGCGGGCGTGGGCGTAAGCGTCCTCGACGAGATACTCCAGAAGCGACTTTTCCATAATGAAGGCGTCGCAGCTGCAGCAGTTGGAGGCGTACTCCTTCGGATTGATAGCGAGGTCGGTCACATGCCCCTCTTCGTCGAGAGTCAGGCGCAGATCGTCGTACTGCTCGCTCATATCGTAGTTTTCTTCGCGGTTGTAGAGAACGGTTATGTCCGCTCCGGAGGCGATATGAGCGTGTATCATGTCGTTGAATGTGGTGTTGTAGATCGTGTGGCTGCCCATGAGCACGACATACCTCTGCGAGGAGCGCCTTATATAGCCCATGCAGGAGCGTATGGCGTCGACCGTTCCCTTGTATACGCCGGTGTTGTCGTGCGTCACGAACGGAGGCAGTATGAAAAGGCCGTCGCGCTTCCTGTGCAGATCCCATTCCTTGCCGCTCTCGAGGTGATCCATAAGGGAATGATAGTTTCTCTGGGCGATAATGCCGACGTTATAGATGCCGGAGTTGACAAGGTTTGAAAGCATGAAGTCGATGGAGCGGTATCTGCCGCCGAAGGGCACCGCCGCTACGGAACGAGAGAAGGTGAGCTCACGGAGCTTCATGCTCGCGTCGCCCGTATAGATCAAGCCAAATGCGTTTTCCATAATTGTTTTCCTTTCCCGATCACTTCACGATCATTCCGACGGGGACCCGCTTGCCTTCGGGAACCGTCACGGTGTTGGCGATGAGAGTTATGTCCCCTGTGAGCTTGGTGTCGTATTCGCCGTCCTCGGGCCTGCGCTCCGCGCCGACCACTGCGCCGGCTTTGACGACCGCACCCTCGCCTATAATGGCCTTTTTGATGACCGCGTTGTCCTCTATGACGGCGTTCGGCATGACTATGGAATCCGTAACGACCGCGCCGTCTCCTATATGCGCGCCGGTGAAGAGCACGCTGTGCTCGACCTTGCCGTGTACGACGCAGCCTTCGGAAACGAGACTGTTTCTGACGACGGCGTTATCGCCGATATAGTGAGGAGGCATGGCGTTGGACTTGGAGTAGATGCGCCAGTCCTTGTCGCGCATCTGGAACTCCGGCTGCCTGCCGATGAGATCCATATTGGCCTCCCAGAGGCTGCCAATCGTTCCGACGTCCTTCCAGTAGCCCGAGAAGCTGTAAGCGTAAAGCCCCGCGCCGGACCTTAAAAGCTTGGGGATTATGTTCTTGCCGAAGTCGTGGCTGCTGTCCGTATCCGCTTCGTCGGCGACGAGATACGGGCGGAGTATGCGCCAGTTGAAGATATAGATGCCCATTGAGGCCTTGTTGGACTTCGGCGCCTTGGGCTTCTCCTCAAAGTCTATGATGCGGCCTTCCTCATCCGCGTTCATGATGCCGAAGCGGGAGGCTTCCTCCATCGGGACTGTCAGCACGGCGATGGTCGCATCGGCTTTCTTACTGACGTGGAACGAAAGCATCTTTGCGTAATCCATCTTGTAAATGTGGTCGCCCGAGAGAATGAGCACGTATTCGGGATCGTACTGGTCTATGAACGGGATGTTCTGATAGATGGCGTTCGCCGTTCCGCTGTACCACTGGCCGGTGGAGCCCGAAACGTAGGGCGGAAGCACGTAGACGCCGCCGTTCATTCGGTCGAGATCCCAGGGCTGACCGGAGCCGAGATAGGCGTTCAGCGCCAAAGGCTCATACTGCGTGAGCACGCCGACCGTGTCGATATCCGAATTGACGCAGTTCGAGAGGGGAAAATCAATTATCCTGTATTTCCCTCCGAACGGGACCGCGGGCTTTGCCATGCTCTTCGTAAGGACGCCGAGCCTCGAGCCCTGGCCTCCCGCAAGCAGCATTGCTATGATCTTCTTCTTTGGCATTTTCATACCCCCCTGTATAGATTAACTAATAATGAATACTGATGAACGAACGGAGCGCGGAGCTACGACAGCTGATAAGCCGCGCCCTCGTAGCCGTAGAGCGGGAAGAACAGCATTCCGTCCCGTATCTCGGCGGCCGCGCCGATCCGGTTGTGGGTTGAGAATACGCAGGTGAGGCGAGTTTTATCGCCTATCTCGTCCTTTATCTCGTTGAGGCTGACGCCGTACGCGCCGTGCTCGCCGGGAGTGAAGTTGAATACGAATATCAAGGCCTCGCCGGTATGGGTGTTCCTCCGGCGGAAGGCGATCACCGAATGCTCGAAGTCGTCGCAGGCGAGCCAACGGTAGCCCTCCCAGGCGGAGAGATCGTCGTGCAGGGCGCTGTGCTCGCGGTAGAAGAAGTTGACCGCCTTTGCGAAGTTCTGCATGCCGCGGTGCTCCTTGTAGTCGAGAAGGAACCATTCGAGGGATCTCCTGAAGTTCCATTCGTTGAACTGACCGAACTCCGAGCCCATGAACTCGAGCTTCTTGCCGGGGAAAGCGAAGCGGTACATGAGAAGAAGACGAAGCTGAGCGAAGCGCGCCTCGTAATTGCCGCACATGCGGCCTATGAGGGAATGCTTGCCGTAGACCACCTCGTCGTGGGAGAAGGGCAGTATGTATCGTTCCGAGAAGGCGTAAGCCATCGGGAAGGTCAGCTTGTCCTGATGATACTTCCTGAAAACGCTGTCGTATTCGAAATAAGTCAGCGTATCGTTCATGAAGCCCATGTTCCATTTGTAATCGAAATCGAGACCTTCGGGTCCGGTGACGTGGGGATACGCGCTGGATTCCTCCGCTATCATGACCGCCGACGTGCGTTCGTGCACGGCGCGGTTGAGCTGCTTAATGAAGTTCTCCGCGGCGTAATTGCGGTTGGAGCCGTCGAAATTCGGACGCCATTCCGCCTTGCAGAAGTCGAGATAAAGCATCGCGGAGACCGCGTCGACCCTGATGCCGTCGACGCCGAAGACTTCGATCAGATAGAGGGCGTTCGACGTGAGATAACTCCTCACCGTGGGCTTGTCGTAATCGTAAAGGAGAGTGCCCCAGAGCGGCATCTCGGCGCGAAGGGGATCGCTCGATTCATAGAGCGGCGTGCCGTCGAAGAGGCGCAGACCGCAGTCGTCCTTCACGAAATGCGCCGGCACCCAATCCAGAATGACCGCAAGGCCCTTTTTATGAGCGCGGTCGACGAAAGTCCTCAGCTCCTGGGGCGTGCCCCAGCGTGCGGTGATCGCGTATGCGCCGGAGGACTGATACCCCCAGCAGTCGTCTAAAAGATGCTCCGAAACGGGCATCAGCTCAATGGCGGTGTAGCCCATGTCGGCGGCGTAATCGACGAGCGCGACGGACGCGCCTACGAAGCTCAGCCCTCTTTCCCAGGAGCCGAGATGAACCTCGTATATCGAAACGGGCCTGTCGAAGGCGAGACGCCTCTCGCCGTCGTCCTTCTTCGAAAGATCGAGATCCCATACCACGCTCGCGCTGCCGGGACGGAGCTCGTTGCGGAAGGAGAAGGGATCGCTCTTCATTTTGGTGACGCCGTCCGCTCCGGTCACGGCATATTTATACCGTTCTCCCTGACCGACGTACCGCCGCGTTTCCCATATCCCGAACTCGGGGACGAAATTCATGGGTTCGCCGTACCAGCAGTTGAAATCGCCCACGAGCCTCACGTTTTTGGCGTGAGGAGCGTAGACGCGGAAAAGCCACTCGTCGCCCTCTATCCTATGTGCGCCGAAGACTCGGTAAGCCTCCATGCTCCGCCCTTCGAGAAAGGCGCGGAGCTCATTGCGCACGGGTTCGCGATCCAGCGTTATACCGAAATCAGACATAGCAAAGAAACCGCCCTGCAGTATTTTTTCCATTATATCACATTGTATATACTTTGTCCACAGTAAAATGTCTTAAATATATATCGGAAAAAGCAAGAGCGGGGCGATCGCCCCGCTCTCCGGTTGATCATGATCTATTCTATCCCGTAGATCCTGCCGAACTTCGTCTTGAGGTAGTCGATATAGTACTTCGGATCGAAATCCTCTCCGCAGCAGATCCTCAGGAGCTCGGCGGGCTTTTTGACCGCGCCGTACTTGTAGATATGGTCGACGAGCCATGCGGTGATCTCGTTGATGCGGCCTTCCGTAACGAGCTTGTCGATATCCATCTCCTTCTTCATGGCGGCGAGTATCTGCGCTCCGTAGGCGGAGCCCAGGGAGTAGGAGGGGAAGTAGCCTATCATGCCGCCCGCCCAGTGAGTATCCTGCAGCACGCCTTCCTTATCGGATGGCACGTCTATGCCGAGGTATTCCTTATAAAGCCTGTTCCACTCCGAGGGAACGTCGTCGAACGAGAGCTCGCCGTGCATGAGCTTCTTCTCCATCTCGTAGCGGATCAGGATATGCAGGGAATAGGTCAGCTCGTCTGCCTCGGTGCGAATGAGCGAGGGCTCGGCCTTGTTGACCGCGCGGAAGAAATCCTCGACCGTGACGCCCTCGAGCTGCTCGGGCCAGCGCCTCTTCATGACCGGGAATATCACGTTCGCAAACGCCATGGAGCGGCCGATGATGTTTTCATAGAAACGGGACTGCGACTCGTGCATTCCGCTTGAAGCGCCTGAGGCGAGGGGGGAGTTCCAGAGCTCGTCGCCGACGTTCATCTCATAGGTGGCGTGCCCGCCCTCGTGGATGACGCTGTACATGTTCGCGGTGAGGAAATCCTCGTGATAATGCGTGGTTATGCGGGAATCCAGCTTGTTGAAGCCCGTCGTGAAGGGATGCTCGGTCTCGGAGAGAGTGCAGTTTTCGGGATCTATGCCCATTATCGCCATGACCTCGTCGGAGAACTCGCGCTGCTGCCATATCGGATACTTCTTGTAGATAAAGCCGTCGTCGGGCTTCGGCAGCTCGTTTATGAGGCGGATGAAAGGTATGAGCTCGTCCTTGATGAGCTTGAAATACCCGTCGAGGATATCCTGCGTGAAGCCCTCCTCGTGCTCGTTGAGCCAGTAATCATAGGGATCCATGTCGGGCTCCGCGGCCTTGGCGAGCTTTATCGAGGTCTCGTAAAGGCGCTTGAGATAGGGCTTGAACATCTCGTAGTCGCTCTTGACCTTTGCCTCGTGCCACACGGAGGTCGCTTCGCTCGTGAGCTGCTGATACGCGACGAATTCCTCCGCTGAGATGCTGCGCATGAGCTTTAATCCCTTTTGCGCCTCCTCGACCTCGCGGCGGGTGATCTCGTCGAGCTCGGAGGCGTGTTCGGTAAGAAAGTCCAGAAGCGCGAAACGCTCCTCGTTGACGGCGAGGTTATAGGTGATCTCGGACAGAGTGCCCATGGTCTCCGAAAAGCCCTTTATGGCCTTCTTCGGCGCGTGGGTCTCGATGTCGTAATACATGACGCCCATTGCGTGGTTATAGGCGTGCATAAGACGGTTGCTTTCCTTGAACTTGGCGACGGCCTCGTTGAGTTCCATAGCTTTCCTCCTTAAATCGCTTTAACTTGATTTTTTGAATACGAGAATATGGTTGCCCTCTGCGTCGAGCTGCACGAGCTTCTTGCCGAAGACCTTGAAATACAGGAGTTCGCCCGTGGTCGTGGTGACGGTGAACATGCCGTCGTCGGAGCGCTCGTACGTTCCGAAGCAGTCGCGCTCCTTGCCCATCACGGTCTCCGGCAGTACCGCCGCGGCAGCGTTGTCTATGAATACGGAGAAGTCGAACTCCTTGACGAAATAGTTTATTATTGTGCTCACGGTTCCGGAGACCGAATCCTTGAGCGCCTGAGTGTTGGTCTCATAGGAGAAAGTGCCGTCGGGCGATATCTCGACGTCCACCTCGAATGCGGTGTTGCCTGCGAATATCGCTATCGGGATGCGGACGTACCAGGGCATAACCTCCTTGAGGGTGCTGCTGCTGAAGAGCACCTCCGCGTGCCATGTGCCCTTCTCCGGCACGTAGGGCTCGGGAGTGGGCGTCGGGAGCGCGGGAACGTCCGTGCCGGAATACCCGGAATTGCCGGATCCGCCGTTATCCGTCCCGGGCGTGACCGCGGGCTTATTCTTGCAGCCTGCGAGCACGAAGAGCAGCGCAATAAAGACGAGTATTAAGGATAAAACCCTTTTATTGATCATGTTTCGGCCTCCTTTATTCGTTAGTGGTCTCGGGCTCCGCCGCCGGAGCCGCGTCATGCTCCTCCGCGGGGGGAGGAAGCACTATCACGGAGTTCTCCTCCGCTTCGTCCTTTTTCTTCCCTTTCCCGACGCGCCTGCGCTTCTTTTCGCGGCGCGGCCTCTGCTCGCCCTTTTTGCGGGAGAACCCGAGCGCCATGTAAATGATCGACATGGACGGGGGGATGAAGAAGCTCAGCACGAGGAGCCCGCCGGCTTTTCTGGGAGAGAGCGCGGAATAGGTCTTGTACATAAGGCGGAAATGCCTTATGAGCGCGATCAGGAAAACGACTAGCGATGCGACCATCAGCGTGCCGGATATAATGTAGATCACCCGGAACTCCGTCACGACGGTCGGGGTGTTCATGTCCTGGAAATAAGCGGCGGCGTTGGTGACGAACCCGACTATGGTCGAGATCAGCCCGACGATGCCGTTGATCTTGAGATTCGAAAGCTTGTGAGCGAATGCGAGCACCAGCGTCACCGCGAACACGCACAGTCCGATCACGAACAGGAAGCTGAATATCACGCAGAGTATGCGCAGGACGAGGTTCCGCTTGCCCCATTTATTGCGCTTCTCGCTCAAAGGATAGAGCTGAACGTCGCTTGCTTCAGCCAGTCTCCCGTCGAGATACGCGTTGAGGAAGGGCATGAACGCCATCCAGCCGCAGTTGAGCCCGAGCTTTTTCGCGCAGGCGGCCTTTCCTATGCATCTGAATATCGCAAACACCAGGAGAACGGCGAGAGTAATGCCGATCCCGAGGAGCCAGTCCAGAATACTCAGCCCTACGAGCCATTCCATACTTCAAAACCTCCGGTGAGAGATAGGATAATTGTATACCGTTTTCCGCAAATTGTCAATAAACCGCGAAAAACGGGACGGACCGCTTTGAGAACGCGGAAGCGTCCCGCGTTCCGGGTTTATACGTTCGCCGGCTCCGCGCCGTTTTCCGTAATTCGGACGACCCTTTCGCATACCTCGCGTATGAACTTGCGGTCGTGGGTTACGGCGATGATGCAGCCGCCGAAATCGCGGAGTATCCCGCGTATCACGGGATTCGAAAGCGGAGAGAAATTGCGCGAGGGCTCGTCCAGGAGGAGCGTGTCATAGCCGTCAAGCGCCATCTTGACGAAGAGCAGCTTGGCCTTCTGTCCGCCGGAAAGGCTCTCGATCCGGCTTTCCGCCTCGTCCTTTGTGAAGCGGACGCTGCCAAGGTAAGTCCGCGCGGCGGTCACGGCTTCCTTTTCGCCGGAAGGCGCGAGGAAATCTATCGGAGTCTCAAAACCGTCGAAGAGCTCAAAGTAGTTCTGCGGCATATAGAAGACCCTTATGTCGCGCCGCTTTTCGAGCTCGTCCCGTATCAGCTTCAGAAGCGTGGTCTTGCCGATCCCGTTCCGCCCGATTATCGCGACGTGCTCCGCGGCGTTGATGTTCAGGGCAAAGCCCTCGGTCAGCTTTTCGCCGTCGGGGGAGAAGAGCCCTTCGCACCTGAAGCGCAGCAGCTCCTTCCTTGCGGGCATATTGACCTCGGGCAGATCGAGGAACATCGAGAGCTCCGTCACGGGCGCCTCGGTCAGCTCCTCCCTCTCCTTTTCGATCCGCTTTCCCTGACTCATGACCGAGTGCATCTTCTTCTTTAAGAGCCGCCCCGTCGAGGGGTCGCCCCTCGAGACGTTCTTCTGTGCGCGGTCGACCTTCTCATATATCTCCCGCCAGCGCTCCTCCTTCTTCCGCTGCTCGTCGTGCTCGAAGCGCGATACCTGCGCCTGATGCGAAAGCGCGCGCTCGCGGCTCTCGATATACTCGCGGTACGGGACGTTCGCGACCGTGTGCCGCGCGACCTTCTTGTGGTGGACGTGTTCGAGATGTATGACCGCCTGCGCGGTGTTCTCGATGAGCGTCTCGTCGTGGGAGACGAAGAGCACGCCGCCGTCGAAGCGGTTGATGAAGCCCTCGAGCCATATGAGCGTGTCGAGGTCGATATCGTTCGTCGGCTCGTCGAGAAGGAGCATGTCGGGCTCGTCGGTCAGAAGCTTCACGAGGCGAAGCTTGACTCTCTCGCCTCCGGAGAGGGTGCGCATGGGCCTCTCCGCGCTCAAAAGCGCGGGATCCAGCCCCATTCCGGCGGCGATGGATCCGGCGATCCATGCGTTCGACGGAGTGAGCGCCATGAAGTCCGCGGCGCAGAGCTCCCGCTCCTCCTCCGTCATCTGCTGGGGAAGATAGCCTATGCGGTGGGCTCCGCGGTTTACGGAGCCCGTGAACTCCGCATGATCCTCTATGAGCTCAGGATCAGCGATGAGCGCGAGCAGCGTGGACTTGCCGTTGCCTTCCTCGCCGATTATTACCGTTCTGTCGCCCGGATTAAGGGTAAACGAAATACCGTCGACGAGCTTTCGCCCGTTGGAAACAAGAAATATGCTTACGTTATTGAGTTGAATCATAATGACCTCGCTGAAAATAAGAACAAAACCTCAAACGCCGGGTCTATCGGCGCAGGTCGATGAATATGGGATCCTGATATGCGGTTCAGCGAGTTTTCAAGCCGGTGTCACCTCTTTATGGGATGCATGTATTATAACACCGCGGATCCGGATTGTAAACAGCAAAAAAACGCCCCGACGCATAGTAATAAGTATGCAGACATCAATATGAAAGGCAAACAACATGAATAAAGATACAGCTGTCGGTCTCCGCGGCGTGAGGCTCGTCTATCACGAGCCCGCCCGGGAGACGCTTGCCGTGGACGGCCTCGATCTCACGGTCGGACGCGGCGAATTCGTTTCGATAGTCGGCCCGTCGGGCTGCGGGAAGACCAGCGTCCTGTCGCTGCTTGCCGGGCTTGCCGAGCCTTCGGAGGGGACCGTGACGGTGCTCGGCACGACGCCCGACGAAGCCCGTCCGAGGGTCGGATACATGCTCCAGCGCGACGAGCTCCTCGAGTGGCGCAATATTGAGAAGAACGTGCTCCTCGGGCTCGAGGTGCGCGGGGAGCTGAATTCCGAAACACGGAAAAAAGCGGGCGAGCTCCTGGAAAGATTCGGTCTCGGCGAGTTCAAAAAGGCCTATCCTTCCGCGCTGTCGGGCGGCATGCGCCAGAGGGCGGCGCTGGCGAGGACGCTCGTTCTCTCTCCGGAGCTCCTGCTTCTCGACGAGCCGTTTTCGGCTCTCGACTATCAGACGCGGCTCGAGCTGGAGGACGAGCTGCGCAGGGAGATAAAGGCGGGCGGATACACGGCGATACTCGTGACGCACGATATCTCGGAGGCGGTGGCGATGAGCGACCGCATAGCGGTTTTTTCGGGAAGACCGGCGAAGCTCAGGCGCGAGTTCACGGTCGGAATACCGGGCACGGCGTTCGAGCGCAGGAAGGCGCAGGACTTTGCAGCGCTGTTCGACGCCGTTTGGAGGGAATTGAAGCATGAGTGAAGAACATAAAAAATATCTTAAGGGCATCAGGCGCAGCAAGATGCTGACCGCGGCGGCGAGGATACTGCTGCTCATATTTCTGATCGCGGCATGGGAGCTTGCGGGAAGGCTCGGGATGGCCGATCCGTTCATAGTGTCTTCCCCGCTGAGAGCCCTGAAGACCGTCGCCTCGCTTTATTCGTCCGGAGACCTGTTTTTGCATATATGGACTACGTTTTCGGAAACCGCCGCGGGCTTCCTCTCGGGCACTCTCATAGGCGTGGCAGTCGCCGTGCTGCTTTGGTTCTGCCCTTTCCTCGAGAGGGTGCTCGACCCCTATCTCGTCGTTCTCAACGCCCTGCCGAAGATCGCCCTCGGACCCATACTCATAGTATGGGTGGGAGCGGGAGCCGGGGCGATAATAGTCATGGCGCTCCTCGTATCGACGGTCGTTACCGTAATGACCGTGCTCGCGGGGTTCATGGAGACGGATCCCGCCAAGATCAAGCTCATGCGCACATTGGGGGCGAACCGCATGCAGACCTTTATGAAGGTCGTGCTTCCCGGCTCCGTTCCAACGGTAATGAGCGCGCTGAAGATAAGCGTCGGCATGAGCTGGGTCGGCGTGATCGTCGGAGAATACCTCGTCTCGAAGCGCGGCCTCGGGTATCTGATCGTCTACGGAGGGCAGGTGTTCAAGCTCGATCTCGTGATGGCGTCGATAGTCATACTCTGCGTGCTCGCAGCCGTGATGTATTACGCCGTCGCCCGTCTTGAAAAGGCGATCGACAAAAGGTTCGGAAGGGGATGAACGCCTCCGGCGGCTTATTAAGACAAACACCGAGCAAAGGCGTTAAGCTTCTGCTCGGTGTTTTATTGATCGATCGACCGATCTGTTTATGCGGCTTGCGCTTCCTCGGGCGTATGCCGCGCGAAAGCGGAGCTTTTTGACACGAGGATCACCACTCGTACTTGACTATGGGCTTCCTTGCGGCCGTGACCTCGTCGGGACGGCCGACGGGGGTGGTGACGGGAGCCGCGTGGATCGCGGAAGTGTCGGTCTTGACCTGCTCGGCGATGTCCTTCATGGCCTGTACGAACTCGTCGAGGGTCTCGACGGACTCGGACTCGGTGGGCTCTATCATCATCGCTTCGTGAACTATCAGCGGGAAATAGATCGTCGGGGGATGATACCCGCGGTCGATGAGCGCCTTCGCGATGTCGGAGGTGTTCACGCCGAAGTCCATGAGCTCGCCGGGGGTGACGACGCACTCGTGCATGCAGGTGCGGTCGTGCGGGATCTCATAGGTGCCGCGAAGCTGGTTCATAACGTAGTTCGCGTTGAGGACCGCGTTCTCGGAGGCCTCCTTGAGGCCTTCGCCGCCGAGGGAGCGGATGTAGCAGAACGCCTTGACTATGACTCCGAAATTGCCGTAGAAGCTCTTGATCTTGCCTATGGTCTCGGGCTTGTCGTAGTTGAGGAAGAGCGCGCCGTCCTCATCCTCCTCGATGCGCGGGACGGGCATGAAGGGAATGAGATGCTTCTTCACGCCGACCGGGCCGGAGCCGGGACCGCCGCCGCCGTGAGGCGTTGAGAAGGTCTTGTGCAGGTTGATGTGCATCACGTCGAAGCCCATATCGCCGGGACGGACAATGCCCATTATGGCGTTGAGGTTAGCTCCGTCGTAATACAGAAGGCCGCCGGCCTCGTGGACTATCTTCGCGATCTCCTTTATGTTCCTCTCGAAGAGGCCGAGAGTGGAGGGGTTGGTGAGCATGAGGCCCGCGGTGTCGGGACCGACCGCGGCGCGGAGAGCGTCGAGATCGACGCCGCCGTCGGGAGCGGATTTGATCTCCTTCACCTTGAAGCCCGCCATAGCCGCGGAAGCGGGGTTGGTGCCGTGAGCCGCGTCGGGGACTATCATGACCTTGCGCTCGAAGTCGCCGCGGTGCTCGTGATACGCCCTTATGTGCATGAGACCGGTGAGCTCGCCGTGAGCGCCGGCAGCGGGCTGGAGCGTGAAGGCGTCCATTCCGCAGATCTCGCAGAGCATGCCCTCCATATCGCGCATGAGAGCGAGGCAGCCCTGGCTCATGGATGCGTCGATGAGGGGATGCACGTCGTCGAACATGACCGCAAGCTCTTCGTTGATCTTGGGATTGTATTTCATCGTGCAGGAGCCGAGGGGGTAGAAGCCGTTGTCCACGCCGAAGTTCCTGCGGGAAAGGTTGGTATAATGACGGACGAGATCGACCTCGCCGAGCTCGGGGAGCTTGAGAGGCTCCTTGGCCTTCAGCTCTTCGGGTATCTCGAGCATGGCGCCGGGCACGTCGCAGGCGGGAAGATCGTACGCCCTGCGTCCCTCGTGGGAACGCTCGAAGATGAGCTTATATTCTTCGCGCATCACTCTTCGCCTCCTTCCGAATCAAGGGTGTCTTCGATTATGTCGCAGACGAAGTCAAACTCCTGTACGTTGTTCATCTCGGTCGCGCACCAGAGCATGCCGCCGTCCGGGAGAACGAGGCCGCCGGTAATGCCGAGATTGTTGAGCGCCGCGTCGACGTCGGCGGCGTTCTCAACGTCGATCACGAACTCGTTGAAGAACGGGGTGTCGGGGTAACGGAGCTTGACGCCGTTGACGGCGCAGAGCTTAGAGGCGAGATAATGCGCCTTGTTCACGTTCTGCTCTGCGACCTCGCGCATGCCGTTCGGGCCCATGGTGCAGCAGTACATGGAGGCCATGATAGCGCAGAGCATCTGGTTGGAGCAGATGTTCGAGGAGGCCATTTCACGCCTGATGTGCTGCTCGCGCGCCTGGAGCGTGAGAACGAACACGCGGTTGCCCTCCGCGTCGGTCGTCTGACCGGCTATGCGGCCGGGAAGATTGCGCATGAGCTTCTTCGTGGCAGCCATAAATCCGACGTACGGACCGCCGAAGGCGAGGGGAAGGCCGAGAGGCTGACCGTCGCCTATCGCGATATCCGCGCCGTAATCGGCGGGACGGGCAAGCACGCCGAGGGAGATGGGGTTGACGTATGCAACGAGGAGGCCGTTCGCCGCGTGAACGGCGTCCGCGATCTGCTTCATGGGCTCGATGCAGCCGTAATAGTTGGGGCTCGCGGCGATATAGCCGGCGGCGCCGTCCATGTTTGCGGTCACGGCGGCGATATCGGTAACGCCCATGTCGTTCATCGGGATCTCGACGAGCTCGATGCCCGCACAGTGCGCGTAGGTGTGCATGACGGTTTTGACGTCGGGATTCAGGCTTGCGGCGAAGAGGACCTTCTTCTTCCTCTTGTTGTCGCGGAGCATGAGGAGCGCTTCGGCGGCGGCGGTAGCGCCGTCATAGACGGAGGCGTTGGCCGCGTCGAGACCGGTCAGCGAGCAGATGACGGTCTGATACTCGAAAAGGCTCTGGAGCATACCCTGGCTCATCTCGGCCTGGTAGGGGGTGTATGCGGTGTAGAACTCGCTTCGCATGGCGAGCTGAGGCACTACGGAGGGGATATAATGGCGATAAGCGCCCGCGCCGCGGAAGAGGGGGCCGCCCTCGTCGTTCATGCTGACGTAATCAAACATAAGATCGCGGAGCTCCATCTCGCTCATGGGAGCGGGAAGATCCAGAGGACGATCGAGCTTCAGATCCTTGGGAATGTCCGAAAAGAGCTCGTCCATGCTCGTCATGCCGATCGACTCGAGCATTTCCCTGCGCTCTTTTTCGGTGTTCGGGACGTATGATCTCATAGAGGACTCCTTTTAGATTAATTATTCAAAGCTCCCACGGCGTTGTTCCGTGAGAGCTTTGGTCTCTTGAATTACTCCTCGGCGCAGAACTTCTCGTACTCGTCGGCGTCCATGAGCTCGTCGGTTATCTCGGTGAACTCAACGGCGGCGATGAAGTTCTCGAAAGCGTCCTCGTTCAGCTTCTCGGGAGCGCCGTCGAGCTCCTCGTTGATCTCGACGACCTTGCCGGTAACGGCGGAGAAAACGGAGGAGCTGGCCTTGACGGACTCGACTACGCAGTAGCTCTCGCCCATGACGGTCTCGTCGCCGACGGCGGGGAGCTCAACGTAAACGATGTCGCCGAGAGCCTCGGCAGCGTGGGCGGTGATGCCCATCTTGGCGACGTTGCCTTCGACCATGACCCACTCATGGTCACGGGTGTACTTACGATCGTTGGGTGTCATAGTATTTTACCTCCAAAGGTTAATTATTCTTGATTTGTTAAGCGCGCTTGTAGAAAGGCAGATCGACCTTCTCGCAGGGCACCTGCCTGCCGCGTACGTCGACGGTGAAAACGGTATCCTCGGGAAGACCGACGGGTACCAGCGCCATGGCATAGTTTCCGCCGAGGGAGGGAGCGGGACCGCCGGAGGTGGTGAAGCCGACCTCAACACCGTTTGCGAGAACGGGCATATGCTCGCGGACGAGGCCCTTGAGGACCTTGAGACCGATACGCTCGCGGGTCTTGGGCTTAACGAGAGCTTCGCGGCCTATGAAGGCGGGCTTCTTGAACTTGATCGCGAAATCGACGCCGCACTCGACGGGGTTGATCTTATCGCTCATCTCATGACCGTAGAGGGGCATGGAAGCCTCGAAACGGAGGGTATCCCTCGCGCCGAGAGCGCAGGGAAGCAGGCCGATATCCTTGCCGGCGGCAAGCAGAGCGGCGTGGAGCTTCATGGCGTCCTCGGCCCTGCAGTAGAGCTCGACGCCGTCCTCGCCGGTATAGCCGGTGCGGGAGACGAGGCAGTCGACGCCGGCGACCTTGTTATGCTCGGTGAAGGTATAGTTCTTCGCGGGGACCTCGCCTTCGTAACCGACGGCCTTGAGGACCTCCTCGAACTTCGGGCCCTGGAGCGCGAGCTGCGCCCAAAGGGGGCTCTCGTCGACGATCTTAACGTCGCCGAGGACGTTCTTCTTCATCCACTCGACGTCCTTCGCGGTGTTCGCCGCGTTCACGACGAGCATATAGCGGTCGTCCGCGAACTTGTAGATGAGCACGTCGTCAACGGCGCCGCCGTCCTCATAGCACATTACCGCATAGCGGCAGCGGCCGGGAGTCATGGTGGTGATGTCGTTGGTAACGAGATTCTGGATGTAATCGAAGGCGGAATTGCCCAGCACGAAGACTTCGCCCATGTGGGAGACGTCAAACAGACCGCAGGCGTTCCTCACGGCCTTATGCTCCTCGATGATGGAGCTGTACTGCACGGGCAGAGCCCAGCCGCCGAAATCGACCATCTTGCCGCCGAGAGCGATGTGCGCCTCGTAGAGCGGAGTTTTTTTCAGTTCGTCCATATTTCACCTGTTCCTTCTTCGTATTTGCTTCGGAAAAGGCCGAGCCTTCTTCCGCATTATCCCTTGTATTATATAACTGTTTTCATGATAGATAAAGGGCTTTCTACTATATATTTTAAGCCTCGCGCGAGGGAAGGAGACCGCGTCCGGAGGCCTCTTTTTCGGGGAAATACACGATTCGGCCTTGCTCGGCGCGGAGCCCCGTCCGCGCGCGGAAGGTTGACATCCCGCGAAAAGAATGTAAAATGAGTATTTGAAAGCTTTTTTCATTCGGGAGAACGGATATGAAGACGAAGGCCGTAGTAAGCATAGCCCTGGCCGCAGCGATACTCGCCGTCTCGGCATGGATAACGGTGCCCTTTGCGGTGCCTTTTACGATGCAGACGTTTGCCGTGTTTCTCGTGCTCACGGTGCTCGGCGGATTACAGGGGACCGTCGCCATCGCGGTCTATATCGCCGTCGGCGCCGTCGGCGCGCCCGTTTTTTCGGGTTTTTCCGGCGGTATTTCCGCGCTCCTCGGCCCGACGGGAGGCTATATCTGGGGCTTCCTTATCATGGGCGCGGTCAAGCTGCTCTTCGAAAAACTGTTCAAGAACCCGAAGCTCGATATCCCCGCGCTCGTTATCGGTCTCGCGCTGTGCTACGCTCTCGGCACGGTCTGGTTCGTGCTGGTCATGCGCGGAAGAGGAAACCCGTTCTCCTTCGGCGCCGCGCTTATGACCTGCGTCGTGCCCTATATCATACCGGACGCGCTGAAGCTCGCGCTCGCATTCTTCACCGGGCGGCGAATCCGAAAAGCCCTGAACAGGAAAAAGGAATAATATATTTCAACCGCGCCGAACCTTTCGGCGTTTTTTTTCGACTATATAGGCGAGACCGGTCTCGAAACGAAAAAAGGGAGGTGAGGGGCGTGGCATCATTCGAGGATCTGCTCGGTCCGGAGCTCAAGCCGCTGGAGCGTTTCATACGCTTCAAGATAGGCGAAAGCTTCGACGCCGACGATGTTATTCAGGAAACGCTCATCGCGGCGTATAAGGGCTTTGACGAAACGAGGCCCGAAAGCGCATTCAAGCCATGGCTGATCGGCATAGCGAAACACAAGATCGCCGATCATTTCCGAGAAAAGGCGAAACGCATGGAGCTGCCGATGGATTCGCTTCCCGAGTCGGCATTCACGGTCGGCCTGCATGGGCCGACGGGCGCTTCCGCGGTCGCGGAGACGCTCGACGCGCTCGGCGGCAGGGATAAGCAGATATTGTATCTGTATTATTTCAGACAGCTGCCGCAGACGGATATTGCGAAAAAGCTCGGAATCCCGCTTGGCACGGTCAAAAGCCGCCTGAGCGCGGCAAGGGAAAGATTCAGGGAAAAATACCCTTACGCCCCGAGATCGAAAGGAGAGAACGTTATGAAGGAATTGCCGGTTTATTTGCCCGAATACACGATAGAAAGATCGGAAAAGGAGCCCTTTCCCATAAGGTGGGAGAAAATGATGGGTTGGTTTCTCATCCCGAGGGAGGGCGAAAAGCTCTCGTGGGCGATGTACGATATGCCCGGGAGAAAGCGCGCCGAGATCTGCAGCATGGAGGTCAAAGGCCGCGCTGCGGTACACGGAGTCGAGGGCGTGGAGATCGAGGCAGCCGAATACGATCCCCTCGACGTGAATTCCGCAGGAGGAAAGGACCGCGTCGAACGCAAGTTCATAGTCCAGCTCACCGATACCCACTGCCGGGTGCTTGCCGAAAGCCATGAAGAGGACGGCGTAAAGAGGTTCTATACGTTCCTCGACGGCGACGACTTCATACCCAACTGGGGGTTCGGAGAGGACAACTGCGGGAATGAGATCTGCATAGCTCCAAAGGGGAAGATAAGACTCGAAGACGGCGCCGTCACCGCAAAGGAAGGGGAATATCTGATCGATATGGTCGGAAGATTCACCGTCACGATCGGCGGGAAGCGCTTCGATACCGTCTGCGTGATAGATCTCGGAGCGTATAACGAGGGAGTTCTCGCGCAGCAGTTCCTTGACAGGGAGGGCCGCACCGTGCTTTGGCGCCGCTTTAACCGCGACGACTGGCAGATCGACCGGTATAAAAAGCGCTGGAGCGAGCTTTTGCCCGAGAACGAGCGTCTGACCGTAAACGGAACGACCTTCGTCCATTGGTACGACTGCGTGACCGACCGCATACTGTAAAACGTAATTTCGCCGTTGACTGCACTTCGCAAATGGTTTATAATTACCTCTGCGCAGATGTGGTGGAACGGCATACACAGCGGACTTAAAATCCGCCGGCGAAAGCTTGAGGGTTCAAATCCCTCCATCTGCACCAAAATCCGGGTTTTCTCAACCCGGATCTTTCTTTTCTCAAAACGCCTAAAATCCAATGATCATAAGGTTTTTTGAAGCTCCGTATTTAGACTTGGAGCGGCTTGAGATCGTTAAAAACAAGATGCGTTGCACACCGGTTGCACACGGGTTCGGAGCAGGTTTTCTTATTGCAATGGAAAAGTTTTTTGGCTTACGGTGCGAC
>JAEEGL016131211.1_pt1 | contig 55157 bp, 47 predicted proteins | sample 9134231 | NCBI WGS metagenome assembly JAEEGL01 (sample SAMN16246548, study PRJNA631951) | gut metagenome | biome: gut microbiome; feature: rumen; material: fiber-attached | host: Bos | place: Iran: Karaj | collected 2018-10
GAACTCCATATCCTGCATGTCGTGATAGTGATTCTCAAGGATGTTGCAGACCTTGATGAATTCGGAATAAGCTTCGGGGAACTCTTCTTCCATCTGAGCGATGGGCATCGGAGTGCGGACGCCGGCAACAACATCTTCGCCCTGGGCGTTGATGAGGAACTCACCCATAAGCTTCTTTTCGCCTGTTGCGGGGTCTCTTGTGAAGGCAACGCCTGTGCCCGACTGATTGTTGAGGTTGCCGAATACCATGGGCATTACATTAACTGCTGTGCCCCATGAATAGGGAATGTCGTTGTCTCTTCTGTAAACATTCGCACGGGGATTGTCCCATGAACGGAAAACTGCTTCAATAGCGAGTTTGAGCTGTGTAACGGGGTCTGAGGGGAAGTCTTCGCCGAGCTGGTTCTTGTATTCCGCCTTGAACTGTGTTGCAAGCTCTTTGAGGTCGGCAGCGTTAAGTTCAACATCGAATTTAACGCCCTTCTTCTCTTTCATTTCGTCGATGAGTTTTTCAAAATATTTCTTGCCGACTTCCATAACAACATCGGAGAACATCTGGATGAATCTTCTGTATGAGTCATAAACGAAACGCTCAAAAGCGGGGTCGGGGTTGCCGGCTATCATAGCGGCAACAACATCGTCGTTAAGACCGAGGTTGAGGATTGTGTCCATCATACCGGGCATTGATGCGCGGGCGCCTGAACGGACCGAAACAAGAAGAGGATTGTTGAGATCGCCGAACTTTTTGCCGTTCTTCTCTTCCATCTTCTTAACGCCTTCCATAGCCTGAGCCATGATTTCGTCGTTAATCTTTCTGCCGTCTTCGTAATACTGTGTGCAAGCTTCTGTGGTGATGGTGAAACCGAAGGGAACGGGAAGACCGATTTCGGTCATTTCCGCAAGGTTGGCACCTTTGCCACCGAGAAGGTTACGCATGGTCATGTTGCCTTCATCGAACATGTAAACCCATTTGTTTGCCATATTTTTACCTCCAAAAATAATATACAGAATTTGAGTCGCGGGTAAGAGCGGAATTACCCACACTGTTTGTTATTATATCAAAGAATATTATTAAAATCTATATATAAAGCAGAAAAAATTTATAAGAAATATGAGCGGTGCCGGGTGAATATTTTAGTTATTTTATATAAAAGAACGGCGGTAAAACAAACAAAAAGCGGAGCACTGAAAAATGCCCCGCCTGATTAAACATATTGAATTATTCCGCCTCGACGTAGTTTGTGAATTCGACCCTGACTATTTTTACGTCTCTTCTGAGGTGGAAGCGGCAGTTGACCGTGTCGCCTTCTTTGTAATTTGCATCTTTGACAGCCGCAAGAATATAGCTCTGGGAGACGACATCGCCCTTTGCGTCATAAGCTTTGTAGCTGATTCTGAAATCTTTGTCGCTGTGTGAGAGACCCTTGAGAGTAACCTTTGCAAGACCTTCGATTTTGCCTATGCCGTAATCTTCAAGCACGACATTGTCAATGGTTGCGTATGACTTGCCGTAAACATAGTAATCGGAAACAACAAAATCGACATCTTTTGTTTTGATGGTCTGCACTTTGCCGTCGCTTTCATCGTATGCCTTTTCAACGCTGCCTTTGACTACCTGAGTCTGTGCGGGCTGCGAGGGAAGGTTTGCCCCGCAGGAGCAGAGCAGCGCACAAAGCGAAGCAACGGTAAGAACTGCAGCAATTAATCTTTTCATAATGCAAAAATTCCTTTCAAAGCGGATAGTAATATATTATCACGGTTTTTTATATATTTCAACCTTTATATTATTCGGAATCCCAGTCATATTTTGTCAGGCTCCCCTGCGTCAAAAGGTTGGGAAAGCCCCACTGGCGGAGAACCTCGTAAGCACCTATTGCTGCCGAGTTTGACAGGTTGAGCGAACGGGCGTCCGGACGGTTTATCATCGGTATACGCACGCAGCTTTCGGGGTTGTCGAAAAGAAGTTTTTCGGGCAGACCGGCCGTCTCTTTGCCGAAGACGAGGTAGGCGTTGTCAGGGTAAGAGACATCGCTGTAAATTTGCCTTGCCTTTGTGCTGAAATAGAAAAATGAGCCGCCTTCGTTTTTTGCGAAGAAATCGTCAAGATTATCGTAATAGGTTATGTCGAGCAGGTGCCAGTAATCGAGCCCCGCCCTTTTGAGTTTTGCGTCATCCACGCGGAAGCCCATCGGTTCAACAAGGTGGAGCCGGGCACCCGTTAGTGCGCAGGTTCTTGCAATGTTGCCCGTGTTCTGCGGAATCTGCGGCTCGACAAGGACTATATTGAGTGAAGGCATTTTTACACCTCAGCCGTTAAACTTATTCATAGCGCCGTCAACATCGCCCGAGACCATAAGCTCAAGGGCTTCAATTCCGTTTTCGCACGCCTGTTTCAGGAGTTTCAAATCGCCGGTGGAAAACTTTGAAAGCACCCAGTCGGCGAGATTCCACTCGGGAGAGGGCTTTTCGCCTATGCCGATTTTTATGCGCGGAAATGTGTCGGCGCTGAGTTGATAAATAATACTTTTTATTCCGTTATGCCCGCCGTCGGTGCCCTTGCGGCGTATTCTGAGTTTACCGCAGGGAAGGGAGACGTCATCAAAGACGACAATGACGTTTTCGGGTTTGATTTTGTAGAAGGACGCCGCTTCGCGCACGGATTGACCGCTGTTGTTCATATAGGTCTGCGGTTTGACGACCAAACAGCGTCTGCCGTTTATTGTAACGCTGCCCGTGACCGCTTTGAACTGGATGCGGTTTATTTTAAAATCATATTTTTCTGCAAGCAGGTCGGCAAAAATGAAGCCGGTGTTGTGCCGTGTTGCCTCATACTCCCTGCCGGGGTTGCCCAGACACACAACAAGGTATTCGGGCGGACCGCCGGGGTTTAAGGTGCGGCGTTTGAAAATAGTCATAAAAACCTCTTATTTAAGCGTAATCGGCGCGTTGTAGTTGACGCAGTCATCCGGGTCGAAATACGCCCCGTAGCGGACGGTTGCGTTGAGAACGCCGAGCGCCTCACGGGCTTCTTCGGTGCTCATTTCGTTATTGCGGTAAAGCACGGGAACGCAGAGAACGTAGCTGCCCTTTTTGGGAATTGTGTATACCTCGGTTGTGCCCGTGAAAATATAAACACCGTTTTTGCCGTTATTGTCGCAGTTGACGCCGAAAATGCTAAGCTCGTCAATGTCGGTGTTTTTGATTGAGAAATAGGTCTGGAAGCAAAGCCAGTTTTCGGGATGCTCAACAAGGTCGTTTGCATCCTCGGCGGGCATTGCAAAATTTTTCTGAAGGTAGGAAGCGCCGAAGCCCTCTTTGGTGGCGTAGCTGTCAACGGCGGAGTCGAATAACCTGAAATCGCTCATTGCGCATACGGGTTCGCTTATCTCCTGACCGCCGTCGGATGACTGTGCGGTTTTTTTGCCGGTTGAATAGCCGATGAAATAAACGCCCGTTGCTATTGCCCCGACAGCGATTATTGCGCCGCAGACTATTAATGCGATTATTTTTTTGCTCATTTTGTTCACCTCTTAACTCATTTTATTATGACAGATAAGAAGTAAAAATACAAGTAATACAAAAAAATTTACAAATATGTAAAATTTGATACATTATTTATTTTTATGCCGTTTACGGAGAAAGGTCAGAAAAAGTCAAAAAGTGAAGAAAAATGGAGAAAAAAGCAGAAAATCGGGTGTTTTATTGAAAAATCGAAGAACAGCAATAACAATTTGACCTTTTTTGACCTTTGATTATTCAGGGCGGATAATCTATAATTTCAGCAAAGGTCAAAGAAAGTCAAAGACAAATCGGAAGGGGGATGATATTTATGAGTCTGAGCAGCGAAATTGCGGATATTCTTATTAACATGCTGAATGTGAACGGTTCGGCTGAGATTCAGCGAAACGAGCTGGCGCAGAGCATCGGCTGTGTGCCGAGCCAGATTAATTATGTTATCTCCTCGCGATTCACGCCCGAGCACGGCTACATTGTGGAGAGCCGCAGAGGAGGCGGCGGATACATAAAAATCACGCGGGTGAAAATAAATGCGCCCGATATGATTATGCACGCCGTGAATTCCATAGGCGACAAGCTGGACAGTATGAGCTCGAGAGCATTTATAGTAAACCTCGCGCAACGCAACTGCATAAAGAAGGAAGCGGCGGAAATGATGCTGTGCGCGGTGAGTGACAGCGCTCTGAGACCTGTTGAGCCGGAGAAGAGAGATGAGGCGAGGGCTTCGATTTTAAAGCAGATGCTTTTGTGCTCGGCGAAAAAGGCAAGATAACCAATACGAAAGGATGATATATTATGTTATGCCAGAACTGTGAAAAAAATGAAGCGACAACCCACATCAAACAGATAATAAACGGTGAAATGAGCGAAACCTACCTTTGCTCCGATTGTGCAAAGCTGCTCGGGGCGAACGATATGTTCTCCGATTTCAACCTGAATTTCTCGGAGTTTTTCGGCAATTTCTTCGGCGATATGCTGCCTGCGCACACAAGAACGTCGGCGCTCAAGTGCCCGAGATGCGGCTGCACGTTTGACGACATTGTCAAGAGCGGCAAGGTCGGCTGCACGGAGTGCTACACGACATTTTACGAAAAGCTGCTGCCCTCGCTTCAGAGGATACACGGCAAGCTTCAGCACGCCGGTAAAATAAGCGCTTCGGCGGATTTGCAGGACGATGAATCCGAAGAAGAAAAGCCCGAAGAACAGGCGCAGAGCGCACCCGACAATTCGGAAAAAATCGCCGAACTTAAAAAGGCGATGGATGAAGCGGTCAGCAAACAGGATTTTGAGGAAGCGGCGAAAATCCGCGATGAAATAAAAGAGCTTGAAGGAGGCGAGAGCAAATGAAGTGGTATAACGAAAAAGGCGAGCAGAACGACGTTGTTATAAGCACGCGCATACGGCTGTCGAGAAACCTTAAAAACTACCCCTTCCCCTGCCGTCTCAACGCACAGGCGAAAAAAGAGGTAAGCGAAAAAATCCGCGCCGCACTGAGCGACGGAAAAAACGGCGATTTCGGCTTTATTGATATGAGCATGCTGACAAAGCCGCAGGCGATTTCACTTGCGGAAAGGCACCTTATCAGCCCCGAATTTACATCCTGCGCGGAGGGCAGCGCACTTATGATTACCAAGGACGAGTCGGTAAGTCTTATGCTGTGTGAGGAGGATCACATCCGCCTGCAGGTTATAAAATCCGGTCTTGCTCTTGAGGACGCATACAACGAGGCGAGTAAAATCGACACGGCGCTTGACGGAAAGCTGCATTTTGCGTTTGACGACAAACTCGGCTATCTCACGCAATACCCGACAAATCTCGGCACGGCGATGAAGGCATCGATTATGATGCATCTGCCCGCGCTGACAAGGAGCGGAAAAATTTCAAGGATAGCCTCCACCGTTTCAAAGCTCGGTCTTGTTCTGAGAGGCACATACGGCGAGGGTTCAAAGCCACTGGGCGACATTTACCTGCTGAGCAACCAGATTACTCTGGGCATAAGCGAGGAGGCGGCGATTACAAATCTTAAATCAATCGCCTCGCACATTATTGAGCAGGAGCGCACTTCGGCAAAGGAGCTTGCGGACACAATCGGCGAGCAGGACAGAATCTTCCGCGCGCTCGGTCTTCTCAAATACGCAAGATTGCTGACAAGCAAGAACTTTATGGAGCTTATTTCGCTTGTGAGAACAGGAGCGGCTACGGGCGTGCTCGACATACCGATTGAAAAGATTGACGACCTGATTATTAATATGCAGCCCGCGACAATAACTGCGGCGAACGCCGACGCAGAGGATGTCGCAAAGCGCGACAAGATAAGGGCGCAGGCGGTCAGGGAAGCATTTGAAGATGTAAGATAAAGTGTTTAAAACAGGCACGGTGATTACCGTGCCTGTTTTTTGTTTGAGATGATATTTGTATCTACACACCTGTCTTGCATGTAATCTGCCATCTCCGTTCACAAAGAGAGCTGATAACCCTTCCGTCGCCTGCGGCGCCACCTCCCCTGCAAGGGGAGGCCATACTGCAATGAGATTCGAGTTTAATCCCGCAGTGCGGATTGTGTCCTGAGCGTGGCCTTCGGCTTCCATTCCTATTGCCTCAAGCGCCTGCAGCATTGCCTGTTCCAGTTCGGCAACGATCTCTTTTTTGTGGCTTGTGATTTTCACTTCGACATTGTAGTTGTCAGCCATAAGCCCTCCTTTTGGGCATAAAAAAACACCCTACAAAAGTAGAGTGTTAATAATAAAAACTCGTTAAGATGCATTTTTTACTTTGTTAATAAATTTTTCATATAGTTTAATGTCATAATGCTCAAACAGATATATTATTTCGTTTGTCCAGTCAAACTCCCCATCGGTGAAGCCATAAATACCACCTGTTAGTTCGTTTCCAGATAATAAATCTTTAGCAATGGAAGGGCAAGCACAAAACTCATAATCCGGATTTGTTATGTAGCAAATGATTTTGTTTTTTAATTCTGTTGGCAAAGTCTCAAAGGTGGCGAGTTTGGGATTCCTGTGACTCGCAAATTCACAAATAAACATTTAAATCCTCCCTATTTGTATCTGGGATGAAAAACTATATATTCGCCCGATACTCGGTGACAGTTTTCATCCGAAAAATAAATCTCATAATCTGTTAAAGTTAAACAAGTAGTTGGAGCATTAACATCAACATTAAGAGCATTTGCCAAGACCTGTGCAAAACAATCCTTATCTGAAGTCTCTTTTCCAGTGTTACACGCCACCAAAAAAATAGGCTCGCCCGAATAGTCGGATCTGCTTTTAATAATGTTCGCTAAAATATTAACATTCTTTGACTCCAATATATAATCAAACAATAACACACTTTGAGGTTGTCCATGAAGAACAACGCCATAATAGCCTTTATCGATTAAGTCCTTATTATAATGTTTGGCTAAATGCTCATCAAAAACAGGTTCTTTTGCAAAAATTGCTTTTTTAATGACTTCTTCTAATTTCAAATCCCTATTACTGTGTAATTTATTTGATAGTATTATACCACCTTTTTCGTCTATTTTCAACAACGAATTTCCATACCCCGGGTTTTCCGCAGCTGCGAGTTCTTCTTCTCTCAGTTGTTTTGCTGTTATTCTATTCTGCGCGTCCTGCTTCCACTGACTATAAGTATAACCGGGCGGAAACACGCCCTCTGGCATCTCGGTGCAGTTTACGCTCATATCAACCATCGTTACCGAACCGTCCGCGTGTCTAAAGCCCACAACCTTACCGCTCATCCCGCAGCGGCAGTTACAGATTTCGCCAGGAGCCCCTTCGGGATCCCGTGGATAACGGCAGCCGTTTGAAAACGCGTCGTCAACCGCGACGATTTCATTGTCGAGCATTATGTGGGAATCACGCGTGCGGGCATCGTGAAACGCCTTCCACTGTTTACCCATTATAATTCCGCTTGCGGATGCCCGCCGCATCGCCGCCTGTTTACCGCCGTTCTGGGCGCCGCCTATCATCGTTCTGGCAAGTCTCTTCGCGGCCGCACCCTCGGAAACACCTATTTTTTCAAACCGTTTTGCTATCGCTGTTGTGCTCTCGCCCCGGGCAATGCCCTGCGCCACCTCGGCACGGATCTTCTTGTTCGTCCAGGCAAATTTTTAAGTATTATATTTTTTAAATAAAAAATGTAAACTCTGTTAATAATATTTTTTATGAAAATTCAGTTTACAAATTTATTTATTAGTGATAATATATTTTTTGGCAATTTTTTATTTAAACTCACAGGAGGATTACTCAATGGCAAGAAAAAAGCAGACCATGGACGGCAACAACGCCGCTGCGTATGTCAGCTATGCGTTCACTGAAGTTGCCGGCATCTACCCCATCACCCCTTCAAGCCCCATGGCGGATTATGTTGACCAGTGGAGCGCACAGGGCAAAAAGAACATTTTCGGCACAACCGTAAAGGTAGCTGAAATGCAGTCGGAAGCAGGCGCTTCGGGCACTGTTCACGGCTCACTTGCGGCAGGCGCGCTTACCACCACCTACACCGCTTCTCAGGGCCTTCTTCTTATGATTCCCAACATGTATAAAATCGCGGGCGAACTTCTGCCCTGCGTTTTCCATGTTTCCGCAAGAACGGTTGCTTCGCACGCACTTAACATTTTCGGCGACCATTCGGATGTTTACGCCTGCCGTCAGACAGGTTTTGCAATGCTCGCAGAAACCAACCCCCAGGAAGTTATGGATCTGGGCGCTGTCGCGCACCTCGCTTCCATCGAAAGCAGAGTTCCCTTCATCAACTTCTTTGACGGTTTCCGCACCTCACACGAAATTCAGAAGATTTCACTGTGGGATTATGAAGACCTCAAAGAGATGTGCAATATGGATGCAGTTGAAGCGTTCCGCAAACGCGCTCTTAACCCCGAGCGCCCCGTAATGCGCGGCTCGCATGAAAACGGCGACATCTTCTTCCAGCACCGCGAGGCCTGCAACAAATATTACGATGCAGTGCCCGCAATCGTTGAGAGCTACATGGACAAAGTCAACGCCAAACTCGGCACAGACTACAAACTCTTCAACTACTACGGCGCTCCCGACGCAGAACGCGTAATTATCGCTATGGGCTCCATCTGCGACGTAGCGGAAGAGGTTATTGACTACCTTACCGCAAAAGGCGAAAAAGTCGGTCTTGTAAAGGTCCGCCTTTATCGTCCGTTCTCCGCAGAGAAGCTTATTGAAGCTATCCCCGCAACGGCAAAGAAAATTGCCGTTCTTGACAGAACAAAAGAGCCCGGCTCACTCGGCGAGCCCCTTTACCTTGATGTTGTTACCTCGCTTGCAAAAGCGGGCAAGCTCATCCCCGTTATCGGCGGCCGTTACGGTCTCGGCTCAAAAGACACTCCGCCCGCAAGCGTTTTCGCAGTTTATGACGAGCTCAAGAAAGACGCTCCCAAGGCGCAGTTCACAATCGGCATCAATGACGACGTCACCGGACTTTCACTTGAAGAAACAGTTGCCCCCAACACGGCGGCAGAAGGCACAATCGAGTGCAAATTCTGGGGTCTCGGCGGCGACGGCACAGTCGGCGCAAACAAGGACTCCATCAAGATTATCGGCGACCATACCGACAAATATGTTCAGGCATATTTCCAGTATGACTCAAAGAAGACCGGCGGTATAACAATCAGCCACCTTCGTTTCGGCGACAAGCCCATAAAAAGCCCCTACTACATCAACAAGGCGGACTTCGTTGCCTGCCACAACCCCTCATACGTTGAGAAGGGCTTCAAGATGGTCAACGACGTCAAACCCGGCGGCGTATTCCTTATCAACTGCCAGTGGAGCCCCGAAGAACTCGGCACAAAGCTCAATGCGGAAGCAAAGAGAATCATTGCAAAGAACAACATTCAGCTTTACACAATAAACGCCATTGACCTTGCCGCACAGATAGGTCTCGGCAAGAGAACGAACACTGTTCTTCAGTCCGCTTTCTTCTCACTTGCAAACGTTCTTCCCAAAGAGGAAGCAATCGGCTACATGAAAGAGAAAGCCCAGAAGTTCATGAAGAAGGGCAAAGAAATCGTTGAAATGAACGAGAAAGCAATCGACGCAGGCGCAGACGCTCTTGTTAAGATTGACGTTCCCGCAGACTGGGCAGACGCAGTTGACGAAGCTGCCGCAACAGTTGAGAACGGCCCCGCAAAGCTTGTCAAACAGGTTAACAACATCATGAACCCCGTTGGCTGCATGAACGGCGACTCACTCCCCGTTTCGGCATTTATGGACCACGTTGACGGCACATTCGAGCAGGGCGCTTCCGCTTATGAAAAGCGCGGCGTTGCGGTTACCGTTCCCGCCTGGGACGCTTCCACCTGCGCACAGTGCAACAAGTGTGCTTTCGTTTGCCCGCACGCAACAATCCGTCCCTTCGCCCTCAACGATGAAGAGGCGGCCGCAGCTCCCGCTCAAGCAACTCTTGCAGAAGGCAAAATCAAGGCAAAGGGCATGAAATACATCATGAGCGTTTCTCCCATGGATTGTATGGGATGCGGCGTATGTATCGGCGTTTGCCCGACCAACTCGCTCAAGATGGTTCCCAGAGAGACTCAGGACGACCAGCAGGAAGTTTTCGACTACATGGTAGCGAACGTTTCAGACAAGGGCATTGCAGGCACAGATGCTATAAGCAGCCAGTTCAGCAAGCCCCTGCTTGAGTTCTCCGGCTCCTGCGCAGGCTGTGCGGAGACATCATACGCACGCCTTGTCACACAGCTTTTCGGCGACAGAATGTATATCTCAAACGCAACGGGCTGTTCTTCAATCTGGGGCGGTCCCGCAGCAACATCACCCTACACCGTAAACAAAGCAGGTCACGGCCCCGCATGGGCTAACTCCCTGTTTGAAGACAACGCCGAGCACGGCTACGGCATGTATCTCGGTCAGAACGCAATACGCAACAGTCTTATTGAAAAGACAAAGGCGCTCCTTGAGGTTTACTGCACAGACGAAATCAAGGCGGCTGCAAATGAATACCTTGCAACTCTTGACGACGGCAAAGCAAACGCGGCGGCAACAGCGGCTTATGTTGCCGCTCTCGAAGACGGCATAGTTGAAGGCTGCAACTGCCCCGGCTGCACTCTCGCGAGAGAAATCGTCGCAGAAAAAGAATACCTTGCAAAGAAGAGCATCTGGATATTCGGCGGCGACGGCTGGGCTTATGACATCGGCTTCGGCGGCGTTGACCATGTTCTCGCCTCCGGCGAAGATGTAAACATTATGGTATTCGACACCGAGGTTTACTCCAACACCGGCGGTCAGGCATCCAAGGCCTCCAACATCGGTCAGGTCGCTCAGTTTGCCGCGGCAGGCAAATCCGTTGCGAAAAAGAGCCTTGCCGAAATCGCAATGAGCTACGGCTATGTTTATGTTGCGCAGATAGCCATGGGCGCTGACAACAACCAGACAATCAAAGCCATCACAGAGGCTGAGGCATATCACGGCCCGTCAATCATTATCGCATACGCACCCTGCGAGATGCACTCAATCAAGGGCGGTATGGTCAACTGCCAGGCAGAAATGAAGAAGGCTGTTGCCTGCGGTTACTGGAATATGTTCCGCTACAATCCCGCTCTCAAGGCGGAGGGCAAGAACCCCTTCATTATTGACAGCAAAGAGGCAACAACAAGCTACCGCGACTTCATCATGAACGAGGCGCGTTACTCCTCACTCACACGCTCCTTCCCCGAGCGCGCTGAGGAACTCTTCACAAAGGCGGAAGAGACAGCAGTTGCAAGATATGAGCACCTGCTCCGTCTTAAAGACCTTTACGCTCCCAAAGCAGACTGATAAAACCGCATAAAGCTTTACCCCGCTGTGAAAACAGCGGGGTTTTGTTTGTTGAGGGGGCGGGATTTTATGAGATTCTTCGCCTGCGGTCCAGAATGACAGGATATGGGTCAGATTCAAGGCAGAGTATATTGAATGACTATGAGATTCTTCACTTCGTTCAGAATGACAGGTGTTACTGACAGACTTCAATATTAAACGGGCGTATTGCGGCATATTGAATTAAGTATATTAAAATATAATTAATATTATATACCTTGAATATATGCGGGGGATGTGTTAAAATTACAGCATAAATATTAAGATGGGGAGGTATGCGGATGGTTCTTGACAGCAAAAACGGAATAGGCAGTGAGGAACTGCGCGCTGCCCTTGAAAAATCGCTTGAAGGCAAGGAATTGAACCGCATTCTTATACTTCCGCCCGACTACACCAGACTTTACTCGGGAGCGGGGAAAATCACCGCCGCGTATTATGACATTCTCAAAGACAGGTGCGAAATCGACATTATGCCCGCCCTCGGCACTCACGAGCCGATGACGAAGGAGGAGTGCCTCGCATTTTTCGGAGAGGGCGTGCCGTTTGAAAAAATCATTGTTCACAACTGGCGCAAAGATGTTGTAAAAATCGGAGAGGTGCCTGCCGCTTTCGTTTCGGAGGTTTCGGAAGGGCTTGTCAACGACAGGATAGATGTTGAGGTCAACAGGCGGATTGTCGAAGGCGGATATGACCTGATTATTTCAATCGGTCAGGTGGTGCCGCACGAGGTTGTCGGCATGGCGAACTATTCGAAGAACATATTTGTCGGCTGCGGAGGCAGCAGTATGATAAACTCCTCGCACATGCTCGGAGCATTCTACGGGCTTGAGCGGATTATGGGAAAAGATTTTTCGCCGGTGCGAAAGGTTTTTGACTACGCGCAGGAGCATTACCTTGCGGATCTTCCGCTTATGTATGTGCTTACCGTTACCACTAACGAGGGCGACGAGACGCTCATTCACGGTCTGTTTATCGGCGACAAGCTCGGCAACCAGCGCTTTTTGTTTGAAAAGGCGGTTGAAATGAGTCAGGAGCTGAATCTGATTCATCTTAAAGAACCGATAAAAAAAGCTGTTGTTTATCTTGACCCGCGTGAGTTCAAGAGCACGTGGCTCGGAAACAAAGCGGTTTACAGAACGAGGATGGCTATTGCCGACGGCGGAGAGCTGATAATTCTGGCGCCGGGCGTGCGTAAATTCGGCGAGGATGACGCAAACGATGCACTCATACGCAAATACGGCTATGTCGGGCGCGAAAAGGTGCTTGAGCTGACAGCCGCAAACAAAGATCTGCAGGAGAATCTCTCGGTGGCGGCTCACCTTATTCACGGCTCGTCCGACGGAAGATTTTCAATCACCTACTGCACGAAGCTGCTGACAAAGCAGGAGGTCGAGGGTGTTGCGTTCAACTATATGCCTTATGACGAGGCGGTTGAAAAATACAACCCCGACGAACTTAAAGACGGCGTCTGCACCCTGCCCTGCGGTGAGGAAATCTTTTATGTAAGCAATCCCGCTCTGGGTCTGTGGACCGTTGACTGAAAAACAAAAAAGCAGAAAGGACTGTTTTAATATGAAAAAATCCGACATAGGTCTTATAGGACTTGCGGTTATGGGCGAGAACCTTGTTATGAACATGGAGAGCAAGGGCTTTACCGTCTCCGTTTTTAACCGCACGACAGAAAAGGTAACAAAATTTGTTGAAGGCAGAGCAAAGGGCAAAAACATAACAGGCACATACAGTCTTGAAGAGCTTGTCGCTTCGCTCGAAAAGCCCCGCAAGGTAATGATGATGATTAAGGCGGGCAAAGCCGTTGACGACACAATCGAGAGTCTTATCCCCCTGCTTGAGGAGGGCGACATAATAATCGACGGCGGAAATTCGCATTTTCCCGACACAATAAGACGCACTGCCTATGTTGAGAGCAAAGGGCTTCTCTACATCGGCACCGGCGTTTCGGGCGGCGAAGAAGGCGCTCTCAAAGGTCCGAGCTTGATGCCCGGCGGTTCAAAGGCCGCATGGGAGAGTGTAAAACCGATTCTTCAGGCGATATGCGCAAAGGTTGAGGACGGCTCACCCTGCTGCGACTGGGTAGGCGAAAACGGCGCAGGTCACTTTGTAAAGATGGTTCACAACGGCATTGAATACGGCGACATGCAGTTGATATGTGAAGCTTATCAGCTTATGCGCGACCTGCTCGGTATGAGCGACGACGAAATGCACGATGTTTTTGCGCAGTGGAACGAAGGCGAGCTTGACAGCTATCTTATTGAAATCACCCGCGACATTCTTGCATACAAAGACGAGGACGGCTCGCCGATAGTTGAGAAAATACTCGACACGGCAGGTCAGAAGGGAACGGGCAAATGGGCGAGCATTGCCGCTCTTGACGAAGGAATCCCCTTAACGCTCATCGGTGAAGCGGTATTTTCACGCTGCCTGTCGGCTATCAAGGAGGAGAGAGTTGCCGCTTCAAAGGTGCTCTCGGGACCCGAAATCAGATTTGAAGGCGACAAGGCGCAGTTTATAAAAGATATCAAAGACGCACTTTATGCGGCGAAAATCGTTTCATACGCACAGGGCTACACGCTTATGAGAGCGGCGGCCAAAACCTACGGCTGGAACCTCAACTACGGCGGAATCGCCCTTATGTGGAGAGGCGGCTGCATAATCAGAAGCGTGTTCTTAGGCAAAATCAAAGAGGCATACGACAGCAACCCCGAGCTGAGCAACCTGCTGCTTGACCCGTATTTCAAGGGTATAATCGAAAAGGCGCAGGCGGGCTGGAGAAGAGTGTGCGCAACTGCTCTTGCAAACGGCATTCCCGTGCCCGCAATGACTACGGCGCTGAGCTACTTTGACGGCTTCCGCTGTGAGCGACTGCCCGCAAACCTGCTTCAGGCGCAGAGGGACTATTTCGGCGCTCACACATACGAGCGGCTTGACGCGCCGAGGGGTCAGTTCTTCCACACCAACTGGACGGGCGAAGGCGGAGACACGGCGGCAACGCAGTATAATGCATAAGGAGTAAAAACTATGCTTAACATTAAAAAAGATTACACCTGGGCTCTGGTAGTTCCCACAAGCATGGGCGTTCGCATCTGCCCGCCCGACGGTCAGCCGGTTGCATCGGGCAATCTGTTTATGATGCAGGCGACAAGCGCAGAGACGAACGTTGCGAGCATTTCATCCTATCTCGGTCTGCCGGTCAAGGTTCTGACAACATTTGTTGAGGGCAGCCCGATTGCGGATTTTATAAAGCGCGACCTGCGTTCGAGAGGTATGGCTTTTGAGGGCAAGGATGTTCCACAGGGAGGACCCTGGGGCTACCGCCACCAGTTCAATATTGCCGACAGCGGTTACGGCTCACGCGGACCGAGAGTATGCAACGACAGAGCGGGTGAAGTCGGAAGAACGCTCAATGTTGACGATTTTGACGTTGACCGCATTTTCGGCAAAGAGGGTGTTGCCGTGCTGCACCTTTCGGGGCTTATAGGCGCGCTCTCGCCCGAGACGGGAAAATTCTGCCTTGAGCTTGCAAGAGCGGCTAAAAAATACGGCACGCTTATTTCATTTGACCTCAATTACCGCGCGACATTCTGGAAAAACAGAGAAGAGGAGCTGCGCGAAATCTTCACGGAAATCGCTTCGATAGCCGATATTCTCGTCGGCAACGAGGAGGACTTCCAGCTCTGCCTCGGCATAAAGGGACCTGAGGCGGGAGGAAAGGACCTTGCAGCCAAAATCGACGGCTTCAAGGGTATGATTAACTGCGTGCGTGAGAGCTTCCCCCACGCCTCCGTTTACGCCACCACACTGCGCCAGGTTGTAAATGCAAACACTCACCTCTGGGGAGCGATTATGTTCTGCGACGGCGAGTGGCAGGTTGTTGAGCCGCGTGAAATCAGGGTGCTTGACCGTATAGGCGGCGGCGACGGCTTTGTGGGCGGTCTGCTTTACGCCATACTCAAGGGCTGGGAGAGCGAACAGTGGATTCAGTTCGGCTGGGCAACAGGCGCGCTTGCGACCACGTTCCTTACGGACTACGCACAACCCGCCGATGAGGATATGGTCTGGAGCGTATGGAGCGGCAACGCGAGAGTAAAGAGATAAAAAGGCAAAAAAGCAGGGAGCGTTTGGGCAGTCACTCGTAAAACAGTAATGCCTCAAAGAGCGATCTTCGCACATCTTTGCAGGTATTCCTCATCGTCATAACCCGCAAATATGCACAAATTTCATCTCTTTGAGGTGCAAAGCAGTTTTCACGCAAAAAAAGAGCCGCAGAACAAGGAAGATTTGTGAGAGCATACTTAATGTATGGTAAGCTAATCTGACGATGTTATGTGGCTTTTGGTTTGATGTGAAAACCAATACTGGTTTATGAGTGACTGCCCTTTCGCTCCCTTTTATTATTTGTTTTGATTTATGAGATTCTTCGCCTGCGGCTCAGAATGACAGTTGCAGGATGTAACTGTTATACAATTAATAATAAAACCAATAAAAACGGGCCTGCATTGCAAGCCCGTCTGCTTTTGCGTTTTAATTACTGTTCGACTTCGTAAACGCTGACCTTTTTGCGGTCTTTGCCCATACGCTCGAATCTGACAGTGCCGCTGACCTTTGCGTAGAGAGTGTCATCAGAGCCGATGCCGACGTTGGTGCCGGGATGGATGTGAGTGCCTCTCTGGCGGACAAGGACGTTGCCTGCGAGAACAAACTGACCGTCAGCTCTTTTTGCGCCGAGGCGTTTGGATTCGGAATCTCTGCCGTTACGGGTTGAACCCATACCTTTTTTATGAGCAAGAAGCTGAATGTTTATCTTAAGCATTACTTTACACCTCCGTAAATTACTTTAATGGTTCCGGGATATTCTTTTGCAAGCTCTTTTATGTGGAGCTTAAAGCCTCTGAGGACTGTCTGTGCGGTGTCTGAACCGTCTTTGACCGTCAGCTTTATGCTGCCGTCCGCTGAACTTGCTTCGGCATCAGCTTTGATGATTTCGGTTATTGTATTGGCCGCCATAAGAGCCGCCGATGTAACCGCGGCGCAGACAACATCTTTGCCGTAATCATCGTAATTAGCGTGGCCGCTGATTGAAAACCCCGAAATGTTTTCACCTTTGATAAAGAATAAAACCTTTATCATTTCAATTACGCGTTGATAGCCGAGATTTCTACCTTTGTGTAGGGCTGTCTGTGACCCAGCTTGCGTTTTTCGTTCTTTTTGGGTTTGTAGGTAAATACAGTTACTTTCTTTGCCTTGCCGTTTTTGACAACCTTGGCTGTAACTGTTGCGCCCTTGACATAAGGAGCGCCGACGGAGATGCCGTCATCACTGCCGACTGCAACAACATTGCTGAATGTGTAGTCGCTGTTTTCTTCTGCGTCAAGCTTTTCGATATAGACCGTGTCGCCGGGCTCTACCTTGTATTGCTTGCCGCCGGTTTCGATAATTGCATACATGGTGGTTTTCTTCCTTTTTTTAAGACTCGCTATGTGAGGCACACTGCGTGTTTTCGGGCATAACAAGCCCGCCCCTGATAAGCGGCGTAAAGAATTATAGCACAGCAGTCAAGCCGTGTCAAACATTTTTTTATTATATATTAAATTATTTTATATTATTTTGATTTTTTGCCGCCGTTACGGTGTTTTTCATAAGCATTGTTATTGTCATGGGACCTACGCCGCCGGGAACGGGGGTGATTTTGGAGCAGTGCGGGGCGACGTTTTCGAAATCGACATCGCCGCAGAGCTTGCCTTCGCCGTTGCGGTTGATGCCAACGTCAATTACGACGGCGCCCTCTTTGACCATATCCGCCGTGACGATATTACGCTTGCCTACGGTGCAAACAAGGATATCCGCCTGTTTTGTTATTGAGGGCAGATCCTTTGTTTTTGAGTGGCAGACGGTGACGGTTGCGTTGCGCTCCATAAGCATAATGCCCATCGGCTTGCCGACTATGTCGCTGCGCCCGATAACGACGGCGCGTTTGCCTTCAATCTCAACGCCTGCTACGTCGAGCATACGGATGACGCCCGCCGGCGTGCAGGGAACAAGCTCTGCCCTGCCGAGCGAGAGTTTGCCGACATTGACGGGGTGGAAGCAGTCAACATCCTTTTCGGGTGAGATTGATTCAATAACCGCAAGCTTGTTTATGTGCTTGGGAACGGGAAGCTGGCAGAGAATGCCGTTTACCGAGCTGTCATTGTTGAGTTTTTCAATCAGAGCGAGGAGCTCTTCGGTAGTTGTCTCTTCGGGAAGAGCATATTCAAGAGATTTTATTCCGACGGTTTCGCACGCCTTTTTTTTGTTGTTTACATACACCCTCGATGCGGGGTCATTGCCCACGATTATTACTGCGAGGCAGGGCTCGATGCCCTTTTCTCTGATTGCCCCGACCTCCTGCCTTATCTCATTGAAGGTCAGCTCCTGTATTTCTTTGCCTTTTATTAATTCCATCGGTTTATACCTCTTTGTGATTGTTTTCGTTTACGGACGGCTGTTCTGCCGGCTGTTCCGCCGCCGCAGGTTCCGTCTGCTGCGCCTGTGCGGCCTTCTGCTTTTTAAGCTCCTCCTCGAGGAAGAAATCAATGCCGTCAATCGGTTTGGGATGCTTTGTGTATTTAACCGTAAGAACGATTAAAAGAACAAGGCAGATTAAAGCGAGCACGGCTGACAGAAGCTGTGAGACGCGGATATTTGTGTTTGCAATATAGAGACTGTCTGTGCGAAGGCCCTCAACAACGGCTCTCTCCGCGCCATACCACACACCGTAGCACAGAGCGAGCTGACCGCTGAATTTGCGCGCCTTCTGGCAGATTATAAACAGAACTATGAAGCCGAGTATGCACCAGATTGATTCATAAAGAAATGTGGGATGAACGTAACCGGTGGGGTTTATTTCCATCCCCCTTGCCGCCAGCTGCGCCTGATTTGCGAGAAGATAGTTCTGCACCTTTTCGCTCGTCATTCCCCAGGGCATATTTGTATTGACGCCGAATGCCTCCTGGTTGGTGAAGTTGCCCCATCTGCCTATGCCCTGAGCGAGGAGGAAGCTCATCGCTATAAGGTCGAGCAGGTTGAAGAAATTCATTTTGCGCACCTTGCAGACTATTACGGCTGCGGCTACTCCGCCGATGAGACCGCCGTAAATTGCAAGACCGCCGTTCCAGATTCTTATTATTTCACCGGGGTTTTTGCCGTAGTAGCTCCACTCGGAGAAAACGTAGTAAAGGCGTGCGCCGATTATGCCGGCGACGGTGCCGTAGATGAGAACGTCAATCATTTTGTCAATACTCATCTTCCAGACATACGCCTTGCGCCCGCCGAAAAGCACGGCGAGGGCGAAGCCGAAGGCGATAATTGCGCCATACCAGTGAATTGTAATTTCATGCCCGAAAATGCTGAACTGCGCAAGCACGGAGGCGACATTGAAACTGACGGGGTGGCTGAACCCCTTGAAAATAACTGTTGTGTAATCAGACATATTACTGCTCCTGCGGAAGAGGATTGATGACTGAGAGAGCGCTGTAGGAGTTTTTGAGCTTGCGCAGTCTTCTGTTTGCTCTTTCTATTGTCAGGTTGCGGAAGGCGTCGAGCTCCGCAAACGGTTTGTAGCCGTCAAAATAGAGACCCATAAGGTGGTTTGAAATGCCTTCGATGCTGTTATACATCTTGACCATACTGCCGTAAAGCTTGCGCTTTGTTCTCTCAAAAGCGGCGGGGTCGAGACCTGTTTTAACCGCCTCGGCAACCGCTTTGCGGATAATCTCCGCCGTCTTTTCGGGGTCGGGGCTGGTGCCGCCTACCATACAGCAGGCGTAGCCGAATCCGAAGAAGAATTCGTTGTAAAAGCCCATATCGATAAGCTTTTGAGAGAGGAGCTCGTTGAAGAGCGGTGATGTTTTGCCGAAGAGTGTTTCAAGCATAACCTGGGAAGCAAGCTCATCGGCGAGGGAGACTTCGGGAGTTTTTCTGTCTTCTTTATAGCCGAGGAGGAACTGCTTTTGCGCTACGGAAAGATTCTCTTCAACAAGGGTTCTGACGGGCTTGGGGGATTCATATACGAACCTGCGTTCGATTTTGCCGCCTTTTGATTTTTCAAGGTGTTTGTCAGCTACGGCGAGAACCGATTCGCAGTCAACATTGCCGCAGACGCACAGCACCATATTGTTGAGGTTGTAGAAATCACGGTAGAGGTCATAGAGAAGGTCGGCGTTGATTTTTGCAATCGACTCCTGTGTGCCTGCTATATCTATGCTCACGGGATGCTCGTAATAGAGAGCGGAGAGAAGATTGAACATAACCTCCCAGTCGGCGAGGTCTTTATACATTCTGATTTCCTGACCGATTATGCCCTGCTCTTTTTCGACTGTTTCCTGAGTGAAATAGGGTTTCTGGACGAAGTCGAGCAGGATGCCGAGAGATTCTTCAAAATTCTCTTTGCAGGAGAAGAGATAAGCGGTGCGGTCAAAGCTTGTGTAGGCGTTTGCCGACGCACCGGTTTTTGAAAACTGCTCGAAAGCGTCGAGTTCTTCGCCCTCAAAGAGCTTGTGCTCGAGAAAATGGGCTGTGCCTTCGGGAATCGTTTCAAAAGTGCCGTCGGCTTTTTTGACGCTTGTGTCTATTGAACCGTATTTTGTTGCGAAAATCGCATAGGTGGTTGTATATCCGCTTTTGGGCATAATGAAAATGTTGAGCCCCGTGGGGTGCTTTGCGTGAAAGACGCTCTCGCCCAAAAGGTCGTTTCTGAACTCTTTAAGCTTCATTGTTTTCACCCTCCTGAGCGCTTATCATATATACCGTTTCAAGCTTTACGTGCTTTGCGGCGGCGCAGATTTCTTTTTTGGTAACCTTTTCAATCATTGCAATTCTCTCTTCGGGAGTGTAGATCTTTTCATCGGTAATCTGAGAGGAATACCAGAGGGCGATGATACCGGGGCTGTCCGTACTCAGCCAGCGTTCGCGCATACCCATAAAGGATGCCTTGATATCATCATCGGTGAAATCACCGTCGCACACAGCTTTGAGCTGTGCGAGAATTTCATCGGTTGCCTTTTTTTCGTTTTCGGTGTCAATACCGCAGTCAACCAAAAGAATGCCCTTGGGAGAGACTATTCTTGACCAGCAGTAATAGCAGAGACTGAGTTTTTCGCGCACGTTCATAAACAACTTGGAATAGACGTTGCCGCCGAAAATATCGTTCATGACAACATAGGGGGCGAAGGAGTCCTCCTTGCTCTTTTTGCCTGTGCGGAAGCCGAGAACGAGCTTGCCCTGGTTGACGGGGAACTTCTCTTCAACACGGCGGAATCTGCCCGCTCTTGTGCGGAATTCTGTTGTGATGGCAGCCGGCTGCCTGTCGATTTTTGAAAAGCCCTTTTTGAATATTCTTTCAACCTTTTTGCCGTCGTCGCTGCTGACGCAGGTAATCATAACGGTTGCGGTTTTAAGAAGATTCTGCCATGCCTCATATAAATCCTCGGGAGTGAGCGCTTCAATCTCTTCTTTTGTGCCGTATGGTTTTTTGCCGAAAAGCTCGTTGCGGCACATAATTTCCACGAGTTTTGTTTTGGCGTAGCTGCGTTTGTCGTTGATTTCTTCTTCGATGTCCTGAAGGAGAAAACGTTTTTCTTCATCGACAACATCTGCCCTGAAGGCGCCTTTTTTGACGTCGGGGTTGAAAAGCATTCCGCAAAGCAGTTCTGCGCTTTCCGCAGTTATTTTTTCTCCCTCTCCGAGGGCGAAGCGGTCGTCAATGCAGGAAATTGAAAAGTCAAGCTGCTGCGCCTCGCCTAATTTGGTGAAGCCCACCGCAAGAGACGCTCCGTAAAGCTCGTCAAGCTTCTGATTGAGGCGGACAAAATCGGGATATTTTTTGCTGGAATGCTTGAGGACTCTTACAAGCAGAGCGTTTGCGCTGAGATTTCCGGTCATCGGCACAGCCATTGTAACGGAGATAAGCGCTGATTTGAACCTGTCGGTCTGCACGGTGCAGAGTCTGACGCCGTCGGCTATTGTTGTGACTTTTGCCATAAAGGTATTCCCCTTCTCTTGTTTATGTTAAATATCGTTTTCGGTTAAGTCTTTATATGATTCTCTTCTGATGATAAGGCGCGCGTTGCCGTCACGCACCATTACGGCTGCGGGTCTGGGAATTCTGTTATAGTTTGACGCCATTGAATAATTGTAGGCGCCTGTTGAGAGCACTGCGAGAATATCGCCCGCCTCAACCTGCTGAACGGGGGTGTTCTCCTGAATAAGGTCGCCGCTCTCGCAGCATTTGCCCGCTATTGTTGCGGTTAAATCTCTTTTCTCGTTTGCCTTGTTTGCGCAGACAACCTCGTAATCCGCCTGATAGAGGATATATCTCGGATTGTCGCCCATTCCGCCGTCAACGGAGACGTAGGTGCGCACACCCGGAATTGTTTTGACGCTGCCGACGGTGTAAAGAGTGAGCCCCGTGCTGCCTACTATTGACCTGCCCGGCTCAATGAGGATGAACGGCACCTTTACGCCGAGCTCGGCGCAGCAGCTTTTGACGGTTGCGGCGACGCTCTTCATATATTCGGGGTAGGCAACCGGTTTGTCGCTTTCGAGGTATTTGATGCCGAAGCCGCCGCCGAGGTCGAGCTCATCAAGTTCAAAGCCCGTTTCTTTTTTGATATCGGCGTAAAAGCGGAGCATAACCTTTGCCGCGAGTTCAAAAGGATTGAGTTCGAAAATCTGCGAACCTATGTGGCAGTGAAGACCGGCGAGATTGATATTCTTATAAGAAACCGCCTTCCTGACCGCATGCATTGCCTCGCCTGTTTCGAGAGCGAAGCCGAATTTTGAATCTATCTGACCGGTTCTTATAAAGTTGTGGGTGTGGGCGTCGATGCCGGGTTTTATTCTCATAAGAATATTTGCCGTTACGCCCTTTTCGCCCGCAATTTTGTTGAGAAGCTCAAGCTCGGTTAAATTGTCAACTATTATTCTGCCTACGCCTGCTTCGAGCGCTTCGGTAATCTCTGCAGGTGTTTTGTTGTTGCCGTGAAAATAAATCTTACCGGCGGGGAATCCTGCCGACAGCGCCGTCCAGAGCTCGCCGCCCGAAACGACATCAAGACCGAGCCCTTCTTCGTTGCAGATGCGGCACATTTCTTTGCAGCAAAACGCCTTGCTGGCGTAAAGCACAAGGCCGTTGCCGCCGTAATTGTCATCAATGGATTTTTTGTAGTCGCGGGCATTCTGCCTTATCTGTTCTTCATCAAAAGCATAAAGAGGCGTGCCGAACTGTGCGGCGAGCTCTGTTGTGTCACAGCCGCCGAGAGTAAGGTGCCCTTTTTCATTTACCGAAATACAATCTGAAACAAACATTGTATCTCTCCTCTCATTTAATTATCCCGCTCTTTCTATACACACATTTATTAAACGGAAGCTTCAATTATCCGTTTCAGACTGTCAACGCCCTCTCCCGTAACCGATGAAAACTCCGTTTTTTCGATGTCGGAGTAATCCGCAAGTTCGGTTTTAAGATTCTCGCGGCGTGAATTGAGTTCTCCCTTGTTGAGCTTGTCGCATTTTGTAAGCGCTATTGTGAATTTAAAGCCGCTGTCGCGAAGGAAGGCGAGCATTGTCATATCATCCGCAGTGGGCGGATGGCGCATATCAATAAGGACTATGACGAGAGCTATGCTGCGCCCCGAGGCGAAATAGCCCTCCATAAGCTCCGCCCAGCGTTTTTTCTCGCTTTCGTTTCGCTTTGCGTAGCCGTAGCCGGGAAGGTCGACGAAGCTGACGCCGTCGCCTTTATAAAAGTTGATTGTTACGGTCTTGCCCGGCACGGAGCTGACTCTGGCGAGGTTTTTGCGGTTGAAGAGCTTGTTTATCAGCGAGGATTTGCCGACGTTTGAGCGCCCCGCAAAAACTATTTCGGGAAGAGTCGAGGGCTTTAACTGCCCCGACGTGCCGTAGGAGGCCGTGTATTCTATATTGTTGAATTTCATAGCAGTTTACTGAGTAATGCCCGTTCTTGAGCCCTTTCGTTTTTCGGGTATATGCTTGCTTTCGGGTGCCGGTTTTTCCGCCTTGACAAGCCAGCCGTCGTTTGCAAACGCTTCATTCCACACCGTTTCAACGCTTGAGGCGGGAACAAATTCGACGTTTGATTTGACTGCGGAATCGACCTCGTCAAGGTCGCTCATATTGTCGGCGGGGATAATAACCTTTTTGACTCCCGAGCGGTAGGCAGCCATCGATTTTTCTCTGAGACCGCCTATGGGGAGGACTCTGCCGCGAAGGGTGATTTCACCCGTCATTGCGACATCGCCGCGCACCTCGGTTTGTGAGAGGGCGGAGAGCAGAGCCGTTGTTATTGTAACGCCTGCGGAGGGTCCGTCTTTGGGGACGGCGCCTTCGGGGAAGTGAAGGTGGATATCTTTGGTTTTATAAAAATCGGGGTCGATGTTGAGCTTTGCCTTGCGGGCTCTTATGCAGCTGATTGCCGCCTTTGCGCTCTCCTGCATAACGCTGCCCAGCGAGCCCGTGAGTTCGAGCTTGCCCGAGCCGTCGAGCACTGCGCATTCAACGGTTAGCATTTCGCCGCCTACGGAAGTCCATGCAAGGCCGTTTACAGCGCCGACCTGATTTGCGAGAATCATATCGTCGGGTTTGTATTTTACCGAGCCGAGCAGTTCGTAAAGGTTTGTGGGTTTTACCGTCAGCTTTTTGCCGCCGTCCGCTTTGTTGACAGCCGCCTTACGGCATACAGCCGCTATCTGCTGCTCGAGCTTGCGCACGCCCGCTTCACGGGTGTAGCCGTCAATAATTGCGTGGAGCGCTTCATCGGTAATCCTGAGATCCGTCCCCTTGAGACCGTGTTTTGCCATCTGCTTTTTGACAAGGTGGTTTTTTGCGATATGGAACTTTTCTTCGTGGGTGTAGGAGCCGAGTTCGATAATCTCCATTCTGTCCTGCAGGGGGGCGGGGATGTTGTCGCGGATGTTTGCCGTTGTGATAAAGAGCACCTTGCTTAAATCAAAGGGGAGCTCGATGTAGTGGTCGCGGAAGGAGTTGTTCTGCTCGGGGTCAAGCACCTCCAGCAGAGCGGATGTGGGATCGCCCTTGTAATCGGCGGAGAGCTTGTCAACCTCATCGAGTAGGATGAGCGGGTTTGATGAGCCCGCCTTTTGCACGGCGTCGATTATTCTGCCGGGCATTGAGCCGATATAGGTTTTGCGGTGGCCTCTGATTTCCGCCTCATCCTTGACGCCGCCGAGTGAAATGCGCACATATTTTCTGCCCATGGCGCGGGCTATTGAGCGGGCGACTGAGGTTTTGCCGACTCCGGGAGGGCCGGACAGGCAGATAATCTGACCTGTTATATCGGGTGAAATGCTGCGCACGGCAAGCAGTTCGATAATTCTCTTTTTGACCTTTTCAAGCCCGTAGTGGTCGTCATCGAGCACCTTGCGGGCGTGACCCAGATTGAGATTGTCTTTTGTATAAATACCCCACGGGAGGGAAATGCACGTTTCGATGTAGTTGCGCTCAACTGCCGCCTCGGGCGACTGGGGGGAATACTTTTCAAGACGGGCGCAGGATTTGAAGAGCTTTTGCTTGACCTCATCGGGGGCTTTCATATCGAATATCTTGTTGCGGAAGCCCTCAATCTCATTTTCTTCGGTGTTGCCGAGTTCTTCGTTTATGGCGTTTAACTGCTCGTGCAGATAGTATTCACGCTGGTTCTCGTCAATTCTGCTCTGGACTTTATCCTGAATCATCGCTTCGAGACCGAGAAGCTCGATTTCTCTCTCAAGCAGAACGCAGACATCCTCAAGGCGTTTTACGGGGCTTAAATTTTCAAGGATGAACTGTCTGTCCTGATATTCCAGCATAATGTTGCCGGCAATGAAGTCCGCCAGCTTGCCCGTGTTGTTTTCACCCAGCACGGTGGAGCTTATGTCGGAGGGCATCTGCGGAGCGACATCGGAATACTCGGAGAAAAGGTCTTTTGTTCTGCGGACAAGCGCTTCGATATAAGACTGAGTGATTCCCCTTGAGGATTTTTCGGGAATCTCCTCAATTACCGCAGAGAGTGTGTGCCTGTCGCTGATGACATCGACAAGACGAGCGCGGCGCAGACCTTCGACAGCCACGCGCACGGGACCGTTTTCTCTGCCTGAGATTTTGAGAATCTGCGAGACGGTGGCGATTACGCCGACTGTGTAAAGATCTTTTTTGACGGGTTCTTCAACCTTTATATCTTTCTGGGCGACGAGGAAGACCTCACGTGAGGCGCTGCCCATTGCCTTTGTGACTGCCGCTATTGATTTCTGCCTGCCGACGTCAAAATGGATGAACATACCCGGGAACACTACAAGCCCCCGCAGCGCCACCATCGGCAGTAAAGATGAAAAATGCTTTTCGTTGTCCATATATATTCCTTTCAAAATAACATTAACAATTTAATATATTTGATAATGGCTTGTAATTATATATTATTTTTTAATTTGAGTCAATAGTAAAAAACACCAAAAAGAAAAATCGGCGGATTTCTCCGCCGGTTAAAGCCGTTGTTGAATTATATGCCGGGGTTGCTGTTTATGACCTTGCGGGCGAGCTCACGGACCTGCTCCATACTTTCAAGTTTGCCGATTTCGTTGCGGAACGCGGCCGCTCCCCTTATGTCGCGGATATACCAGGCGGCGTGCTTTCTCGCCTCGCGCATACCGATATATTCACCCTTGTATTCGCACAGGCGTGAGATATGCAGAAGCATAACCCTCATTCTCTCTTCGAGAGGAGGTTCGGGCAGGATGTCGCCCGATCTGAAATATTCGTTTATCTGAGCGAAGACCCACGGTCTGCCGAGCGCTCCCCTGCCGACCATAACGAGGTCGCAGCCGGTTTTTTCAAACATCGCCTTTGCACTCAGGGCGCTGTCAACATCGCCGTTGCCGATGACGGGAATTTTAACGTTCTGTTTGACCTGCCTGATAATGTCAATATTGACGGGAGGGGCATACATCTGCGCCCTTGTGCGCCCGTGAACGGTAATTGCCGAGGCGCCCGCCGCTTCGCAGCGTTTTGCGACTTCAACCGCATTTATGCTTTCGCCGTCCCAGCCCGAACGGATTTTTACCGTAACAGGCAAGGTAATTGCCTTTACACACTCCTCGGTTATCTGTTGAGCGAGCACAGGGTTCTTCATAAGCGCAGAACCGTTGCCGCTGTTGACAATTTTAGGTGCGGGACAACCCATATTTATATCAACAACGTCACAAGTAAAGCTTTGTGCCTTTACAGCCGCTTCTGCCATAGTGGCGGGATCGGAGCCGAAAATCTGAATTGCGGCAGGTCTTTCTTTTTCGGAGAGAACCATAAGGGCGCCCGATTTACGGTCGTGCATTGAGACGCCTTTTGAGCTTACCATTTCACTGACGACATAAGCGGCTCCGTATTCAACACAGAGCTCGCGGAACGCCATATCGGCTACTCCAGCCATAGGGGCGAGAGCCGCATAACCGTTTATATTCACATTTCCGATTTTCACGGCTTTTCACTCCCTTCGCCGTTTGCTGTGTGATATATTATCACAACGGCGCAATAATTACAACTTTTTAATAAAAATAGTGTAAAAACGCAAGATATATGTTATAATAAATTTTTGAGGTGATGAATTTGAAAATTCTTGTTCTCGACGGCAACAGCATACTCAACCGCGCGTTTTACGGAATAAAGCTGCTCACCACTAAGGACGGCAGATTCACGAACGCGATTTACGGTTTTCTGAATATTCTTTTACGGCTTAAAGAGGAGACAAATCCCGATGCGGTTGCGGTCGCTTTTGACGTCAAAGCGCCGACTTTCCGCCACGAGATGTATTCGGGCTACAAGGCAAACCGCAAGGGTATGCCCGATGAGCTTGCCCAGCAGATGCCCGTTCTCAAAGAGATTCTTACGGCTCTGGGATATAAAATTGTTGAGCTGCCCGGCTGGGAAGCGGATGACATTCTCGGCACGCTTTCCGCCGCCTGCCCCGAAGACGGTTTTTGTTACATTGCGACGGGAGACAGGGATTCTCTTCAGCTGGTAGGTGAAAGGGTGAATGTTCTGCTTGCCTCAACAAAGATGGGAAGGGCGCAGACAGTTAAATATGATATTGCGAAAATAAAAGAGGAATACCTGACAGAGCCGAAGGGGCTTATTGACATAAAGGCGCTTATGGGTGACAGCTCCGACTGCATACCCGGCGTTGCGGGCATCGGTCAGAAAACCGCCGGCGAGCTGATTGAAAAGTTCGGAAACATTGAATATATTTACGAAAACCTTGAAAATCTTGAAATCAAAGACAGTGTGCGTGCAAAGCTGGCGGCAGACAAAGAAATGGCTTTTTTAAGCAAAGACCTCGGCACAATACGCCTCAATGCGCCGGTTGAAACCGATTACAATTCATATATCCCCGCCCCTGCGGACATCTACGAGGTGACACGCCTTCTGACCGACCTTGAGATGTTCAAGCTGATTGAAAAGCTGAACCTTCCCGCGGCGGCACCGAGGGCGCAGAGCACAGTCAAGGCGCAGGACGCTCCGAAAACGGAAATGTTTGAAATCGACGATGCCGAGCTTTTTCTCAACACACTGCGCAAAAAGGGAGAGGCATATTTCGTTCTTGAAAGTGAAACGCTGTATTTTTCAACGGAGAACGGTGTTGCCTCCTGCTCTCCGCTCAACCTGCTTTATGCGGGCTTCTGCGAAGATTTTTTGTTTGACAAAAGCATTAAGAAATACACATACAACGCAAAATCGGTTTACCGCTTTGCGATTGAAAACGGATATGAAACAAACGGCATCTGCGGCGACGCGATGCTCAGCGCCTACCTTCTGAACCCGTCATCGGGCAACTACACTGCAGAAAGGTTGCTTCAGGAGTATGCGGGTGTTGAAAAGAGGGAGGATGTTGACGCTCCCGTTCTAACGGCGGCTTATCTGCCGACGCTTTTCGGCGTGCTTGAAAAGCAGGTTGACGAAAACTCGCAGAGGCGGCTGCTTGAAGAGATTGAACTGCCGCTCTCGCGTGTGCTTGCCTCCATGGAGATAACGGGATTTGAGGTTGACCGCAAGGGTATTTATGAATTCGGGCAGATGCTCGATGAAAGAATTGCGGACCTTGTCAGATCAATATATGAGCAGACGGGGTGCGAGTTCAACATAAACTCCCCGAAGCAGTTGGGAGAAGCGCTGTTTGAAAAGATGGGAATACCGTCAAAGAAAAAGACGAAGAGCGGTTATTCCACAAGCGCCGACGTGCTTGAAGGGCTGGCGGAAGACTACCCGGTTGTTGCGGACATACTCGAATACCGCACATACACAAAGCTGAAATCCACCTACTGCGACGGGCTGATAAAGGCGATTGCCCCCGACGGCAGGATTCACTCGACTTTAAACCAGACCGAAACAAGAACCGGCAGAATCTCATCGACGGAGCCGAACCTGCAGAATATTCCGGTGCGCTCCGAGCTCGGCAAGGAGATGCGCAGATTTTTCAGGGCAAAAGAGGGCTGTGTTCTGCTTGATGCGGACTACTCCCAGATTGAACTGCGAGTGCTGGCGCACACGGCAAATGACGAAAATATGATTAAGGCGTTCAATGACGGGACGGATATTCACACAGTTACCGCCTCGCAGGTTTTCAACATGCCTGTCGATATGGTTACTCCGCTTATGCGTTCAAGGGCAAAGGCGGTCAATTTCGGTATTGTTTACGGCATAGGCGCATTTTCGCTTGCAAAAGATATAGGCGTTACAAGGGCGGAGGCGGACAGCTACATTAAGGGCTACCTTTCAAACTTCGGCGGTGTTGCGAGATATATGAACGGCATTGTTGAAAAGGCGAAAAAAGACGGCTACGTTGAAACAATGTTTATGCGCCGCAGGTATCTGCCCGAGCTGTCGTCGTCGAACCATATGTTAAGGGCTTTCGGCGAAAGGGTTGCACTTAACATGCCGATTCAGGGAACGGCGGCGGATATAATCAAAATTGCAATGGTCAGGGTTTATGAAAAGCTGAAAAAGCAGTGCCTTAAATCAAAGCTGATAATGCAGGTGCACGACGAGCTTATTATTGAAGCGCCGCTTGATGAAGCGGACGAGGCGGCAAAGATTCTAAAAGAGGAGATGGAGAACGCCGTCAGCATGCGTGTAAAGCTTGAGGCGGATGTAGGCAGAGGCAAAACCTGGTTTGACGCAAAGGGTTGAGAATATGGATTTTGAAATTGTGCCGATGGGCGAAAACCACATTGACGAAGTTGCCGTAATTGAAACGGAATGCTTTGAAAACCCGTGGAAAAAAGAGGATATCGCCCTTCAGCTGACAAATGAGAATGCGCATTTTCTGTGCGCCGTGAGCGGCGGCGAAGTGTGCGGATATATCGGAATATATGAATATTTCGAAAGCTGTGAAACAGCGAACCTCGCCGTATTGCCGCCGTTCCGCAGAAAAGGGATTGCACGCGCTCTCATCAATGCGGCGGCGCAGGGGGCAAAGAGCAGAGGGCGTGAATTCATCACGCTCGAAGTCCGCCCGTCAAACGAAGCGGCTCTTAGTTTATACTCATCTCTCGGCTTTGAAAAGGCGGGACTGAGAAAGAATTTCTACTCCTCCCCCGTTGAGGATGCGCTGATATTAACGAAATATTTTAAGGAGAAAAAATGAAAATTCTCGGAATTGAATCATCCTGCGACGAGACGGCGGCAGCCGTTGTGGAAGACGGCAGAAACGTGCTGTCAAACGTTGTTGCGACACAGATAAAAGAGCATATTGTATATGGCGGAGTCGTGCCTGAAATTGCCTCGCGCATGCACACTCAGGCAATCTGCAAGGTGGTTGAAAAGGCGCTTGCGGACGCAGGCACGACATTTGAGGGAATAGACGCAATAGCCGTGACTTATGCGCCGGGGCTCATAGGTGCCCTGCTTGTAGGCGTTAATTACGCCAAGGGGCTGTCTATGTCAACGGGCAAACCGCTTGTTCCCGTTCACCATCTGCGCTCGCATATTGCTTCAAATTACATCACACACAGAAAGCTTGAGCCGCCGTTTCTGTGCCTTGTTGTGTCGGGCGGTCACAGCCACATAGTCGAGGTTAAGAGCTACACGGATTTTTCGATAATCGGCGCCACGTGCGACGACGCCGCAGGCGAGTGTATGGACAAGGCGGCAAGGGCGCTGGGGCTTGACTACCCCGGAGGCGTAAACCTTGACAGAGTGTCGCTTGAAGGCGATGCGGGCAGGTATAAATTCCCGCACCCGAAGGTTGACGGCAGCGAGTATGACTTCAGCTTTTCGGGGTTAAAGACATCTGCCGTAAATCTCATACACAACAGTGCCCAGAAGGGTGAGAGCATTGACGTTGCCGATTTCGGCGCTTCCTACATAAGCGCAGTTGTGCGCTGCCTTTGTGAAAACACGGAGAAGGCGGCGGTCAATTTCGGATACAATAAAATCGTGCTTGCGGGCGGTGTCTCGGCAAACACCCGACTTCGCTCGGAGATGGGTGAAGTGTGCGGCAGTCACGGCTGGGAGCTCTATATGCCGGAGCTCAAATACTGCGGAGACAACGGCGCCATGGTGGGGGCTCAGGGATATTACGAATATCTGTCGGGCAACACTGCCTCACTTTCGCTCAACGCCTATGCAACAATGCCGATTGACGAAGTGAGAAAGTGACATTATATATGCAATATATTTGTTGACATTATATTTATTTTTGTCTATAATATTAGATTGTAACGGATTATACGAAAGGAGTATTTTCAATGGAAAAATACACAACAAACAAAAGCGTTTTGTCTTGGATTGAAGATAAAATCGCTCTTGTAAAGCCCGACAACATTGTCTGGATTGACGGCTCCGAGGAGCAGATTGAAGCGCTCCGCGCCGAGGGCTGCAGCACGGGAGAAATGATCAAGCTCAACCAGGAGCTTCTGCCCGACTGCTACCTTCACCGCACTGCCGTAAACGACGTTGCCCGTGTTGAAGCAAGAACATTTATCTGCACAAAGACAAAGGCGGAAGCAGGCCCCACAAACAACTGGATGGAGCCCGATGAAGCTTACAAAATGCTTTATGATATTGCACGCGACAGCTACAAAGGCAGAACAATGTATGTCATCCCCTATTCAATGGGTCCCGTCGGCTCAAAGTTCTCCAAAATCGGCATTGAGCTTACCGACTCCATTTACGTTGTTCTCAACATGGCTATTATGACAAGAACGGGTCTTGACGTTCTCAAGGCGCTCGGCGACAGCGACGACTGGGTCCGCGGCCTTCACTGCAAGTGCCAGATAGACGAAGAGAAGCGCTACATCTGCCAGTTCCCGCAGGACAACACCATTATTTCGGTAAACTCCGGCTACGGCGGAAACGTTCTTCTCGGCAAAAAGTGCTTTGCGCTCCGTATCGCCTCCTACCAGGGCTGGAAAGAAGGCTGGCAGGCAGAGCACATGCTCATACTCGGTCTCAAGAAGCCCGACGGCAAAATCAGATATATCTGCGCAGCTTTCCCCTCAGCCTGCGGCAAGACAAACCTTGCAATGCTTATTCCTCCCGAAGGATATAAGAAGAACGGCTACGAGGTATGGACTGTAGGCGACGATATTTCGTGGATACGCAAAGGTCCCGACGGCAGACTCTACGCCATCAACCCCGAAAACGGTTTCTTCGGCGTTGCCCCCGGCACAAACGAGAAATCCAACCCCAACGCTCTTGCGGCTACAAAGAAGGGCACAATCTTCACAAACGTATGCCACAACCTTGACAACAACACAGTATGGTGGGAGAAGCTTGACAACAACCCGCCCACAAACGCCATTGACTGGAAGGGCAACCCCTGGGACGGCAGAACAGCCACAGAACCCGGCGCAAACCCGAACAGCAGATTCACAGCCCCCGCAAAGAACTGCCCCTGCATAAGCGACCAGTTTGAGAACCCCGACGGCGTTCCCATCAGCGCAATGCTCTTCGGCGGCAGACGCGCGAAGCTCGCTCCACTTGTTTACCAGTCAAGAGACTGGAACCACGGCGTATTTGTCGGCTCGATTATGTCATCCGAAACAACGGCTGCTGCGGCAGGCGCGGTAGGCGTAGTGCGCCGCGACCCGATGGCAATGCTCCCCTTCTGCGGCTATGATATGGCTGAATACTGGCAGCACTGGCTTGACATCGGCAAAACCCTTGACCCCGACAAGGCGCCCAAGATTTTCAACGTCAACTGGTTCCGCAAGGATGAAGACGGCAACTTCCTGTGGCCCGGCTTCGGAGACAACCTTCGTGTTCTTGACTGGATTATTGACCGCTGCGAAGGCAAGGTTGACGCTGTTGAGACACCCATCGGCTATGTTCCCAAGGCAGAAGACATCAACCTTGAAGGCATTGAGGACGAAGTAAGCGACGCTCAGCTCAAAGAGATTCTCAGCGTTGACAAGGGTCTCTGGAAAGAGGAAACAGAAGGAATCGCAGAGTTCTACAAGAAGTTCACCGATTTCGGCTCGACAATTCCCGCAGAGCTGCTTGACGAGTTTGAAACGCTTAAGAAGAATGTTCAGTAATATTTTCTGATAAAGTTTATCGCTCCGTTTCAGTTTGGAACGGGGCGTTTTTTTTGCCTTCATTTTTATTTTTATTTATGTGTGGTTTTCCGCGGCAGGATTTTTGATAGTGGCGAAAGAGGGAATGAGATCCTTCGCCTGTGGCTCAGGATGACAAGAGTGAGGTGAGATGCTTCGCTTTGCTCAGAATGACAGGGAGACGGAAAAACGGCGGGCGGTAAAAAGAGGCAAAAAAACGGCTCACAGAAAAAACTGCGAGCCGGTGAAAAACTTTATTATTCTTATTTCTTGCCCTTGATGATGTCGTCAAGCATGGTGTAGAACTGGGCGGCATCTGCGGGTGTTTCTTCAACTGCGGGCTTTGCTTCAGGAGCGGGCGCTGCCTTTTCTTCATTTTTGATTGAAGGAATGGCTACCGAGCCGAAGCTGGGAATTGAAGCGCCTGTTGAAGGTGCTGCGGGAGCAACGGGGCCTTCTGAAGCGACCTTCTCTACCGGTGCGGGAGCTTCAGCTTTGAAGTTCTCAAAAGGATTGGGAGTGCTGTTGCCCTTTTCAAAACCGGTAGCGATAACGGTGATAATCATCTCGTCATCAAGGTCGGGATCAAATGCGATACCCCAGGTGATGTTTGCATCGGGATGAGCTTCTTTTGTGATAATCTCTGCTGCGAGTTCAACCTCTTCAAGGTCAACGTTGGAGGAAGCTGTGATGCTGATGATGACGCCGCGAGCGCCGTCGATGGTTGTTTCAAGCAGCGGGCTGGAAACTGCCATCTGTGCGGCAACCTCTGCCTTGTCTTTGCCCTTTGCTCTGCCGACGCCCATGTGAGCGAGGCCTGCGTCTTTCATTACACTGGAAACATCGGCGAAGTCGAGGTTGATGAAGCCGGGAACCTTGATGAGTTCCGAAATGCTCTTGACACCCTGGAGAAGAACTTCATCTGCCTCTGCGAATGCTTCAGCGATGGTCTTTTTCTTCTCATCGCGGGAATGGAGTCTGTCATTGGGGATAACGATGAGACTGTCAACGTGCTCTGCGAGAGCGTCGATGCCATCCTGAGCGAGTTTTGCTCTTCTGGGACCTTCAAATTTGAAGGGCTTGGTAACAACGCCTACGGTGAGGCAGCCCTCTTCTTTTGCTATCTGGGCAATAATGGGAGCAGCGCCTGTGCCTGTTCCGCCGCCCATGCCTGCGGTGATGAATACCATGTCGGTGCCTTTGAGTGCGTCGGCAATGACATCGCGGCTTTCATCCGCTGCCTTTGCGCCAACCTCGGGCTTACCGCCCGCACCCATACCGTGAGTGGATTTTTCACCTATCTGAATTTTATGAGTTGCCTGTGAATGAACAAGAACCTGCTTGTCGGTATTGATGGCGATAAACTCCGCGCCGAGAATACCGGAGGCAATCATGCGGTTGACTGCGTTTCCGCCGCCGCCGCCGACACCGATAACTTTTATCTGGACGGTGCTTTCAAAGTCGTTGTCGATTTCGAATGCCATAATCTATGACCTCCATAATAATTTTTGTGCTGTAATCGTTTTATTATATTATATAACAGAATAATATTATCATATACGAATTAAAAATACAAGAACAAATTGTAAATTATTTAAGCAAAAGGCGTATATTTTGCGGTTTTTGAGCCGTTTTAAGCGTTTTTCAACTATTCGGAATCTTCAACATAGGTTTTGTAGTATGAACGGCTGTTCTCCTCCGTTGACTCCTCTTCGGTGCTTTCTTCGCCGTTTTCATCCTGCTGTTCTTCTTCGACTGTTACAACCTCTCCGTTCTCGTCCGTTACGGGCTCCTCTTTTTCGGGCTGCGTGCCGTCGTCAAAGAAGTCGGGCTCGAAATAAGCTTTTTTGGGTATGCTCAGATCCATTGTGCCTGTTTCGATTGAGCTTATCTGATTCTCCTGCTCGATGACCTGCGCACCGAGCTCGATTTTGCTTGCGAGGTCGGTTGCGCTGCCGAGCTTCATCATTATTCTGCCGTCATAGACTATACGGATATCATCGGTGTCGGTCAGGTCAACACTGTCGATGTTGCCGAATATCTTTTCATCCTCAAGCTCGGAGATTATTTCGAGCATATAATCCGTCAGTTTTTCGTTTTTATCGACACCGTTTTCATCTTTATCGGCGTTAAACGAAAGGATTTCGCCCTTCTCTCTGCTTTTCGGTTCGGGGGTTTTAAAAACAACGGCGGTTTCGGGAATATAGCCGAAGGTTTTCATAATTCTGAGATTTTCATCAAGCAGAAGGTAGGTTTTTTCTGATGAAAGCTCTATTGCAACCTTTTCGGACGCCGTCTCGCCGGTTATTGTTATTGTGTCGGGAAACTGCCTTGTAATTACAGTCCCGGTAAGGTATGGGAGCTTTGACTCCATAACCTTTGCCGCTTTTTCGTAATCGGCGAAAATCAGGTTATCGCCGGTTTTGATCGGGCAGGCATCGTAGAGCTCTGCGTTTGTGTAGGGCATATGCCCTCTCAGGTGTATTGTTCTGACCCTGAAAACGCCGAAAACAACAATGGGAGCCGCAAAAAGAGCAACAACAAGGATAAACCCGACAGCAACTATGAGCTTTCGGATTCTTTTCCTGCGCTTATTCCTTTTTTTTCGCGCCTGCCGCTCCTCGCTTTCGGGGCGGCTGTATTCGTCGTATTGCATCTTTTTTTGGCAGTTCCCTTGTTATTTGATTATCTGACCGTTTCGCAAAGCACGGAGTAAATACGCTCGGAAGCGTCGGTTACTGCCATTGCCTTTGCGTTTTTGCCTGTTTCTTCAAGCTTTGCACGGTCCGAGAGAAAATCGTTGACCGTTTTTGTAAGCAGTTCGGGGGTGAGGTTTTTCTCCTCGATTATTACAGCCGCTCCCCTGTTGACAAGCGCCATTGCGTTGTGATACTGGTGATTTTCGGCAACGTATGGGGAGGGAATGAGAATCGAGGGCTTGCCGAGCGCCTGAATTTCGCTCAGACTGCTGGCGCCCGCGCGGCAGATAACGAGGTCAGCCGCCGGAAGACATTTGGGGATATCGATGTATTCCGTTATTGTAACGTGTTTATTCTTTTCAAGGTCAACGCCGTCTGCTGCAAGGCGTGCGGCAAAATCCGTGCCGCCCTTGCCCGTTGCGTGCATAAAATAACAGTCTGCCGCCTTGTATTTTTCTTTAATCATACCGTAAACTGCGGTGTTCACGGGTCTTGCGCCGAGACTGCCGCCCATTGAGAGCACGAGCGGTCTTTCATCCAGACCGAGCGCCTTGCGGCTCTCCTCACGGTTTGCTTTAAGTAAATCTCCCCTTATGGGAAGTCCGGTTACAACGGGAGGATTTTTCGGCTGCATATATTTTTCGGCATCGCCCGCTGTGAGCATAACACGGTCAACTACTTTGGCGAGCGCCTTGTTTGTAACACCGGGGAAAGCGTTCTGCTCGTGGACGGCTGTTGGCACGCCGAGCTTTGCCGCCATACGCAGAACGGGGCCGCTGACATAGCCGCCGAAGCCGACAACGAGGTCGGGTTTGAAATCTTTGATTATCTTTTTCGCCTGCCCTGTTGAGCGCAGGAGATAAATAACTGTTCTGATATTGTGAATTATTGCCGCAGGGGTAAAGCTCCTGCGAAAACCGCTGATTGTAATATTGCGCAGTTCAAAACCCGCCTGAGGCACAAGGGTTGCTTCCATCTTCTTTTTTGTGCCGACGAAAACAATCTGTGCACCCTCGCAGTTGTCGCGGATATAGCCCGCAACGGCAAGAGCGGGGTTGATGTGACCGCCTGTTCCGCCTGCGGCGATAAGTATTTTTTTACCGTCAAGCTTGCTCATTTGCCGACTTCTCCTTTGCAGGTTTTTTCTCTACAGTTCTTGAGACGGAGAGTATCATACCCATCTCAGCAAGAAGCATAAGCATGGCGCTGCCGCCGTAGCTGAAGAAAGGAAGACTTATGCCCGTGTTGGGAACGGTGCCCGTCACAACCGCCATATTGAGACCGGCTTCAAGTCCTATCTGGAAGCTTATTCCGAGAGTAAGCAGGGTGGCAAAGCGGTTTTTGCACCTGAGGGCTATGTATATTCCTCTGAAAACGAGGAGAAGGAAGAGCAGCATTATGATTATGGCTCTTATGTAGCCGAGTTCTTCACAGACTATTGCGTAAATAAAGTCGTTCTGCGGTTCGGGAAGGTAGAGGTGCTTCTGGTTGGAATTGCCGAAGCCCATACCGAGCAGACCGCCCGAGCCGATGGCGTAAAGTGACTGCAGAATCTGCCAACCCTCGCCCTGTGCTTCTGCGGCGGTGAGCTCCTGATTTTGCAGAAGCTTCTGCCAGACCTCGATGCGCTCGCCCATATAGTCTTTAATATAGCCGGAGGCGAAGGCGTAAATGCCCAACACTACAATTCCCGCAAAGCCGATGGCGAAAATCTGCATTTTCGACCCGCCGAGGAAGACCATAATTATTCCGATGGCGAGAATTAGAATTGTGCCTGAGAGATGGTTCTCTTTATAAACAAGACCTGCGATAACAGCTATTACCGCCAGGTGCGGAATTGTTACCCAGAGCCGTGTTTCAACTTCTCTGCGCCGTTTATCCATAGCCCAGGCGCAATACATAATAATCGCTATTTTAGCAAATTCCGACGGCTGAAACGTGCCGAACACGGGAACCTCAAGCCAGCGGCGGAATTCCTCTTTGCCGGGGATGACTTTGGGATGAGCCAAAACAATTACAAGCAACACGGCAGCCGCTATGAGTGCAAGAACCGCACTGTCTTCAAAGACATCGTAGCGAATGTGCGAGATAATGAACATTGCGACAAGACTGACCGCTGTGTAAATGAGCTGTTTTTTGAAAAGGTAGTAAGGGTCTCCCCTTTCATACCAGGAGTAAACATAGCTGGCGGAGAACATCATAATAAGGCCGGAGATGAGAATTATCATCAGCAGAGCAAGGAAAACTCCGTCAAAACCGCCTGTGGCGAAGTAGTTTCTGAAGCTGCCTCTCCAGCGCAGTATTCTGAAATATCCGTCTCTGAATTGCTTTGCCGTCAACGAAGTTCACCTCCCGACCGTCTGATTTTTAACCTGCGAAGCCGCCGAATTTCATAAGAATAAATGCAAGGGCTCCGCCGATTGCGTTGATTATTGAGAACACGGCAACAATCTTTTTCTCCCCCCAGCCGCTTAACTCGAAGTGGTGGTGAATGGGAGCCATTTTGAAAATACGTTTGCCGTGAGTGATTTTGAAGTAGCCGATTTGTATGACATCCGATGCGCCCTCAATGACATAGATAAGACCTGTGAGAACGAGGATGAGGGGGCAGTCGATTGCGTAGGCGAGAGCGATTACCATACCGCCTAAAAACAGCGAGCCGGTGTCACCCATAAAGACCTTGGCGGGGTTACGGTTCCAGACGAGGAAGCCGATGCAGGCGCCGCCCAGAGCCGCTGAAAGCATTGTGAAGCCAAACAGTCCGCGAAGAGCGGCTATTGCAGCCATTGCTATTGTGAAGGTGAGCGTTACGCTCGTGCAGAGACCGTCGATGCCGTCGGTAAAGTTGACGGCGTTTATTGCTCCATACATAATTATTATGCCGATTATCCACCACGAAAAGCCGAAGTCGATTTTGCCTGCGAAGGGGATAAACATTGCGGTGTCGTGACTTCTGCCCAGCCAGATACTGAGAAGATATGCAACGCACACAAGCATCTGCGCGGCGGTTTTTTGCTTGATTGTAAGACCGAGATTGCGTTTTTTGACTACCTTTATGTAGTCGTCAACAAAGCCGATAAAGCCGAAAGACAGCGCCATAATAAGCCCTGCCCAAAACTTTGCCTTGAGTTCGGATGTATTGAACTGCCCGCCTGCGCCGATAATCGAGCCGCCGAGAATTTTATCGGTGGCGAGGGTTATTGCAACGGCAAGCACGGTGCCGGCAATAAACATAATGCCGCCCATTGTGGGTGTGCCCTGCTTTTTCTTGTGCCAGGTCGGGCCGTCTTCCGTTAAGATAGTCTGCCCGAATTTAAGCTTGTGAAGCCAGGGAATTACGGCAAAGCCGAGAACAGCCGTGATTACTGCGCCCGTGAGCGTTGCGGTTATTACAGCCAATACTGTGTTCAATTCAACTCATCCTCTCAAGATAATCGTAAAGCGATTGTATTATATCTTCAAGTTTCATAGCGCGGCTCGCCTTGAAAAGAAGTGCGTCGCCGTCCTTGACATTTTTTATGAGGAACTGCGTCACCTGTTCTTTATCGGTAAAATGCAGAACCTCTTTTATGCCGCCCTTTACGCCTTCATCGGCTATGAATGCGGATTCGGGACCGCAGCACACGAGAATATCGACATCGCTGTTTGATGCCGCTATGCCTACCTCGCGGTGCGCCTGCTCGCTCATTGAGCCGAGCTCCTTCATATCGCCGAGCACCGCAATTCTTCTTTTTGCGTCAAGACCTCTGAGAACCTCGAGCGCCGCACGCTGAGAGTCGGGGCTTGCGTTGTAGCAGTCTTCAATAACGGTGACGCCGCCTTTGCGAACGATGCGCTGACGCATACCGGAGGGAACGTAACCGAGCAACGCCTTTGCCGCATCCGTTGCCTCTATGCCGAGCACTATGCCGGCGCTTATTGCCGCAAGAGCGTCATAGATGCTGTGCTTGCCCGAAAGAGGAAGCGTAACCCTCTGCGTGCCGCCCGCAAACTCAACGGTGAAGCTTGTTTCATCGCTGCCGAGTTCAATGTCGAGCGCCTTTGTGTTGCACACGGGGCTGTCAATGCCGAAATAGATAAGCGGATGGGTAAGATCCTGATAGGTGCTGAGCAAATCGTCGTCGCCGTTGAGAATAAGATTGGCGTTGGGTTTCATACTCTCAATTATTTCAAGCTTGGCTTTGAGAATATTCTCACGCGAGCCGAGGTTTTCAATATGCGACACGCCGATATTAGTGATTATTGCTATTGACGGCTTGACCGCGGCTGTAATGCGCGAAATTTCGCCGAAATTGCTCATACCCATTTCGATTACTGCCGCCTCGTAGCTGCTGTCAAGTCTGAATAGCGTGAGGGGCACGCCTATTTCGTTGTTGAGGTTGCCCTCGTTTTTGAGAGTTTTGAACCTGCTTGACAAAACGAAATGAGTCATATCCTTTGTGGTCGTTTTGCCGACGCTGCCGGTTATGCCGACTACCGGGATATGAAATTTTCTTCTGTAGTAACCCGCAAGGTCAAGCAGCGCCTGACGGGTGCTTCTGACGATTAACTGCTGTTTGCCCAGCCCGCAGTTTTTTTCAACAACTACGGCTACCGCTCCCTTTTCAAGAGCGGTTGCGGCAAAGTCGTGCCCGTCAAAATTTTCACCTTTTATTGCTATAAAAAGGCAGCCCGCACAAATCTTTCTTGTATCGGTGCAAACCTCTGTAATTATTCCGTCAATCTGCGGAGCCGAGCCGATTGCAACGGCCGCCTCCTTGACAGTCATCTGTTCCATACCAACACCCTGTTTTATATATTATTAGTTATTGAAAACATTATATTTTCAATATTTCGCGAACTACTTCTCTTTCATCGTAGTGGATTTTTTCGGTGCCTAAAATCTGATAATCCTCGTGCCCCTTGCCTGCGAGCACGACCACATCGCCCGCCTTTGCCTTTGAAAGCGCAAGGGCTGTGGCTTTTTTTCTGTTTGCTTCAACATATTTTCTGCCTGAGCCCATTCCCTCGAGAATATCCTCGATTATGAGGTCGGGATTCTCTGTTCTGGGGTTATCGGAGGTGACTACGGGAATGTCGGCGTATTCGCTGACTATCTGACCCATTATGGGGCGCTTTGTTCTGTCACGGTCTCCGCCACAGCCGAAGAGGCAGATTATTCTGCCCTGAACTGTCTCGCGAAGGGATGTAAGAACGTTTTTAAGCCCGTCGGGAGTGTGGGCATAATCGATAATGACGGTGTAGTCGGTGCCCGTCGGCACGACCTCCATTCTGCCCTTGACGCCCCTGCACTGCGCTATGTTGTCAAGAACTGCGCTGAAATCGACGCCGAGCTCTTTTGCGCAAACCGCAGCCGCCATTGAATTATAAACGGAGAATCTGCCCGGAACGCCGAAGTGAACTCTGCCGATGATGCCGTCGCCGACAAGCTCATACTCGACGCTGTCGCTGCGAAGGCGGATATTTTTTGCGGAATAGCTTGACTCATCCTTGAGAGCCGAATACGTGATTCTGCGGCAGTCAAGACCGTCGAGAATATAGCCGCACTCCGGATCGTCATAGTTGACAATGGCAATATCCGTTTTTGAGAAAAGGGACTTTTTTGCCGCCTTGTAATTTTCAAATGAGCCGTGGTAATCGAGGTGATCCTGCGTGAGATTGGTAAACACTGCCGCTCTGAAGTGAATTGCATCCACCCTTCTCTGGTCGAGCGCCTGGGAGGACACCTCCATAAAGCAGTATTCGCAGCCCGCTTCGACCATTTCGGCGAGCAGTGAAAACAGCTCGTAAGGGTCGGGGGTTGTCAGTGCGGCGGGGTATTCTTTGTCACACACCATATTTTTTACAGTGCCGAGCAGACCTGTTTTGTGACCTGCAAGGTCGAAAATCTCTTTTAAAATAAAACAGGTTGTTGTTTTGCCGTTTGTGCCTGTTACGCCGACCATATCAAGTTTTTCGGCGGGGTTGCCGAAAAAGGCGGAGCAGAGAAGGGAATAAGCACTTCTTGTGTTTTCAAAAACAATCTGCCTGTCAATGCCCATATCTCTCTGCACGACGACAGCTGCGGCGCCGTCTTCAATGGCTTTGCGCGCAACGGAGTGACCGTCGAACTTTGCGCCTTTGATGCAGACAAAAAGACAGCCGGGTTTGACCTTTCTTGAATCGTCGGTTATGAAATTTATTTCTTCATCGCTTGTGTAGCCGCTGCACACAAGCCCTTCGAGAATTGTTTTAAGTTTCATGAATACCTCCCGGATTAACCGAAATCCGCAACGCCTGAGTTTGTTTTGAAATATACCTTGACCGCCGTGCCCTTGCTGACCTGCGTGCCGGCCGCAATACTCTGTGAATAAGAAACGAGCTCGTTCTTATTTGTTGAAGAGTTGTAGGAAACGGTGGCATTCAAGCCGACGCTCCTTGCAACCGCCTGCACGTCATATACTGAATAGCCGGAAAAATCGGGCACTTCGGTTGTAATCTTTTCGGCATCTGTTTCGGTGTAAAGCACCACATAGCCGTTTTTGGGGATAATTACACCGTAGGGCGGCATCTGAGAGGTGACTCTGTCGCCGTTGCCGACGGTTTCGACGGTGTAGCCGGACTCTTCCAGGTCTGCGACGGCGGACCTTAAATCCGTGCCGGCGTAATTCTGCATCGGGGTGTCGAGTTCCGCACGCTCTTCGGGAGTGTATTGGGGCTCGACGTTCATATATGTAAGGGAATTCTCAACAACCTTTGCCGCTATGGGTGTGCATATCTGACCGCCGTTTATGTAGCCGACGGGCTCGTCAACGATTATGAGAACCGCTATTTTCGGGTCGTAAGCGGGGGCGAAGCAGCCGAAGGAAGCAACATAGTGACCTTTGCCGAGACTTAGCTTTTCGGACGTGCCCGTTTTGCCCGCAAGATGGTAGCCGGCAACATAGGCGTTTTTGCCGGTGCCTTTGGTAACGACATCCTCCATCATGCTTGTAACCGTCTGAGAGGTCTCTTTTGAAATGACCTGCCTTTTTATGACGGGCTGTTTTTCGGTGAGAACGTTGCCGTTTGAGTCAACGGTTTTTTCGACAACATAGGGAGTGAGGAGGTAGCCGCCGTTTGCTATTGCGGAAATTGCGGTGGTTATCTGTATTGCGGAGAGCTGGAAGGACTGACCGAAGGCGGAGCTTGAAAGGTCAACAATGCTCATATCATCAAGGGGATGGTATGTGCTGCCTGCAACGGGTGTTGCTTCGCCGGGCAGGTCAATGCCTGTTTTTTCGGTAAAGCCGAACGCCTCAAAATATTTGAAGAAAGTCTCCTGCCCGAGGCGCTGACCTACGGTGATAAAGAACGGGTTGCAGGAGTTCATAAGACCTTCTCTTAACTGCTGGTAGCCGTGACCGCTGTGGTTGTGGCATTTGATTACCTGATCTGCAACGGCTATGCTGCCGTAGCAGCTGTAGCTGTAGCTTTCATCGAGCGTGCCCGATTCAAGAGCCGCCGATGTTGTGACTATTTTGAAAACGGAGCCGGGCTCGTAGGTGTCGCTTACAAGGAAGTTACGCCAGTTTTTATAATAAAAGCCCCTCTTTGCTTCGTTTTGCTCATTTTCATCCTCAAGCAGTTCGACCTCTTTTTTCTGGTCTTCGGTGAGGGCGTAGGGGTTGTTGAGATCATAGGAAGGAACGTTTGCCATACCGAGAATTGCGCCTGTGTTGACATCCATGACAATTCCGTATGCGCCTGCACCCTGCGAGCTTACATAGACCTCTTCAAGCGCTTCCTCAAGGTAGCGCTGGATTGTTGTATCTATTGTAAGCACAAGGCCTGCGCCGTTTTCGGCGGCGTAAACGGTTTCATACTCGTTGCTCATGGTTTCGCTTCTGCCGTTTTTGGCGGTAATAAGTCTGCCGGGCTTGCCCTTGAGAACATCATCATAAAACGCCTCAATGCCGCCCTTGCCCTCTCCGTCAGAGCCGGTAAAACCGATTACACAGGAAGCAAGCGAGCCGTAGGGGTAATATCTTATGACGTCGTCGTCGATGCCGACGGCAAGGCGCAGTTTGAAGGTTTTGTCGCTTGTTGAAACAGTGTTGCCCTCGTCATCCTTTTTGACCGCCGTGTAGGTTACCTTATCGTCAAGAACAGAGACGACCGCCTCTTTCTCATCATATTCAACGCGGTTTTTGATGACTACATAGGAGGATTTGCTCTCATCTGTTTTTTCTCTGACTGTTTCGTAATCGACATCTTCGAGAACGGATGAGAGTTTATCGGCGATAAAATCCCTGACCTTTTCGTTGTCGGGAATTGAAGATGCGTTGACATATATTTTCCATGCGGAGGCGCTCTGGGCTAAAACCGTGCCGTTTTTGTCGTATATCACTCCGCGGGTGGGCTTGAGTTCTTTGTCCTGAAGCTGGTTCTGTTCGGCTTTGTTTTTATATTCTTCGCCGTTTACGAGCATAATGCGGGCGAGGTTCACGGCAACAACGCAGAACGCCAGAACCATAGCGGCGGCGACAAGCATTACCCTTGCGTGTAACCTTTGTGAAGTTGTTCTTTTTGCCATAGCCTTTCACCCTTTGAGTAAAAAACAGCCGTCCGGGCCGCAAAGTAAAATTTGCCGCAGTCAGACAGCTATAATCTGTAATTCCAAGTAATTATCCTTTATTGTTGAAAACGACAGCCGAGTCGGTGCTGTTGCTTTCAAAATAATGAATCTGATATTTCTCAATCTTTTTGAGGCCGAGAACATTCTCTGCGTAATCCTCAACCATATCATCTGAAATCATTGAATTTAACTGCATATTGAGACGCACGTTTTCGCTCTGGACAATGTTGAGCTCGTTTTTGAGCTTCTGCGTGTCGTGCTGTGCCAGCGAAAGCCTGACGCGCAGACCTATTATGCCGGCAAAGAGCATAAAGAGCACAAGTGCGAATGAAATGACCTTTGCGGCGTTGACCGCCGACGCGAAGGATTCGCGTTTTAACTGCTGCTTTGATTTGGGTGCTTTGGGTCTGACGATTGACGGTGCCGCAGGCAGCTCAACGTCACGGCGTCCGGGCAGCGGTATTGCGTTTAATAATGTGAGGTCATAAGCCGAGCTGCTGTTTGACGCCATTATTTAACACCCCTTCTTCTCATAGTTTCTGCGCCGTTCTGAGTTTGGCGCTTCTTGCTCTTGGATTTTTCTCTGATTCTTCTCTTTCGGGAACAACAGGTTTAAAGACTTTCGCCTTTGGCTTTTTACCGCACACACAAACGGGAAAGTCCTTCGGGCAGGTGCAGCCCTGCGTAAGTGAAGCGAATACCTGTTTTACTGTTTTATCTTCAAGTGAATGGAAGGTTATTATGCTTAGCCTTCCGCCTTTGTTCAGACACGAAAATGCATCTTCAACCGCCTTGCCGAGCCCGTCAAGCTCGCCGTTGACATATATCCGCAGCGCCTGGAAGGTGCGCCTTGCGGGATGAGTCTGTCTTGACACCGCCGCGGGAATTGCCGAGCGGATGATGTCGACCAGCTGTAGAGTCGTTTCAATCGGCTGCTTTTCTCTCTCGCGGACAATTGCGTTTGCGATTGAGGATGCGAACTTTTCTTCGCCGTAGGTCTGTATGATTCTGCGAAGCTCATTCGCGGGTAATGTATTTACGGCATCTGCCGCCGTTAAACCTTCAATGCTCATCCTCATATCGAGAGGGGCGTCCTTGTGGAAGGAGAACCCTCTGCCGGCATCGTCAAGCTGCCGGGAGCTGACACCTAAATCGGCTAAGATCCCGTCAGCTGAACAGACACCGAGTTTTGAAAGGATAGAGACAATGAAAAAGAAATTATCGTGAACCACCGTGACTCTGCTGTCGCCGCCGAAACGGCTGTTGAGAACTTCTATTGCCTGAGGGTCGCGGTCAATGCAGATTAACCTGCCGTTTTCGTTAAGGCGGGATAAAATCTCCGCGCTGTGACCTCCCCCGCCGGCTGTGCAGTCAACATAAACTCCGTCGGGCTTTATTGCGAGCGAGTCAACCGTCTGCCTGAACAGAACGGGAATATGGTAAAACTCCATAGGTCAATTAATAATCGATTTCGGAGAAGTCGAAGTCGCCGAGGTCGTCAAGGTCTTCCATCTCGGCTTCAATCTCAGCAAACGCTTCGGGGTTCCAGAGTTCTATTCTTTTGCCTGCGCCGAAGATGCTGACGGTTTTTTCGAGATTTGCGTATTCGCAGAACTCGCTGCGGATTGTGAACCTGCCCTGTGTGTCGCTCTCGACACGGTCGGCGTTCATAAAGAGTTTGCGGGTAAGCTTTGTAAGGGTTTCGCCGGATGCCTTTTCGCTGATTTTTTCAACGAGCGCCTGCCAGCCATCAAGACTGTAGAGGTAGAGGCAGTGTATATCTTTGGTGAGGGGCTTGCAGACTACGAACTCCGAGCCCAGATTGCCGCGAAGTTTGGCGGGAACAGCAAGTCTGTTCTTCTGATCAAGGTTATTCTGAAATTTGCCCATGAAATCGATTAACATATTGCTATCCCCACCTCCTTTCGGGCTCCACTCAGCGCGATTATTCGCCTTTTCTCACTTTTTTTCACTTATTTGCACCTATTGTAATATATTATGCAGAATAATGCAATACTTTTATGAAAAAATTTTTCAAAAAAATTGCGTTTTTTGAGGCATTTTTGTGGTGCAGATTCAGGCAACCACAAAATGTTGATTTTCCACCGTTTTATCAACCCCAATGGTGGATAACTATGTGGATAACCTAGTGTTTTTGGCATAAAAAAGCACCGGAACAATCCAGTGCTCTGAATTTTTTATCCGATTTTTGAAAAAAGCGGGAGTTTTCCACCGAAAAAAGAGGCGGAAATTGAAATTTGCGTTTTTTGTTCCGGTCAGGGAACGGTCCAAAAAGGCAGGATGTGTTACGTGCGTGCCGCCTGCCTGAACGCAGGAGTTTTTGAAGGATATTCTGCGGTAAAAGCGGAAGACGGAATAATGACAATCTGTTATGCTGACGGACTGCTTTTAAAACGCTTTTGCGGTGCCGTTTGCAGACATAAAAAAACAGGAGCAGCTGTTGCCGCCCCCGCTTTAAACAATTTTAAGCTGCAGATTCAGATTAACCGAGCTCTGCGAAGTATTTGATTGTGCGAACCATCTGGCTGGTGTAGCTGTTTTCGTTGTCATACCACGAAACTACCTGAACCTGATAAAGGTCGTCGCCGATGGGGCTTACCATAGTCTGTGTAGCGTCGAAGAGTGAGCCGTATCTCATACCGATAACGTCGGATGAAACTATCTGATCTTCATTGTAGCCGAAGGATTCGGAAGCGGCTGCTTTCATAGCTGCGTTGATGCCCTCTTTGGTAACATCTGCACCCTTGACAACAGCGGTAAGGATTGTTGTTGAGCCGGTGGGAACGGGAACTCTCTGAGCGGAGCCGATGAGTTTGCCGTTGAGCTCGGGGATAACAAGGCCGATTGCCTTTGCAGCGCCTGTTGAGTTGGGAACAATGTTTGCAGCGCCTGCGCGTGCTCTGCGGAGGTCGCCCTTTCTGTGGGGACCGTCGAGAATCATCTGGTCGCCTGTGTAGGCGTGGATGGTGCTCATGATACCGCTCTGGATGGGAGCGTAATCGTTAAGAGCTTTTGCCATGGGAGCAAGGCAGTTTGTTGTGCAGGATGCAGCGGAGATGATCTGATCGTCTGCTGTAAGAGTGTCGTTGTTGACCGAGTAAACGATTGTTTTGAGGTCGTTGCCTGCGGGAGCGGAGATAACAACTTTCTTTGCGCCTGCGTTGATGTGAGCCATGCTCTTGTCTTTTGAGCAGTAGAAGCCCGTGCACTCAAGAACTACGTCAACACCGAGTTCGCCCCAGGGGAGCTCTGCAGCGTTAGCCATAGCATAGATTTTAAGAGTTTTGCCGTCAACTGTGATTGTGCCTGCTTCGTCGTCGGAGCTGATGGTGTGAAGATTTTCGCCGATTACGCCGCAGTAGCCCTTCTGCGCTGTGTCATACTTGAGAAGGTTTGCAAGCATTGAGGGTTTGGTAAGGTCGTTGATAGCGACAACATCGTAGCCCTCTGCGCCGAACATCTGACGGAATGCAAGACGGCCGATTCTGCCGAAACCATTGATAGCAACTTTAACTGACATTGAGAATACCTCCAATAAAGTTTATTGTTTTAAACCTTTTATATTTTATACATTTTATATTATTATTGCAACAGATTTTTTTGCAAAAGCCGTGTTTTTCAAAAAGTTTGTAAACCTGTTGCAAAAAATGACTTTTCAGAGGTTGTTTTGGTGTAAATATGCCGAACGATTTTAACATTTGAAAAGTTATTTATGATATTTTGAGCCGGCGGAAATCGAAAAAGCGCGGTAAATCTGTTCGAGGAGCATAACCCTTGCGAGCTGGTGCGGAAAGGTCATGGGGCTCATTGAGAGGCAGAAATCCGCCCTGCCCTTGACTTCATCGGAAAGCCCGCAGGACGAGCCGATGACGAAGCAGACGCCCGATGCGCCTCCTGTTGCAAAGGAGTCGAGCTTTTCGCTGAGTGCATCGGACGAGAGCATTTTGCCCTCAATGCACATGGCGACGACCTTCTCGTTCTTTTCGATTTTTGAAATAATCTGCCTGCCTTCTTTTTCGAGCGCTGCTTTTATCTCATTTTTTGACGGAACATCTGGCAGACGTTCCGGCGTGAGTTCGACAACGCTGATTTTGCACAGTGCGCCGAGGCGCTTTACATATTCGGCGCTCATATCGCGCAGATACTGTTCTTTGAGCTTACCGAGGCAGATAATTCTGACATTCATCATAAGAATCACCCTTATTGAAAAACGCCGATAATTCACTCATTACCGGCGTTTTATCTTTTTAATTATTGAGAGTCAATCAATAAGCGAACTTTGCCTTGCCGTCGCAGCCGAGAACGTCTTTGATTTTGTGCTCGACCATCTCCTGGATGGCTACGCGTGCGGGAGCAAGATACTGTCTGGGGTCAAAGTGCGAGGGATTCTCTGCAAAATAAGTTCTGACAGCGGCCGTCATTGCAAGACGGAGGTCGGAGTCGATGTTGATTTTGCAGACTGCCTTTTCTGCCGCTTTGCGAAGTTCGCTCTCGGGGATGCCGATGGCGTCATCCATCTTGCCGCCGTGCTCGTTAATCATTTTAACGAATTCCTGCGGAACGGATGAGGAGCCGTGAAGAACTATCGGGAAACCGGGAAGGCGCTTGGAAACCTCTTCAAGGATGTCAAGGCGGAGCTTGGGATCCTGACCGGGCTTGAATTTGTAGGCGCCGTGGCTTGTGCCGATTGCGATTGCAAGCGAGTCAACGCCCGTGCGTGTGACAAAATCTTCAACCTCTTCGGGTTTTGTGTAGGATGAATCCTCAGCTGAAACGCAGACTTCATCTTCAACGCCTGCGAGAGTGCCGAGCTCGCCCTCAACAACAACGCCGTGAGCGTGAGCATACTCAACTACTTTTCTTGTGAGTTCGACATTTTCTTCATAGGGCTTGCTGGAGCCGTCAATCATAACAGAGGTAAAACCGCCGTCAATGCAGCTTTTGCAAAGTTCAAAACTGTCGCCGTGGTCAAGGTGAAGGGCGATGGGAAGACCGCTTGTTTCGATAGCGGCTTCAACGAGTTTTACAAGGTAGGTGTGGTTTGCGTAATTTCTTGCGCCCTTGGAAACCTGAAGGATAAGGGGAGCTTCAAGCTTTTCGGCCGCCTGAACGATGCCCTGGATAATCTCCATGTTGTTTACGTTGAAAGCACCTACGGCATAGCCGCCGTTGTAAGCGTTCTCAAACATTTTCTTTGTGGTTACGAGTGGCATATTTTTACCTCCTGAGTAAAATTTACAAATGGTATTATACATTCATAATAGACAAATGTCAATCTGAATAATTGGTGAAATTATACAACTATCAAATCTGCAGTTTCTGCGTAGACAAAATCGATGAGAAACTGCGGGGAAAGGGCGACGGTTTCGCCCCTTGCGCCTGCGCTGACATAGATTCTGTCAAAGAGCAGTGCCGTTTCGTCAATCGCTGTAGGATACTTCTTTTTCATACCTATCGGCGAGCAGCCGCCTCTTATATAGCCGGTAGTCGGGAGAAGGTCTCTGACGTGGAGCATCTCGATTTTTTTCTCGCCGAAATGCTTTGCCGCCTTTTTCAGATCGAGCTCCTCGTGAACGGGGATGCAGCAGACCCCCACACCGTTTTTCTCACCGCGGAAGACGAGGGTTTTGAACATCTGCTCGGGCGGAATGCCAAGCTTTGCCGCGGCTGTGTCGCCGGACAGGTCGCTTTCATCGACATCATATTCAAGAAGCTCGAAATCCGCCTTTGCCGCCTCAAGCAGTCTTATTACATTTGTTTTTGTTTTGCCCATTAGATTCTTGAAATTCTGAATTCAAAGGAATAGACCTTGCCGGATTTTACCTTGTATGGCTTATGAAGGTAGGCGCAGCCGGGCATATCGCCGCCGACACCGCGCTGTGCCGCATCAAGGCAGACGGTGATGTAGTCATCCTTTTCGAGTTCAAACAGGTGCTTTGCCTTGTCGAGCTCTTCGGGGGTGTAATAGCCGGCGTTGAAGCCGAAGGCGTCGCTGAGGGCTTCAATCAGGATTCCCCTGCCCTCATCATTTGTGAATTTAAGCGAGCGGACGTCGCAGCGGTGGCCGTTCTCCTGCGGGCGCATATATCTGTGCTCGAGGTCGGCAACCTTCATTTTGTGTATGGCGATTGCGGAACCGGTCTTGCGGTCACAGTAGTTCTCCCACGGGCCTCTGCCATACCATTCGCAGTTCTCATAAGCCGCATCTATTCCGAAGCGCATACCGACTTTAAGCATAGGCAGGGCAAGACCGCAGGCGCTGTGAGATACGGTGACCTCGCCGTTGGGGGCGAAGGTGTATTTTGTGGCAACACCCATTGTGAAGGGTGAGAACCAGGAGACGATTACGTTGACGCCGCTGTTGTCGTGATAAACGGCGGTGTTGATTGCGGCGGTCTGTGCCGTTGAGCGCTTCCACTGGTAGAGGGGGTGAATTGCCGAAAGCTTAGGAACAAAGTTGAGGTAGCCGATGTCATTGTCTGTCAGCGCCCTGAAAAAGTCGGGGCGGACGGGTGAAGCGGGTGAGATGACCTCTTCGCCGTCATATTCGAGCGAAACGAGGGCGCCCCTGACAATTTTGGCCTTGAAGCTGTCGCCGACTATCTTAACCTCTGAGCCGGTCTTTTTGTATTTCATATCGCCCTTGGCAGGGTTTACGGGCATAAAGGGCTTTTCACGCAACATAATCTGCGTAAATGTGATTTCATAGCCGGACTCTGCCCAGGGCATATCTTTTGTCTGTATGAAATGAACGTTGAGAATAAGCTCGCCGTCAACGGGAAGGTTTGCGAAATCGCCGTCGAGTTTAACCGTCTTTTCGCTCAGAGGAGCGACATCAAGGTCTTTTATTTCGCCGCTCATAACCGTGCTGCCCGAGCAGGTGACATCCCATGTGACCCTGCAGTATTCTGCAAGTGACAGGAAGAGGTTTTTGTTTTTGATTATGATTTCGCCGTTGACGGCATCGGAATCCTTTGCCTCAAGATTGGCGTAAACCTTTTTGACCTCATAGTATGACGGGTGCGGGACTCTGTCCGCTCCGATGATTCCGTTTGCGCAGAAGTAGTAGCTTGTGTTGCCCTCGTGGAAGTCGCCGCCGTAAAGCCATTTTTCGGTGACTCCGTCATCCTTGCGGATGGACTGGTCAACGTAATCCCAGATAAAGCCGCCGCACATATGGTCATATTTTTCAAAATCGTCCATATATTCCTGGAAATTGCCCAGACTGTTCTCCATTGCGTGGGCGTATTCACAGTAAATTACGGGCTTGTCGGCGTATTCATCCGCTTTGATGGGTTTATTGTCTGCGGCGAGGGCGTTTGCGACATTATCATAGGGAGTGGTTTTGACCGCCTCCTGGTCGCGGAGCTTTGCGACTATGCCCTCGACGGGATACATACGGCTGATGAAATCGGATTTTGTGAAGTCGAAATCGCCTTCGTAGTGAATCGGTCTGCTCTTGTCAAGGGCGAGAATCGCCTTTCTCTCGTGCAGGAAGTTTTCACCGTCGCCCGCCTCGTTGCCGAGTGACCAGAAGCAGACGCAGGCGTGGCTGCGGTCGCGCAGAACCATCCTCTGTGCCCTGTCTTCAACCGCCTCTTTGAAATCGGGGTTGTTACCGGGGCAGTTCTTGCGGCGGACACCGTGGCTCTCAACATCCGCTTCATCCATGACATAGAAGCCGAGCTCGTCGCACATTTTGTAAAGAATCTCCTGGTTGGGATAATGGCTTGTGCGTATGGCGTTGATGTTGGCGCGCTTCATCAGGTGTAAATCCTGATAATATCTTTCAATGGGAACGGCCCAGCCGTTGTCGGGGTCGAAGTCGTGGCGGTTGACGCCTTTTATAATGACGCGTTTGCCGTTTATGTAAAGAACGTTGCCCTTGATTTCGACCTTGCGGTAGCCGATTTTTACTGCCTTGCAGGAGAGAATCTTTTTGCCCTGTTTAAGCACGAGCACAAGGTCATAGAGGTTGGGAATCTCCGCAGACCACTGCAGGGCGTTTTCTTCTGTATATTGCGTTGTGAGAACGGTTGAGCCCTTTGCCGCCGTTGCTTTGAGCGAGGCGATTTTGCTGAGCTTGCCGTCTCTGCCGGTTGAAACCTCGACCTCGCAGTCAACGGGTTCCGCGCCGTAGTTTTTAAGAGTCACTTCAAGGTTGAGCGTGCCGTTTTCATATCCGCCGTCAAGACCCGTGTCGGCGAAGAAATCTCTAATACAGAGTTTTTCTTCGGCGTAAATATAAACTTCTCTGTATATTCCGGAGAGAAACCACATATCCTGATCCTCAAGATATGTGCCGTCGGTGTAGCGGTAAACCTCGGCGGTGACCTGGTTTTCGCCTGGAACGACATAATCGGTGATGTCAAATTCCGCAGGAGTCATGGAGCCCTGGGAATAGCCGACCTTGCGGCCGTTTATGTAGAGGAAGAAGCCCGCCTTGACCGCTCCGAAATTGATAAAAATCTCTTTGCCCACCCATTCTTCGGGGACGGTGAATCTGCGGCGGTAAACGCCGAGCTCGTTTATTTTCTCATCTATTTTGGGTATTTCCCTCTCATTTGTGGAAATGCCTTTGGGGAAGAAGGAGCAGAGATAAATCGGCTTGCCGTAGCCGTTTAACTGCCAGACGGAGGGCACGGGCATATCATCCCAGACGGAGTCGTTGAAGTCGGGGTCGAAATACTCGGTTGATGTATATGTGAGATCCTGCTGCCAGTAAAACTTCCATATTCCGTTGAGACTTATGCGGTAAGGCGCATCCCCCGCCTCAAGAGCGGATTTAACGTCATTGTAGGCGTTCGCATTATTGTGCCCGTCTTCTTTGTTCTCCTTTATGATAAGCGGGTTTTCCCAGTAGCGCAGTTCCTTTTCCATAGTCTTTATCCTTTCGTTTTATCTTCTTGAAACATAGCCGGCGAGGTAGCCGTCAAGGTCAACCTTCAGCGATGAGTTGATGAGGTTTGTAGCTATCATTATTGCGCCGAAGGCATCGAGCAGGACTATCTGCTCATCCGTAAAGAATCTGCGCATACGGGCAATCATATCTTCATTTATTTTACCCTTCGGGTCAAGCACCAAAGCGCTGCCGAACTCCTGAAGGAGCTTCTGCTTTTCATCGAGCTCGAATGTTTCCATATCTATACCCGCATCAACGAGAATTTTGGTGAAGAACATTGAGCAGATGAGGCACTCGTTTGTATTTGAAATGGAGTAGCAGAAAATATTTATGTCGAGGTCGCTTAAGAATTTTGACGCCTCGGCGCGAAGGTCATACCAGCTCATAAGCGCTTTGAAGGCGGGAACGTTGTTTAAAAGCGTGCGCTTCATATTTGTCATTTTGCCGACTCTGAGATGCTCGTCGTGAGCCAGTTTTGTTTCGGGCGATGCCGTTTCATAATCTATCATCGGAATAAGTGCCATAATATTTCCCTCCGTTAAAATTCAAAATCTTTTGCATCCGCTTCCGGCGCGGCGGGCGGGGCCTTCGGCTCGCGTTTGAGCGGGTCATAAACAAATTTTCTGCATTTGCCTTCGGGGCTGACTACCCCCTTGCGCACGCAGAGCACCGAAATTCCGCCGGGCGAAAGTCTGCCGTGCAGGCAGTAGGCGCAGGCGGGAGGATATTTTTTTGCGTTGACGAGTTTTTTGTTCATATTTTTCACTCCTTGAGAATGACCGGTGATTTTAATATTTTAACATAATATAATATATATATCAAGTTTTAAATGTGGCGGAAAACGTTTTTGCAAACATGACGTAAAATTCACAAAAATATAACAATTAAACTCTTGTTAAAACCGTATTGTTGTTATATTATTAATCAAAACAAAGTCGGGAAGACGGTGGATGTATGGCTTTTAAAAACATCATTGATTTACATGTTCACACAGACAGCTCATTTGACGGGCACCACTCCGCAATGTTTTTGTGCGAGTCCGCCGAAGGCGCCGGTCTGCGTGCGCTTGCATTCACCGACCACATTGAAATAGACCGCTACAAGCAGGACAGATTTGACGTTACCGCCCGCGATTCATATTTCCACGCAGCAAACGCCCGCTCCGCATTCAGCGGCAAGCTGATTGTCGGAATAGGCGTTGAGCTCGGCCAGCCCGCCTATGACCCGGAGACGGCGGAAAAGCTGCTGAGCGTAATAGACTATGACATTGTAATCGGCTCCGTTCACAACCTGCGCGGTATGAAGGATTTTTGCGACCTCGACTATGAGAACGAGGGCGCCTGCTACGAAAAGCTGCTTGACGAATATTTTGACGAGGAGCTTGAGCTTGCGAAGTGGAACGGCTTTGACACGCTCGGACACCTGACATACCCTTTGCGGTATATAATCGGCGAACAGAAAAAGAACGTTGATTTAAAGAAATATTCCGACAAAATCGATGCAATACTCAGAACCGTTGCCGAAAACGGCAAGGCGCTTGAAATAAACACATCCGGGCTCCGTCAGCCCTACGGCGTGACCATGCCCGAGCTTGACATTGTCAGGCGTTTCAGGGAGCTCGGCGGCGAGTTTGTTACTGTGGGCTCTGACGCTCACTATGCCAACGACCTGGGCGCGGGAATTGAAGAAGGAATGAAAATCGCCAGAGAGGCGGGCTTCAGTTGTATTTCGCTTTTCAAAAGCCGTATGGCGACACCCGTCCCGATTGAATAATCCACCGAAAGGACACGCAGTTACTGCGTTTACCGGTACATATTATGAAGCTTACCGTTGATGCGGCGGCGAAAATCAATCTTTCGCTCGACATCACCGGCACACTTGAAAACGGATACCACAGTCTGTTTATGATTATGCAGTCCGTCAGTCTGTGCGACACGGTGATTCTTGAAACAA
>JAEEGL012307084.1_pt1 | contig 55154 bp, 78 predicted proteins | sample 9134231 | NCBI WGS metagenome assembly JAEEGL01 (sample SAMN16246548, study PRJNA631951) | gut metagenome | biome: gut microbiome; feature: rumen; material: fiber-attached | host: Bos | place: Iran: Karaj | collected 2018-10
AATTTATGCCGATCGCATGGGCAGGATTTCGTCCAATAGTCTCAATAGCCTCAGGATTATTATTATTGACCTTCAGCCTAGGCATCTCAAAACGTCCGGCATGAGGAAAACGAACAAGAACGACTTCTTCCCCATTATCATAGTTCGGAGCATATACCTCATTATCTCTAAGACTTTTAACTGGTAATATAACATGTGTTCCCTGTCTCGGAAGAGCTGCACCTTTAAGATGAACCGCAGCGCTGTCGGCTTCAGACGCGAATGTTTCGAGAAGCTGCCGTTTTACAGTAGGATTTGGAATCGACAAAATATCATTAAGCTCGTTTTCTCGTCCTTCATAATCCAACTCAAGTTGCCTTTTAGCTAACTGAATTGGCTGCTTTGACAGCCACTGTGAAGAAAGGCTCTTTTTCCATTTATCCCAGTCTTCATCGTCATTCACTTTATTAATAGCAGACGCATGCTCTTCACCGTTGGCATCCTTAAAAGTAAGCTGAGTAAAGTTGGCCCCAAACGGATTCCTTTGATCTACAGCTCCGGTTTCGTCTCGTTTCATTTTCTTAAAAACGGAGTCGTCGCCTTCCATTGCCGGGGTTCCTTTGTGTTTATGCGTATTAAAGCGAATATCAACACCGTCGGGCAGGTCGTTTGCATAAACGGCCATGCCTTTAAGATAATGCGAGTCGTCGACTGCAATACGAACTTGCATATACCGTTTGCCGCCAAGCGAAATATCTTCGACTCCGGGACGAAGCTCTATGACACCATCTTTCTCGTTACCGCCATCTTCTGCATATGCAATCTGAATTCGTTTAGAATCTACACTTCGAATAGGCTTCCTTAAGACGGCCTTATCTCCATAGTCCTCAAAATATAAGCCATCCGGAGAAACGATTTTGTCACGGTTGTCAAATACTTCTTTTCTGGTAGTGCCCTCTTTAGCCAAGACCCTAACCGTAACATTCTGAGTAGGATTTGTAACCTGCTGAAGAGGAATTGTATGGACAGAATATCCTTGCTGCTGAAGCATAGACAAAGCCGTCTTTAGCTGTTCTTCGCTAATGTTGAGCTGACGGTTTACACCCTCACCAACATCCAAATATGGCTTCTCGGAAAGAAGATTTTTAAGATTATTTGCTACATTGGTAGTTCTGTCAGATTTGTACTCTTTACTCGGATTCAGATATGACCTTACTGTAGACGGGGGGAGATTGGTTTCCTTAGCGATAGCATCAAGACTCATTCCGGTCTCACGAAGTCGAACGCATTTACGAATATCATCCTGACGCTTTTCTGCTTTGGCCAGACTCTTTTTGGCACGGTAATCTGTGGTGCTCAATCCAAAAGCCTTTGCCGTGGCAGTGGCACCGATTTGCTTCTCGAGCTCATTTGCTCTTTGGAGAAAATTCTTACTTCTCTGAGGGTTCTTACCGGAACCCCAAGGATATCTTCCTGAATGTCTAGGTGTTCCATAGTGTTCCAGATGTTCACTCATGATCAGTTCTCCATTCTAAGTTCATCGACCCACTCGTCTTTCTCACGAATGATGTTCATAATAGCTTCTACTTTCTCAGGCTCGAGCTCTTCTTCTACAACCTCATCGTTCTGGTAAATCCTAAGAATTACCTTTGTAGAATCGGTTCTAATAGAAAGAGCCCTCTCATACTCAAGCATGAAAAGGGCGGCATAGATTTCGAGCTGCTCCATATGTGCAGGACCTACTCCCGTTTTCAGATCGTGAATCCTAAGGAGACCATCCTTATACTGAATGGCGTCAGTCGTGCCAAAGCAATTTTGAGAAAAATATAAAGGCTGTTCGGGAGTCATCCCGTAGCCAATAGCGTCGTTCACATAAGCAGCAAAAGTCTGCTTGTTTCCGCGAACCTTGATTCCTTCATTGATAAGATCTTTAGCCATTGAATGAAGCTTGGTTCCTCGAGCTGCTGCCATCGCGTTGTAATATGCATTGCGCATATCATCTCGAGAATATCGAAGCCAACTCATTTTGCTAGGTGATAAAAATGCGTGTTTACCTTCCAGGTCGTAATGCTTGTTGAAGTTCATCAAGTACCTCCTGTTTGTTCTCGGGAAATATAAATCTCGAGAACGACATTCCATTTGCCTTCTCAACGTAATAGTCTTGATTAGGCTGATGCGATGCATCGGCACTTGCTTTGCATTCGAGGAGAGCCCAGCGATCTCCTTCCAAGATCGTAAGGTCCGGAAGGCCTTGCTTGGTCTCGTTCTTAAATATCAAAGCTTCAGGGAACATCTCCTTAAGTTCCTTAATCAAGACCTGCTGAAAAGTGCTTTCTTTCATTGGTCATCACTCCATAAAAAGAAAAAGAACGTGATAAAAACATCACATTCTTATTTCCTCTCCTATTAGGGGAGTTGTAATTTATGCAGATTGGCTTTTTTCAAAAAATCGACTTTCGTTAAAGTTCTTCTTTCTTTGCAATGCCCTGAATATAGCAACATCGATGGAAGCATGCGTTTTAAAACCGTAATAGTACAAATCTCTAAACGGTGTGTTTCGTCTGTCAATTCTGCCGGCAGCTTGTTCCGTTGCCTTATACGAATAGTTCGGCGAATAGAATATCATCGTGTCCGTAGACGTACAGTTCCATGCCTCGGCACCGGATGTATACTGTACTAAATATACCCAACGTTCGCTACTCGGAACCGGCTCATGCTTGTGCCCATTCCATTCGGCAACTTCTGTTCCCGGTATGTAACCTAAGCTTCTCAAAATATCTAGCTCGTAATCAAAGTTATAAAACACGATGACTCTCGGATGCTCCTCGGCAAGTTTTAGAAATGCAAGCTGCCTCGACTCGTCAGAGTTGACCACCTTTCGCAATAGGTAGCACAGCTCACTGACATTTTCGATCGGGCGGTTCTCTTCCGAATTCCATCGATTCATCATTAGCGCACGGTAAGCATAACGATCATAATCAACCGAAATATACTCGTAGTGCCTGGTCGTGGGATTTGAATAATCCATTTCGACGAGGATCTGATCCCTTAAATATTGAAGACGACGTTCCTCTAAAAACTTGTCTATCTTTGGATATTTTGAGTATCTCGAATATACAGCATGTCTATTTAGAAACTCGGTTCGATTTTTATAGAAGCCGTTAGCTACAAATATCGGAATATAGTCCGTCCATACATCTCCCGGTGTAGCGCTAAGCAGAATCCATTTGTTGTGCTTTGCTATCTTTATAAACGATTTGGACCACGGTCCAGAGCCTACGGCTTTCTGCTCGTCAAATATAAAGAACGCATTTGTAACTTCAATGTACTTACGGATGTTATTCCACGAATCCACGACGATCTTCATTCTGTCTGCATATACATCAAGATTGAATGGCTCCATTTCGGCTTCCCATTCTTTCTCGTCTCGTTTTCGGGCTGTCGTAATGATGTACAAGTCTATCGGATCGGTCATGAGCACCTGATCTTCCGAATATCCATAATCCGTACCATCAAGCATCCCATGTCCGATCCGACAATAAAAATAGGCGAGGGCAGTCCGGCTTTTACCGGATCCGACCCCGCCTTTCAAAACAGAACCGTTTTTGAGTTCATCGACCGCCCGAATCTGATAATCATCGAGCGGAGGGTTCATTACTCATCCTCGCTGCGATGAAGATCAGCGTATTTAGAAGCGAACCTGTCAGGAGTAACGGTAACCCATATCTCATCAACATAAGCATACTTCTTCCACTCTCCATCACGGTTCTGCTTGTTAACCGCCGTGCAACGCATGTCAAGATTCAGAATATTAACGTTATCGAGAATATGGATCCGACTCTCATCGAGATCCGTAACATTTCCTTCAGAGATAAGATGGATCAGAGGAGGCGCTTTAAAGTACGATACCGTAACTCTCAGAAAGCCATTAGGCTCCTCTCCATCTCTGGGTGCAAAGCGCCCGACATTCCAGTTCTGAGCATTGAATTCCTCGTAAGCTTCGGGATCAAGCTCGATCAGGAAATTCCTCTTGCCCTCGTTGTTAAGAACTCTTCCGGTCTTATTGTCTTTGCGCTCGCGTCCTCCAAAATTGCGAGTGCCGTTAACGATAGTGCAATTCTCAAGATCAACAGTCTTGTAACCAAAATCAAAATACATTTTCAAAAACCCTTTCTTAATTAGAAAATTGTTCAAAATCGCCATACTCATTGATGGCTGCCACAGCCTTATCGGCAAGTGCGGCGTAAAACGAAATATCAATCTCGTCTTCTTTACCGAGAGCTTTTACCATCTCGGATTCCATCCAACGATAACCTTTAGCGCCTGCTGCGTATGCGTATTTCCCGTTGTTCTCTCGAACAAGCAGCCCGCCTCCGGCTCCCGGTTTCATCGGACAGAATAATCCGGCTTTTCCTACAAAGTGATATGCGTGCCCGGTAGATATAATGTTCCTGAGAAACTCCATACGAGCTTGATCGTCTTCCCACTCTTGACCGGTATGATCCGGCCGTTTCTTCCACTTGCTTTCCAATTTGGCAAGTTCTTTCTCTTCTGCCGAAACATCGGGAAGATCCTCATTCATGTCCAAATATAAACCGAGTCCAACCGACGTGGTATACGTCTGGCAGAGATCCTCAAATGTTATTGGCTCGTCGCTGAACAGAGTCTTAAAAATATAAGGCTCAGCGAACTGAGCCCCGGTGGCGTCCCATTTACCGGCCATGTCTTCGTTTGCGTCATCAAATTCGGTATACTTGCAAATATAAACTGCATCATTAACCAAACAGATTCTATCGAAGACGTGCTCTACCTCGAACGTATACCCAAATCTCTTTCCGTAATCCGAAACGAATTTGATAATATCAAGATCTTGATGGTCTGCGCATTCAATCTTTATACTATCGGTCTTAATATGAATGACGTTCCATCCCTTTTTCTGAACCTCAAGCATTAAATCGATCATAAACAGCGCACCGCGTTTTGCTACCCAATTATCAATGTTTCGGGGGTCGCGAAGCTTGTTATCGAAATGAGCAGCCGTAAGACCATAGACCGAGTTGATCGCAATCTTCAGTGCGGATGAAAGCATCTTGGCATCGTCTTTGTTTTTAAGATATGGAGCCATAACCCCGCCAAACATCTTTTTGACTTCGTCATACTCCTTATGCTTAATGTGCAGACGAATATCCAGAAGTGCTTTAAAGTTTTCGGTATACGGACCGAATCCGTTTTCAGCGATCAGACTTGATGGATGATGCGAAGCACTGTCAAGACAGATAGAGCGCCCATACATTCCGGGTTGGGCGTACACAAAACCGCCTTCTCCTGGATCGTAACCCTTGTAGATAGATTTCCCACTGATGACCACATCGGGGGAAATATAACGGGACTTGTCGATTCCGTATTTGCTATACTCATAGCCAGGAAACTCCTTACTAAGATCCGGATATACGAACATGCTCTGAGGATTCTTGTCGTTCCGTACGATCAGCTTCGCTGTGAGTTGGTTTGTCGTATCATTAACCGTGCTCCCCGGTCCAACAATACTATTCGCAAGATCGACCAGAATCTGTCTCGCCTTAAAGTCTGCCTCTCTTGCATAGAACACGGCTTCGGTAGCCACAACGTCATTGATACAGTATTCGGCCACCTTACCCCACAATTCTTCTGGAACGGGTTGATCCCACGGTAATCCGAGCTCGTCGTGCTTTATCGGGCAGGTGTCATAATTAATCACAAAACGCTCAATATACCGCTTAGGCGTCTGTACAATCTTGGATATATCATCAAGACTCATTCCGGATTGTAGAAGTTTAGTAACTTTATCCTTCAGCTTAGGCCATTGCTGCTCAAGTTCGATCTCCCACTTCTTAAGAGACTGCTTCTTCGATGAGAAGTCAAACACATCAGTATGGCTTAAATTACATGCTTCTCTATACATGCCGCTAGTCATTACGGAATTATCCTTGCCGCCATTAATAATGTTCTGCGAAACGGTATATAGATTAAACTCGTTCATACCCATCATACGCCCATAGAAAATATGATTGTCATACTTACGGTTATTGAACCCAACAAGCTTAAACTTACACACATTCTCGATATCCGTAGAACTAGGATTAATCATAGGCAACGCGCTCTTTCCGTCGGGCTTAACTACGGTAACGAACAGATTCGGAAATACCTCAACGTCAAAGAACATGAGTTCATCTTTCTCGGCCTCTATGAACTGAGATGGTTCATCCGACTGAAATATCATCTGATCCGCTTTGTCTATGCAGTACAAAGAATTATGAGAACTTGCCAATGCAAATGCGTAAATACTAGGCTTCAAATCCGTTACATCGTACTTCATCCCGCTTTCGTAAGCATCTCTGAGGATCTTATCGATAAAATCGATACACGGTTTTGTAGCAAACGGCTCGATCTCTTTTCTAAGCGCTTTCTGAATCAGATTTCTTAAATGTTTCTCGTCTTTAATAACTTGCTCTGCTACCACCTTCTGCGCTCCTTTCAACGGTAGCCCGGAGCTAAGAGTTGCCACAGGAATATCATTGCAGCGACTGAGCTTTCGTCTGAGAGAAGACTTTCCGTTGAATACCTTCACTTCGACTTCCGGCTCATACACCCGAGAAAGCTTTTCGGGATCCCCAGTATATAAATAATGCAAGTGAATCCCCATCCCACTTTTGCTTAATTCTGCGTAGGTTTCGGGCCACTTGCTTGCCGCTTGCATATTCAACTCCAGACTCTTATTGCCCTCTTTGTCCTTTTTGTCAAAGTCAATGACAATATGCTTGATTGGAAGCCTCACGTAGTGCAGCTCTGATGTATCGATATCAGCCAAAACCGTATCAACATCGTCCCATGCTTTTGCGGGCGTCCCGTCCTCCGTAGCCAACTGAGCAGGATAGTCCTGAGCCATTCTGTCAAATATACTGCTCGTCGTATCAAACTTCAGCCAGCTATCATGCGCCTCCTGTACCGATGCTCCGTCAGCCTCTACTTCGATTCCAAACTTTTCAAGTCTGAAGCCTCCATACCAGTTGTACAGCCAGATGTCCTTCTCCGGATGGTACCGATCTTTAAACTGTTGAAAATAGTTTTTAAGCTCCTCCTTAAATATCCTTTTTGGATACGGAAACGGAACCTTCGCCTCTTCGCAATACAGTTTATACCTGTTCCATGACTCATTCAATGTGGTCTGGTCGTTCCCTTTATAATACTCGAAATTCTCTTCCATAAAATTGAAGAAGTCATTTGTAGCACCCATCATAGATGTAGGAACATAATCGTCATAATAGTTCGGGTTCTCATTAAACACCTGAAGACATTTCCATGCTATGGCGCCAAGTTCGAAATCGATCTGTTTGAAAAGCTGGTCGTATCGTTTTCTTGGAATCCTTTTCTCGGTAGGGGAAATATCAACAAGTCTTCTGAGAATACCGGACTTGGAATCCGAGATCTTTACCGGTTTATTCGTGCCCATAAACAATATGGTGTTGATCCGCATCGGGTACTGTGCCTTATACTTCTCGTTCACCATCATCGTCTCATGGGATATCAATGAATTAAGCCTGGTATTATCCTCGATCTTGCTAAGATCTCCATCCTGCTGAATGGCTATAAGCGGATTTGACCGGAACGCTTCCAATGCGAACACGCCTGAGCTACTACCAAGAGCTTTAGCATCAAACGCCGTGGTATACCCTTGAAACAGCTTCTCGATAATGTTCATGATCGTGGACTTGCCTGTCTTAGGGGCTCCATAGAACACAAAGAACTTCTGAAGGTTCTTACTCTCACCGGCGACAATAGATCCTATCGCCCACTCGATCTTATGAAGCTCTTCCGGAGAATATAAGACCGAAGTCATCTCGTCCCAAGCCGTAGTGTCACCTTCCTCAAGCGCATACGGAAGAGATATGCTGGAATATAATTCTCTCTTTCGTGGAGTATTGGCGAACACTATGGTTTCATTCAGCGGAACATAGCAATCGGGCATCTGCTTGGTCACGAACTTGAGCCATTTATCAATAGACCCGCTATCGGATCTCCACATATACATGATTCTGGCCCCGGCCATATCAGGATTTGTCTCACAGAGTTTTGCTTTATAGGCCTCCATTTCAGAATCGATAAGATCGACAACAGTATCTTGATCGGTCGACCACATCTGATTCCGCTCATCCCATACAGCATAAAAGTCGCCACCCCTGATCATGAGGTCGCGACTCTTTTTTGTCACAAAAACGGGATAAATCTCCGGCACTGCATTTTTATTGGGTCGTCTCCAGTTTATTCTGCAGTAATCCACATCATGCTGCCTCCTTTCTCCTATGTGATGTATGAGTGTGAAATTTTGCCCGTTTTTATCTTTATATATAAATATATACTTTTTCTCCGTATAGAAAGTATAGAAAAAAAGCACTTTCACACACACATTCACACATAAATTGCCCCTAAACAGGATAATTTGCCTCTAAAAACGCGTTTAATTGCCACCAGAGATCTTTTTTACGAAAATCCACACATGAATCCATCACATAAAAAGCCCCTCCGAACCCATTTTTATCATAGTCTCGATCTAAAAAACGACACATAATAGTGTCTACAGCATCGAAATCGTAGTTATTATCGTCGTAATAGTCGAGTCCAAGGTTCTCCAAAACGTCCCAAAACCACACATTGGTCCTATCTCCAAGGTCCGGATCACACATAAGCTCGTCTTCACAGCGCACGCAAAGCGCAATCAGCATTTCCAAAACAGCACATCCGCCAGAAAACATCACATCGGATCCGGTCTCTTTAGCGTACAATTTACGCAAATATAAGCCATCGGACGCCCGATTACTATCATACGGAACGGACCATGTAAACTCAGTCTCAAGCATTTGGCGTAAAAGTTTCTGATAATTAGACTGCAGATAATCGTCATGGAGAAGATCCGTGAGCCAATAATAGTAATCGTCTAAAAACATCACATACCAGCTCCTTTACGTAGCCCAGTCGTCGGTGTATGACTTATTCTCGCAAATGATCTCGTAGTCCGTAGCAATCCGCTCATTGCGAATATACGCGATACTATCTTCCGACGCTCCAACTTCTCTCATCCATTCCTCCCGCTCCCCGACAAGGTAAGCCGGATCCTGAATGATGTCGCCTTCTTCATTAGCCATAGTAAGGTCGTTCATATAAAATGTCAACGTGGTCTTATCATACTCCGGTCTCGTCCCGATAAAATCTTCCGAAGAAATACCGTATGGAACATCGGCAGGACCCTCGCTAGGACTGTCGTCAATGTTACCGTTCTCGTCAACAGAGAAAATCACCTTATTGGGACCAATATAATTGTTTCTAAGGCCTCTAGGAGGCTCTGTGCGCTCATTTCTGATCATTGCCGTTACGTTATCCGAGGAATATCCCTCGCGCTCTATGATGGCCCTAGACGTCTTAGAATCAATTTGATTGTGCGCTGTTTTTAGTTCCTTTTCGAGATTCGCCTGTGTGTTCTGAAGATCCTTAATGGCCATTTCACGAACAGCGCATTCTTCCTCTACTTTTTTCTCAAATTCCTTCCTCAAATAAAAGAGGGAGCCGACCGCCCCCGATACGGCCCCCATGCAGAATATCAGTACGCCCTTCCAGATTTTCATGGCTTGTATCCCTCCGTAATCGTACGTATAAAAACGGTGTCATTGTCCCCATCAAAATGCTGAACCTCGAGGTTCAAAACCGGAAAAGGAATAGTATTTTTATCATTGCAGCGTCTATACCAATGCGTTTTTACAAGGCCATCCTTCCCGATATATGCATGAAGAACTCTGACATCAGTAGTCTTTTCGATGAGGCTTAACAGTTGTCCAAGTTTGATCATCACACCAGTCCTTCCAACGGATAGCAGTTAAAGTCCAGACGAAGGCAAGGCTGAACTACCATTCTGTCGAGAACATAATCCCAGACCTCTTCCCAGCCTTCAAGCATCTCAATACGAATAATCGGGTTTTCTGGATCGAATCTTACTCCGCCTTTCCAGCCATTGGTCATACCTTCAGCACACTTACCGAACGGAGGTTTAAAATTAAATCGATCATAGACCTCGTTGATAGTAATGAACGGCTGAGTCTCTAGATCTCGATTCAAAAGCTCCTGAAGTTTCTCAACCCTGGTAATATTATAAGATCGTACATCGAATTCATCACATGTACGCGGAGTATAGTTTCGTGCCCACTTAGACCCGGGCAAAGGTTTCTTAAATATCTTACCTTTCTTAACCGAGTGTTTCTTCTCGCCGGTTTTAGGATCTGTCTCGATAACAGTGACATCGCCTTCCTCGGCACCGAAATATAAGTCTCTCTCGGCTTCCTCACCGATCTTTTCACGAACGGCGTCCCTGTATTCATCGAAGAATTTCTTAAGGGCCACCGAGTTTGCCAGTAGTTTGGCGTTACGAGACCTCATTTCACCATGAGAACCGATTACACAGGCCAGTCCTCCTGCCCACAGAGCAGCAGGCAGCGCATAAATTTTAACGAGTTTAAAGCCGTGACGAGTGTAAACCCTAACATACTCATGGAAAGTGGGTTTTTCTTCGGCATAACCGGTCTCGGAAACTTTCTTAAGCTCCTCGAGTTCTTCCTTGGCATGCTCAACAACGGGTTCTGCTTCTTTGGTCTTTTTGCAGGCCATAATGGTGCCGGCCAGAAGCGAAAGAGCACCCGCTCCAAGCATGATCTCGGGACGTACTTCGCGCAACTTAAATACCGCAACTTTAGCAATACTAGCCGCTTTGGCCATAAATTTAATATTCATTTGTGTCTCCCTTCATTAATGAGATTTGATTCTTTCTACGCCCTTAGGAACCGGAACATTCGCAGCAAGAAGGTCCATCTGCCTCTCAAGCTCGAGTTGTCTTTCGTAACTCAAGCCCGGTTGCCGGCGCTCTTCATAAATAGGAACCTTCTTATCTTTTGCTCTCTGACTTGCAGGCGTATGAAACTGCATTTCGAACCGATATCCGTCCGGCGTTTCAAATACTGACTGAACTGCCTTATGCTTGACTTTACCAAGGCGATAGTCTTCAAAATAGTTCCGGCATCGGACCTCTTTGTATCCCTTATCAATGAGATTTTGCTTAAAAGTTTCGTAATCCGATACAAAAGAATCATTGTCAGACAGTAAAGTATATCTATTAGCATCCTTAAGATCTCTAGCAGCTTTCGAAATCGTTGTTCTCTTTTCTTCGGCATCGGTCTCGATTTTTCTCTTTATGCTCGCATAGGTTTTGAGTTTGTGTTCCATACCATGCAATTTTCCACGAGTAGCTTTTGCGGCATCCGAGACGTCTTGAGTTATAGAGGCCTCATGTTTCTTTGCATCTGAGGATATCTTTCTGGCCCAAACGGCACTGTTCAAAGGATACGGAGGGCCATTACGAACGCCCCACTTCTGCCCTTTAACCCCGCTATGACTGAGAATATCTTTAATTCTTTTGTATCGAATATTCATGACCTTACTCCTACCTTAAACTAATTGCTCTGGGCATACTAAACACCCAGCCTTCACTTGTCTGGTAAATATCAACGTCCCTAAGCGACTTCCATCCATACGAATTGACCTGGAAGTTACCTTCAGGCGATGCGTCCATGACGGTATAGAAATCAGAAACCTTTACGATGTTGTACCGATCCAGATACCAGTACAGATCGTCCAGTTTGTCCTTGGCATCCTGTTCAGAGTCAAATATAAAGTCCGGGACGTCGTAGGCTGGCCGATTATACCTTTCACGACTAGCTCTCCGTTCGTCATACATGCGATCGTAGGCGGTTCGGTTATTAGAGCCTCCACCTGACGACGAGCGTCTGCTTCTGGCATTTGGATCTCCCCAAAACATCATTGATACGGCACTATTAACCATTTCAAACAGAAGCGATTTGACACCCGGACCGATTACGCTATAGGTAATATAATCCCCGATGTCGTCTACTTTGTCGCTCAGAAATACGTCCAGCACGCGTCTTCCGAATGTCTTTTTCTCTTTTGGGATCATGCGACCCTTAACATTCGTATGCAGTACATGCTGGTCTCGTTTGTACGACCCATCATCATAAATTGCCATGCGCATCTCCTTCTTCAATAATAAGTGATTCGTTTACAAAGAAACAGTCAACTTTGTAGCCTCTAGCATCGGTTCCATCTATAGGTCGAACCAGATATGTTACCTTTGCCCCGCTATCGATAGAAACATTGATTATTTCGGCTTTGATAAGAATGCTATCTCCTACGTCGTGAACAGTTCTCATACGGTCTCCTTTCTTAGAAAAAAAGAGGAACCGCTGTTTCCAGCAGTCCTCTTTTGGACTCACTCCTCAGGAACTTCTTCCTCCGCAGAAGTCTCTTCGGGCGCTTCTTCCTCCTCGTTCTCCTCAGGGAGCCAGTCGCCGGGCTCGAACTCCGCATCGGGATCGTACTCGTCCTCACTCTTGGCGTTGGTCAGCAGCTTGAACGCGCCGTACGCAGCCAGTCCAGCTCCCGCTGCGATCGCACAAATCTTTCCTTTGTGCGTCTTCACGTAGCCGACCGCCTTGTCCTTGGCGTTCTTAATGCCTCCCTTGACCTTGGTGCGGAACGGCACCTTCGCCGATTTGGTTTCGGTTTCCGCCGTCTTGGGTTCCTCTTCAGTCACGGTTTTGGGTTCTTCGCTCATTACAAAAACTCCTTTCAGTTAAATAAATTTCTGTTTGTTGAGTGTTTATCCTCATCTGATACCTTGTAAAATCTGCGGGAAGCTGGTAGATATACCAGTTCGGTATGTTCGACCAGTAATCTACCTGCTCCCAGAAAGGCAAGAAATCAGCTATATCGAAAGGAATGCCGGCTAACGACACCGTATTCCGCAGCACTTCCGATACGATCCTCGAAGCATAGATACGCACAAGGCTCAAAATTACCGTGATCAGGATCGATAGCCTTGATTTCGATAAGCTGCCTCGCATCGTCCGGTTTTGGTCTGAGTTCTTTCATAAATTCGGACATAAATATCATGTCGTGAGACAGCGGAGTCTCATCGAACCCAAGTTTTCCCAAAACATCGTCCAAAGGTACGTATCCTTCGCTGTTATGGCAGTCATCGATCATCTCGCAAAGCACATTGAGTACGTTCCACATATCGTTTTTAACGAACTGCCGCGTCATGGGCTCGTAAAACTTCATCTCGCCCAGCCCAGACTCTTTAACTCGAGATATATCCGCCGACATAAGTCGATCCTGGCGAACGTCGCTTTTGTATTCCTCCAGTTTCTCTTTTCCATCCTTTTCGACGATCTTATCCTTAAGTTCTTTGAAATCTTTCTTACTGAGCTGATATGCAGCCGTAACAGACGCCAAGCGGGTCAGATCGATCTTATGAGCACTGAGAACGCATGCCGTCGAAGCCGCTCCCAGAGCCACCGTAGGCCAGTAATATCCGGCTGTCACTTTGGTCTTTTCCCAAAAAGTAAGTTTGACTTTGGGCAGCTCTAGCGTTCCAGGATTCTCTCTTTCGGACTTTTCTAGTTCCGCTTTTCTAATGGCGGTCTCAGCTTTCGGTGCCGCCTTAGCAGCCATGATCGCCGTTCCGATGAAACCGGCTACTCCTACGCCGGTCAAAATGGTCGGGAGATGTTTCTCTCCCAGTTTACTCAAGACCTTAAGTGCCTCGGGTATCGCTTTGAAATTGATCTTCATTTGTTTGCCTCCTAAAAAATAATTAGAGAGCCTGCGCACTGCTCTCCAAAAAGAAGTTTGTAAAAAATGTCACTTTTTGAACTTGCTACCGAATCTCAGAAAGTTCTTAGTCGCTTCATCTGTAGTTAAAGTGAATTCTTCAGGCTTCTTTCCGCAGGCGAAATATAATTCACTTCCATCGTACAGCGTTATCTTGATAGCATGCGGATGATGCATATCGATTACGAAAGCCTTACACTCTAGTGCTTTCTCTGGGAATATCTTTTTAAATCGGTTCCATTCGTAAACTCCAATTCCTGCCATACGATCCTCCTTAAAGAGAAAGGGCCCCATCCGAAGACAGGGCCCATGTGCGGCACCGGCAGAATATCACTTCTTGCCGGCGAGGTCGGCGGCCACTTCGAGAGCAATGAGCGCTCCCCTGCGACCAACACCGGGGACAGCAAGGATCTCATCGAGCGTCATGCCCATGAGGAAGTTCGTCCCGCCGGCCTTTTCGAGCAGATTGTAGACCTTGATGCCGAAATCGCCTCGAGGAGCTTTCTCGGCGAACAGAGCCTTCACATCCGGAGCTACCACCTTAGGCAGCTCTTTGGTAGTCTTTTTCATGACTAACCCTCCTTTATTAATAAAGTTTCTTAAAACCTCTTCGACTCACGGGATCGAATTCATAAATAATCCCGATACACTCTTCGCCATTTACCATTACGATCTTTTGCGAAGGTCGAAACGGATTTTCTTCATTCCATTCATCTACTATCCCTATATCCAGATCCGGAAGCCCAAGGTAAGAGCCAAGCTTGTTATAGTTTAGCTCGCCGTACTTTGCGAACTGCTTTTCTCCTCGTTCCAACCCAGCATCGACATCGCTAGGATACGATTCAAACAGGCGTCCGCTATGAGTTTCATAGTATCTTTCGACTTTCTCTTTTTTACGATGCTTTTTGGTCTTGATCACGTCGTCCTCATCAAACGGAGGAGTATCGCAGTTAACCGCTTCCTTAAGATCCGGGGCAGCGCTTCCGCCATAGATTTCTTCTGCCTTCTTATAAAGTTTCTTTAGCTTGTCTTCCCTAAGCGCAAGAGCAGCTGACAGACCGGCTATAGTTTTGGCATTGAGTTTGTTCGCCGTCCCGGCAAGAACGATCGCTCCTGCTCCGAACATGAACGTCTCTTTATACGCATGGCCGAGATTCATCGCGTACGTTACTTTATTTCGGAGCTCGTCTTCGGGTTTCCGATCAGCAAGGGGCTTCTTTTCGATAAGGTCCTTCTCATACTCGTAATTATCCTTCGCATCTACGCCCTTCTGAGCATTCTTGATCGCGAATACAATAGCCAACGCCGTGCAGATCATAGACCCTACAGTTGCAAGCGCAGGACCGTTGTCGCCAAAGTATTTACTTAATTTCCTGAACATTATTAGTGCCTCCTTAATAATTTAGTCTTTTACCGGCAACACTACCGGATTTATAACGAGTACCGGTTCATCCATTCCCATGAACCCGTCTTCCATAAGCTTAGTTTCTACAAGCAAGCTGTCTCCATAATCGAGTCTGGACCAAATATAATCATGGTCCCTCGACGTCGCTGTAATCCCGAGGCAGTCATGAAGATCGGCTAAGCTTACGGCCTCTGCCTCATAGTACAGCTCGTCGAAGTTCGAAATATCACAGGTTACTGCATACTGATGTGACCTGAACCAACGTCCTCCACATTTTTCATAGCACAACAGTCTTCCTTTTCCTGTGAGCTCGATGATCGGCCTATCGATTTTAGGCTTTGCTCGAATAGGTATTAATCGTGCCACAATATTCTCCTTTCATTAAGCACGAAAATAGGAGACCAGCTGTTATGCTAGTCTCCTGTGGCTTTACCTTTTCGGAATCAGGCTTTTGGCCATGTCCCAAACACTTCTAACTGCGAGTTTGAAATCGATCGCGTCATTGTGGTACGCCAGGATTCCAAGTCCGATCGAACTACCAACTCCAAGTGCAGACTTGAGCACCTCCGTCCATGAGCGAAGCCGATCGCTTTTGACCTTAGCCATATTAACTCGAAGCTCTTCTTCGGAAATATCATTCCTGATGTTCGAGTTGATACGCTCCAGGTCGCGACGTTCGTATTCGCCAATGATCTTGGAAAGTGACTCAGCAGCCTTCAATGTCTCCTGGTACTTCGGATCGTCCGGCATCATTCGCGCCAGTTCTTCCAACAGCCGATTGTACTCTTCTCGAGTTCGTTCGATGTCCATACACAAACCTCCCTATTTTTTATGTATTGCCATCATGGGGGCTGTTTTCTTCGCTGACCTCTCTAAATTTAACTTTGAGCATGACCATGGCCCCATGGAGCGAATATAACTCCGTGGGGTCGCGAGTGAATTCTATGGTGAATTTGTCGTAGTCCTCGGCCTTATTCCGCTCGATGCGAATAAAGCCTACTTTCGGAGTAGTCAGCCAGTGAATAAAATAGCCGACCCCGAACATCAGGGCCGACCATGCACACACAAATATAAGCGAAACGGTTACCATTTAGACACCTCCAGTACTGAACATTTTCTTAACTGAAGATGGTACTCTTGGGTTGGAGACTAGTAGTGCTGTTCGAAGTAGCGGTGACTGTCGTACTTTCTCCATTGCCGGTCCGTACAAATTCCACGGACCTACTTGATACTGGCTCGGGCCGATTTCCGTTATCCCGAGCATCCTGAAGTCCATCACGCGCTGCCATATGCGATCCATTTTTCTTCTCCTTTGCATTTTTTATTGCTTTAAACGGATTGATCCAGCCCTCAGGGATCGTATCTCCTGAAGCCACAGTAATATCCGTGCGCTTTGGATCTGCTGCAGGTTCGATCAGCCACCGGTAGAATGTCCAGAGCGCCATTACTTCCCCGAATATCGAGAAGATATTGCGAAACGTGTTATACCACCGAACCGCGTATCCGCTCGAAATATACATAGTCGTAAACACGAACAGGGCTAGGATTCCGGTTACGGTACGAGCTTTGAGCTTATTCATGGGCTTTGTCCTTTCTGGGATTATGAATGGTCCATTTCTGACGAACTACTTTTTTCAGATGCGTATTAGATCCGAACACCTTTTTGGCAAGAGCATAGGCAAATGCAGTATCGATATCATCTTTATCGTTCTCGCTAAGCCTAACGATCGTTTTTGTACGGTCATTCCATAGAACGACAACAGTCTTGCGATCCGCACTCTGTTCAATGGATTTCGGTGTCAGATGGTATTCGAAACGCTTTTGGAAAGCTTCTCTTTCGTTAGCTTCTTTGATCGCTTCGTTAATCGTTTTCTTTTCTTCCTTAGAAAATTGATTTGAAATCCGCGATATCCATGCCCCATAGGCAGCAGCATCGCACTCGCCTCCGGGGTCAAATGCCGGAAGACGTGTGGCTCTTCCAAGTTCAAGTCCTTCAGGCCAACGATTCATTTTTTGCCTCCTTAAGTTTGTAGCGAGAAATATAAATCATTTCACGAAGACGAAGTACACTGGGCAAGCCAAATTTGCTAGCGATCTGCCCTTCCGTCAAACCTTGATCTTTAAACTCTTTTACTGCGTCGAGAACCGCCTGATAATCTAATGTTTTCTTTCCGAGCGCATAGTCGATCATGTCCAGTGAGCGAAAACTCTTATACGGATAACGTCCGCTAGTTTCTTCCATAATATAAGTCTCCTTTTCAAGAACTCAGTGCCAACGATACAACAAATGCTCCCAGGACTCCGAAAATGACCCCCAGGACCAAGCTGCCAACATCAATGGTGATCGTAATCATAGGTCGCGTCTGGCTCAAAGTTTAGTTGTTCTATTTCTATACCGTAGTCAGGTGCCCGATACAATATCCTCAGGTCTGGCCCCTCGCTTTCTTCGGCTTTGGAAGAGTCGTAGACCCGATTTTCCGCCAGTTGAGACTGAACCAGCTTCCCATCGGCTTCCCCTGGTAATACCGCATCTTGTTCGGCTTCTTGATGCCCAGCATCTCCGCTTTCCGGTGTGCCTGTTCCCGCTGCCATTTCCTCATGCTCATTTGTTTGTCCTCCTTTATTTTTAAATATAAGAGCATCTAAAGAATCGTGCATGTCTCTCGCAAGTTTCAGAAATGCTTCCGTAGCTTCTTCATCGGATCCGTAACAATACATATTGAAAGTTCGCTCCACAGACTTTCCTTGTGAGTACATTTCGACTAGAAATATCCCGCTATCCCATGAAGGTGTGATTGTAATATCTGAATTACCAGCATTTATAAGAGTGAGAAGTGCTTTTAGACAATCTTCTTGCCTACGCTCGACAAAATAGTCTTTAATAATCTCCCATCGGTTATCGCTTGTAGTCTGCATGCTATCGATGTCTTCGCGCAGAACGTCGTAAACATCAAGTCGGTTTGCTGTAAATGCGTCGAATCTAGCCTTAAGTGAGTTATCTACAGCTGTGGCCATTTCTTTAAACGTTTCAGTTAGCAACTGATCATCCTTGATTAGAATATCAACCTCTTGCTTAAGAAGATCAATAGCTTTCGATGTGTAATCACTGTATTCTTTATACTGTTTATTTGTGATCTCAGCCCATTCTTTCACAAACTTATACGTACCGAGCTCTTGTTCATATACATGATCCAAAGATATACGCATGCGCTTTGCAACGGTTACGTATGAGATCAAAAGCCCGATCGCAAGCCCAAGAATAAACAGCGTGATAGCAATAGGTGTCATATGAATCTCCTTTCAAAAATAAAGGGAGAACCTGCTACAGTTCTCCCGTTTCTATAGGTGTGCTTTTGTAATCGTCAAGCACATCATCCCAAGCCTCTTTCATGGTACCGTATACGCCCCATTTCCTATTTTGCTTGTATACGACAACATTTCCGTTTTCGCTTGTGATCGAATATACATCGAACATTTTCATAACGCTCACCTCCTCATTATAGAGGCTGCAAGTATTGCTATTTGTCATCGTGAAATATGCTGTCGCCACCGGTCAGTCCGGCAAGCAACAGCAGAATCGCCAGTCCCAGCCAAAAGGTCCAGTCCATTATTTTTCCTCCATGATTTCGAGATTCCGTTCCACGATCACCCTGAACGCTCTATACGCAGCGGTATTGTTAAATCCTACAGCATAGGCGATACCGTCTTCGGAATATCCGCGGTTTTCAAGGTCCTCACAAACGTCGATGAATTTCTGGAGAGCTTCTTTATCAGCAGTCATTTCTTTTCAGCCTCCTCAAAAAACGTAGGCCTATGGCTAGCCGGATTATGGTGGTCTTCCAGGCATGTCGCACAAGGTTCCTCGTTTTCTTTCTTACGAGAATGCTTGCATTTCTTACAGAATTTCCAGAAAAGAACTTCCTTGTAGTGTTCGTCCGTCATAAATATCTTTCCTTTCGTATAAAATTTGTAGAGGAGCTGCCCGCTTCGAACAGGCGTCTCCGGTTACCCGGTGTTCTACCATTGAACTATCGCACGTTAGGGCCTTTCAACCCCGGGGCTCTCATAACAGTCCCCATTCGTTCACTCCTCATTATGGGAGCTGTAATATCAACCAGCTGCGCCGACAACGGTGACGAAGGGCTTAAAATATAGCAACCTGGTTCCGACTCTATGCTTTTTGTACACCTCAGGTTTATTATTCAAAAGCCAGTTAGCTATTCCTCGTAAGTGCTTTCCAGCGGAAAACGTGAGCATGCTGTCCGGAAGTTCAAGAGTAAGCATCATAGATCGCGTGCCGATCTCGCAATCGATACTTCGAATGATTATCCGATGTCGTAGCCTGAGATTCGCACTAGCCCAATTTACAGCCTCAAGAACATCTTCAACATGATCTCCGATAAGTATCGACGGGTCCGCAAAATATATCTCGACGACTTTTCTGATCATCAGCCAACCTCTCTCGTTAGTACAACGTTGACCGGGCTTGTCCTGTAACTGACCCCGTCAATAGTAATAATGGCCCATCCATTACTATATGCAGTCTGGGTTACCGGCCCACCAACAAGCGAGCCGTCTGGCAATCGGATCATCGCGTAGGTTTTACCTTTTTCGACGTCCCGGTTCGGGTTCTTGCTGCAGCCCGTCAATAAAATACTGGCCAGAAGAATCAGCACGATAAAGAGGCCTGCTATTAAGCGCGTCCCGAATGAGTATTTTTTCATATGCGCTCCTTTCGAAATATCGATAGCTTTTACATAAAAAACACGGACTGTCATCGGTAAGACCCAGGGTACATCCATACTTCGCGCAGGATTCATTACCCTGGTATTCGTCGTACCATAGACAGTCCGTTGCCACTCCGTTTTTAAGCCAGTCAGTTGGGGTCTTCATTGGTCTGCTTCAGCTGATCTTTAAGGATCTCCACAGCCAAATATAATGCCTGTGATTCGCTGAACCCCTGAGCAAGAAATGCGTCGTACCAGAGCCGCGTTACCTCCGAAACGGCTCCGATGCTTTCGACCAGTTTTTTAATTTTTTCATCAGGTGTCATGCGCATGACCCTCCATTTGCCCAGAGCACTGCGTTTCGCGCTCTCGAATATAATCGGGATAGCTTACGAGCTGTCGACATTCGCCGCGAAGCCAAATATCGCAATCCGTTTTTGTTAACGGGCAGTGCATTGTCATAAAATCGATCAGATCGCATTCAAGAGTGCTCTTAGGCACCTCATCAACAATAAATCTCATTACTTTCCTCCTACTCCATTCGCATAAGGATCATAGGTTTCCTTAAGGAACATATTGTCCGCGAGGACTTTTCCGTTGTCATCGACTGCTGTAAATACGAACCGGCCCTTACCAGAATTCCTCCACTGGCTCAGGCCTCTCATGAAACCCTGCTTGAGCCACTCGACAACTGCCGAAACATGCTCAGAATTCTGACAAATAACATCAAAACTGATCTTCGCACCCTTGGGGATCTCTTCGCTGCAAGCAAGGGCCACACGCTCGCCCTTCATAGTCTGGGCACGCAGAGGACGCTGGCACATGGTGAGATCGTCCGGTGTAGCGAATCTGTCGCCGATCTTAAACGGGATCTTACGGGGCTGAACAAATATCAGTCCGTCGATCACTTTCTTATACTGAGTGATCTTGGAACTCTCATTGACTGCCTTGCCTTTCTTTCCGGTCGCAGGATCTTTACCAGTCAGCTTATTCAGGACACCGCATGTGTCTTTGAAAAAGCCCTTGACCTGGTAATCGTAAAGAAACGGCGTACCGTCGGGCAGGCGCGGAAATACAGTGATACCCTTGCTGTCGATCTCCGGAGTGTCGACATTTTCGATTGCCTCAAGCTCCTCGTCGAGAGTATCAGCAGTCGGCGCTTTGGATCCGATGAAGTCTGCGTAAATATCAGGGTTATTGCTCTGACTTCCAAGAACGCCCTCCAGAAATTCTACCTCTACACGAATAATGCTCATTTGTTTGATCTCCTTTCAAAATTTGTAAATATAATTTTTCCTTAGGTTCCTATGCAGTTCTCCGCCTTTTCTGGGCCTATCTCTGCCATCCCTTTCCGTTGCGGCTCTATTCGGTACGGTGCTTTACCTTTGCTGTACTCCGCCTTTTCAAAGCCTTCCTGCGCTAAGCCCTTTCTAAGCTAACCATTGCCATGCAATGCCATGCAATCCCGTTGCGTGTCATTTCAGCGCTTTGCTTTTCCTTCGCGTTTCGTGACTATACTCTTCCTTGGCCCTGCACCACATTGCTGTGCCTTGGCTTTACTGCTCCAATCCATCGCGCTCCACAGGTTCGCCTCTCCTTGCTTTGCCGTTTCGTTTCAATTCCCATCCACGCAGTTCCTATGCTCTTCTTTTCGCCTCATTGCCGTTTCCTTGCCTCCGCACTGCTCCTCGGCTCAGAGCCGGCGCGTCGCCTTTCCCGTCTACGCTTTCCCTTTACCACGCCAATACTATTCGTCACGGTGCCAAGCCGTTTCCTTTCGGCGCTTTTCTGTGCCCTAGCGACTCTGTGCTCTTCCGTAGCGTGTCAATTCTATTCTACTCCTCGGCGTCACAGTGCTTTTCCCATCGCGGTGCTGCGCTTCCCCGTAACGTTTCGACGCTAATCTTGGCCATTACGGCGCTAAGCGTGGCAGTTCCGTTGCTCTTCAGGACACCATTTCGGACGTTGATTTCTCATGACCCTATACTTAAGGTTTTCTTCAAGCTGTTCTTTATTGAGTCGATACTCTCTAGAGTGCTTAAGAAAACTATAGAGTTCTCGTCCTCTGGGTGTTCCTTTGCATACCCAGGCTGTGTGCACACGGTCGGTTATCATCACACAGTTCTCACACCCATAGCATGGAGGCCTGCGCTTATTTTTAGGTGTATAACCGGATATCATCGAATCCTCCTTTCAAAAATAAGAGGAGCCCTTGTTAGGACTCCCTTTTGGAATTTACCGAAATTTGCGTAGTATACGCTTAACAAATTCGGCCGCCAGATAGATCATCACAACGATGCAGGTGCCCCCCATAAAACCAGTGGTCATTCCCTGCTGAAACGCCTCGATGATCTCTACCGGGTCGATTTTTGTTTTCATGATACTGTCTCCTTTCTTATTATTCTCCATTAACCCCCTTGTAAAAAATAAGGAGACCAGCTGCATGCCGGTCTCCCAGTTGGAACCTTTTACTGTTTGGCGTTCTCGACAAAGATCTCGATGCAGGCCTTGGCGACTTCAGATCTGGTGCGCCAGACTCCGAGCTTGTACGCAAGGACGCTGACTCCGGTGAGCCATGTCAATGTACAGATCTCATCGGAATGCCTCCACGTGTACGTCTCGATCTTATCCAGCACGTCCATAATGACGTCCCCGATAGTCCTCTTAACAACGACTTCTTTTTCTTCCATAGTGTTTGCCTCCTTAATAAAATATTGTTCCATTATGTCAACTGCAAAAAATAAAGGAGCCCTTGTTAGGACTCCTTAGGCCTCGAGCACCATTGACGGTAAAGACGTTTCGTATTCGCTATTACTCGCGGAGCGTCATTGAGCAGTGATGCTACGATGAGCAGTTTTACAAACGGATTCATGTTTGATTTACAAACCGCTGTACCGAGCACAATATCCAATGCTGTAACCGTAATAATAGTAGTAATGTGCAGATCTTTATTTGTCAAAGTTCTCACCTCCCTCATAAGGGTGCCTGTAAAAATAAAGGAGGATCAGCATAAAGCCGACCCTCTCTTTGTTTTTCATCCTCTTTGCTTAAGCAGCAGGAACAGCGCTATAACGCCCAGTCCAACAGGACCAAACATATAATACGCGATTCCACAGCCCAAGGCCATGATTAGAAAACCGTTGATGTCCGAATTCATACACATCCTCCTTTAAATTTTAAGTATCTCTATTAAGGAGTCTGTTATTTTTGCCGTACCAGAATATAACGAATTTTGGACACCTGTATGCGGAAAAGGAAGAGCCCTTGTTAGGACTCTACCTCGTTGAATACATCCTGAGCAATCGCACTGAGTACGAACAGGGTTACCAATGCTCCCAGAATTACTGTTGCCGGGCTGTATACCATCAGAAGGGTATCCACGCGCAGCATACCACTGATCGCGCAAAAGATCCCTATCGCCAGTATTACCAGCTTCGCAATCCAAATCATAGTTTTCATTGTATAAACCTCCTATAATCATTTGTTTTTGCTTTTGTTGTCTTCTCATTATAGGAGCTGTAAAATAAAAAAAAAGAGCGACCGTAGCCGCTCAGAATCCGATCCGGTCCATGACCATGTCACTTCTGGAACTGATCCCAACTCTAGGTTGCTCTTCTACTTTTTTGGCGGTATTCTCTGATTTAGCCTCGTTAACTGTTCTCACAATCCTTTTGTATTCTACAAGTGCGATGTCGAGTGCCTTGTGCAATCTGCCCGGCAGCTCATGAATCATGATGCATACACGATAGATTGTGATCCAGTAAATAAGTTTTTTCATAAGTATATACCTCCCTTTCACTAAGAGAGGTGTAAAAAGGAACCGGTTGTTATTCCAGTTCCCTTTCCTCGATATAAAGGTTGTATTCGATTTTATAGTTATTACCTTCGAAGTCCACAACCGAACGCATGGTAAGCGTATGGCGAACACTATCGACCCAGAACATGTCTACAATTAATTCGTCGGACATCTTCGCATCTTTCAGAAGCTCGGAAACCCCCGTATCGGAATAGTAATCGTATCCCTTTACGAAAGCTACCGCGTCTGCAACCTTGCGAAAAGTTTTCAGAACTTCCTCGTACTCTGATCTGGATGTAAGTTTTTCGCCATCGTACCGTCTGATTTCGACTATACTGGACGTTACAAAAATGGTCATAACTTTATTCCTCCTTTCCTCATTATGTCAACTGTAAAAAAAGAGAAGGTCTGTAGCGATTACCCTTTTTCGGGGGCTCTACCACCATAAGCAGGGACCGTTTCGATTCACACGAGCGCAGGGCCTTGCTCCCAGATTAATCTGTTACGTCGTAACGCAAATGGTCTTAACTCCATTAGCCCAATTGTTTGCTTATCCTTCATTAGAGAACATGTAAAAAAGAGGGGACCCGTAGGTCCCGCTCTCAAATGTCAAGCAAACCCAACTCCAAAAGAGCCTCCGTGGTCGTCATACCTTGACGTTTCAGAGCCTGGATCTTCACCCAGTCAGCAGAAGTCAACGGGCGCTTAACGGATACGTACCCTCCGACGCTACGGTCGTATACCGAGCACAATTTCTTTTCCTCAAGATCGCGGTCTGCCTGCTTGTCCTTATACTTCATGCCGCACTTAAGCAGCTCGAAAGCGCCGGACACAGCAACAGGACCGAAGATCATGATCATTTCTTTGTGATCGGTACACCACTGTTTGGTCTTGTCGTACTTCTCTTTTACCCATCGCTTAGCTTTTTCACGGCGAGTAGGCTCCTGAAACTTGACTTCGATAATGTTGTCTTCCATACAAATTCCCCTTTCAAATATAAATTTGCTTTCCATTTACGAAGCTGTGAAAAAAACAGACAAGTTGTAAAACTTAGGAGCGTTGTTAGCTCCTAGTTTTGATTCGGAGGGCTATGTAACCACATGCCATATAAGCCATATAGGCTACCGCTATAACAATAAAACTCCATCCAATGACGATTCTATAAATATCAAAGTATACGTCCAAGCAGTGTACACCGCTAGCAAGCAGCAGCAATACCGCCAAAAGGCGTCTCATGATTTCAACTTCAACTTCATGAATATAATTTTTGTTCATTTTTAGTTCCTCCTATGATTTAAATCTATGTAAATCATAGCCTTCCTTCTCATCATAGGAGGTGTAAATTCTGCCCTCCCCCGGGTTACGAGGGAGGGTGAATATAAGTTAATTAATAAATCCTACGCCACAGAACTCGTGATGCAACGGTATTTTTATAGTTATTGCCACCAAAATTACGGGCTTTTCCATATACCTCGCAAGCACCTGCCGAAGCGGACGCCAAGTGTATGTCTGTTATTAGAACCGATCCAGAGTTTGTCCCTGTAGCGTCCATTCTGGTTACGGCAATCGGCCAGTAATTAGCCAAAGTATGCTTTATTTTGACATCGGCCACCGCGCCAGCATTAACTGCCACATTAGCCAGATCAACATTTGAGTTTGAAAAATAACTATTAAACAAATTTTTAACCTGGGTCTGAGTGTAATAGCGAGCATCACTTGCACTTTTGTTAAAGTAATCGCTTAAAATGCTCGTAATATAATTTGATACAGACCACCATGTTCCTGTAGGTCCGTTTGAGCCGACATGCATCCTGTAGTCCAGATTTCCGGTTTTAGAATGAAGTTCGATAAATCCTGTAACAGAATCGATTCTAAGGATCTCGATAACGCCATCAACAGAACCCGATGGCCGCTCAGTAGTCGCAAATTCATTCATAGGGCAATATAGGATTGACCCATCGGGCATATTGCCATAAATTGTAGAGATCTCTGCTGCCCCGATTACCGATTCGCCCAATTCGAGAACTGACCCGTACATATTATAGGCCATATCCTCGAGCGACAATGCCCCAATATCAGCAGGAGTTACAATCGGGTGCACATGGTCCTCATGGGCAAAACCAAGGGATGTTCCAACTTGAGGTGTAGCATTATCCTTTAATGGAATTTGCGAGCCAGGAGCCCCTGCGCCATTCTGTCCTTGGTATACCGAATACTCGTCAGTAATAGTATCTCCGGAATCATACTGTACAGATCGTCGAACCCATGTCCATTTACCCGGTCTTGTTTCCGGAAAACTTGTACTCCATCCGGTTTCAGGAGGAACCGTCCCACTATCTCCCTGGGCGTAGTAAACATCCGTAGCGAAAATATCATTCATCGGACCTGTCTCGCCCTGGGGGCCAACAGACGAATAGTCTGTAACCTCGGGTCCGGGAGGAAGTTTATCAGCATTCCATACGATCCAATTTCGAGTAGTCGGGTCGATTTGCGGAGGATACGAGGATGCTCCAAGCAGATTCTGGATCATACTGGACAGAATGTTAAAGTAGTTATCACTCTTCAGGGCGTCATCATTCGGAACGCCCTTCTCGACAGAAATAGTAAATGACAGTGTCGTCAAACGAGTCGAACTCTGATAGAAACTGATTTCTACATGAACATTTCCCTCGACGTTAAGGGCCTGCTCAGCAAGCGTGATCCGGATCTGTCCCGTTCCGGTTTTAGCAACAGCCGGAGTAGCAACCGAAATAAAATTCCAATGGCCTGCAGTCCAAGCCTCGGGAACAAGAATTGCTACCTGACAGGAATAAATGTAACCGTTGTGCATGACCCGATCGCCGATCTCATAGGTCTTCTGGTCTGAATACTCCGGATAGCCATCTGCGATGTCGTAAACACCCATTTTGCCATCGGGCTTTGTATACATTACAACGATTTCGCATCCGGCAGGAGGGTCCCATACCTCCGATCCACTTACCAGGCTGGCGTTTATAACTCTGGAAATCATGTCATACTGCTTGGCATAAATAACGACATTACTATTCGGTCTCTGAAGATTCAGCGTAATGTTCGAAGCCACCAAAAGATCACTCATACCGCATCCTCCTTCAGAAACGAATTGCCCTGAACACACTTATCGTACAGCCTACGTATCTCTTTGATAGCAGACGTTACGACACCATTTCTAATACTCTTAGCTTCTATGTACGCTTCATAGTCATCGCACTCCTTGATAACAAAGTCGAATTGTTCCTTTGTGTGCTTACGACCGTTCATGCACGCATTTGCAAATTCCAAAATATCTCTGCGTGTGTCCTGGATGTCCTTGATTTCAGATTCGGCGATGTGCCAGTCCAATTTGACTTCTACACCGTCAATCTTTGCTTCCATTTCATCCAAACGTTTATTTAGTTTTTTATTGATCCGATCGCCAACCCATGAGAGTATTGCATCCCATGGGTTGATGTTGATCTTCGAGATCTGCAGGAGGGACGCTATGACCACGAATATAATTCCTCCTGTAGACAGAGTACTCTTAAGAGTAGCCAATGAGATAATATCGCTCAAACTCATAGCGTTTACTCCCATTTTGAATTATTCGAGACTGTTCTTAAGGTCGAATACAGCTCCTTCGATCATAGCGTCAATCTCGTTTACGTCGACTTCATACCCAAGTTCCTTAAGGTACTCTACGACGTACTCTTTCTTTTTTGCGCCCATGCCGGTTTCTTTGTACATCATTTCCGCGGCTCTAACGCCAACGGTTACAAACTCAATAAGACTCTCGAGTTCAGAGCTCGTGGTTTTGGCTTTAAGAAATGGGATCACAAAGTATATTCCGATAGCAGTAAGGATCATAATAACTATTTTAATAATAAGAGTAAGATCCATTTTGGCCTCCTATAGTTTGCCGATTTTAATCAACCAGTCATCCAATGTAATATTCTCCATTTGCATGCCTTCGTTAATACTTCTTCCTCGAATTCCGTTAGAGAGTATCATTCGATCCTGAACCGAAACCTTATCCCACAGATCTTTATGTTTTGCGAAATACACAGAAAAACGCTTTTCGGTAGCATCTCTATACTCTCGGTTCTCCTGATTTATCCACTCAGGTTTGTTCATAGTATAGTATGCATCCATAACCATTGACGCTGTGTAAAACCGAGCCTTATCAGCAACTTCTCTTTTTAGAAATTCATCAACAAGAGCATCGTTGCTATCAAGCATGTTGTTATAGGTCTTAAGTATGTATTTCGGATCATGACGACAAACGGAGTCATCTCTCCATTTCCACAGATAGAATGGAGTCGGACTGTATTTCACATTCGTAGAAAGATTCTGGCACAGAATGTTGAAGTAACTATCCTCATGAATCGTCAAGGAGTCATTCCATCGAATACCTTGGTCTATCAAATATCCGCGTCGATGGACTTTACCGTGAACAAATGTCGAATCAATATTTCGCGTGATATACTCGCTACGCTCACCATCTATACGCATTTCTTCAATGAATGCTGATGTCAATGAATCAAAACCGGAAGTCATCTCGCGAAATATAATCCACAAACCACAAGCATTGTAGAACATATCGTCGGCGTCGCAGAACATCACGTATTCCGCTGTAGAGTAATCAAGGCAGGCGTTTCTTGTTGCGCTTACCCCGAGATGCGGTTCTTTATGGTATTCAATTTCAAATGGATAAGATGACAGAAAATCTTCAGATAAATAAACGTCGGAGCCATCATTGCAAATGACAGCCCCGATCTCGTCGAAAGGAACGTTCTGCTGTATAGCAATGCTATCAAGCAGAGGCTTAACTATTTCATCAGTTTCTGTATACTGAGGTATTAAAAATTGTAATTTCATACACTCACAAACCTTGCAGCAAAATACGACCACCCGGACGCCGCGATATAGGTAGAATATAATGAAGCCGGAACATAAATACTGCCGTAAGCTCCATTTGTATACGCAGTGTAGCCTGCAATAGGAGTTGAAAAAAATACGGTGCTACCCCCCTGTAGAGATGCTACATAACTGCCCAATAAATAAACGCTAAGAAGCTTACGGCAATTCCGAAATGCATATGTGCTAAACTTGCTTGCGCTTGGTAAGGATATTGTAGATAACTCAGAACAATATGCAAACGCCTGAGTTGCTATGTTCGCCAACTGTGGAACAGACACATCAAACAAACTATAGCACGACTGAAAGGCACCATCACTCGTCCATGCGAGGCTCGGGAAGTCTATAGATGTTAATCCGGAGCATTGTGCGAATGCCTGATTATATACGGAACTAACCTTAGGAAACGTTACAGATTTTAACGCACCGCAGCTATTAAATGCACCGGCGAGTATTGTACGCGCCTCCGGAAATGACAGTGTCTCCAAATCATGACACGATCCAAAGGCCGACATGTTAATTCTGGTGGCTATTGGGAAACACACATCGGATAAAAGCACAATACCATAAAACGCAGCGCTCCCAACACCAGTCGCATTCGGGAACGAAACCTTTGTAAGACTTACGCACCCCTGGAACGCTCGTTCTCCAACAAAAGTCGCCGTGCTATTCACATATTCTCCATGCAACGTCCTATCGATTATACTGTCTTCATTGCCTCCTCCGCCACCGCTTACGCTAACGCTGGCACTTGCATAATTTGTAACGTCAAACATACCGTTTTCGGTAATATTGATCGTTCCTGACGGTGTAATGCCACTTGTGCTCATTGCGGAAATCGTTGAGACAAAATCTGAAGGGAAAACGAGAGGCGATGACAAACCTGCCTTATCACGTATCGCGTCTGCTATTAGTGTCAGATCAGAATCAGACACAATATAATTCATCAGAAACCAACTCCATTCGCATTAGGTAGCTCCGCGGCAGCCCAAGCTCCGCTAACTACCCTAAGAAATTTACCCTCATCACTTGCTGTGACTGGAGGGAGATCGGATCCCCCTCCTCCACTGTGAAACAGAGTCGCTATTTCGTCAAGGAGCGATCGCATGCCCTCGTCTGCCTCAACTGTACCACCCAGTTTTTTATTGATAAGTCTAACGCTATCCAATATTGTTCGCATAGCATTTCACTCCCATTTTGAATTTTAGAAACCAACTCCATTTGCATTTGGCAGTTCCGCAGCAGCCCACGCACCGTTTACTACCATAAGAAGCTTGCCGTTATCGGATGACGTTACCGCCGGTAAATCGGACGCAGACGGCGCAGCTGCTGCCCATGCAGATCCGTTATAAGTCAGAACGTCACCAGACGATGCCGACGACGGAGCCGGAATGGCACCAACATCGGCTGCGGTTGTCTTGGTATTGGTAATGGTATAGGTTCCGTTGCTCCAGACCCCGGATAGACCACCTGTGTTTACAGCAATTTTTGTGTAATTTTCTCGAACCGTAACCGTCCAACCAGCAGTTTTGTCCAGTTTATACACATAAGTCTGGTCGCCCTGCTGGTTATTCGAATGGGAGGATACCGAACGATAATACTGAAATTCTACATTTGTCGGAGTATCGGCATTATTAACATACGCCATAAACGCCAAACGGGTCTGTGACCCAGTTGCGGGGTTGGCATTTGATGACGCCCGACAGTAAACAACCTTCTTTGCATTATAGGCTGCTATAAAATCGGCCCACGTAGAGTGTCCGTACGACAGGATCTCCATGCCAGTAATAAAACCGGAGTCATTTGTAAGGTCACTTGTCTTGGTCGGAATCGAGTTTCGTGCAGTGGCATCTTTTATGTCATAAGAGCTGCCATCCGGTAAAGTGATGGAAGAAATATCAGCCATCGGCTGCTACCTCCTTCCTTAAGAAACCTGAATCGTCGCTGCAGTACCAGTAAAGGTCGGCTGAGAAACGCTACCCGCTGCCGTAGTTGTGCCAGAGATCTGAGCCTTAGTGCCTGTAAAGGTCGGCTGAGACACAGTGCCGGCAGGCGTACCGGTGACACTGACGTCGCCCTCCGTTCCTGTGAAAGACGCGCTGAACGTTTTGGGAACCGGAATATTACCGGTGACAAGACGGGCCCCGGTTCCGGTAAACGAGGGCTGAGACGCGCTATAGGCAGCATCACCGGTCTTGACGGTCTGATTGGCGCCCTTGGTAGGCAGCGTGCCCTGAGTGAACCCGAGGGTCAGATTTTCATTGGCCACCGTAGCAGAGAACGTAGGCAGCGTTCCGACATCGGTAATACTGTTAACAGTAGTCGTAGCGCCGGCAGTAGCAACACTGATCGTAGGAGCCGTTACGGTTCCTTCAGGGGTGTAAGTAGCAGTACCGGTAGTTTTCGATACCGTAGTAGTCTTGTTCTCGGTAGAGGCAGTAGACACACTTACAGAGCCTTCAGGAGTGAACGCGCCGCTGGAAGTAAGAGCCGAGCCGGTAAATGTAGGCTGGCTAACGGTGCCCTTTGGCTGGTAGTTACCGCTAGCGTTATCTGACGCGGTAATTGTCACATTGCTCTGGGAACCAGTAAATGTGGGTTTGGAAACCGTACCCGCAGGAGTATAGGATCCGGAAGCTGAGTCTTTGTAAGCAAGAGCACCGAGAACGCTCAGGTCGCCCATTTCAATCCAGTGCGTTCCGTCGAATACGAATTCTTTAGAATTGTATACAACAAGGTAACCTTTGATCGCTGTTACGCTGTTACCATTGATCGTAATCGGGTTTGTGGTAGCCCCATCGGTCAGTGCCGTGGTGGTTTCGCCCATAAACGTTACGCCGCCGGCTATTGCATCTCTAATTTCTTCGATGTCTTCTCGGGCCTGAGCGTCCTTAAGATCATATGTAGTACCGCTAGGCAGAGTAATTTTTGAAATATCAGCCATGACATTTTCTCCTTTAAATAAAGTCTTTTGTCAGTATGAGGTTTTCGGGGTCGGACGAATCGAGTGCGGAAGTGACTTTGTTGTTCCAGAATTGCCGTTCCTCGGGAAGAATATGAATCTGCCGATTATTTATATGTTCGTACAACCGATCAATATAATCCGAAGAAGTAAACGGAAGATCTATAAGATAAGCACTTCCATCACCGATCTTTACACCAGGGATAAACCCCTGCGAGCCTACCGAATAGTCGCTATAAATATAAATAGCACCTTCTTCAGAAATCATCAATGATTGAGCGTTCCAGTTAGCTGTTGTATCATAGTAAATATGAGTTAAACCAGCCTGCCTGAGAGACATCCACTCCGCATAATAATCTCGAGGGTCCGTTTTAATTAGAATATCCCCAGCGTTTCCTCCTCTAGGAAGATTTCCATACGCCAGAGTCGCATCGTCGATGGTTACCCTTATGGGCTCCGGCTCATCGATTCGCACGTATACATCGTCATGAATATAAGTCGTATCACCCATCGGACCACTCTGCCTCTATAATGTTGTCGTCGATCCTGAGTCTTCCCTTCTGAGAATATCGGATCTCCGAGCCGATTTTTACGCCTACCTGGTATGGAACAGAACCATTACTGAACATTCTCGTGAACTCTTCGGTAACGTAATAATCCCAGGAATTCTTTTCCGGATTGAACAAAAGGCCGCCTTCAAGTTTCCCTCGAAGATCGTCTCCGATCTGAACACGCACGTCATCGGTAACTTCAGGAGTCACGATGTCACTGCCCAAGCGAATGATGAAAGGTATAGCGTACTGATCGCCTCTATAGATGATCATGCTTACACCTCCTTGTCAGTGTCCTCTTTGTACCATTTTCTGTCTTCATGGCGCACTTTGGCGGTTTTGATCCAGCCCATAACACCGCACTCACCTGCCAAAGCTCCATAGAAACAAGTAATAAGGGTGTCGGGGACCGTACCCATACGCCAGAAGATGACGATCATTGTCACCGTGAACGCAATGAGCAGGGCCCCGACGATGATCAATACGAGGTCCATGGTTTTCATGACAACAGGGCCTCGTACGTTTTAGCATCAACCACTCCGGTAACCGGAATGTTGTTAATTTTCTGTAGGAGCTTAATTACGTCCTGCGTCTCACTTCCGAAATCCCCGTCAATAGTCAGCGAATAGCCGCTGGACACGAGAAGACTCTGAAGCCTACGAACGCGAATACTGTTTTCGCCATACTTGAGAATCGGGAGTTTAGGTGTGCAGGTAGTAGCAGTAGACCCGGTCTTGGCAGGTTCTTTGTCTACGGAAGACGCGCCGATCTTAAGCTGCATGCCAACCTTGATGCGATCGCTCAGGAGTCCGTTATCTTTCATGATCTGCGCGAACTTGGTTCCGTCATGATAGAACTTTTCGGCAATAGACCAGAGAGTATCGCCCTGTTTGACCGTATACATCCCATTTTGAATTTCTGAAACCGGATCCGTTACAGCCGGAGGAACAGCGACAGAGGTCCCGTCTTCCGAATACCGAAGCACATAGTTCCAAGGAAAATTGTAGTACGGTTTAATTGCGATCTCATTGCCGGTCTGATCTCCGGGCTGACCGCCCCTTGTGGTTCCCTTTTCGTTGATGCTGGCCTGAACGATTTTGCCATTGCCTACGTAAATAGCGGCATGATTGGCCACATTCAGGAGTACATCACCGACTTTAAGTCCCGCCCACGAGTTCAGGTTCACGGTGTTCGTGACATTCTTAAAGCCATTAGCGAGCATATTGCCGAGCATATCACCCGTATACGTACATGTAAGGGGCACGCCGAGCTTTTTAAAAAGGTCAATTACAAGAGCAGAGCAATCGTAATCGGGATTGCCCCAACGATTGCCCTGATCATAACCGTGAGAATTGTCATTGGCGATGCGGATCGCGTTCTGAGCCGCATCATATGCGATACCCATTGATCACACCTCCAGATTCTTTTTGAGAGTGACAATTATGTCGCCATCAGTTTCTATTGAAAAACCGAAATATCTTGTATAGCCAGTATACGTTTCGACTTCAGTTTGATTGTCCCCGGTTTCTATCGTTTTAACTAGCACGCTCGTCTCTTCTGGATCTTTAAAAACATTATGAACGGTATCTATGTCCGATCCATGTATTTTGATAAGCATGACTATGTTCTCAGTAATCGGAACCGGGGCTGCCCAATCAACATCAAACTCATGTCCGCCTACTGTTTTAATAGTTTTCATCGTCAAGCCTCCTAGAAAGTCGCGTACGTAATCGACCCATAAAGTCCATCCTCACGTAAGAACTTCGCTGACGTTTTTGTTACAACTCTACTATTATCCACATACAGCTGTGAACAATATACTCGAACCGCTCGGATAGCCGTTATTTGTGCACTATCTGCGAACAACTTATTTATGTATGCGACTTGCGATTCCAAAGTATCGATCTTTGTTATTTCGCCCTGAAGCGAGGTCGACAATTTTGCGTAAGCAACGGCAGCCGATGCTATTTTACTAGTAATGACGGCTGCTCCGTCAGAATCTTCTACGCCAGACAGTTTTGCTGAGGTAACGGCTTTACTTTTAATATTGTTTTTATCTACAGCATTGTTGCCTATTTTTCCCTCGCCGACACCGCCGTCTTTGATACGATCTCCATAGACAGCGCCATCCCCGATGTTGTCATCTTGCACGGCAGGTCCGCCAGGCGATCCTCTTCCAGCGAGTCGATCGTGATCAATGGACCGTTTTTTTATATTATTTGTACCGACTGCTTCTGGACCGATTTTCCCGCTTCCGATTCCACCGTTTGAAATCTTGTCGCCACTTATACTGCCATTTTGAATTCTGGCAGGCGGCATAAGACCCTTACGAAGCTTTGATGCATCCATGAGACTGAACAAACCGCTATCTTTAGCATGTCCAACCTCGATTTCTTCGCATCGTTCGAGCAGTACATTGTACTTGTATTTGACGACCTTGGCCTTCGTATCGACGCCCATACTCGGAAATCGAACACGAATGGCGTCATGCATACGAATGTCTTGACCGAGGGTTGCATACTGAATGGTAAGACTGATTTCGGGAATTCCGATTTCCTCTTTAGCCACCCATTCTCGAGCTTTAGCTGTAATCTGGGCAGATGTCGGAACGTCATTAGGAAAAAAGTCTGTGAGATCAGTAGCCTCTATTTTCTGGACACTATATGTGCCAGGACCGTACACAGCATCTCCATAAATTATCGGATTCGACTCGTATTGTTCATCGGTAGAGGATCGCTTGTAATAAGGGAGAATTCCGGTAATCATCTCCGAGTTATTCTGCTCCTGAGTCATATCGATTAAGTCTATGCCATAATTAATCGTTACGTCCCGATCCGCTCCACCAACTTTTTTAAGACTCACGTGGTAATTGTCAAATATCAAATCTCCACCGAACGTTCCTTTGATCGAGTCATCGCCATCAAGAAGCATCGCTCGCATGCTTGTTGGGGTATCTGGTTTGAACTCTCCGCTTTCAGTAACATCAGTGTCGATATAAAAATGATGTTTTTTCCAATCATCACCATAAATCGTATTGGTTCGAAGGTTGGTAACTGCAGACGAAGCAGATGTCGCCTTAAACGGTTTTACAGGCACATTGATCATGTCGTAACTAATATGCTGGGCTTTTACTGCAACCGTTTTTCCGATATTTTTTTCGATAGAGTAGATTCGAAACGCTTGCGCTCCCTGATAGCTATTAGCCTTAGCTAATATAATTTTATCAAGAGCCAACTCGTCAAAACCATAACCTCCCTGAGGGTATGTAAATGCAAGTTCCCATTCGGAGCCCTCGTCTTCATTCTCCTCGGAAACGCATTCTATACAGTCGATAAGGTCAACGGTTCCGTGAAGCGGAAACTCGGGCCAGTTCCCAGAATATGATAAAGTATCGACATAATTAGCAGGAAGTATCGTTGGGATCATATGGTCCACCACCCAGGAATAATTGTTACGCCAGTCGTAGCTCCGCTCCAGGAAATAGAAGTCTCATCAGCTAAATATAAATTCTCGTAGTCGCTCTTGACATTCTGGTTTACGCTTGCTCCAGAAGAGTTTATTGCCTTATGATATCTGGAATCTATCGTAACGGTCCCGGAAACGCCATTAATAGTAAATGTTTTAGAAGAGCCTTTTTTATCCGTCATCGTTAGCGTGCAATTCCCATTTCCGGTAATTTTGACAATAGGATAGGCTTTAAATGTCGAAGGCGAAAATAGTTTCTGCCCACTAGTAATAACTATAGGAACCTCTCCGCTCTTGTAAAAACGCTTAGGAGCGCACGTAAACGTAAGTGTCCCACGTCCATACTCATTAAAAAAGTTCAGAAACTGCTCGCCTCCGCTATAGTATGCCAGACGATAAAAATCTGGATCATAACTATCCTCAAGACGTTGATAACCAGGGTTTCCAAGTAGCCATTCGGCAATATGACGAGAGGCCTGAGAAAGCCCAGGCCCCTTTGAATCAAAAAATACACTATACGGTTGCGAATAATTCGAAAAGGCATCTTCACCTTCATCGATTACAAAATCTTTGTCTCCTCCGGGGATCGCTTGAGCGTTGTACTTGCGCTTCGGAAAGTATCTCTGAGGATAGTGTTCCACTATAAGATTTCTTTCATCACTACGAATACCAGCGAATTCAATCACCCGAGAGCGACCCCCTTTCTAACAAGTCCAGAGTTAAGACGAACGATTACCGCATCGGCAAGCATCTCTTCGTCCATACCGGGCTGAGGATAAATGTTAACTTCGTAGACATCGTGAGAAGTATTGGCTCTAGATTCTGAAAGAGCATTCATGTTGCTGGCGGCAGCTTCAAGATTAGCCATGTTACGACCGACTTGAGACATACGACCCGTTAGATTGTTTCCGAGTAACCCATTGACTGAACTTGCGGCCGAATCGACGTTTGTCATATCTACCACCGGAGTTATTCTGGGGTGTAACTCAAAGTCTTCATCAGCAAGTGTCTGTACAGTAGCAAGAGCGTTTCGAACCGCTTCTGCCATTTTGATTGCCAGCGTATCAGAAGAGCTTGTAACATCAGACACGCTGTCCTCCAGGCCGTTAACTAAGCCTTCTCCAAAGAATCCAGCAAGTCTATATGCCACTTTGGAAGGGGACTTAATTTGTAACGAATCCTGATAGCCTCTTTGGTTTGCCATACCGAGAAGCCAACCAGAGTCATAGTTTTCCTGTTCTTTTGAAGCTGCTCCGTTGGCATATCCGACGCCCGTATTTTCGCCAAGAGTCTCCGCATTAGTATACTGATCGAGGGGTCCTAGCACTGCGTCTGTTATAGAATCAAGTTGCGTCTGATCTTTAAAAGTCCCAAGCATTCCGCCGAACATATCTCCACCAAGATTACCCCCGAAGCTGCCGAATTTCTCAGATGCTCCGGGATAAATAGTATCGATAAGGGACTGTAAAGAGCCACTCATGCTTGATGCACCTTCATCGAGAAGGGTATCTTCATAAGCTGCGGCCATTGCTACAGCTCCGCCAGCAGCCTCACGTTCTGCCCCGCCAAAAGCTTCATAGGTAGCATCAGCTAGATAGTCGCCCCAACTGCCAACGGTATTTGCAACTTCCCGTTTATCAAGAGTTACAGCACCAAGAATCTTATCTTTAACTCCTTGAGAAAGAAACGGAATACCATCAAGAACGGCCTCAAAAATTAGCATAATAAGGTCCCAAAACATTCCTATAACATCACCAAGAAGCTGAAATGCCACCTTGAAGAAAAGCTCAATAATAGCCGACAACAAATTCTCGATTGCCGCTTCGATTGCCGCCGAATTGGCACGTATCGCTTCGGCAACCCCATCTACGATCGTAATGATAGCAAGAAATATAAATGTTACGATTGTTGGTATGAAACCTATAAGAAATTTAAGAAGATCCTCGAGAATCGTAGCAAGCACCGTAAGAATCAACGGCCCGTACTGATGAATTACAAGAAGAACGGACAATATAATTGCTACGGCAGTGAACGCAATCTTCATCTTGGCAGCCATAAGTGCAGCAAGAATGCTCAGTATTATTACGCCTACCATAGCGACTAAAAGCTGGCCGTTTTCGACAACCATATTACAAAATTCGATAAGAACTTTACCAAACGGAACCAAAACGGCTGTAAGAATACCGATAGCAACGGCTACCGCAAGAAGACCTCCGCCAAAAGCGAGCATTCCAACGCCGATCTTTAAAGCAGCTGCTCCCAATATGTACGCGGCTGCAGCAAAAGCAATAAGTAAACCGCTGAGAGCTAAAAGTCGTTTAGAGCCTTCCCAAAAAGTATCCCAAGGAACTTCCGTGACCTTGTAGATCATATCGATTAGACCGGTCAAAAGAAGCAGTATTGACGGAACAGCGATAACAAGAGCAGCAGCAAATGCTATAAACGCTATGCCAACAAGAGCAAGAGAAGCAGCGCCCTTTACCAAACCGCCTTTTCTACCAATTGCCGCCATAATAGCCGCAAAGCCAACAAGAATTAGCCCTGCAACAGTAAGAACTAAAAGACTTTTGATTAAACTCGTTCCGCCATTTTTATCAATGTACTTTCCGATAAGCACAACCAGTCCCGTCACAGCATATAAGGATACTAAAACAGCAACGAGTGTAAGAACAGAGCCAACCCCGGATTTAATGGTAGAGTTGCCCATTAACCTAACGGCTCCGCCAACAGCAATGATGACAAGAGACAATGCAAGAGCTGCACTAAGCATCTGATCCCACTTCATATTTCCCATTTTGGAAATAGCGGAACCGGTAGCCCAAATAATAGCTGCTATAGCAATAAGCTTCCCAAATGCTTTTACTTTAGTGTCCTCTAGCGTTTTACTTAGAATTACAATAGTTGCAACAGCCCCAAGAAGAACTACAAGAATTGCTCCTACGGAATAAAACATCTGGGTAGGATTGGTCTTATTCATTTTGGCTATTGCCAGCGCTGCCATTCCAATAACAAGAGCTATACCAATAAGTATTCCGGCTATTTTTCCAAAAACCGTAACGTTGAGATTGTACTTATTATTTGACTTATAGTTCCCCCATTTTGAAATCTGTTTAGCAATATACGCAAGAACTCCTATGAAGAAGAGCAACGTTACAGCAACAGACGCCAATCTACGCTCGGGGATCATAGACAAGGCAACCATAGATACGGCAAGGAGCGCTACAGCAGCTGCAATCTTAAGAATACTCGTAGCCTGCTGGGCTTTACCGTAGGATTCGATAGTTTTGGACAGTGATTCGAATGTGCTCTCGATACCCTCTTTGATGGAATCAAAGCTCTTTGCAGCTTTCTGAAACGACTTTATAAATTGTGAAAATTGAAGAGCAATGTAAAGCATCGTTCCGGTTTTAGCGCCTTCAAATATATCTGAAAGTTTAATGTCAGCGAGAGCTTCTTTAAGACCCTGGATAGCCTTAGAGGCCATGAGTTTAATACGCTCTTTGAACGCCTCCGGGTCGCCAACGATACCCTCGAATACTGTAGAAAAAACCTCTCCAATTTTACCGAAGTTCTTCCTAATTTCTTCGGTATCGATGTTAACGTTCGATATCCAGCCCCAAATCTTATCCCAAAGACCTTCGACTTTTTCTAGCGGACTTTCCATTTCTTCAGATCCGCTTACCATATCAACGATAGCGTCTTTAGCAAGAATCAAAGACCCTGCAATCCATTCTACAGCTGTCAGCAAACCGTTAAATATTGTACCGACAATCGGAAGATTCTTAAGATTCTCGCCAAACTGTTTAATAGTCTGCCAAGCCCATCTTATTTTTTCTATAATGTCCCCGAAGACTACGGACAACATTCCAAAGAAACCGTCAGAATCGAACAGCATGTTACCGTTCTCATCTTCCGAGAACGACTCAAAAAATATCTCGATAAGCGATTTAATGTATCCTATACCGGCACCGATCACTTTAAATATAGGTTTAAAGACACCGAGTACTTTCTTCAAAATATCAAACAGTTTAGTAAAAGCAATCCGCATGCCTTCGACAGCTTCATCACTAAGGGCTACTTTCGTAGTCCACGCTTCGAATCTTTTGGTAAGCGTCAAGAGTTTAACTGCCGACTGTTCGATATTATTCTCATTAAAAAGTGTAAATACTGATTTAAACGCCTGAATTATCGGATCTATATAAGTACGGATACCCTCATAAAGATTCGCAAAGGCATTCAGCAACGACGTTCTTCCGCTAACCAGTTCTCTGTATGCCGGGGTATCAAAAGTCGACGGATCTTTCCAGAAAGCAAGGATCGAGTTACGCGTACTGGCGCCTGCAGCGAAAATATCATAGAATTCATCGCCAACAGCAGACCACACAGCCTTTGCCTCTACGGCATCGCCGATTATTAACTGAAACGTACGCATCCATCCGGAAGATGCCGCATCTTTTGTCGCATCAATAACATCCCCGAAGGTTTTATACTCCTGACCGGCTAGAAATGCTCGTTTACTTAATTCTACTTCTTGGTCATTTAGAAGTTCTATAGAATAGGTAAGCTGGTCAATAGTTGGAGCCGCGTTACCCATTTGTTCAACTAGAGCATCGTGCCACGTTTCGATAGATTCGGTTCCCTCAGCTATAGCATCGGCCCACTCCATTACATCGGCCGCGTTGATGCCGTATTTACCCATTCCGGTATCAGTAAGAACGTCATTCAGACGAGCGCTAAATTCACCGTACTCAAGAAGCGTGTTCTGAAGAACAGAACCCGTAAACCATCCCTCAGACAGCGTTTGCGCAAAGTTTCTTGCGTTTACTTCCACCCCGCTCAGGGTTTTATATGTTACTTTTCCCGCTTTATCAACTGTCTTTAGCAGCGTTTCTGATTCTACAGCGGCTTCAAGAACGCTCTCTTTAAACTCGATCGTTGCCATATTAGCATTTTCGATCGAGCGCCAGTCCATCAAACGAACACTACCGGAAGCGATAGCCTGAGACAAGTTATACATTGCTCGGGCTTGTTCTGCTTTCCCAGCGCCTGCCTGATAGCCCCAGTTAGTGACGCCCATCATTTCCACAACAGCGTCTTCAAACTGAACGCCCGCATTGGTAAACTTACTAACGTTAGCTACCATGTCGGTCATGGCGGCAGAAGTTTCGTCAGCGTACCAGGTTAACGTCTCAAGTCCGTTTTTAACATAATCGAGCTGGGTTTCGAAAGATTTATCAATACCCCAGCTGCCGAACATATCGAATTCGTTTCTTGTGGCGCCAAGAATCGTGGAAGTATATCGCGCAATTTCCTCGTATTTTGAAAAACCTTCGCTTATCGGCCCGATGGTCAAACCCTTTACAGTATTAGTAAGAAAACCGGTTACAGCATTTGTAAGATTCTGGATGACCTGCATTCCGGCAATGCCCATCGTGCTGAATCTGTTAGACAAAGATTCAATATCTTTTGCCATGGAACTAAGGTCTACTTTATCAGCAGCTCTCTGAACCTCACTAAACCCGTCACCTGCATTTTTAAAAGAAAGGGCTTTCTTAAGTTTATCAAGAATTGAAATGGTCTTTTCGGCACCCGACACAAATTGCCGGTTGTCGATTCGCATTTCTACTACGCGTTCGTCGACATTCGCATTGTTAGGCATCGGTTACCTCCTTCCAAGCAGCGGCCGCGATTTGGTCAAATATTGGCCGGATTGCCGGCTTGATGTAATTTCTGCCTTGCACATAGCCGCCATTATTGGTGCCATGACCGACATCCAGTATGACGGCTATACGCATTCCGTTCTGAATATTAGAGTTATAAAAAGAGAGATAGTAACAATCGCCCTCGTTGGTTATCTCATAGTACCACGATCGAGCTGTCCGTCCAGTGTCCTTTGGCGTAACTTCTTGAAGGATATCGAGACCTTGTTGACCATACTTCTCAAGAATGTGCCTAGGGTTTAGATTTTTAGCCTTTTTAAGAAATGTACGTGTTTTTTTAAAGTCCCCTTTGGATCTAACGCTGACCATGGTCTACCTCCGGGTCATCCTCGTGAATGGTGTTTCGCTCTTCGGGCAGCGTTCAGTGAATGATTCTGCCTGAGAATGTCACTTTTACTCATCTTTTTAGACGGGGTTTTCTTTATCGAACATACCTCGATTAAGGTCAGAAGTCTGGAAAAATGCCACTTTTGACAGGGGTCGAAAGGTATGTTTAGTTCAGTCATCCAATAATAGATTAATTCTGAGGTTACAGTTTCATTGGACGGCCGTTTATTTTGCTGTTTTATAGTAGTTGCGGTCATCGAATCACTCATGTATTTTGTTATCTCTTCGATATTGCTTTCGCTGAGTCCAAGATACACGTTTGGGTCCACGCCGCTATTTAACGTCATGCATCGGATGTAATCTAAGGCCTCTTCCCTGGTTTTGCCATCTTTCGAAAGATAGGGTTTATGCCATTTGGACTCCCATTTTGAAATGCTGATAAGGGAGTGCTCCAGATGCAGAACCGTTTCTTTTGTCTCAATAAAATCCCCGGTTCGAGAATCAAACAACTCTGTGGCCGGAACCGTTATCGAAAGAGGCATTCATACATCACTCGATTCCTTCGACCCGTACACCGTCAGCTTTAAGCTGCTCGATAGCCTCTTTACGCTTTTCGGCAGGAACCTCAGGCGTAATACCTTCGATAAATGCCGGGATACCATTAGGGTCGTTCAGGAGCTCAATAAGAAAACCAGAATAGGCTCCAGTCTGGAAAAAACGATCCTTAATTTCCTGGCTACGGTCAAAACGATTAGCAACCCGTTTACCAACAGAAACACTAATCATTTCTTTCAGGAATTCATACATAGGACGCTTAGGAGCATTCTCACCTTTTTCTTGAATGTCCTTGATCAGCTGAGTAAGATAGCCTCGCAAACCTCCGAAATCCTCGTATTTAAAGTCCAGATCTACGAAGTCAGCCTCCATCATATGGAAACAGTAGTCTTCCGTTACAAGGTTTCCGTCGAAGTCCTTATAAGTGATAGTACGCTTAATCATTTGGTATATCTCCTTTCAAAAATAAAAAGGGGCCCCCGAAGGAGCCCCTAGATTTTACCTATATCAGGTAACCTCTTCGCGAGTGTAGTACGACGTGCCACTGACAACAGCGGTATCCGTAGACTTAATGTAGTCATTGCCCATGCGCACATAGTAATCGGAGGTGCTCGGATTACCGGTCGGGGAAGATACCAGCTCGTAAGTATAGGTCTTGGAATTACCGTTGATAATAGCAAGAACCTCATCAGGGCTAGGAAGATACGGAGCGGTGTTCTCGGTGCCGTACAGGGCCGCCTCAAGAGCGGTAAGGGCAGCGGAGCTAAGCTTCGTGGAATCGATTTCCATATGAGCGGTGGGCTTATGGCCGGTAACGTTCACAGGAACAGTGGTGATCTCCCAGCTGAACTCAATCGGTTCGGGAGAGTCGTTAATCGTCTGGTAAGAGCGCTCGGACGGAGAAGCAGATGCACCCCAAAGCAGATGGATCTTATAGCCATAGTTATCCAGCTCGGTATCGTTACCAATAGTGGTTACGCAGCTGAAACCAAACGTCTTACGGGGCTGCTGACCAATCGTAACGCCAGGAGCAAGGGTGGCAGAACCATCACACTCAGCCCACTCATCGGGATAAGTGTAGGCAGTGATCGTGCCGTTAAAGTTCTCAACGCCTCGCAGCGCGAGGTATTTAATGTCATCGGCATAAATATCATTCGGATCGCCGCCTTCGGGAGAGGCACTGAAACCGGTAAGGCCGTTCCATGCTACGCCAAGCGGATAAGAACCACCGGCAGCCTGAGGATACAGAACGCCCTTCTTGGTACCTGTTTCGTAAATGTGCTCGCCAATGGCATCCCATACAAGAATAGACATTGTCTTTCCTCCTATTAATAATAAATGAAGAATACGTCGTGATGAATGTTATCCGCGACGTAGTGGTTTTGATACTGACAGAGCTGATACCTAAACGGGATTAGCCGCAAAATATCGGGATCTGGCTCAGTCCGATTCATGTACATGCATTTGTATCTCTCTCGAAACAGATACGTTTTGTCGTCTGCTTTCGGCTGGTGGGCAGAATCTCTTTCGATAACCCAGCACGGATACTCCAGATGTACATTCGCCGGGGGTTGAAAATATACTTTTCCAGTATTTGTGGATTCGAGGTCTGCGATGAATTCGTCAGAGCGTCTCGCCATTGTAAACACCCCCAAGCGATAATACAAGCCGAGGGTACTGCTCTGAGACATTGGTGATCTCCCAGGCAGTACCCATCCACTTGACGTATTTAATTGCATGAAAGTGATTACGGACGTATGGATCTGCCAGAATCGAAATCTGATTCGAGACAGACAGATTATCGTTAACGCTCAGACCGTTCTGCGACCTTACCGACCGAGTTATTACATCCCCACGATAGGTATGCTCAACTGGGGTGTCTACAAAAACTCCAGGTCGCTGTTCGACGCTCTCGATGAATCCGATCGGCCCGTAAAACTTTCCCATATAGATCAGCCGCCAACCTGAGAGGGCTTCTCGACGAGAACGATAGCGCTCTTGGGCTTGGTCAGGCAGCCGGAGCAACGGGTCTCGATCAGGTACTTCATCTGGTTGTAGTCGATGTCAAAGTCATCGAACATAGCAACCTGGCCGCCCTTGTCGGCACCGATGGTGTAGTCGGAAGGATTCAGCAGGATAGCAACAATGTTCTTGCCATTACGCTGCACGCCGTCGATCATCTCGACTTCCTCGAACTTAGATACGCGCATCTTGGTGGCCAGCTCGGACTCATTCTTGAACAGGTCGCGGCCCTCGTTATCGGTGTAAAGCAGCATATCAGACAGAGTATCAGCAGTCAGGTAGCACACCATATTGCCGCTGCCCTTGTAAGCCTTACGGGAGCGGATCGCAGCCTCCCAGATGTTGCGGGTATCGGAAAGATCGACCTCAACCTCTTCGACAAACAGCTCGTGATCGCTGACAACGGGACGAATATGAGTCTCCTGGATCTTATCGTCAGAGCTGGACAGACGGCCATCGCCGACCAGGCAGGCGCGAGCGATCTCCTCGTTCAGCTTAACGCGCATCTCAGCGCGGATCCAGGCGATTACGTCGAAATCGACAATATCAATGACGTCGTCGCGGTCCATTTTCTGCTTTTTGTAGATGGTCTGAGGATCAGTGGTACGCTTGATCAGGGTGAAGAACTCTTCCTTCTTCAGGTGCCCCTTGATGTAACCCAGGGCACGGGCTTCGTCCTCAGTGATGTCCGCGAACATGCTCTTAATGCGGGAGAAGGGGCTGCGATGCACAGAGGCCAGGAAACGATCGACCCAGCCCATGTTGTACCCAGTGATGAACTCGGGCACGGCGCTGTTAGAACGATACTCGGGGAAGAGCATCTCGGGATCGCGAACAAAGTAAGTCTGGTTACCGGTGGGACGGACAATGCCGGCGGCCTCATCAGCAGCAGCGTCATGAGCCAGAACACCGTCGTCCATATGCATCAGAACGGCCTCTTTCAGAGAACCAAGAGACTTCGCGTCCTTCAGGATCTGCTCCATATCATCGTGGCTGATGTAGCCGGTGCCGGCACGGACGCCAGCGGATTCGGAATCAAAAGCGTTGTAATTCATTTCGTTAACTCCTTCGTCAGAATGTTCGGCTTCGTCATCGCCACCCTGATCGGACAGCGCAGCGCCGATAATGTAGTAAACTGCTTTCTTCTGTTCTTCGTTCAGGGTATCAAGTACGTCCTGAACGGTCTTTTCAGACCCTTCGGTCTTCTTTTCAGGCTCGGCCATTTTATTATCTCCTTTATCTTCGTGAGAAATTGCTTCCTCTGTGATTTCTTCGGGCATTTCGTCGACCGCAGTATGGATCATAGCGTTGTCTTCGCCCATGAACATCCAAGCTTCGTCTTCAGATTCTTCGCCATGGGCCATAGACACATACTCGATGCTGGCTCCGGGATTAGCTCCGGCAAGAACAAGACTGGCTTCACGAATCAGACCGTGCATAACATTTCCGCCATCCTGTTTGAGCTTATTCGCCCAGATTGAGATGGAAGTCAGATCGCCATGCTGCACATCCTGCTTCGCAATTTTACCCATGGGGCTGTCATTGAAATAGCCGTAAATGTACATGCCCTCAGGACGACTTTCCAGAAAGCCATGACCAAGCACAGCGTCGGGGGCATCGTGCTGATGAGCCCACACCAGAGGGACTTTCTGCCCGTTCTGGTGTGCGAATGCGCCGGGTTTGATGGTACGACCATCGGCGCACAGGAGATCGTATTTGGTTGCCCAGCCATGAAAATCACAATCTTCGTATTTTCTAGGCATTATGTTAACCTCCATAAGTTAAAAAGAAATCCTCTGCCATTTTGAATTCTTTAATCGTCCGGTTTGGTATCGATTAGAAAAACAGTAGACAGAACGACTATCATTTATACCGTTTAATGGCCACCGACGCCGTTATAATACTCCTGAAACTGAAATCGGTTGTAGCCACGCGGAACAGTAACTGTTCCCTTTCCTATTTTTTTCTTTTTACGAGGGTTAAATTTTTGCATGTTACGCAATGTATCATTGGCTCCCACGCCGTATCTTCTTAAAGTATTTTTAAATTCTATATAATTTTGACGATCCATAGCTTCATTAAATCTTCGTTCTCTTTCAATCCTAGTTGCGAGAGCTGCTGAACCTATAGTATTTGCTATTTTGCTTACAATAGCAGCTTTTGCCGTCTCAAGATCATTTCTAACTCTATGACGAACTCTATCTGGACCTATAATAGCGAATCTTATTTTGTCAACGATATTCTTCCCGGCGTTTACAAAAGATTCTTTAAGAGAACTCATTTTTTGGCTAAGGGCCTGCTTAATAGACTTAAGAGATCTCTGCAATCCGTTTTTAGAAGGTGCTGCTTGACTGCCATTTCTAACTGTACGACGAACCCTAGAAGCAGCATTGGACGCGGCTGCACCGGCCCTACTAACCAAATTCCTAGCTCCTGAAGCAAGATTCCTTCCAGCATTCCTAAGATCCTCGGCATAGGTGTATTTATAATTGCCGGGGGTACCGGTACGTTTAATATACCTATGCTTACCCCAGGAAAGGCCATGTTCGAGATAGGCATCATTTGGATGATAGAGAGCATAGGTTGAAATATACTGCTTCATAATTGTCCCCTCATTCGTCCTATTTTAGCCATCAGTTGCGACCATGTAGGGCCGAGGCCAACTCCAGTTGCCGCATTTCTTCGCCCGGACGTTCTTGCATCGCGTCTCTGCATACGTCGATATCGAGCCTGAACATCCGGATTGTTCCTTTTTTGCAATGCTCTATTGTTGATGCTTCTCCGAATGGCGTTAATATATGCCCTTCCAGTTTCAACTATATTTGTAGGTATGTCGTCTATTTTTCTGGATCGGTCATAATAAAACTTATTGGTATTGGCCCGTTCTCGCTCAGTGAGTGCTGCTTCTGACAATTTTTGCACCATTCGCCTGGCTATTTCCGCTTGAACTCGTTGATCTGTTGCTCTCTTGGACAAACGTGCCCTTTTCCTATCCGACAGCGTTGGATCATTCAGCTTATAAGCAGTTTGAAGAGCTCTCGATTCTAAACGCTGAGCTCGTCGTTCAGCACGCCTGGTCGATCGCTCAAGACGCCTTGCTTGAGCCGCCGAGGATCTTGCCGCGGATCGAAGCGTCCTATCACCAAAAAGCGTGGCTTCACTATCATTTCTTGAAGCCCTCCGAGCTGCGAGATCCCTAGGGTAAATATACTTATAGTTTCCAGGGGTACCCTCACGCTTAATATATCTATGCTTAACCCATGAGATAAGACCATGCTCAAGATACGCGTCATTCGGATGATAAAGGGCATAAGTTGAAATATTTTTATCCATTTTGACTCTTACGCTCCTTAATCTTATCGTGTAAGTATGCGCCGTTCGCTAGAACACGATCGAATTGATCACGTCCCAAAGAAATTGTTGCAGCTGAACCAAATGCTGTCGCAACGCCAGTTGCTGCGTAAGTAGCTACAATTGGATTTGCAGTTAATATTGTGGTTCCTAAAAATGTGCCCATGGTTGCACCCCATGTTAACAATCCCAAAGCAGCGCCCTTTACTCCATATTTTAGAGGAGCAACTATGTTCCTTTTTACAAAAGACTTTTCGCCACTTCGAGTTCGGCTCATTTTTCTGCCGCGTGCGATTTCTGCTTGCAATCGTCTTTTTATCAAACCGGGTTTTCTTGGTCCGCCGGTTTCTCGTTCATTGCGAACGCCCCATTTCATTCCCTTAACACCGTGGTGAGCTAGATAACTATTAGAACTGTATAGGGCGTCTGTTGAAATATAAGCATTATATGATATTAATTGCATACGAACACCCCCTAGCTACCTGGTGTTTCAACTTTATCAAATTCGCTAAACGGAATCTTACCAAGTGGAACATCTCTGTAATCGCCGATTGTTGTTTCTCCTTCCGGATTCTCAGCGGCTTCTTCATCAGCATATTCTTCTTCCATCATAGGATCCGTCGGGTTCACATTCGGATTCAGCAACTGATCGGACTTAGGATCATCGGACGGCTCCATGCCAAGAATTCCACGAATCTCATTAGCTGTGAGAACTTCTGCGGCTTTAAGCTTATCGGCAATATCGGCGATGTTGTTAAGCGGAACCAAACGGAACGGATCTCGGAACGCCATGATGGACTCAAGGCGAGAGCGAGCATTCTTCGTAAGGAATTTGCGTTTTAGCTCCATTACAACTGTCGACACGATCGGCTCAAGAATATTATTAGTATAGTTTAAGAGCTGCTGCTCACTGGCCGTGCCGTTGAGAATCTCTTCACCAATACCGAGCTGATTCTCGAGCTGTTTCTCAAGTTTTTCAATCTGAGGAGCGAGGTTGTTATCCAGAGATCTGTTAAGCTGGACGATCTTTTCACTGGCGTCCGTGTAAGCAACACCGTATTTTGATCCTGCAAGCTGAACCTCAATCTCTTGCTTTCGCAACTCAGCCTGCTTTTTACGAGCTTCGGATCGTGTTGTATATGGAAGCTGAATGATCATGTCCAGTTTTCCTGATGCAGTTTGCTCATCCATCTGATCCAAAAGGGCAAGTTTACGACGAAGCCTCTGGGCAAGCGAATTAGGCTCGTTCATAATCTCATAGAATGGGTTTTCACAAATCGCTACAAGATTTTTATGAAGCTTGATGGTTTCATGCTGACCGGTATCGTCATTGTAGACTTCAACCTCGACATGTTTCGGAAACCAGTTCTTAACTTTACCAATTCGACAATCCGAGATGGTTGTCAGATTAGTGGTTTCCCAATTAATATCGCCTCGGATGGGCACAATCGCGATGCAGCCTTCATCGAGAAGGGAGGAATATAAGTCTTTCAAGAACGCTCGACCGGACTGGTCGATATTCGCAGAAAGGTTGAATACCTCGTTCAGTTCGTCTTCGATGTCCTCTACGTAGCGGCCTTTATCATCGATACGTACGTGTTTAATAGTCATGCCCGCACAATCGACAGCAATACGACTCAGCAAAGGAGCCATAATAGACTGGGCACTCTGTCTGGAATATCTATGACGATCGGGACGATATGTACTGCTGGACCCGAAATAGTAAACGTTACCATTGGAGGGCGGATCCTTCCCTCGCAATGCGTCCCAGGCCCTTCGAGCCCGTTCAAAAATAGTTGGCATTTGTGGGCCTCCTAAAGGGTTTTATTAATCACCAAGACCGCCTATAAGAACATTTAGTAAGCCTCCAGCACGCATTCGATTCATCACGTCGATGCCTTTTCGATACCTCTGACTTCTTTTCTGCTGCTGCATCTGGCTTACTGTTCCACGGTATGCACCCTGACCGGCTCGATGCTTTCTCTCATAGGTTCCTACCGAAAAATTCGAGACGTAGCCAATCCTAGCTGCCCTGCCGGTACCAGGAAGAACGTGTCCCTTTGTGTATCTGAAGTCTCCAGGGGATACTTCCATTACATCAGGATTTTTACGAAGATCTTCGGCATAAATATACTTATAATGCCCCGATGTTCCTTCACGCCTAATGTACTTGTGCGGCCCACGACTCCTGGCATGGGCCAAATGTTCATCTGAAACAAGCTTCATTTTGTCGCTCCTTAATCGAATTGGTCTTTGTTCGCTTTATAAGCGACAAACGCATCCATCATAGCGGCTACGTTGTCGATCTTCTTGTCTCGCCGCATTTTGAGCAACTTTCTGTTACCGTTAGTGTCTTCCAGGGTGATTGCGTTGCCCATAGTCCAACTCATGATGTCCTGGTCGAAAAGCAGCATTCGTTCCTCGGCAAGCGTCTTGAGCTCGCCTAAAGGCACCGATTCTGTTTTTGCACCCTGAATCACCTTGACTACGAACATTGAGCCATAGTCTATACACCATCGTTCCAGAAAATCGTTGGCGTTGTATGGGTCATACCCAAAGCAGCGCACATCGTAATCCTGCTCTTCGATGTGTTGCTGAAGATCATCGTAAACCTGTGGAATATCGAGAATTGTGCCCGGCATTACAATAAGACTTCCCTCTCGCATTAGGTCTTGATAGAACTCGCGCATAGCCCGAGGGAGCTTATTGAGAGTCGTCTCGGTAATATAACTCCGTGCCTTGATTCCAAAAGACTGATCGGCAAGCGGAAACATGAATGTGAACGCGCAGAAGTCATCACCTTGTGAAAGGTCAGCTCCAAGAGAACACGGCATGCCTCTAAAGTACTGCCGTCGGTGAGGGAGCGTTTCTTCATATGTAAAGAAATACGTGTAACCTTCCATAGGGATGCCGAACCGTTTCGCAAGAATATCATTACGAACGGCCGGGGCCTTCTCAGCGCGCTCTTTGTCCAATTGATAGGTCTCATAGGAAACCGTTTTACCGAGATTGGGATTTGCCTTGACCCACATGGCTGGGTTTTCGACTTCGGAAACATCATCCAGCCGGTACCACCATATCGATACATGCGGCTGGATGTATTCGCCCTTCAGGATCTTCATGAGCTCCATTTTGATTGTATCTCCGGCTCCGTGTCGGACGGTACCTTCCGAAGAGGTAGCGACTATAAGCCAGTCATCAATCTTGGATGCACCCTGCTCGACAGGTGCCACGACATCTTCCTTAATATCCCCTGAGAGCCATTCGTCTATGGTCGCGTATTTGCACCGAAGACCCTGTAGTTTGTCTATCCGCATTGGTCGAGATTCCAGAATGGACCCGGTAATAAAATTCTCGATACCTTTTTTGGTGGATGCAAGTTTTACGCGGTCGGCTTTTGACCCAGTAGTGTTCTGAAGAGAACCTTCGGTTAAAAATTTAAACAAAGGTCCTCGCGCTCGACTGATCGCTGTCTTAAAAGGCAGCAGCGTTTCCTCAGATTGACGAATCGTCGGTGCTGTAACAATCTGATCGGTGGTTGTCGTGTCTACTATCAGACCATAGGCGTGAATGCACGTATCATAGAGGCTTTTCGCAGCCCCTCGTCCAACAATCAGATACTGTTTATTAATCAGTCTTCGCTTAAGATGCTTCGTAACATAGTGTCCGCCGTGACCGTTTGGATCCGGAACGTAAACGCTCCGTTCGATGAAGTAATACCATCCGAAAACCTGTTCTCCCCATAGCTTAAACGAATCCAAAAGCTTAAGATCTCCGCCATCGGTAAGTGTCATCTCGTTTTCACAGAAACGAATCCATCCTTCGACAGCCTGATCATCATACCAAACTCGTGGATCCTCTATAAGCTGGTCAATCCGGTTCATCTCCATTGCGATTTCCCGGTTGACAGGTATTTCTCCGGCTTCTACGGCGTCACGAAACTCGCCGTAATACTTCGGCACAGCGGTGTTCGATAACGCCATTTTGATTTACCTCTTAGTCGTCATCTTTCTTAGAATCATTGTCCCCGCCTTTTTTCTTTGCGGGCTGATCCTGAATAAGAGTCCATTTATTACCTTTAACTTTACCCGAGTCAACGAGCATGTTATACGTACCGGCAGCAACATTGTATATCTGCTTGCCATTAACCAGCAATTGGGCAGTAGTATTAAACCCTTCTTGAACTCGTTTATACTGCTCGAGACCACGTTTAATTTCTGCCTGACGAATATCCTTAAGTTTTCTATCAAACTCAATCTCTTTAACAAGCTGGTCTATCTCTGCTCTATCAAATTTCTTTCGATTTTTATACAATAGAGCAGGATTCTTAACGACACGCTCTTTTAACCGCTCATGAGAGCGAACCTCGGCTTCTGCTTTTCTCTCAGCATACTGATCTTTAATTCGAGCAATGCGTGATTCGCGATCAGTCTGCTTTGCTTTTTTAGCCTCCGACCGTTTCTCAAGAGCCTCTTTAAGTTTACTCTTGACGATATTGGTCGTTTTCGGCTTTCCGCCCGACCCTCGCCTGACTGGATACGGAGGGCCATGCTCTACGCCCCATCTCTGACCTTTAATACCGTGATGGGCAAGATACTCATTATTATTATTCATCGCTTTCCTCCATTAGCCGCCCTTATAGAGAGAAAGCATTCCTTTAACAGAAGCGGCATTTGCAATGTGTTTTTTATGGAAAATGTCATACAACATCAGCATTGTTTCAGGGGGATCGCCATTCTTTTTCCGATAATCTTCAATAATAGAAGTCACCTGGGCGTGAAGAATGGCCATGTGCCCCATTTCCTCATTTGCTAACTTATAAAACATCTCCGCAAGTTGGGGATTTGTCTCTTTATTCTCAAGTGCACATCGGGCGTACTTTCCGGCATCCTCGATCTCTTCCTCGATCATATCGGACAACTTCTGAATAATCTTCATTTTGATCGTCCTTTCTCAAGAGATCGGGAGGGAAGCCCGAAAGCAACCCTCCCGAAAGATCTGTTAGGTACCAGTAGCAGCCTGAGTCCCACTAGGAGTCCAAGCCACAAAGCGCCCGAGCTGACTGAGAATATACTGACTCTGGTTCGCGTTAGAGATACTGTTCTGCGCCGCCGTAAGAGCTGCATTAGCGGTATCCAGACGATCCTGAAGCATCTGAGTCTTAATGGAGCAGCAGCACTGATCCATCTGGTACCCAAGCGCAGCGATCTGCTGCTGGAGAGCATTGTAGCCCTGTACGACATTGATCTGATTGGTGTAGAACATATTCATGAGATCACGAGTCTGCCCATTGATCAGCTGGGCCGTCTCGTAATTGTTGTTGGCGGACGAAAGGGAAATCTGCTGAAGCTGGTTCTGGATTCCCTGATTGGCAATATCAGCATGAGTAGCAACATCGCGATTATTGTTACCAAAGCCGAAACCACCGCCGCCAGCGAGGATGAGAAGTGCAAAAATCCAGAAGAATGCGCCACCGCCACCCCACATGTCATTGTCACGAGTCATAAGGGCGACATCAGATGCGGACATTTCTGCCATAATTTTACCCTCCAAAGTAAAGTTTTATATAAACCTGCAGGATTTATATCACCTTAACTGAGAAAGAATAGACTCCGGATCAACACCCTTTTGAGCTGCCATTTCGTAAAACAGCGTCTTAGGATCCTTTCCGGAGCTAGTAACAAGATTGATTACATCCCTAACTGTCGGGTTAGAAGCAGCCATTTGAGCCAACATCTGATTAGGATTACTGCTGGCCTGCATCATTGACATCAGAGACTTTATCTGCTGGATTGGTCCGCTCGGCTGAGCGGTTTCCGTTCCCGTGTTTATTGGAGTGGCCGTTGTCCCTCCAAACAGGCTTCGCCCCATTGTTCATGTCCTCCCTTAGCTTTTTAACTTCCTCAACCAGTGCACTAAAAGAGTCAACAGTTACATACTCAGGTGGAGCAGGCTCGGAAAGTTTGGTGTACTGATAGGTGTCAAATGCGACAACATTGCCGAGTTGATCGGTTTCCTTAAAGTAAAAAACGTCCTCATCCTCATCGAAGATGGCTACTCTTGTAGAGGGCGGAATTACGATCTTTTCGGCCGCCGCTTTGCCTTTTGCAGTCAGTGGTTTATACTGCTGGAATCCTATAGGCGATGTCGGAATCGTGATCTGCGGGATTACAACGGATTGGGTATTGCCAAACGGATTATTAAACCCTGTGCCAAGGGGCGGATGCTGCTGCCCAAATCCTGAACTCATTTTGATTCTCCTTTCAAACGGTTCATGTTAATAGCCTACTTCAGAAACGGAATTCATAAGCCACTCGAGCTTGTTAAGTTCCTCATCGTAGGCCTGTTTTATCGTAGCGTTCGCTGTCGGGTCGAATATCTTCTTAACATACAGAACAACAAAGCGAATAACCTGCCAAGGACAATCTGTTAGGAAATCGTTCCATGTGTCCTCGTCATCTTCGATGCTGTATGCTTTGTCTGGCCCAACGCCAAGCTCACAAAGCCTTTCAAACGCAGAGTTTATATGTACTACGATATCGGTATCAAACGCCTCGTAGTCGGCCTCGGGTCCGATCATCTGCTTCACGGTGTTTAGAATGCTATCATCTCTGGTCATCTTTGATTCCTCCAAGGACTAGTATCATGAGGAGTTCTTCTGAGAAACTCATACGGAGTAACCATGCTCTCGTCGCCGAAATGTATAGCCCTGTGTGTGTTTGTGCTGCATGCTATAAGGTACTCTGGATCCATAAGAATACCGGTATGCTCTCGGATGTCTTTTAGAGCTATAGGATTCATATGATGGATGGCTATTCTTTCATCTGGCGCAAAAGGATGTGCAAAATCTGCTAGATCGCAGCCATAATCTCTAAGAATTACCTCTCGCCGAATGTCTTTCCACTCATTTGATTGGTAAAACTTTTGGTTAAACCATCTGCCGGTTTCGAATGTTTGCTCTCCAACAATCCCATCAAGCTTCAAATATCTGTAACGCTGAAGAAAAGTCGGAATCTCCATCAGCTCAGTATAAGTACGGAGCATAGTCATCATAATCACCGTCATCGTCTATTGTTGGCTGATAGGATTTCATCGCCTCTATTGCCTCGCGATACAAACTCTCATTAGCCGTGCTAGAATGCAATGCCTCGGTTTTCGCAACGAGTAATTCGTTTTCCCTTTTCAGCTTTTCGAGCTCTTGCTGCTGTCGTAAAGAGCCCATCTTTAAAAAATGAACGACTTCCTGAGAGGTAGCCGTTCCATTAAGCAGTCGTTGCTCTGCTAAATCATAAGCGAGAGCTATTAATTCGTTCTCTCGGGCTTCAGCAGTAGCTCCAGGAGCTGAGCGAATCTCGATAGGCTCAACTTCTTCCTTCTTTCTTCTGCCCATAGTCCATGTTCCCTCCAATTATCCTTCGCTTTGGTAGTCCTTTTAGAATGTTTTTAGGTGGACATAGGTGACTTATGAAAGGAGATAAGTAAGTCAGGTAGGGGGAAAGGAGTGACGCCTGGAGGACATACCAATGAAAACCAACACAGGAGGAGGCACCCATGTGTTAACGAAGCCTATGCCCACGTAAAAACATTCTAAAATATAATCCCCCGGGGTAAAATTTGAG
>JAEEGL013642116.1_pt1 | contig 55139 bp, 54 predicted proteins | sample 9134231 | NCBI WGS metagenome assembly JAEEGL01 (sample SAMN16246548, study PRJNA631951) | gut metagenome | biome: gut microbiome; feature: rumen; material: fiber-attached | host: Bos | place: Iran: Karaj | collected 2018-10
ATATTATAGGAGAAAACTAATGAATCTAGGATTATTAAGTGGTACAGTTAGAATTGATGATTATAATCCAGAATGGAAAGAAGAATTTTTAAGGCAAAAAGAATTATTACAAAATTCACTAAAGGGATATGATGTTCAAATAGAACATATTGGTAGTACTTCAATCGTAGGATGTAAAGCTAAACCAATAATTGATATAGCAATTGGTGTTCCAAGTTTGGATTATGGTAAACAATTAATTCCATTACTTGAAAATATTGGTTGGACATATGATGGAGATTCAGATCATGGAGTTAGATGGTTTTTAAAAATGTGCAATGGTGATTTAAGAACGCATTACATTCATATTGAAGATAGAAATAGTAGAATTTGGCAAAATCATATAGTATTTAGAGATTATATGAATTTGCATCCTGAAAAGGTAAAAGAATATTCCGATATAAAAAAACGAATAGAAAATGAATATGCCGATAATAGACAAGGATATGCAAATATTAAAAATCCTTTTATTGAAGAAACAATAAAAACTGCCTTAAAAGAATTTGGTTTAGAGCCTATAGGAGAAGATTATAGATTGTAATAATAAAAAATTAAATTAATAATTTAAAGGAGTATGTATGATAAGATATTATTGTAGTGGATTTGATATATATAATGCTTTTGGACATGGATTGGGAGAAATGTTTAAAGCTGAATTAAAAGATACTAAGAGTATTGTTTATATACCAGGAGGCTTTGATAAAATAGAAAAAGTTAAAACAAAATATATGCCTGCTTTTTTGGAGCATTTTAAAAATGTGGGCATAGTATTTGATGAAGTACATTTAATAGAGCCTTCTTTAGAAATAGAAGATGCTAAAAATATGATAAGAAATGCTGATTTTATTATGTTAATGGGTGGAGATCCCTTTGAACAAAAAAGATTGTGTGAAAAGTTAGATATTTTAGAAGATTTAAAAAATTTTAATGGCATTATGTTGGGATTTAGTGCAGGAGCAATGTTAATGTCTAAATATATTATAATCACACCCTGTAGTGAAGAATATCCTGATTTTCAAATCGAAGAAGGAATGAATTTTGATAATTTATCAATTTATCCACACAATAATACTACTAGTGAAGTTTATCCTGATACATTGGTATCTGGAGATGAGGTATATCAAAAAAGAGATTTAATTAAAGTGGCAAATGAGTATGGAGAATTTTATCTTCTCCAAGATAATTTAAGACAAGATGGCTTAACTGATGTTAGTATAATTAAATCTACAAATGGAAACATCGAATTTTATATTGAAAACAATGGTAAAATATGGATAGCACAAAAGGATGAAATAATTAATTTAAACGTTGAGAATATTATAAAAAAATAGCTAATTATTAATAGTGGAGGCTAGATTAATGGAGAGGAATGTAGAAATAAAAAAAGAATTGAGTGAGTTGATTAATGAAAAAGAAATATTACTAAAAAAACTTGATTATAACAAAAAGAGATTAACTGAATTATGTGATGTTGTTAATAAAAGTGCTATTTTTGATGAAACAATTGTAATCTATATAGCACAATTAATTTCTTATAAGGAAGATAGAGAAACTTTTCTTCCATTTATTTATCAAAAAAAGTCAATGTTTTTTGGAATAAATATAGGACAGCCATATGTGTGCATAGCACCATGTGATAACATTATAGAATTTATGAGAAACGTAGATGATAATCCTGATGCATTTTTTCAATCTAAATTAGGATATAGAATTTTTAAGAAAGGAACTGTAGCGGTTGAAGAAAATACTAGAGATATTTCAGTTAGTTATTATAGTTATAATAATAATCCAAAATATAGAGAAAAAATTATATTTGAATTCTTACTTGATGATTATAATATTAAAAATATATATCCTGTTTCTGTTTTTCCTCCTTCACTTTGTAATTTTGAAGATTTTGATTATGTGCAAGACTATATTAAATATTTGTTCAATTTGCAAATTAAGAACTATGGAAAACAATTAAGTAGTGATGAAATGAAAAAGTCTTTAAATGATTATTTAGAGATAGATAAAGAAAAAAATAGAGTATTAACACCAAGCAAATAGATATTATTTATAAATAAAGGAGATTTTTATGGAAAGTGTAATTAAACAAGTTATTGATGCTAGAAAAAATGCTATTTTTAGTAGTTACAATATAACAGATAAAAATATGCTTGATAAGATTGATAATTTATTCAATAGAATTAATGAATTTGGAGAGAAATATAATGATGTAAGTAAATTTGAGGCTGAATTTGCTAATAATCCTTTGAATAGTGAATATACAAATATATTTGTAGAATTAGCTCAAAGTGGAATAAATGCGAGTAGCCCTAGTGTAGGGGAAATGATGGCTGATCGTATAGGAAGTGAAGTTAAAAATAGTGTTTTACCATCTCACGCAGTAGTAGCTGATGCAAGAGACAATGCACTTAGAAACATACCAGTTATTGGTGATGCGATTGATGTTGGTCAAAAGATTAGTTTTTTCGGTAAGTTTAGAAAAGATAAATAATTAGTTTGGGGGGTATTATGGAAAAGTATAATAATGAAGATTATTTAAAAAAAGAAATAATGGGTCAAAGTAGACATTTGTTTATTTATGGATATAACAATGAATATAGGAGTAAATTTTTAAAAAGTTTAGAAGATGATTTTCCTATTATAGCAGGGAGTGATAAACCTGTTGCATTATATTTTGACTCTTTAGGTTTGCCTAAAGAGAAAGTTGATTCAAGTAATATTGACTACGATTTAATTCGTAATATTAGTATGGAACATTTATCATTTGAAATTGCTACTAATATTTTAGAAAAGTCAGTTGAATTTGATGAAATAGATAGTAAATTATGTAGATTAATTGAATTAACAAACATAGGTAGAAATAAAGGTTACAATGAAATAAAAACTGTAAAAGATTTATTGATTCAAATGAAAACTACTAGAGATTTTTATTGTGAGAGTTATTTAAATTGTATTAATGGAAAAATAGATAGAGTTTCAATTGATAAAGTAGCTATTCCATTTTTACAATTGGAATTATTTGTTAGAAACTATAAAAGAGCAATGAAAATGAATTCATATTTTGGAATTGTTTTTGATAAAAAAAGCCCTTTTGCCACTTCATCAATTCGAGCGATTAATAATTTAATTGGAGCAAGAATAAATTCTGATATTTCAGTTAAGGTGGCTATTGAACCAAATGATTGGGAAACATATTATGATATGAATAATCAATTTGTTGAAGCAATTCATGATTATGGTACGGTTGAATTGGATAGTGCATATGGAGATGATATGCTTAAATTAACAAAAAATTTTTATGATTAGATGAAAAAAACAAGTGATTGATATTACTTGTTTTTAAATTCTAAAACTTTTTTACTATTTTCAATTATTCTAGTTTTGAGTTCATTATTTCTATAGTCAATTAATAATTCAAAATCGTAGAGTATGAAATATATAATCATTCTTTCTTCTAAATATTTTATACTATTTAATTCATTATAATATTTTTTTATATAATTATATATATTCGTGTAGTCTTTTGGTAGCTGGTATGGATCCATTTCTGCATTGGCCCATTTCCACGGTAAAGTAACGCACATATAAAATATTCTAAGATCATAATCAAATGGAGCAATTATTGAATCATTAAAATCTATTATTTTAATGTCATTATTCTGATCTAAAAATATATTATCAAAATGTAAATCATTATGTATTAAACTAAAGTGATTGTCTGTTAGATAGAGATCATATTTTTTTAACGAGTTTAATATAATATTTTTCTCTTCGTCATTAAATTTATCTTTTGTTATATTATATGCTTTCATTATTCTATCTTTGATATGTTTTATCCAATCATATTGAGGATATTTTTTACTATGTATTTTTTTAATAATATCAACTAGTTTTTTTATTAGTTGTTCTCGCTCTGGTTCACTCATTTTATACCAATGATAATATAAAGATTTACCATTAATTTTTTCTATTATTTCATATACAAAAGGTACGATTGATTTTGAGTTGTCATATTTATATAATTTAGGAATATAACTATTATTTGAGTTTTCATTATAAAAGCGAGCTTCTACATCAAATAATTCTTCTTTTGATGTTTCACCACAAACTTTAATAATATACTTATCATTAACATTAAATAAATAATTATTGAAACCTGCATTTATTTCTTCTATTTTTTCTATGTTTCCCAATATTTTAGAATTATTATTTGCAATATTTTTTGCTAGTTCTAATCTTTCTTTAACATAATTTTTTGTTACTTCAAACGTTTCAAAAACAACTAGTGTATCTTCATTAAAATCGGGATTATATTTTTTAAAAAAATCATAATGAACTTTTCTCCAATATTCTAAAGATAAATCTCCTTCACCTTCAAGTTTTGCTTCTTTTTCTGTTATTTCTTTGAATTTCATTATTTTATAATCAATAGTTTTTGTAATGCATGCTTTTTTTTCGTTTTCAAATAATAGAATGGATTCACTATTAATAACTGGTAAATCATTTTCATCATAATTAGATGTAGTGGCAGTTTTTTTGCCTTTTATTACTAGATCTACTAACTCATCATTGTCTATAGCAAAAGTCCAAGTTTTTAGTTTTTCTCTCATGGTATCACATCCATTTATATTATACAATTGTTATTATATTTAGTGAAGTGTTATAATTATTATATAATATTTCATATATTTTTCACGTCAAAAACAATTATAATACATAGAATAAGCATAAATTTATTATTATGAAGGAAAAGCAAATGTCTTTTTCCAAGAAAGGAGATATAAAATGAAAAATAAAGAAAAAGTGATTATTTTTTTAATAGGTTTATTAGTGGGAGCGGTTATTGCATCGGGTGCATTTTTACTATACTCTAAATGTAATAATGGTAGGATGCATGATCAAATGCCTGGTGGAACTCCTCCGGGAATGACTGGTGGTCAAAATGGACAGCCTCCAGAGATGTCTAATGGACAGAATGGGCAACCACCAGCAAAACCTGGAGAAAGTAATAGCAAAAGTAGTTACAATTAATGAAAGGAATTTAATATGAAGGATAAAAAGAATTTGTTATATGTAGTTATTATTGCTGTTTTATTACTAGTTCTTGGAGTATTATGGTATATGATAATTAAAAATAACAGCAGTAATTATGGTGAAAATAATTTTAATGATGGTCCTGGTATGAATAATAATTCATCAGCAAGTTATTCGGCACAAACAGAAATAACAAGTGATAAAAATTTAACTTCTGGAGAATATAATTCTTCAACAAAAGATGAAAATGTTATTTTAATATCAGGAAATATTGAGTCAACTATATCAAATGTTAGTATAAATAAAACAGGAGATTCAGATGGTGGAGATAGCACTAGTTTTTATGGTACCAATTCAGCAATACTTGCTAAAGATGGAGCAATGGTAACAATAAAAGATACAGTTATTATAACAAACGCAACTGGAGCAAACGGTGTATTTAGTTATGGTGGCTCTGCTACTACATCTAATAGTAGTAGTGATGGTACAACTATAAATATAAGTGATTCAACAATTAAAACTAATAAGGACAATTCTGGAGGAATAATGACTACTGGTGGAGGCATTATGAATGCTACTAATCTAATAATAACAACAGAAGGTACTTCTAGTGCGGCAATTAGATCAGATAGAGGTGGCGGGACTGTAAACGTTGATAAGGGCACATACACTACTAATGGAAAGGGATCTCCAGCAATATATTCAACAGCGGATATTACAGTGAAGAATGCGACTTTAGTTGCAACGGCATCAGAAGGTGTAATCATTGAAGGAAAGAATAGCATCAGCCTTGAAAATGTAAATTTAACTGATACTAATAGTGCATTAAATGGTCAATCAACTACTTATAAAAACATATTTATATATCAATCTATGAGTGGAGATGCTGATACTGGTATTGCAGAATTTTCATCAAAAAATTCAAATATTATTACTAATAAAGGAGATACAATTTATGTAACAAATACAAAAGCTAATATAACTTTAGAAAACAATGTATTTAAAAATAATGATAGTACTGGTAACTTTATTAGAATTCAAAAAGATTCATGGGGAAATAGTGGCTCTAACGGTGGAGATGTAACTCTTAAATTAATTAATCAAGCAGTAAGCGGAAATGTTGTAGTAGATTCCATATCAAAACTATCTATTAATATGACAACTTCATCAAACTATGAGGGTGTTATTAATGGAGATAATACTGCAAAGGAAATAAAATTAGTGATAGATGCAACCTCTAAGATTAAATTAACTGGAGATTCTTATATTACTGAATTAGATGATGAGGATACTAATTATTCGAATATAGATCTTAATGGTTATAAATTGTATGTTGATGGAACTATATTAAAATAGTAAATTATTATAAACTCATAATATTTTAAAAAAATATTATGAGTTTTTATTTATATAACTTTACAAGTTACAATAAAAATCTGTTTACTTACCTTGGAAGGTATATAGTATTATGATATAATTTAATTAGGAGTAAATAATTATGGAATATAGTAAATTTAATGAAACCAAGCCAAAGAATAGAGTATTTTATAGTGATGGTCTTGGAATAGGAAAAAATAATCCTATTTCTTTACATACTGACTCATCTCATATATATAGAGTTACTGGATTTAGCCAAATAGCGGACATAATAAATTGTGGCTATGTAAGGCCTAAAGAGGGTGTTATTAAAGGCGGACATAAAAATGAAGTGTTTTGGTCTCTAGGTGGAGAAAAAACTTTCTATTATGACAAAAGACCTGTTTTGGAAACTATTGTCAATAAAGTAAAAGATGGACAACTGGGTTCATTATCTTTGGAAGATCTTACTGCTATATGGATATTTGATAATAAAGAAAATAAATATATTGATAAAATGGAATTGATAAGTCAAATAAGAGAGACATATAAAAATGTAGGAACTATTTCAAAAGAGCAAATTGAACAATTTTTATCTAATAGTAAGTTGGATTATTCAGCTCAAATAGAAAATAATTCTGATGATGTATTAAAAAGGTAGAATGGTATATGGCAGAGTTGAATTTTAGTAAACAAGATTATAAGGAAGTAGCAAAGAGAGTAATTAAAATAGTTGATGTCGACTATAGTAAAACATTATCTAAAGAAGATGCTTTTTGCTTATTAATAAAAAATGTTAAGGAAGAAGACATTTCAAATTTAGTTAATGAGATAAGTAAAGAATTATCTATAAAAAGTAATGCTGCATTTGAGATGATACAAGAACCAAAATCAAATGAAGAAAAAACTCTTATTTTTAATACTGCGATTAGAATGATTAAAAATAATATTACTTTGGGAAATAAAATAGTTCCTAATACTAATATTAATAGTAGTAGTTGGATTAGTCATTCTTTATATGAAGGAATTGTTGCTAGTGAACTTGCAAGCATGTTGAATCTTAATTCTGAGTTTGCATTTACATATGGTTTGTTGCACGATATTGGAAGAAAGTATTCTAATAATTTTACTCATGTTATTAAAGGCTTTGAAACTTTAGTAGATGAAGGACACTATGTTGAATCTAAAGCTGCACTTACTCATTCTTTTATAAATGGAGGAAGATATAATAACAATGAAAAAGTAACTGAATATATGAGAGATGATATTGATGAAATACTATCATATAGTGTTTATAATGATTATGATAATATATTAAATATATCTGATTTAATGGCGACTTCATATGGAATAGTATCCCCATTAGAAAGGATAAATGATATATCTACAAGAAGAAAAAATATAGATTTATCACCAAATAGAAAAGCATTTTTTATATCTTTTTATAACTTGTTAGCTTATTTTTTAAATAAGGCAAAGAATTTAAACCTTAAATATATAGAAAATAAGGAATTAAATCTGGAAGAAATTAAAAAAAAGTTTGACTTAATGTCAGAAAAATTTTATATAAGGTATTTAGATTATGTTAATAACAAAGATAATAATTTAAAAAAATAAATATTTTTTTTAAAAACACTTGACATGTGTACAAAATACACATATAATAAAATTAGAAAAGGAAAATTAGGAAAAATCAAAATAATATGGGCAATATTAATTATAACAATAAGTTATAACTGACATGAATAATATGTATTATATTTATAATGCAAAAGAAGATATAATTTAATTAGAAGGAGGGAATAATTATTAAAAATTGTAAATTAATAGGAACTTTACCAAGCTTACATGATTTTAAAAGTGTTAATGAAATGATGAGTTTAGAAGAAATTGATTCTGTAAGATATAATAGTGGAGTTAATAATTTGTTGAATGAAAAAGAAGTTATAGAAAGATTAAAATTTCTTGAAGATAAGTATAAAAAAAGAGTATGGATTGATTTGAAAGGAAGACAACTTAGAATTCTTGCTTGGGCAGATCCGATGTATGAAGCAATAGAATTAAATCATGAGATAGAAATTGAATATCCAGCTAAGGTGGTTTTTAGAGGATCGAATGAATCTGAAATAATACACACAAAGAAAAATAAAATAATATTATCTTCACCTCCTGAAAAAGCAGTTGGAAAAGGACAATCAATCAATATATTTGCTAAATCTTTAAATATTAAAGGATATTTAACTGATAGTGATAAAAAGCTTATAGAAGAAAGTAGAAAAGCTGGTATGAATTATTATATGGCATCATTTGTTGAAAGTACTAATGATTTGATATCGATTTTAGAATTAAATAGGGATGCTAAAATTATTAGTAAAATAGAATCTATGAAAGGATTAGAGTTTATTAGAAATACTTTATTAAGTGTTAATCTTATGGCTGCTAGAGATGATTTATTTATTGAATCTTTTCAAAATATAAAAATGCTTAAGTATTTAAGAGAAATAATAGAGAAGGATAAAAATGCTATTTGTGCTTCAAGAATATTTTCATCATTAGATAAATCAAATAATGTTAGTTTAAGTGATTATGAAGATTTAGAACTCATGTATTTATATGGATATAGATATTATATGTTGGGAGACGATGTCAAAGGTATAAAGCTTAAAAAAACTATAAAAGCATGGGGGGATTTTATTAATGAATGATAGTTATATTGTAAGTGGCGTTTTAATTGGTGATGAAGGGAAAGGTACTATTAGTGATTATTTAACAAATAAATATAATATAACAGAAAACGTTAGATATAACGGAGGAAGTCAAGCAAGTCATACGGTTGTAGTTGGCGGAATTACTCATAAATTTTCTCAACTTGGAAGTGCATCTTTGAATCCCAACACAAGAACGTATTTATCGGATAATACAGTTGTTAATTTATTTAATGTTATAAGTGAAGCAAAAGCATTATCAGAAATATTAAAAAATAGTGTTGAAAGTATCTTAACAAGAGTATACATAGATAAGAATTCTAGTGTTGTAACACCATATCATAGTTTAATCAATAAGATAAGAGAACTAAGCAATGATAATAAAACAGGTAGTGTAGCAACTGGAGTAAGTGAAGTTAATAAAATAAAAGAAAAAATAGGAATAGATATTAAAGTAAATGACCTTCTAAATGGTGAAAGTTTTAAAAAACTATTAAATTTATTTGATTATACATCTAATTATGTTAATGAAAGAAAAAATAAAATAGACAAAAAATTATTTGATGAACTAATTAATGAAAAAGATTTATATTATCTTACAGAGATTAGAAATAGAGAATATATTATTAGATGTTATGAAAATTTAATTAATAGTAAATTGTTTAATATTATTTCTTCAATTGAAGAATTTCATAAAAATGGTAATGTTTTATTTGAAGGCTCTCAAGGTGTATTACTTGATAAAATATATGGAATAAAGCCTAATATTACTTCTCTTGATACAACTAATAATTATGGCGTAAAACTAGCTGAGTATATAAATACAAATATAAATACAATTGGCTGTATTGGAGCATTAAATAGTAGACATGGTTATGGAATATTACCTACTTTTGATAAAAAATTACAAAAAGTCATACATGATTATAATCAAATACCAAGTTATTTTCAAGGAGTGCCAAAATATGGATGGTTTGACTCAGTACTTGCAAGATATTCATTAAAATATAGCAAAAATAAAGAATTATTTATGTCTGCATTAGATAGACTAAGTTCTTTTGATAAATTAAAAATATGTAATTCGTATATATATACTGGTAAGATTGATGAAGAATTTGAAAGGACTTTTGATTATTATAATGAAAATGGAAAAGTAATAATTAATGATATTAAACAAAATAGTGATAATTTAAGATATTATTTATCTAAATGTATGCCATTATATATAGAATTAAATGGATTTAAAAAAGATATAACACAGGTTCATGATTATTATGATTTACCAGTTGAATGTAAAGATTATATTTCTTTAATTGAATTTTTGATTCAAGGTAATATTACTTTAATTGGAGTAGGACCTGATAGAAGTCAAAAATTAGAAAGGAAAATAAGATGAATATAGTGATAAGCGGACTTACATGTAGTGGTAAAACTACTTTGTCTAATGAAATTAGGAATAATTTTATTGATACTATAATTTATAGAGAGGATGATTATATGAAAAATTTAATAAATATTCCTCATACAAAGAATTATTATTTAATGGATTTACCAAGTGCATATGAAGTAGAAGAATATAAAGATGATGTCCTGAAATTGTTAAATAAAGGGTCCTCTTATTATCCAAACTATGATGTTAATAGAAATATTAGACTAAATAAAGATATTAAAAAAGAATTAGGAAGAATTAATATATTTGAAGGTTTACATACAATAGAAATTCTAAAAGAAATAAAAGAATCTTTTAAAGTATTTATGGATATAGATCCTCTTATATGTTTAGAAAGAAGAATTAAAAGAGATAAGGAATTATATAACGCTAAAGAAGAAGAGATAAGAAAATACTTTAATGAAATAATACTTAGTATATATAAAACACATATATTACCACAAAAAGAATATGCAGATTTTATTATTAGAGGGGATGATGATAAAAAATGTCTTTTGAAGAAATTGCAAGTTTATTAAATGATGCTAAAAGACCGATTGATGTATTTGGATATATTGATGAGGAGGAAATAAAAAAGAAATATAAGTCATTAGTAAAAAAATGTCATCCGGATATAGTTAAAGATAAATATAAAAGTATAGCAGCAGATGTTACGGCTCTTCTAAATAAGTATTATGAATTGGCTTTAGAAGAAATCAAAAAGGGTATATATAATGTTGATGACGAAAAAAAAATATTAAAATCAAAAGATGTTTTATTTGAGTTTACTTTAAAAGGTAAGACATATAAATTTTATAAATATTTTGAAAGTGAAGACGTTTGTGATGTTTATGAAGGAATAGTTGATGATAATTTAGTGTTATTAAAAGTGGTAGTAGATGAAAATGATAATGAATTATTAATTAATGAGTTTAATACATTAAATTCTTTAAATCATTTTTCTATTCTTAAACCCATTTCAAAAGTTAAGATTAATGATAAGATTGCCTTAATATTTAATAAACCTAATGCGCTAACAATAAAAGAGTTAAAAGAAGAATATGGGAATATTAATCCATCACATGTATGTTGGATGATGGAAAGATTATTGTCGGCTGTAGGTTATTTACATTCAAATAAAATAGTTCATGGGAATATTAAAGAAGAAAATATACTTATTGATATAGATAACCATAATGTTATTATTAAAGACTTTAGTTTATGCGTTACTAATGCAAATGAAGTAGATAGCAAATATAAAATAATAAATGAAGATTATACACCAAGCTATGTTAGTAGTAATTCAAAAGTTATACCAAATGCTGATATATATGCAGTTGGAAAAATAGCAATTAATCTAATGGGAGGTGATATTAAAAGAGTAGCATTACCAGTAAATTGTGATATAAGAATTAGAAACTTTATAAGAAAACTTTTATCTACAAGTGAAAATGATGCTTGGAAATTATGGAATGAATTAATTGAAATCAGAAAAGAAGTTTATGGACCGAAAAAATTTCAAACTTTAACTAAAAAGAAAAAATAGGAGGTAATATGGGAAGTTATAGTTATGATAGAGATGTTTATAGTTCAAGTAGTTATGATAGTTGGGGAGCTAGTTCATATTCAGCAACAAAATTTACAAGAAATGTAATTGCTGAGGATATGAAACCTGGTAAAAAAATTGTTAGCAAAAGTAAAAATCCAATAATAATTGCATTAGATGTTACAGGTTCTAATATTGATTTTGCAAGATTAGTATATGATAAATTACCAATGTTTTATGGAGAAATCGAGTCAAAAGGATATTTAACTGATTTCGATATATGTATATGCGCAGTAGGAGATGCAAAATATGATGATTATCCAATTCAGATTGGAACTCCCGCTAAAGGAATTGAGATAGATTCATGGTTAGAAAAAATAGTTCTCGAAAGTGGCGGTGGAGGAAATGACCATGAGTCATATGAAATAATGGCACATTATCTTGCTAATTATTGTGAATTTGAAAAAAATGCACATCCAATAGTATTCTTTATAGCTGATGAAAAAGCAGAAGATATTGTTTCAAAAAGAGAATGTGAAGATTTAGGAATTAAGTGTAACCATGATTATAATCCATGGGAAGCTTTAAATAAAAAGTTTAATAATAATGTATTTGTTATGTTAAATAAATATTGTGGAAGAACTTTTAGAGATGATTTTACAGCTTCTTGGCAAAAAGTTTTACCAAATCAACATACAATAAGAATACCAGAAGAAAAAGCAATAATAGATTTAATGTTAGGAGTTATCGCAATCCAAAAAGAAGAATTAGAAGTATATGCTCTTGATATGAAAGGAAGAGGCCAAACAAATGCTAGAATTTCTGGAGTTACTTCTTCATTAAAAGAATTATCTAGTACAATGGCATTAAGTACAAATGTAGAAACAAATCTACCTGTTGAAATGAAACTTAGATTGGATTCTAAAAAAGGAAAAAGAATATAACATAATTTATAAATAATATTGAATAATAACATAATTAATAGTATAATAATTATTAAATTATTTGGGAGGGTTTATGGATATAAATAAATTACATGAATTATTAAAAAAATCATGGTGTGTTGAAACATGTTCGCCAGCATTAAAGGAGTGCTGGAATTATAGCAATCCATCATTAGGACAATGTGCAGTAACAGCACTTGTTGTTAATTATTATTTTGGTGGCAAAATAATGAGATGCATGGCAGAATCTGGTAGTCACTATTATAATTTAATAGATGATAAAGTAGTAGATTTAACATCTGAGCAATTTATAGAAAAACCAGATTATGAAAATGGCGAAGAAAGAAAAAGAGATTACTTATTAAGTAACAATGATACTAGAGAAAGATATGCTATATTGCAAGAAAGATTATATGAAGCAAAAAGAGAAGAAAAAACAAAGAATGCTTTAAGATTTTATTTATTAGCTACGAAATTAAAATATAAAATAAGAACTGGCTGGGATAAAAATCATTGGAATATAAATAGTGAAAGATTAGAAAGTGTAGCAGAACATGTATATGGTACTTGCATTTTGGCGACAAGTTTAAATTCTGAATTTAATTTTAATCTTGATATGGAAAAGGTTCAGAATATGCTAATATTACACGAAATTGGAGAAGTATTAATACCAGATATTACTCCTTTTGATGGAATAACAGCTGAAGAAAAAGCAAAAATGGAACATCAAGCAATGAAGGATGTTCTTGGAGACATAGTTTCTAAAGATAAATTTTATGATTTGTTACTTGAATTTGATGAACATAAAACTAGAGAATCTAAATTTGCTTATTTATGTGATAAGATGGAAGCAGATCTTCAAGCTAAAGTATATCAAGATATGGGATGTCAACATAGTTTGGATGATCAAAAGAATAATGTAGTTTTTAATAGCCCTAAAGCTGTTAAAATGGTAGAAGATGGTGCTAAAACAGCATTTGATATTTGGTATGAATGGGATAAGCCAAAATATGATGGGGAACCAGTTTTTCAAAGAGTTCTTTCATATATTAAAAACAATAATACAAATTTATAGTAAGATTTTTGACATAAAAGATAAAGTGTGTTATAATCTTTGTAAATTTTAAATCAGTGATTTGGAGAAGTAGGTATTTATGAAGTTAATAGAAAGCAACTGGTTGATGGAAAGTTGTAGCAGATGAATACTGAATGGACCAAAGAGAGTTTTTCAGAAATTTGTTAAAGTATGAAAAATCGGAATTTCCAATCCGTTATCAAGAGGACATATATGTTGGTATATGAAAACTATTATTAGGTGGCACAAGATTCTTGTCCTATTTTAGGATAAGAATCTTTTATTTTTGAAAGGAGTTGATATTATGAATAAATATGAAAAGCGATGGTGCAGGATAGATTAATCATTGATTTAAAATTTAATAAAATATAGAAAGAAGGAAAAAATATGAAAACAATGATTACAGGTGTGAGACCTACTGGAAGTATTACCTTAGCAAATTATATTGGAGGAATTAAGAAATTTGTAGAGCAACAATATAAATATAATTCTTTAATTTTTATAGCGGATATTCATGGATTAACAACTTATATTGATCCAAAAGAGATAAGGAATAATATACTTGATATAGCGGCAATGTATATATCATGTGGTGTGGATATAAATAATACTGCTTTATTTATGCAAAGCGATGTGTTAGAACATTGTAACATGGGATATCTTATGTCTTTTCAATGCAGTGTAGGTGAACTTTCAAGAATGACACAATTTAAATCTAAAAAGCAAAGTTTAGGTAAAAATGAAAAAGATATGGGATTATTTATTTATCCAACTTTAATGGCGGCTGATATCCTACTTTATGATGCTGAAGTAGTGCCTGTTGGTGCTGATCAAAGACAGCATATTGAGAAAACTAGGGATTTTGGTGAAAGATTTAATAGTATATATGGTAAAACATTTAAATTACCAGAATATCAAATACCAAAGGTGGGGGCAAAAATAATGAATTTGCAAAATCCGACTATTAAAATGAGTAAGTCTGCGCCAAAAGATGATAGGGGTACTATATTCATGTTAGATGATATTGAAATTACAAGAAAGAAAATAATGTCTGCATGTACAGATAGTGAAGGTAAAGTTTATTATGACGAAGAAAATAAACCGGGTATTTCTAATTTAATATCATTAATATGTGCAGTAAACAATATGACTATAGAAGAAGCTAACGATAAGTATAAGGAATATAATTATAAAGACTTTAAAATAGAAGTTGCTAATGTGGTTTGTGATTTTATTAAAAAGGTACAAAATAAGTTTTATACTTATAGGAATGATGAAAAAAGATTGAAAGAAATATTGAATAATGGTGCATCTAAAGCAAGAATATATGCTGAAAAGAAACTTAAGGAAGTAAAAAAGATAATTGGTTTATCAATATAATATATTAATGAATTTGGCGAAGTGAAAAAATTGTTAATTTTTTTAATAAAAACTATTTACTTTTAATAAAAATGGATGTATAATAAGTATGAAATGTATGACAGGTTATACATTTTGAAGGAGGTAAATATGAAAGATAAATATGTAGGAATTGCTAAAGTTGGAGAAAAAGGTCAAATAGTAATACCAAAGGAAGCACGAGATATGTTTGATATTAAACCAGGTGATTCAGTTGTAATATTATGTGACAAAAAGAAAGGAATGGCAATTGCAAAATCAGAATTGTTAGAAGATACAATTAATATCGTAATGCCAGGTAAGAAATAAAAATGTATTCTATTGAAACAAAAAAACTAGTAAAAAAATATAAAGAAAAAATTGCTGTAAATGAAATTGATTTAAAAATTAAGAAGGGCGAATTATTCGCTCTTTTGGGGGTGAATGGTGCTGGGAAAACCACTACAATTAAAATGCTTTCTGGTTTGATATTGCCAACATCAGGAGAAATTATAATTAATGGAATGAACATGGAAAACAATACATTAAAAATTAAAGAAATGTTAAATGTATCTCCTCAAGAGACTGCGATAGCTCCAAATCTAACTGTAATGGAAAACTTGGAATTTATGGCTGGGGTATATCAAATCAAAGATAAGGAGCATAAAATAAAAGAGTTAATAAAAATGTTTAATCTAGAAGATGTAGTGAATAAAAAAGCGAAGAAACTATCTGGGGGATATCAAAGAAAGGTATCAATTGCTATTAGCTTAATAAATGACCCACAAATATTGTTTTTAGATGAGCCAACATTAGGGCTTGATGTAATTGCAAGAAAAGGGCTTTGGAAAATAATAAATGAATTAAAAGGTAAAATAACAATAATATTAACTACTCATTATATGGAAGAAGCTGAAAGTTTATCTGATAGAATTGGAATTATGTCAAATGGGAAAATAATCGATATAGGTACTTCTTCTGAATTAATAAAGAAAACAAAATCTAAGAATTTTGAAGATGCATTTGTTTCAATTGTTACTGGAGGTGAACTGTAATGAGAATGTTAAATTTTGCAAAAAGAAATTTTAAGGAATTAATAAGGGATCCTCTTAGTTTAGTATTTGAAATATTATTGCCTATATTTTTGTTATTTATTTTTCAACAATTTAATATTCCAGAAGAATCTTTTAAATTAGAGAATTTTACTCCTGGGATAATATTATTTGGTTTTTCATTTATTACGCTTTTTACATCTACATTAATAGCAAAAGACAGAGATTCTTCTTTGCTTATTAGACTAGGTACTTCACCTATGAAGTCAAGTGATTATATACTTGGATATATTCTATCATTGATGCCAATAATTATTGTTCAAGATATATTATTCTTTATAGTAGCGATGTTACTTGGATTAAGTATTAGTATTAGTATTATTTATACTATAATTGTATCTATAATAATTTCAATATTATTTATTTCTCTTGGCATATTAATAGGAAGTCTAGTTAGTGAAAAAGCATCTGGTGGTGTAGGAAGCATAGTAGTTCAACTTGTATGTTTCACTAGTGGAATGTACTTTTCAAAAGAACTTGTTGGTAAATTTTTTGCTAAAATATGCGAGTTCCTACCATTTGAAAGTTGTTTAAATATTATTAAAGGAGTATTAAATAATAATTTAAATTTAATTAGTATGAGAAATATTTTAGTATTCTTAATATATACAATACTTGTATTGGTTACTTCAATAGTGGTATTTAAAAAGAAAATGGTAAGTGACAATAAATAAAAGCCTTGTTAAGGCTTTTTTTATGTAAAAAAATGTAAATAAATCTAAAATGAAATGATATAAAAATAATATATGGTATAATTAAAATTGGGAGAGAGTGGTTATGATATATAGAAAAATAGTTGTTGTAGGTGGAGGTATTTTGGGAAGCCAAATAGCGTTTCAAAGTGCATATTCTGGATTTGATGTAACAATACTAATTAGAAAAGAAGATTCATTAAGTGAATTACATGAGAAATTAGAAAAATTACGTGATACATATTTAGAATTAATAGATGAAATGGATTCTAAAAATGGTAAAAAAGTAGAAGTTTGGGCAAATGGTATAGCTAGTATTGATAATTTTAACAGAGAGGAATGCATAAATAATGTAAAAAGAGCTTATGATAGTATTATTATTGAAACAGATCAAGCTAAAGCTGTTTCTAATGCAGATTTAGTTATTGAATCTATTACAGAAAATATAGATTTTAAGAGAAGTTTGTATGAGTCTTTAGCGCCATTACTTCCAGAAAAAACTGTTATTGTTACTAATTCATCAACTTTATTGCCATCAAAAATGGCTAAATATACTGGAAGACCAGATAAATATTTGGCAATGCATTTTGCAAACTCAATATGGAAAAATAATATAGCAGAAGTAATGAAACATTCTGAAACCAATGAAAGATTTTTTGAAGAAATTATTAGATTTGCAGAGGATATTAGAATGGTGCCTTTAGCAGCAAAAGAAGAAAAGTCTGGATATTTACTTAATTCAATGTTAGTTCCTTTCTTATTGTGTGCAATGGATTTAGTTGCTAATGGTATATCTGATTATGAAACAATAGATAAAGCATGGACTTTAGGTACAGGTGCTCCAAAAGGGCCATTTCAAATTATTGATACTGTTGGATTAATGACTGCAAAAAATATTGTGTTGCAATATCAAAAAGTTCCAAATTTATTTGATCCTTTATTTAAAAAGATGATGTTGCCTTATAATTATGATGGAATGTTAAGAATTCTTGATAAATATATCGAAGAAGGCAAAATAGGAAAGTCAGTCGGAGAAGGATTTTATAAGTATAAATAATAAAAAATTGACTATAAGTCAAAATTAAACAGTTCTGAAAAACTACAATTATTGTAGTTTTTTATTTGTTAAAAGAAAAATATATATAATTAATTTCTAGGTAAAATGGGCAAAAGTGACTAAATTTATTAAAAAAATAAATATTTAAATGCCATTTAATTATAGTGTTATAATGACTAATAGTCATATATAATTGAAAATAATTATAAAAATAAGAGACGTAGTTGAAAAAAAACGAATAAAATGTTATGCTATAGGTGGGTAGTGGTAATATGTTTAAAATATTATTTAAAAAATTATTTATCTACTAAATATAAGAGTATTTTGCGTACTCTTTTTTGTTTTATGGAGGAATATGAAGGAACAGTTAGACAATGAAAAATTAAGATTAATAGTATTTGAAAGTGCATCAGAGTTGGGGAAGAAAGTAGATGAGCATTTGCTTGAATTATATGGTTATGACAAAGAGAAATACACTTTTATAGTCCCAATTAAAGAAAGATTCTTTGAAGATGGGAATTTTAAAGTAGAAATAAATTCTACAGTTAGAGGGAAAGATTTATTTATGCTTACTGATGTTGGAAACTATAGCATCGAATATTAAATGCATGGATTTATAAATCATACAAGTCCAAATGATTTAATGGTTCAACTTAAAGACGGTATTGGTGCTAGTAATTGTCATGCGGAGCATATTAACGTAGTTATGCCACTTTTATATGCTGGGCGTCAACACAGAAGAAATACTCGTGAGAATCTTGCTTGCGGAGCATTTTTAAGAGAAATAGATAATCTTCCAAGAATTAAAAGTTTAATAACTTTTGATGCACATGATCAAGGTGTTGAACATGCAACACAATACATGGAATTTGAAAATTTTTATGCTACAAATACTATTTTAGAAAAATTTATTGTTAATACCCCTAAAAAACAATTAAAAAATTTAGTTTTCGTAGCACCTGATAATGGCGCTACAGGAAGAAGAAATGTATATTTGAATTCATTTAATTCAAAATATATTAATAGAGAAGCAGGAAGTTTCATAAAACAAAGGGATTATAATAGATTTGAAAATGGAAAATATCCAGTTACTTCACATGATTATTGTGGAAGTGATAATATCGAAGGTAAAACAGCTATTGTTGTCGATGATATGATATCTAGCGGTGGTAGTATGTTTGATGTGATAGATGAATTACATAAAAGAAAAATTGCTCATATATATATAATCGTAACATTTGCATTGTTCACAAACGGAATTGATAGATTTAAAGAATATTATGATAAAAAAATATTAGATGGTATATATACAACGAATTTATCTTATATACCAGATGAATATAAAAAAGAAAAATGGTTATATATTTGTGATTGTTCTAAAGAATTATCAGAAATAATTTATGATATACATAATGATTTATCAATAACTAGTCTGCTTACTGATAAGTCTAAACCAATAAAATTATTAGAAGATAAATTTGGCAAGGGAGAAAAAAATGAATAATTATATGAAAGTGGCTAAAGATTTAGCTGATAACAATTTAATTACTAATGTTGGAGGGCCTTTTGGAGCTTGTATAGTTAAAGATGGAAAAATAATAGGTAGAGGTTCTAATCATGTTCTTGCTAATAATGATCCAACTGCTCATGCAGAGATAATGGCTATTAGAGATGCATGCAAGAATATAAATTCATATGATTTAAGTGGATCTGAAATATATACATCATGTTATCCATGCCCGATGTGTATGTCCGCAATAATATGGTCAAATATTAAAACTATATATTACGGCAATACTAAGGAAGATGCTGCAAATATTGGGTTTAGAGATGATTTTATATATGATTATTTTAAAAAAATATCTTGTAATGAAAAGACAGATCTATTAAAATTAAATGAGATTGATAGAGCAGAAACAATTAAAACATTTAATGATTTTGTGAGTAAAAATGATAAAACAATATATTAGGAGCTTGTATGAAATTATTTAACAATAATAAATTTTACAATAAAGAATTAAGTAATATTGGGTTAATATGGCAAACTATTAAACCAGTTTTAATATTTTTAGGAGTAAATATTGGTCTTACAATTATTTTAATGATGTATGCTGTATTTGTTGATAAATTAGATGTTAATTCACCTGATTTTGCTTATGAAATATCAGCTAAATATGGTGTTATTCTAAATATACTAATTCAAATTGTGACTATTATAATTATATATTTTATATTTAAAAAAGATAAAAAGACATATCCGAAAAAAGAAAAATGTAAAGTTCAAACGATAATATATGGTGGTTTATTTGTATTGGCTGTTGGTATTATTGCAGGATATTTGATTGATTTACTTATATATTTATTTCCATCTCTTTCTTCTGGATATGATGCAGTAGAAGATATGCTTAGTAGTTCAGGATTTATTCTTCTTTTTGTAACAACTTGTTTACTTGCTCCGGTAATGGAAGAAATGATGTGTAGAGGATTAGTATTAAATAATTTATTAAGTAAGAAATCAATTTGGTCTTCGATAATTATTTCTGCACTTATATTTGGAATTATTCATTTAAATTTAGTGCAAGGAATAGTTGGTTTTATTACTGGAATATTTTTAGCAATTGTATATATTAAAACTAGAAATATTTGGACATGTATTTTAGGACATTTTTTAAACAATTTGGTTTCTGTTATAGTAGTAAATACTAATATTTCTAGTTTAACTGCTAATATAGTAAATATAATTATAATTATTTTGTGTATTTATCCAATAATAAAATTTATTAAAGAAGATAATGTTAAAATTAAGAAGTGTGATAATGTATAATATTATGTAAAATATAATAAATAATTCATGATTGCTTATTTATCTGTGGTATATTCATAATGGGTGATAATATTAAAAAAAACGATAATAAAAGAATGTTTAGTGGTACAGTTCTAGGCGTATGTCTAGTTGCTTTAGCATTGCTTTTAATCGGGAGTTTAATATTAGGAATTCCATTTGATATATTAAAAGAATATATTAAAGATGAAAGGATAATTTTTATATTAGAATATTTTCTATCAATTGGTGTTTTATTGTCTGTATTATTTTATATTAAGAAACGAAAAGAAAATAATTATATGTTAAAAAAGTTATCATTTAAGAATAATAAAATATTATTAGGATTGTTAATAGGGTTTGTATTAAATGGAATATGTATATTAGCTGCATATTTAAATAATGATATTGTATTATCTTATTCTAAAATTAATGTTTTATTATTTATCATTTCATTTTTCTGTGTAGCAATACAATCAACTTCTGAAGAATTATTGTGTAGATTATTTATTTATCAAAAGTTAAAAAAGAACTATAAGTCTCCTTTCGTTTGGATATTTGTTAGTAGTACTTTCTTTGGAATAATTCATATTATAAATCCTGGGATCACAGTACTAGCAATAATAAATATTGTACTTTATGGAGTACTAATGTCTATAATGATTTATTATTTTGATAATATATGGATGGTATGCGCTATACATACTGCCTGGAATTTTATGCAAAATATTATATTTGGATTTCCAAATAGTGGTATGGAATCTAAATTGTCAATGTTTAAATTAATTTCTTCAAATAACAGTTTCTATTATGATAAAGTATTTGGAATTGAAGGTTCAATATTTGTATCACTCTTATTGATAAGTTCAATAATAATAGTTAATTTAATTGGAAACAGAAAGAAAAATATAGAGTAGTGTTGGTGAAAAGTATGTTTACGATTTATGATTATTTAAAATATTATAAAGATTATGATATTAATGAAGTTCCTTGGAATAACATGGATAATGTTTTGTTATCTGTTTTGGTATATATTCCAATAGATAGTTTTAGAGGAATGAAATCTTTTTCTGAAATGTGTAATATAATTATGAATTTTAAAGTTCCAAATAAATCGGAATATTTAGCTCCAAAAATTAAATCTTTAATTGAAATAATTATTAATTCTAAAAGATATAAAAATATGAAATTTATAAATTTTGAAAATGTAATTGATAATAATACTCAATTTGGAGCAATGGTTTGTAAAATTGGAAAACATAAAATAGTTGTATTTAAAGGCACGGATAGATCTATAATTGGATGGATAGAAAATTTTAGAGCGATGTATGAGTATCCAACATATACTCAAAGTTTAGCAATGAAATATTTAAAAAATAATATAGGTTTATTTGATAAAGATGTCTATGTTATTGGGCATTCTAAAGGTGGAAGTATGGCCATGGCTGCAGTAATGGAATTAAAACCATTTAAATTTAAAAAAATAGGTAAAGTAATTAATTTTGATGGGCCCGGTTTTATGACTAAAGAGTTTAATAGTTATAAATATGAAAGAATGAGTAAAAAATTAATAAATATATTACCAGAAGGTTCTTTTGTTGGGGTTTTACTAAATAACAAAGATTATAATTTCATACAAACTACAACTAAAGGAATAAGTGTTCATTATCCAATATTTTGGAAATCTTTTGGTACTGACTTTGTTTCGGGAACATGTTCAAATATAAGCCAGGAGTTGCATAACAGATCTATAAATGCTGCTGAAACCTTAGATCAAGAATCCGTTAGAGAATATTTTGAAACTGCATTTAGTATATTTGATAAAAAGAAAACAGATTTTGTTGGTTTTAATATTTTTGATATTATTGCTTTATTTAGAAAAATAAGGACTTTAGATAAAAGTATTTCTAAATATATGAATTCTATATTTAAATCAATGATTAAATTATCTAGAAATAAAGAATAGTGGTATTTGTTATGAGTAAAGAAGTAAGTTTTAAAAAATTTGATAAATATATATTCTATTTTATTATTTTTTCTATTGGTGGATGGATATGGGAAGTGATTTTTCATATTATGGAAACTGGAAAATTTGTAAATAGAGGAATGTATTATGGCCCATGGATACCAATTTATGGGTTTGGAGGATTATTAATTGTAATTTTACTTAATAGATTTAGAAAAAAACCATTTGTTGTTTTTTTGCTAAGTGGACTTTTGTGTGGAACAATAGAATACTTAACTGGATGGCTTATTGAAGTTACAAGAGGTTGCAGATGGTGGGATTATAGCGAATATATCTTAAACTTAAATGGACACATTTGTTTATATAGTGTTCTTGGATTTTCTTTGATTGGATTAATCGTTATTGAATATATTTTGCCAAAATTAGAGAAACTTTATAATACAATTAATGGTAAAATATTAACTATCATTATAGCAATTATATCTGCTATATATTTGTTTGATGTTGGATATTCAGTGATAGTAGAACCAAATTCTGGAGAAGGAATAAACATTAATATTAATAATATTTTATTGTAATTTTTTTCCAAGTAATTATTGATAATAGTAGTAAATACTAATATCAAGGAGGAAAAATGACACAAAAGGAATTGTTATATTTAGAAGATGCGTTTAAACATGAACAAAATATTATTAGTATTTGCGAAGATACTATTAATGCGCTTGAAGATGAAGAATTAGTTTCATTTCTAAAAAAAGAAGTTAAGAAACATGAAAATATGAAGTGTGAAATAAAAGATATGTTAGAGGTGAAATCAAATGACTGATCAAGTTTTAATGGATAATTATTTAATGATATTAAAAAGTACAATTGAGGTTTATGTTCATGGGACTTTAGAAAGTTCTAATGAGGATATTAGAAAACTATTGAAAAAGGGATTAGATGAAACGTTAACTCATCAAGCAAATACATATGATAAAATGACAGCATGTGGATGGTATACAATTAATAATATAGAATGTAATTGTATTAAAGATGTATTAAATAATTTAGAATGTTAATTTAAAAAGCAACTTTTTTATATAAAGTTGTTTTTTAAATGATATAATACATATGTAATTTAAGTTGCTGAAAAGGAAGTAGTATAAATGGACGAGAGAGTTAAAAATATAGAAAGAAGTATTATTAAGAAATATAGAAAAGAAATATGGAGTAAATTCATTAAAGCAATACAAGATTATGAATTAGTAAAAGAGAATGATAAAATTATGGTTTGCATAAGTGGTGGAAAAGATTCTTTCTTACTAGCTAAATGTTTTCAAGAATTGAAAAGACATGGGAAAATTAATTTTGAGGTACATTATGTGGTTATGAATCCAGGATATAATGAAAAGAATCTAGTAAAAATAAAAGAGAATGCTAATATGTTGAATGTTCCAATTGAAATATTTGAAAGTGATATTTTTGAAGTGTCTAATATGCTAAATGCTGAAAAGCCTTGTTATATGTGTGCAAGAATGAGAAGAGGCTTTCTTTATAGTAAAGCAGAAGAACTTGGATGTAATAAAATAGCTTTAGGCCATCATTTTAATGATGTTGTTGAAACAGTATTGCTTTCAATGTTTTATGGAAGTGAATTTAAAACTATGATGCCTAAATTACATAGTGATAACTATAAAGGATTAGAATTAATAAGACCATTATATTTTATTAGAGAAAAAGATATTATTTCTTGGCAAAAATATAATAACTTAGATTTTATAAATTGTGCTTGTAAGTTCACCGAAAGAAGTGAAGCAAGTGATGAAGAAGTAAGTAAAAGAAAAGAAATAAAGAAACTAATAAATGAGCTTTCTAAAGTTAATAAAAATATTGATTATAATATATTTAAGTCAACTGATAATGTTAATTTAAATTGTGTGATTGGGACAAAATATAATGGCAAATATAAAAGTTTTTTAGATGAATATGATAAATAGAAAAGATAAGATTTAATCTATTTTGAATATATTTTGATATTATGATACAATTACTTATATGGAAACAAAGGAAATTGAAAAGAAAATTAGTGAATATAATTCTTTTTTGAAAGATATTGAAAATAAATTAGATATAGTTAATAAGAAAAAAAGAATTGATGAATTAGAAGGCATTATAAATGATGCTTCTTTTTGGAGTGGTAATACTAATACTAAAGATATTTTGTCTGAGTTAAAGAGTTTAAAAGATATATATAATAAATATAATGATTTAAGTGGTCTTGTAAATACAGTATCTGAAATGTATTTAATAGTTGAAAATGATGATGATTTAAAACTTATTGAAAATGAAATATCAAACATTGATGAGATGATTGAGTCTTTAAAGGCTTTTGCACTATTAAGTGGTGAATTTGATTCTAATAATGCATATATTGAAATACATAGTGGAGCGGGTGGTACTGAAAGTAATGATTGGGCAAATATGTTGCTTAGAATGTACACAAGATTTTTTGAAAAAAATAATTATAGTTATGAAATAATAAGTAGTCAAGAAGGCGAAGAAGTGGGAATTAAAGGATGTACATTACTTGTTAAGGGTAATTATCCATTTGGTTATCTAAAAGGTGAAACAGGTGTACATAGACTTGTTAGAATTAGTCCTTTTGACAGTAATTCTAGAAGACACACTTCTTTTGCATCAGTTTTGGTAACACCTGAAATTAATAAAAATATTAATGTTGAAATTAAAGAAAGTGATTTAAGAATTGATGTATATAGATCATCTGGAGCTGGTGGGCAAGGAGTAAATACAACTGATTCTGCTGTAAGAATTACACATATACCAACTGGAATTGTAACATCATCTCAGCTTGAAAGAAGTCAAATTAGAAATAAGGAAATAGCACTTGAAATGTTAAGGAACAAATTATACATGTTAGAACTTAATGAGTTTAATGATAAATTAAAAGATTTAAAAGGCGATGTAATGGATGTTAACTTTGGTAGCGCTGTTCGAAGCTACGTAATGTGTCCATATACATTAGTAAAAGACAATAGAACAAATTATGAAACTCCAAATGTTGATGATGTACTCGATGGAGAAATTCAAAATTTTTTAGAAGAATATTTGAAAATGTAAAAATCTATGATTATATAGATTTTTTTGTTTAAAATAGTGTTAAATTATATCATTTTGTAGAAATATATAGATTATTTTGTTATAATTAATTTGTATAAATAGTAGTGGTAAAAATTGTATTTTAAAATATTAACGCTTTAAATATATAATTTTTATAGGAGGAATTATGCAGTTAATAGAACTAAGAAACGTAAATAAAAGATATCCTAATGGTGTTACTGCACTTGCTGATATAAATTTAACAATATCTAAAGGTGAGTTTGTGTTTATTATGGGTGCATCTGGTAGTGGTAAATCAACTATAATTAAACTTTTATATAGACAAGAAAAACCTACTCACGGAGAAGTATATGTGGGTGGAGTAAATGTTGCAAAGCTAAGAAATGGGAAAGTATATAAATTAAGAAGAAAGTTGGGAATAGTATTTCAAGATTATAAATTACTTCCTAAATTAACTGCTTATGAAAATGTTGCTTTTGCATTGGAAATGTATGGTTATAAGAGAAAAGATATTAGAAATGCCACTATTAAAGCACTTGAGAATGTTGGGCTTAAAGATAAATTGAGAAGTTATCCAGATGAACTTTCTGGTGGTGAACAACAAAGAGTATCTATAGCAAGAGCTATAGTTAATGATCCAAAAGTATTAATATGTGATGAACCAACTGGAAACTTAGATGCAGAAACCTCACTTGAAGTAATGAAAGTAATCGAGGAAATAAATCGGAAATTGGGTACAACAATTATTATGGCGACTCATGATAATGAAATAGTGAGAAAAATGAAAAAAAGAGTTGTTGTTATAGAAAAAGGATTGGTTAAAAAGGATAATCAGAAAGGAAAAATAATTAGTGAAAGCGTTTAGAATATTATTTAAAAACATTGGTGAATCCTTTAAAGGAGTATTTAGAAATTTCTCTTTGTCTTTAGCAAGTATTTCTTGTATAACAATAACACTTATAATGGTTGGATTTAGTATATTACTCTCATACAATGTTAATAATTTTACAACAGAAATAGAAAAAGATTTAACTATCGTTGTCTTTCTTGATAGAGATATCACTGAAACAGAGATTGAGTCATTAGAAACTAGAATTAAAACTCTTGATAATGTATTAAGTGTAACTTTTCAATCAAAAGAAGAGACCAAAAAAGAAATGCAAGAAGAATCTGAAGTGTTTCAAAGTATTATGTCACAATATACTGAAGAAACCAATCCTCTTCAAGACTCATTTTTAGTAAAAGTAAGTGATATCAATGGAATGGGTGATACTGCAGATGAAATAAAGAAATTAGACAAGATAGCTTTAGTTAAGTATGGAGAAGGATCTGTTGAAGAACTAGTTAAGATATTTGATATTGTTCAAAGGATTAGTTATATAGCTGTTATTGCTTTGGTTTTAGTAACTGTATTTTTAGTAAGTAATACTATTAAAATAACTATTCAATCAAGAAGAAGAGAAATTGAAATAAGACGTTTAGTAGGAGCAAGTAATTCATTTATAAGAAGACCATTTTTCTTTGAAGGAATTATTCTTGGATTCTTAGGTTCAATTCTTCCAATTGTGGTTTGTTGTTATGGATATATATATCTTTATGATAAATTAGGAGGAAAATTATTTACTCCAATAATAACTTTAATGAAACCAAATAGTGTTATTTATATAGTTCTTTTAGCTTTACTTTGTATAGGAGTAGTTGTTGGAGCATTTGGAAGTTATAGAGCTGTTAGAAAATACTTAAAAATATAAAAAATAAGGTTAAAACCTTGTTTTTATTTTACAAGAATTGATATAATTGTAAGTGAGCAAAGAGGAATGATAATATGTTGGTAAGTAATAATGTGTTAGAAAAAATGGATAGAAGTGAAAAAATTAGTTATTTTAAACTTTTAAAAAATTTTTGTGGTGAATTAGATTGTAAAGTAAGTATTACAAAAAGCCAGAAATTATTATCAGACTTTAGTGAAAAAAGTAGAAAATATTCATATGAATTTGTTGGTATAGAGAATATTCCTAATGACGGATGCATATTAATGTGTAATCATTCTAATTCACATGATGTATTAAATTCATATGAAATATTAACTAATCAAAATTTTATAACTAGTGTATTGCTTGCTAATGATGGATTAAATCCAATAATACTAAATATTTTTAAAAAAGCTAATTCTGTGATTGTTGATAGATCTAGTAAAGAATCAACTAAGAATTGTATTTATGAGATGTCAAACAAAGTAATGAAAGGTGCTGTAGGAGTTGTATTTGGAGAGGGCACATGGAACTTGCATCCTATACTTCCTATGCATGATTTAAAAATTGGGGGAGCAACAATTGCCGCTATTACTGAAAAACCAATTGTACCAACGATTCTTGAGTATGTTGAAGTGCCAAATCTTTGTGATAATGAATCTAAATTATATAGTAAATGCATAGTTACATTTGGAAAACCTATATATATCAATAGAGAAGAGAGTTTAATAACTCAAACTTCTTTATTGCAGGATACAATGGTTAAAATGAGAAAAGAAAACTGGGAGAGTTTAGGTATTAAAAGAAATTCAATAGAAGATGTAAATAAAATATTATATATAAATCACACATGGTTAAAAGAATATGGACCTATTGGAATTAATTATGATACTAATAGGGAAAGTAAATATTTATTTTCTAAAAATGGTGGTATTGTAGAAAATGAGTATTGCATAGATGATAAAGGTAATTTTGTTCCAGGAGAACTAAAAAGAAAAATGAAAATAAAAGGTTTCTAATTGTTATAGATACTAGTTTGTGATATAATTATTCCATAATAAGGAGTGGCTATGACTAATTTATATTTTCCTATTTGTGGTTTGTTTTGTAATGCATTAATAGTGGCATTGTTTTTTTCAAAAAAGAATATTAAAAGCACAGAAACTAAATTATATGGTTTAATGATAATTAGTAGTTTAATTGATATAATTCTTGGGATTTCTATATTGTTGTTAACTTATTATAAATATGATGATTTATTATATTTAATTGAAATATTAAATAAGATAGATTTTATTCATTATATAGCTTGGCCAACATTATTATTTTTGTATATTTTTAATATATCTGTTGAAAACAATTCTTTATATAAAAAAGTGGAAAGAATTGTATTATGTTTAGATGCATTGTTTGTTTTAATAGAGTTTAGCTTACCAATAAAAGTTATTAAAGATTCTACTACTATGGGAGTTGTAGGTTGGGGATCATATTTTGTTTATTTTATTGCATTATTTTATTTGGTTGCAATAGTTTTAATATTGTTACTTAGAATTAAAAAAGGATATGGCAGAAAATATATACCATTTCCTATTTTGATGGTGTTGTTGGCATTGGCAGTATTAGTGAGAGCAATAAATCCAACATTAATAATAATACCAACTATAATTGTATATATTAATCTGATAATGTATTTTACTATCGAAAATCCTGATATTAGGATAATTAATGAACTTAATAGTGCTAAGGAAAAAGCCGAAAAAGCAAGTAATGTAAAAGGTGACTTTTTGAGTAGTATGTCACATGAAATAAGAACACCATTAAATGCAATTGTTGGTTTATCTGAAGATATATGCAAATATAAAGAGAATGTTCCAAAAGAAGTTATAGATGATTCTAAGGATATTCAAAGTGCTAGTTTAATATTGCTTGATATAGTGAGTAACATATTGGATGTTAATAAAATAGAAAGTAATACTCTAGAACTTGTTGATGGTACATATAACTTTAAAGAATTGGTAGAAAACTTAATTGACATTGCACACACTAGAATTGGTAATAAGGATATAACTTTAAATGTAAATATTAGCGGGGATATTCCAGAAAAATTAATTGGTGATAGAGAGCGTATAAAATCTATTATCAATAATTTATTAACAAATTCAATTAAATATACGGACCAAGGTAAAGTTAATTTAAGAATAAAAGGCTTTAATAAAAATGATATTTGTAATTTAAAAATAACTGTTGAAGATACTGGAAGAGGAATTAAAAGCGAGGATATAGATAAATTATTTACTAAGTTTGAAAAACTAGGTGAAAAGAATTCATCTATTGAGGGAGCTGGCCTAGGACTTGCAATTACTAAAGAATTGGTAGAAAAAATGAATGGTAAAATAGATGTTCAAAGTATTTATGGCTCAGGTAGTATATTTATGGTTACAATACCACAAAAAATAGCAGAGAATTCTGAATCTGGTTATAATGAAGAAGAATTAAGAGCTAATTTTAAAAATAAAAAGATATTAATAGTTGATGATAATAAGTTGAACTTAAAAGTTGCTAGAAAATCATTGGAAGATTTTGAATTTGAAATAGATGAAGCTAATGATGGAATAGAGTGTTTAAATAGAGTTAAAAATAAAGAATATGATTTAATATTAATGGATATTATGATGCCTAATATGGATGGGGAAGAAACATTAAAAAAATTAAATCAAATTGTAGGATTTAACACTCCTGTAGTTGCGGTAACTGCAGATGCAGTAAGTGGAAGCGAAGAAAAATATTTAAAAGATGGTTTTGTTAATTATATATCTAAGCCGTTTAAAAAAGAGCACATTATAGCAGTGTTAGGTGAGATATTTAAGGAAAACAATGAGTCAAAAAGAGTCGATTGGAATAAAGAAGAAGTATATGTTATAACCGATAAAACGGTAAATTTAAATGATGGTGTTGAGGATGCTGATGATAAAAACAACAATGTTGTTGAGGACATTGATGATAAAGATGAAGAAGTAGGCGATAGTCATTTGAATCCCGACTTTTTGAAAAGAAAAGGTGTCGATTTAGATAGCGCATTAGAATTACTTGGAGATATGGAAATGTATAATGAAACCATGAAAATATATAGTAGTGATTCATTAGAAAGAGTTGAAAAACTCAAATCATTTTTAAATGATAAAGACATGAAAAATTATGCAATTGAGGTTCATGCTCTTAAGAGTGATAGTAAGTATTTAGGATTTAAATCTCTTGCGGAAATTGCTTTTGAACATGAAAAGAAAAGTAAAGAAAATGATATAAAATATGTAGAAGATAATTTTAAAGAACTAATGGATGAATACGATAAATGTAAACAAATAATTCATGAATATTTATAATAACTATAGGAGTGGGTATTATGGAAATCGATTATAATGGATATGATGTTGGACTATCTGAATTAGAGTATTTAAGAAAAGTGACTATGTTATCTCCAATTGCAGCTATAAAAATAAATGGTTTGAGAAGAGACGGAAAAGAGCGTCAAGCTAATGCATTAGAATATGAAAGAAGATTTAAATTTTATATGAAACTTTGTGAAAAGGATTGGCATTATTATGATAGAAACGCTGAACAAAGTTTATCACAATTTGCACATGACGTTTTAGGCAGAGCATATTATGCTTGGAAAGAAAGCAGTCAAGAAAGAGGTAGATAGAAATATCTATCTTTTTATTTGTAGATTTTGTATAATTAGAGTGGTGAAAAGAAATGTCATTTACAAGTAATATTAAAAGTGAAATTAGTAGTTTAGATTATGATAAGTCAGAAAAAATGGCAGAACTTTCTGCTATAATAAATATTAATGCAAAAATATATAAAGATAGATTTGAAATATATACTGAAAATGTAAGTGTATCAAGAAGAATATATAGATTAATTAAAGATTTATATCATGTAAATATTTATATGGATAATTCAGGAATTAATTCACTTAGAAAGAATAAATTAGTTTTGCTTACAGTCAAAGATAAATTTGAATTAATATTAAATGATTTGAGTATTATAAAAGATAATAAAAGAATTTATGTGCCGGATTTATATTTAGTTGATGAGGAAAAAGACAAACAATCATATTTAAGGGGAGTATTTAATATTTGTGGAAGTATTAATGATCCTAAAACTAGTAGATATCATTTGGAATTTATGATTAGTAATAAGGAAACAGCTTATTTTGTTAATAAGTTGTTAAATGAAATGTATCTAAATAGCAAAGTTATTAAAAGAGATAAAAATTATATGGTTTATATTAAAGAAGCAGAAAAAATAAGTGATTTTATTAAGATGTTGAATGCAGTTGAATCTTTATTTTACTATGAAGATATAAGAATATATAGAGACCATAAAAATATGACAAATAGACTTAATAATTGTGAACAAGCAAATGTTGATAAAATGATAGCAAGTTCAAATGAACAATTAGAATTAATAAGTAAATTAAAAGAAAGATATGATTTTGATTTATTAGATGATAGAATTAAAACCATATGTATTTATAAAGAAAAATACCCAGAAAGTTCTATGGCAGAATTAGCTGGGATAATAAGTATGGAAACTGAAAAACCTATTACTAAAAGTTGTATAAATCATAGGTTTAGAAAAATTAAGGAAATGGTTAAATGATTTTGTCTATTATTCCATATTTTAATGCTTCATTTGAACTCATATAATAATCTCTTTCTGTATCTTTTTCTATTTTAGAAAGAGATTTTTTTGTATTATTTGATAAAATTTTATTTAATTTATTCTTAAGTTTTATTATTCTTTCTGCGACTATTTTAATTTCGGTTGCTTGTCCTGTAGTTCCACCTAATGGTTGATGTATCATTATTTCTGTATTTTTTAATGAATATCTTTTCCCTTTAGTTCCACTTGATAATATAAAAGCGGCCATAGATGCGCACATACCAATTCCAATTGTAACTACATTGCTTTTAACGTAATTCATAGTGTCGTATATAGCAAATCCTGCTGTTATGGAACCACCACATGAATTTATATATAAGTATATATCATCATTACTAATAGAATCTAAATATAATAATTCACTCGTAATTATATTTGCAGTACTTTCAGTTATTTCTCCTTCTAGAAATATAATTCTTTCAGTAAATAGTTTGGAATAAATATCATAAATTTTTTCATTTTCGCCTACTTTTTCTATTATATATGGTATATGCATAGTTCCTCCTAGTAATATTTTAGTAAAATTAATATGTATTTATTCACAAATAATTATTTTTTTGGTATTATATTAATAGATAAAAATAGTAAAGAGGTTGTTATATGAAAATAAAAGTAACTTTAGAAAATGGAAATGTTCTTGAGATTGAAAAAAATACATCAGTTAGAGAAGTTATTGAATTAATTGGTAAAGAGAATTTAATAGCACTTAGAATAAATGGTAGCATAGCTGATGCGGATTATCAAATCGATAAGGATGTATATGTTAATTTTGTATGTATAGATGATAGAGTTGGAAGAAAAATATACACTAATGGTTTAAAGTATGTATATATTTTGGCAGTAAAAGAATTGTATGGTGATAATGCATTAGTTGAAATGAAGCATTCATTAGATAAATATTTATATACTGAAATTGAGATAGGAAAAAAAGTTGATCAAAAAGTAGTAGATAAAATTAAAGAAAAAATGAAAGAAATAATTAATGAGGATATACCTTTTAGAAATGTAAGTGTTTCTAAAAAGGATGCTATTGATTATTATGAAGCTAATGAGGAATATGAAAAGTGTTTAAATTATACGTATACTACTAATGATTCAGTAACAATGTATGAATTATCTGATTTGTATAATTATTTCTATTATGTTATGCCACCTTCAACTGGTATATTAAAAAAGTTTGAATTATGTTATTTGGCTCCTAAGGGAATATTATTATGTAGTCCAATTAAAGGATCAATTCCTAAATTTGTTCATAGAGAAAAGGTATTAGATGCATTTAAAACCTATGAACAAAAATTAGCTAATTTAGGAGTTAGATATTCTGGAGATTTAAATAAATTAGTTTGTGAAAATAAGATACAAGATTTCATTATTACAAATGAAATATTATATGATGAAAATATGAATGATGTGGCATCATATGTTGCTAAAAACAGAAGAATTAAAGCTATATTCATATCAGGGCCATCATCAAGTGGTAAAACAACAACATCTAAGAAGTTAGCATTATATTTGAAAAGCAAAGGTGTTGATAGTTTAGTTATATCTACAGATGATTACTTTGTTGAAAGAGTAGACACTCCACGTAAAGAGGATGGGAGTTATGAGTTTGAATGCTTAGAAGCGTTAGATTTAAAACTATTTAATACTCAAATGAAAAATCTTCTAAGTGGAAAAGAAGTAACAATACCGATGTATAATTTTATTACTGGTGAAAAAGAATATAAGAGAAGACCAACTAAACTTGCAAAAAATCAAGTTTTGATTATAGAAGGTTTGCATGCTATTAATGAGAAAATGAGTACTAGTTTGGAAGAAAAGACTAAACTAAAAATATATATTAGTCCATTTACCCCAATTGGATTAGATAGACATAATCATATCTCTACTACAGATTTAAGATTGTTAAGACGTATGGTTAGAGATTATAGAACTCGTGGATATTTACCTGAAGCTACACTAGAACAGTGGGTGGGAATGAGAGAAAGCGAAGAAAAATATGTTTATCCTTATCAAAGTGAAGCAGATATTATAATTAATACATCTTTAGCTTATGAAATTGGAGTTTTAAGAACTTATGCTGAACCTTTATTATATTCAGTTAATAAAGATTCTGATAATTATGAAGAGGCAATGAGAATAGTAAGTTTCTTAAAAGGATTCATAAATATTCCTAGTGAGGGAGTTCCAACAACTAGTGTATTAAGAGAATTCATTGGAAATAGTTATTTTGAATAAAAAGGAGAGAAAAAATGTTAAAAATAGCAATTAATGGTTTTGGTAGAATAGGAAGAACAGCGTTAAGATTACTTGAAAATGATAAAGATATAGAGGTAGTGGCAATTAATGATTTAACAGATCCTCTACAATTAGCTTATCTTTATAAATATGATTCTGTTCATAGAACTAATAAAAGTAAAATTAGTTTTGATGAAGATGAATTGTTTGTTAAGAATAGAAAGATTAAGGTTTTTGCTGAACCTGATCCATCTAAATTACCTTGGAGAAAACTTGGAGTTGATATAGTACTTGAATGTACAGGAGTATTTACTTCAGTTGAAAAATGTCAGGCGCATTTAGATGCAGGAGCAAAACATGTAATTATTAGTGCACCTGCTAAAGATGATGCAAAGACTATCGTATATGGAGTTAATCATCAAGAATTAAATAAAGATGAAAAGGTAATTAGTGCTGCCAGTTGTACTACTAATTGTCTTGCACCAGTACTTAAACTATTAGATGATAAGTATGGAATTAAAAAAGGTTTTATGACAACTGTTCATGCTATTACAAATGACCAAGAAACATTAGATATTCCTCATAAAAAAGGAATTTATTCAAGACGTGGAAGAGCTGCATCATTAAATATAATTCCAACATCAACTGGAGCAGCATCGCAGATTGGTAAAGTTATACCTCATTTAGAAGGAAAACTAGATGGAATTGCACTTAGAGTGCCTACTGGAGATGGTTCTGTTATAGATGTAACTGTTGAACTTGAAAAACATGTTACAAAAGAAATGGTTAATAATATGTTTAAATCTAATCAAAGCAAAACATTAAAATACACAGAAGATCCTATAGTGAGTTCAGATATTATTGGGGAAGAGGTTGGAGCAACTGTAGATGGTCTATTAACAAATGTTGTAGAAGAAAATGGCTCACAATTATTAAAAGTAGTTGCTTGGTATGATAATGAGGTTGGATATACTGCTCAAATGATTAGAACAATGAAATTATTCATGTAAGTAGATAAATAAAACTAATAATGAAAATTATTAGTTTTTTTTATAAAAAAATTAAAATTTTAGTAGTACAAAAAATTATATTAGTGTATAATGATAATAGGTGTTTTTATTATATGAGGTTTGATACTAAAAAATTTAAAAATAATGTTGGTTTTTTTGCTATTAGTGGTATATTAATAGTCGTTTTATCATTGTTAAGTTTAGTATCAAATAATAGTTCTGGTAAGTTAGATAAAGTGGATTTAACAGACGGCGATGTTAATATATCTAAACTCGTTATTAATGAAATAATGACCTCTAATAAAGGAACTATTGTTGCTGAAGATGGTAAATTATATGATTATATTGAAATATATAATGGTAATAATAATGATATAAATCTTAAAGATTATGGACTTAGTGACGAGGAAACAAAAGTTAAATGGGTTTTTCCAGATACTAAAATAGAAGCAAAATCTTACATAGTAGTTTATTTAAGTGGAACTAATACTACTGGATTATATGCATCATTTAAATTAAAGTCTGGTGGTGGAGAGGTATTAACGTTATTTAAACCAAATGGTAAAGTAATAGATGCAGTTGAGACAGTAAGCTTAGAATCAAATACTGTTATGGCAAGAGATTTAAATGGAAGTTGGGTTATTCAAAGTGTTGGGACTCCCGGCTATGCTAATACCAAAGAAGGTCATACCGAATTTCTTGCAAGTTTAGTTACTAATGAAGATAAAGCTTTAGAAATAAATGAAATACTTGCTAATAATAAAGGTAATTTTAAAAATAAGAATGATGAATATAGTGGTTATATTGAAGTTAAAAATGTTAGTAAAGAAATAATAGATCTTGCAAATTATAGTTTGTCAAATAATGAAGATGTTAGTTTCAAGTGGCAATTCCCATCTGTTAGACTCGGAAGTGGAGAAGTTTTAGTCGTTTATACTAGTGGAAAGAGTAGCAAGGAAGACGTTTTAAGTACATCATTTAAATTAAATAATAATAATGGACTTGTAGTACTAAGTGATAATAAAGGAAAAGTAATCGATAAAGTAGAATATAAAAATCTTGCAAATGGTATGGCATATATTAAACAGGATGGTAATTTCTTAGAAAGTAATTCTATCTCACCAGGTTATCCTAATACTGTTGATGGAATTAAATCATTTCAAAAGAAATATTTATCTATGCCAAAAGATTTAGTAATAAATGAAGCAATGAATAATAACTATAGTTATTTAGCACAAAATGCAGGTAATTATTATGATTGGATTGAATTATATAATAATAGTGGAAAAACTATTAATTTAAATGATTATTGTTTAACTACGAATGATAATACTATGTGTTTATATAGGCTTCCTAAAGTTGAGCTTAAAAATGATGAATATTATGTTGTTATGGCTTCAGGTAATGAAGATTTATCAAATTCAAAATATAAACATACTAATTTTAAATTATCTGAAACTCAAAGCATTTATTTGACGAAATCAAATGAAATAATCGATTCTGTTTTATTGGCAAATATTCCTAAAGGCTATTCAATGGGAAGAGGTGGAAATTACGGAATATATTATTTCAGTAAGCCAACTCCACTTGCTAAAAATGGAAATGGAACTGAGGCTGTATCATATACACCTAAAGTTAATACTAAAGCAGGTGTATATAATAACGTTGATTCATTAAAAATTTCGTTTGAGGGATATGGAAAAATATATTACACCACAGATGGTTCAAATCCTACAACTTCATCAAAAGAATACAGTAGTCCTCTTACTATAAAGAAGACTACTGTTTTAAAAGTAATGAGTAAAGAAACAGGAAAAATTGGTAGTGAAGTTAAAACATATTCATATATAGTAAATGAGAATCATACTTTACCTGTTATGTCTATAACTATAAGTCCTAGTGATTTGAAAGCACTTCATAATCATGCATGGACAGAAGGATATATTAAACCCGCTTATGCTGAGTATTTTGAACTTGATGGAAGTGGTTTTGAAATAGGAGCAGGTCTTAAATTATTTGGAGGTTCTACAAGAGGACATGCTAAAAAAAGTTATGAGCTTAAGTTTAAGAAGAAATATGGAGCTGGTAAACTTAAATATCAAGTTTTTGATGACGTAGATAGTGCTATTTTTGATTCGTTAGTTCTTAGAACTGGTTCTCAAGATGAGTTGGGTAATTATTCAAAAAAAGCAATAATACGTGATATAGTAGGTACTGCATTAGTAAAAGAATATACTAGTGTTGATGTTCAAGCATATGTACCAATCGCAATGTATTTGAATGGAAAGTATTGGGGTCTTTATTTTATTCGTGAAAAAATAGATGAAACTTTAGTTGCAAATCATTATAATGTTCCTGCAGATAAAAAAGCAACTGATTTACTTAGAATAGACGGCCAATTAAAAAGTGGAAGTAGAACAAAATATAATAAACTAATATCATATATATCAAGTCATCCAATGAGCAATAATTCATACTATGAAGAAGTTAAAAAGCTTGTTGATATCGAAAATTTATGTGACTTTTGGATTGCAGAGACTTGGACTGCAAACCATGACATAGTTAATGTTAGATACTTTTCTAATCCGAATGTAGATAATGGTAAATGGAAGTTTATATTTTATGATTTAGATAGTGCTTTTTATAATGTAGATAGAAATTATTATGCATTTTCAACTAGTGCTTCCGGTATGACAAGTATTGGATATTCTACATTTCTACTTAGAAATTTAATGAAGAATTCTAATTTTAGAAAGACTTATTTAGAAAGACTTTCATATAATTTAAAGAATACTTGGAGTAGTGAAAATGTACTTAAGAAAATAGATGATGTTATAGAAGAAATTGGCATAGATGAAATTAAGAGAAACTTAAAAAGGTGGAATAAAAGTTACAGCGAGTGGGAAAATAATGTAAATTTTGTTAGAAATTACGCAAAGAAAAGAAATAAATATATGATAAGTCAAGCTAAGTCGTATTTCCATTTATCAAGTAATGAAGTTGTGAAGTATTTTGGTGGTGTTAAATGAAAAAAGAGTACAATTATAGACATGAATTAAAATTTAAAATATCTGATAATGCTGCTGAAGTATTAAAACAAAAACTATCGTTAATACTTGATAAAGATAAATTTGGATATTATAGTGATGGATCTTATTTGATCAGAAGCTTATATTTTGATGATAGAGAGTCTAGTTCATATTATGAAAAAATGGATGGTGTATTATATAGGAAAAAATATAGAATTAGAATGTACAATGAAGATGAAAGTTTTATTAGGCTTGAGAAAAAAATGAAACATAATAATTATACTGCTAAAGAACAAATGTTGATTTCAAAAGACATATATAGTAAAATATTAGATGGCAAACTTGATGAAATTGATAGTCCTAAAGGATTGTTACAGGAGTTTATAAATGACTCTAAAGTCAAAGGATTAATACCATCTGTTATAGTTGAATATCATAGACTAGCATTTACTTATCCAATAAGTGAAGTTAGAATTACATTTGATTCAAATGTGCAAAGTGGTCTTTATAATTATGATTTATTTAATACAACATATCCTAGATTTGATGTATTAGAGCCAGGATATCAAGTATTAGAAGTTAAATTTAATGAAGTATTACCTCTTCATATTGCAAATATATTAAATGATATACCAAGTTGTAGAGAAGCTGTATCAAAATTTGCAATATGTAGGAGTATAAAATAAGGAGTTGAAGTTATGAGTATTGTTGATACAATTAAAAAATCAGTTTTAGCTAATTTTACAGGATCTATATCTACTGTAGATATGATATTATCTTTGGTAGTTGCATTCTTAATAGGATTATTTATAATATATGTTTATAGAAAAACATATACTGGAGTTGTTTATTCAAAAGCATTTTCTCTATGTATATTAATGCTTTCTATGGTAACATGCATGATTATTAGAACTATTAGTTCAAATATTTCATTGTCTTTAGGTATGGTTGGTGCTTTATCTATTGTAAGATTTAGAACAGCAGTTAAGGAACCTGTTGATACTGGATTTATGTTTTGGGGTATTTCAGCAGGAATTATGGCTGGCGCAGGATTATATATACCAGCATTAGTAGCATCTTTGTTAATTGGGGTTTTATATTTTGTAAGTTACTTAATGGGATTTAAGGTTTCTAATAGATATTTATTAGTATTAAAATATAAATTAAGTGCACATGATGAAGTATTAAGAAAAATTAAAAATATTAAGAAATTTAAAATAAGAAGTAAATCTATTTTTTCAGATACTGTTGAATTATCATTAGAAGTAGATTTAAAAGAGAAAAATAAAAAATTAGGAGCTATAGATACAACAATTGTTGATCAATTTAATGATATTGATGGAATAGTTAATGCTAGTCTAATAGCATATCAAAATGATTTTGGAGAATAGGAGACTAGAGCGTGATCAAAAAGGGATTGAAAATTAGACCAATACTAGTAACACTAAATATTTTAGTGTTACTTATTATTGTGGGTTTTTATTCATTTAGATTAGTTAAGTACTATAAAAAAGAGAATGGTAATAAAGAAAATGCTGATGTTTTATTGGTTGATGAGGTTGTTAAAAAACAAAGCTATGTTGATTTAACTAAAGGTCTTGTTTATGATGAAAATGAAGATGTTTATAGATACATAGGTGAAGTCAATGATAATTATTTAGAATATTCTGGTAATCTTTATAGAATTATAGAGGTGGATGCTGACTACAATATTAAAGCAGTATCTGAACATTCATTTACTTATATGTATTCAGGACTTGAAAAGGGATTTAATGAATCAAATGTTAATAAGTGGTTAAATGAAAGTGATGAGGCAAATAGTGGAATATTTGAAAGAAATATGTATAATACTGATCCATTATTCTTTACTACTGTTTGTGAAGATGTAATAGATGATTTGACAAATATTACATGTAATGAAATAAACAAAGATAATAGAATAGGTATATTATCTTTATATGAATATGCTAAAAGTGGTGGAAAAAGTGGATACTTAAATAATGGTGAGACTTTTTATTTAAGTAACTTAGATGAAAACAATCATAATTATTTTATTACATCAGATGGAGAAGTTAGTATTAGTGAACTAACAACTAAAGCATTAGGAGTAAGGCCTGTAATAACAATTAGTGGTGATACTTCATTACTTAGTGGTAAGGGTACAAAGAGTAATCCTTATATAATAGAAAAACATGAAATGAAAACATTAAAAGATTTATATGTTGGAAATTATGTTAATTTTTCTGGTAATACTTATGTAGTAGTAGATGTCACTAAAGAAAATGTAAAGGTTGCTTTAAATGATACATTGAAAGATAAAGATGGAGATACCTTATTAAAAGCATTTGGTGGTTCTAATAGTGCATATTCAAATAATAAAAATACAATAGGGTATTATTTAAATAATGATTTTTATAAATCACTTGAAAATAATGATTTGATAGTTAAAAGTGATTGGTATATTGGTAAATTATCACTTGACAACTTGGACTATAGTAGGGTATATTCATCTAAGGTGTCATTAAATGTTGGTATGTTAACATTGGGTGACATGTTTGTAAATGATGTTAAGAATGTATTTACTTTATTACGAGGAATTGAAGATAATAAAATAATATATGTTATAAATGAAGATGGAAACTTCTATGGAGACTTTGTAAGTAGTAAATATGAGATAAGACCTGCCTTCTATTTAAAAGGCGATACGTCTATCAGTGGTGGAAAAGGTACATTGGAAGAACCTTTTGAACTAGGAGTTAATAATGAAGAAGAAAGAGAAGAAAATTAATAAAAAAAGAAATGGATTTGGTATTTTTCTAATTGCAATAGACATTATAGCAATTGGTTGCTTTTTCGTGGTTTATGGTCCTTTTTCCTTTTTTAGAGATTGGTTCGTTACTACTTCTATGACTACAATGTCACATAAATATTTTGCTTATACTTTATATAGTGAAGATATGATAGCTGAGGTATTAGATAATAATAAGATTATTGAAACTGAAGACTCAACAGATACATCTAAAATATCCTTTAATGATAATTATGATACTGGAACATATGAGTCAATTTATGAGGAACAAGTATTAAAAAGGGATCCAGGGAATGATATATATAAAGTAGTTGATATTAAAGGAGATAATTGGACTGGAAAGATGGTTGTTGTTTATGATCCATCAAAGTTAAAGTTGGTTTTTTCTAAAAAATATGGTAGTAGTGGTGAATACTTATCTACAATGGCTAAAAATAATAATGCTTTGGTTGCGATGAATGCATCTGGTGTATATCATCCAAATCATCAAAATCGTGTTACTGGAGTTGCTATACTTGATGGTAAAGTATATGCCACTGGTAAAAAAATTAGTAAAGGTGGAGGACTTATTGGATTTACAAAAGATAATGTATTAATGCTTACTAAGAAATCACCTAAAGAAGCAATTGCTGATGGAATGGATAGAGCAGTTCAATTTGGACCTTTCTTAATAGTTAATGGAAAAATGTCTCAATTCAAAGGAAATGGTGGTTGGGGAATTGCTAATAGAAGTGCTATTGGTCAAAGACAAGATGGTATTGTATTGTTAATAGCAATTAATGGTAGAAGTTCAAAGTCAGCTGGCATTTCAATAAAAGAACTTGCAGAATTATTTCAAAAATATAAGGCATACAATGCTAGTAATTTAGATGGTGGAGGTAGTAGTGCTCTATATGCTGTAGTAAACGGTAAGGGAGGACTTATAAATAATCCAGTTGGTTATGGATATAGTGGAGAAAGATACTTACCAAATGCATGGATGGTATTACCTGAATAATAAAGTTAAATGTATAATTTAACTTTTTTTATGTTAAGAAACTTATGATTGGTTGAATATTGGTAAAAAATAATATAAAATATTATTATAAGATACGGAAGTGATGTTATGGACATAGAATATAAAAATCCCAAAATATATTTGATTGGTGGGAAAGCAAGACATGGTAAAGATACTTTATCTATGTATTTAAAAGAAGAATATGAAAAAAATGGAAAAAAAGTAATTGTTACACAATTATCAAAATACATTAAGTATTATGCAAGAGAAATGACAGGATGGGATCTAAGTGAGGAAAGTAAACCTCGTGAATTCTTGCAACTTTTAGGTACTAATGTCATAAGAGAAAAATTGCAAAAAGACGATTTATTTATTAAAAGAATGAAAGATGACATCGAAATATTTAGTTATTTTTATGACGCAATTATTATAAGTGATGTTAGATTGAAAAAAGAAATTGATGATTTAAGAGTATATTTTCCAAATTTAATTGCGGTTCATATTAATAGGCCAAATTTTGATAACGGGCTTACTGAAGAGCAAAAAAGACATAAGACTGAAATAGATTTAGACGATTATGATAAATTTGATATTAAAGTTGAAAATACTACGTTGGATAAATTGAGAGAAACTGTACAAAAAATATATACAGATGGTGAAAAGTAGGTGTAAAAATGAAAAGAATAGGAAATGTGGATGTTGAAAATAAAAAAGTGATAGTAAGAGTGGATTTTAATGTACCAATTAAAAATGGAAAGATAGTAGATGATACAAGAATTATTTCCTCACTAAAGACTATTAAATATTTAGTTGATAATAATGCCAAAGTAATTCTTCTTTCTCATTTGGGAAGAATTGAGTCTGAAGAAGACAAAGAAAAGAATTCATTGGAAATAGTTGCCAAGCATCTTTCTGTATTAATTAAGACTCCAATATATTTTTGTCCAGTTACCAGAGGAGATATGTTGGAATCTGAAGTATCTAATCTTCAAAATGGGGAAATACTATTAGTAGAGAACACTAGATATGAAGATTATCCTAAGAAGTTAGAAAGTTCATGTGATGAAAATCTTTCCAAATATTGGGCAAGCTTAGGAGACATTTTTGTATTAGATGCTTTCGGTACTGCTCATAGATGTCATGCTTCAACTTATGGTATCAGTAATTATATACCTTCTTTTGCAGGATTTCTATTAGCGGATGAAATTTTAATGCTTGAAAATGCTATTCATGAAAAGAAAACATTAATTCTAGGTGGAAGTAAAGTTGAAGATAAATTGGGCGTAATAGATAATTTGGTAAGTACTAGTGATTTTATTCTACTTGGGGGTGCAATGTGTTTCACATTTTTAAGTGCAGAAGGATATTCAATGGGAAGTAGTATTGTAAGTGAAGATAAATTAGATTATTGTAAAAATTTATTAAAAGATTATCCTGAAAAAATAATATTACCAGTAGATGTTGTTACTCAAAATGGCGTTAAAAAAATAGATGAATTAAATCCTGAAGATATTGGGTATGATCTTGGGCCAGAAACAATTGAGTTATATAAAAGCATTTTAAGAAATAGTAAATTTATAATGTGGAATGGTCCATTAGGTAAATATGAAGAAAAAGAATATGAAAATGCAACTAAAAAAATAATGCAATTCTTAAGTAAAGAAAAAATCAAAACTTTAATAGCAGGTGGAGATATTATAAGTGCCGCTAATAAGTTTTGCGTAACATTTGACTATGTGTCTACTGGTGGAGGATCAACACTAGAATTTTTAGAAGGTAAAAAATTTAAAACACTTGAAAATTTAAATGGATATAAAGAAAATAATTAATAAAATAATAATATTTAGAACCGTCAAATCAGATGTAAATTGAATATAAATTTATTGAAAGAATTGGCGGTTATCTTTATAATGATTGTATGATAGTATAACATAAAGGAGAGTAAAATGAAAAAAATTGTTTTATTTATATTTAGTTTATTATTAATACCAATGTTTGTAAAAGCTGCAGGTGGTATTACTCTTGATAAGAATTCACTTGAAATAGTTGAAGGAAGTAGTGAAACATTTACAGTAACTGCCGTTAATTCAGCAGGTAGAGTTAAGATTCAAAGCACAGATGAATCAATTGCTACAGTTAGCCAATCTAATGTGTGGATGGAACATACTTCAGGTGATGATTCTAACGAATCACAAGTAATTACTATTACTGTGAATGGTTTAAAGGAAGGTACTACTACAATAAGTGTTATTATTAATGCTGCAACTTTCGATGAAGAAGAAATCAGTAGAACTGAAACAATTAATGTTACAGTAAGTAAATATTCTATTAATTATACATTAAATGGAGGAACTCATAGTACATCATGTGCAACTGATGCAAATCCTACATCTGCTGCATACAATCAAGATGTTAGAATATGTAATCCAACAAAAACCGGGTATACATTTAAAGGATGGACAAGTACAACTATGGGAGCAAATGCAACTACTGGAACTGCTGCAGCACCAACTACTGCATGGACTGGTTCTTCAACAAAAAATACATATTTTAGAAATCTAAAAGAATTAGGAACAGTTACAATGATTGCAAATTATACTGCAAAAAAATTTACAATTAGTTACGATGGATATGAAGAAACTAAAGAAGTAACATATGATAGTACATATGGAGAATTATATAGTCCAACTAAAGAAGGACATACATTTGCAGGTTGGTTTACAGAGAATACTTTTGAAAATGAGATTACTGCAACTGATATTGTAAAGATTACACAAAATACTACTTTATATCCAAAATTTAATATAAATACATATTCATTAACTATTAATCCAAATGGTGGAACATTTGCGAATAGTACTAGTGTAAATCTAGAGTATCATGCAACTTTAGATGTTCCAAATCCAGTTAGAGATGGATATACATTTAAAAAATGGACAGTTAGTGGAGCAGGAAGTACATTAAGTAATAAAGTATTTACAATGGGATATGCAAATGCAACTTTAAAAGCTTCATGGACAATAATCGTTCCAGAAATAGATGAAAGTACAGGATATAGTGCAGTAAATGGATTGTTAAAAGGTGTTACTATAGGAACTGATACTACTGGCCTTGATTTAGAATTAGATGAAAAATATACAGTAAAAATGTTTAATAACGGTGGAGAAGAAAAAACTACAGGTTCTATTGCAACAGGAGATAAAGTAAGAATACTTCTAGGAAATGATTTGGCTGTTGAATATACAGTAAGTGTTAAAGGTGATGTAAATGGAGATGGAAAGATTACACCACTTGATTATGTAAAAGTTAAAAATCATGTTATGAATGATAACCTAATAGTAGGTGCAGAGTACTTAGACGCAGCCGATATTAGTGAAGATGAAAATGTTTCTCCATTAGATTATGTTAAAATTAAAAATTATGTAATGAGTCATTAATTTAATAAAATAGTTTGTATAAATTACGAACTATTTTTTTGTAAAGTATAATTTTGTTATAATAAGCGTAATACTGAGCGATGAATATTTAAATGTAGCAGATGTTAGTAAAGATGAAAAAATATCACTTTTAGATTATGTAAATATTAGAATTTATTGATGTTTTTTAGTTGAATATGAATATTTTTTATGATATTATTATAAGTGTAATAGGATACCTTAATAAGTATAATAGAAGGAGCATGGTATGAAAAAAATTAGTTTATTTATAATTAGTATTATTCTGATGATACCAATTTTGGTTAAGGCAAGTGGGTCCGTAACCGTTGATAAAACATCAATATCTGTATCAGAAGGAGGAAGCACAACTTTTGTTGTAACATCAACTAATGCTGCTGCAAGAGTAACAATTAGTTCAGATAATACAAATGTTGCTACAGTAAACAAAAGTGATGAATGGGTTGAAAATGAATCACTAACAGTAACAGTAAATGGTGTACATGAAGGAACTGCAAAAATAACAGTTAATATTGATGCAGCAACTTTCGATGAAGAAGAAATTGTAAAAACTGAAACAATTAATGTAATTGTTGGTCGTGATTTATCTACAAATGCTAATTTAAGCGATATTAAAATAGATGATGTGAGTTTAACTGGATTTAGTTCAAATGCTACAGTTTATAATCTTACAATCGATAAAGAAAGCGTTTCTATTGCAGCTGTTGTTGAAGAAGAACATGCAACTGTAACAGGTGTTGGACCACATACATTGAATTTTGGATTAAATGCAATACCTTTAGTAGTAACTGCTGAAAGTGGTGCTAAAAAGACATATACATTAAATATTACTAGAACGGATTATAGAGATTCAAATAATTATTTAGAAAGTTTATCTATTACTCCAGGTAGTATTTCATTCAATAAAAACACATTAGAATATGAAACTACTGTTGATATGGATGTTACAAGTGTAAATATTACTGCTACTGCTGAAAGTTCTAAAGCAACTGTAACAGGTGATGGTACTAAGAACTTAACTGGAGCTAGCACAGTTTTATCAATTGTTGTAACTGCAGAAAATGGAAGTAAAAAGACTTATAATATTACAGTAACAAAAGCTGATGGCAGAGATTCAAATAATTATTTAAAGAGTTTAACTGTAAGCGAAGGAACATTAGTATTTAATAAAAACACATTAGAATACGTTGTTAGAGTAAGCGAAAGTGTTACAAGTATAAATATTACTGCTGAAGCTGAAAGTTCTAAAGCAACTGTAACAGGTGATGGAACTAAAACTTTAAATTCTGAAACAAATGTGTTTGACATTGTGGTAATGGCAGAAAATGAATCTGTTAGAACATATAAAGTAACAGTTGTTAGAAGTAGTGATGTTGTATTAACATATAATTCTAATAAAGGTAGTATTTGTTCACCAACTTATAAGTCAGTAGCTGTAAATCAAGAATGGGGAGAATTATGTACTCCAAATAGACAAGGATATCAATTCAATGGATGGTTTACTGAAGAATCTGGAGGAACTGAAATAACAGCTACAACTGTTGCAACTGCTGATATAACAGTATTTGCACATTGGACTTCATCTGTGGTTAATCCAAATACAGGACTAAAGACACCTATTGCTATATTAGTTTGTTTAATAGTAGCTTCAATAGTAGTTCTATTAATTATTAGAAAAAGAAATATGGCATTTTAATAAATAACTCATTAATAATGGACTGATAAATTTTTATCAGTCTTTTTTTGTAATATAAAAAAGTTTTTAAAATATAATTATATATGAAAAAGATTATATTATTAATATTTATTAGTATTATATTTACAAGCAGTATTTATGCTCTTGAAGATATAAAAATAAATTTAATCAAAGATAGGTTATTAAATGAAGGTATTATATTCGATACACAAAGGTATGAAAATAGTATTGATTGGAAATATGATTTGGAAAACAAAATAGATTTGGAAGTAAAAAAAATAAGTAGTGATGCGATAGTTCACTTGACGAAATATACTTATAATAATTGTGATGTTATCATCAAATATTTAAATGAAGATAAAGTATATAACATTATATCTGTTAAAAATATACCAATTAAATTATATGGGATTGTTTTTAAAGATGATAATATAATATCTAAAGTGGGAGACGAATTTGAAATAATACCTAATTATTATGATAGTGAATTCAATAATATAGATTATAAAATGGATTTGGATTATTATGATGAAGAATCTAAAAGTAATATTAATATTATTAATAATAAGATAAAGGTAATGGGATCGGGACTATTTTCAATAAAAGTAACAATCAACAATAAGAATGATACATTGATTTATAAAATAAATGTATATGCTAATTTGCAAGAATATATTAACAAAAGAATGGACAAATTATCTTTGTTTAATTTAGATGTTGGAAAATATGGTATGAATTATGATGAGGCTATTTACCATAACTTATTAAATTCTAAATCTTATTCAAGAAGGTTGAGCAATACGATTTGTTCTAATGATATATGTAATATTGATTTTAAAATAAATTATAGAGATTTGGAATATAATATTAAAAAGGAATCTTTAAAAACTAAAAAGGTCGGAATTATTTTGAATACTGATAATAAAGATATAGTCATAGATAAAGGTAATGAATATAAAATAGATTATTCGTTATTTTCAGAAAGAGTTGATTGGTATAGTACTGATGAATCTATAGCAATTATTAACAGTGATGGTGTAATTAAAGGAATATCTGAAGGCGCATGTTTGGTAATTGGAATTACGAATGACAAAAAAAACATTGTATTAGTAGTAAAAGTTAAAGGAAATGAAAGTAAAACTAAAAAGTATTTAGATAATATTCTAAACGAACTGGTGGGTAGTAATAAAACCATTGTTATTCCTTTTGTATCTGATTCTTCTGATATAGTTTTTAAAAAACATTTATATGACTATTTATATAAAGAAATTTTAAATATATCTAATGATCAGAAAATTAAATTAATATATAAATATGAAGATGATTTAAAAGACTATAGCAAACTTAGAAATATAAAAATAGGTCTTAATTATTTATATGACCTACATTATACTGAAAACAATAGCACCTATTATTATGATGGCAGTTATTGTTCACCAGATTCTTTTCAATGTTTTACTGATACTATTGACGTCAGGTTAATATTTGAAAATGATAAAAGTGATTTTGATAAAAAAATATTGGCAAGAGCAAGAGATCTACTCAAAAAAATAGTAAATAAAAAGGAACATAGTACTTATTTAAATACAATTTTAAAAAAGTATGGTGAAAGTGATTTTAATAATATAATAACTCAAAATGTATATTATGAAGATGTAGATAATGACAAAGACTTTGAAATTACCTTTTACCCAATTGAATATAATGATGCAGCTTCTATAGGACAAATAAGTATATCTAAAAATGGTATTATGTATATCACTAGCGATGATTTGATAGTGGTAAACAATGTATTTAAAGTAGTTAGAGAAAGTATATTAAGCGAAGAACAAATAATAGATTATATAGAGAAAGAAGTAAAAAGAATTATCAATAATAAGGATAATAAAATTAGTGTATCTAAGTATAATGAAAATATATATGAAATAAATATAAACGATAATATAATTAAAACTTATATTGAATATGTTGATTTAAAAGTGAATTCTAATCCAATTGTTAGTATATATAAAGGAAATAACAATTCATTATTACTGAAGTTTGAAAAAATAATGTATGCTAATTCATATGATATATATAGAAGTATAAGTAAGAATAAAAATTATAAAAAAATCGCAACAGTAAATAAAAATGAATATGTTGATACTGGACTTACTTATGGTAAAACATATTATTATAAAGTGATTGCTAAGAATGATATTAGTAAAAGTAATTATTCTAATATAGTTAGTATGAAAGTAACACCAAATAATGTAGAAATAACTAAAAGTACAGTTGGCACAAATAGTATTAATATTGAATGGAATAAGGAAGATGTATCTGGTTATGAAGTATTTAGAAGCATCGATAAAAGAAAATGGATTAAAATAAAAACTATATCTAATAATATTTTAAAGTATGATGATAATAGATTAAAATCTAACAAAACATATTATTATAAAATAAGGACATATAAAAAAAATAATGGTAAAAAAGTTTATAGTATTTTTAGTAAAGTATTAGCGATAAAAACTTCACCCTCTTATCCTAAAATTATTATTAGTGATGGTAAAAAAATGTTAACAATAAAAATTATAAGTGTAAAAGGAGCATCATATTATGAATTATATAGAAGTGTGGACCAAAAAGATAATTTTGTAAAAATAAAGGAATTAAGAGATAATTTGATATATGAAGATAAGCAATTGGAGATAGGCAAAACATATTATTATAAAGCTAAAGCATGTAACTCAGAAAAATCTTGTAGTAATTTTTCAAAAGTTATTAGTAAAAAAGTTCTCAAATGAGAATTTTTTTATGACAAAAAAATACATTTTTATACAATAAGTTACAAAATAGTGTGTAGAAATATTTATAATTATTGGGCTATAATAAAGTAAAGGAGAGGAAATGAAAATTAAAGTATTAGTAGTAGATGATAATGTAGGACTAGTAGGTTTAATTAAGGAGTATTTTAGTAGTAGCGAAAAAGTAGAAATAATAGCAAATGCATCAAATGGAGCTGAAGCAATCAAAATAATTAAAGAAGGAAAAATAGATTTTGATTTAATGCTGTTAGATTTGGTAATGCCAGTTAAAGATGGAATTGCCGTGTTGGATTATATGAGGGATAATAATATAAAGAAAAAAGTTATTGTAATGACTTCATATAATGAAGAACAAACAATAAGAGATGTTTCTGAATATGGAGTAAGATATTATTGTTTGAAACCTTTCGATTTGGAGGATTTAAATAATAAGATAATACAAACGATAGTTAATAAAAAGAATAATGAAAAAATAATTGAACTTGAGAATAAGGATATACAAATACAAGTAACCAAGCTATTACATGCGCTTGGTATACCATCACACATTAAAGGATATCAATTTATTAGAAGTGCAATTTTAATGGTTTATGAAAATCCAGGATTTATTGGAGGAATAACTAAAGAGTTATATCCTGATTTATCAATAAAATTTAATACATCAATACAAAGAGTTGAAAGAGCAATAAGACATGCGATAGAAGTATCTTGGCTACGTGGAGACATAGATTTGATGGAAGAGATATTTGGTCATAGTGTTGATATAGATAGAGCGAAACCAACAAATTCAGAATTTATTGTAACAATAGCCGATAAATTAAGACTTGAGATGATTAATGTAGCATAATCTCAAGTTTTTCTTTCGTTATTGTTAATATTGTGCTAAAATGTTTACAGGAGAATTTGTATGAAAAAAATTATTTTATTAATTTTGGATGGATTTGGAATTAGAAATGTTGATAGTGGGAATGCAATAAATATGGCAAATATTCCAAATACAAAAAAAATAATGGAAGAATATGGAGTAAGTGAATTAGATGCTAGTGGTGAGATAGTTGGTCTACCAGCAGGAGAAACTGGCAATTCTGAAGCTGGTCATATGACTATTGGAGCTGGTCGTACAATAGTTCAACCACTTAGTTTAATTAATAGTAAAATTAAAGATAAAAGTTTTTTTGAAAATGATTCATTATTAGATTTGATGGATTATGTTAATGATAATAACAGTACACTTCATATGATTGGACTAGTTTCAAGTGGCAATTCATATTCAAACATGGATCATTTTTATGCAAGTCTCGCTTTAGCAAAAATAAGAAAAGTTAAAAATGTAGTTTTTCATTTTATAACAGACGGAAAAGATTCTGATCCTATGGGAGCAGAAAAATTAATTGCATCTTTTATGGAAAAAGCAAATAAACTGGGTCTTGGTATTATAGGTACTTTATGCGGAAGATATTATGCTATGGATACTGATAGTAACTATGATAGAGTTAAAAAGGCATATGATACTATTTGCTATAACGTTGGTAATAATTTTACTGATTATAGCAGATGTTTAAATTTGCATTATAAAAATAATATTACAGATGAATTTGTTAATCCAAGTGTATTATTAAAAGGAAGCAATATAAAAGATGGGGATGGTATTTTATTTTTAAATTATAGACCAGAGTCAATGCAAGAATTAATTTCTGCATTTGTAAATCCAGATTTTAACATGTTTAATACAAAAAAATTTAATGATTTAAAATGTATGAGTTTATATAGTGTATCAGATAATTTAGATGGGGCTTATACAAATGAAACAATTTCTAATACATTTGGTAAATATTTGGCTGATTTAGGATTTAAACAAGCAAGAATATCTGAATCAGAAAAGTATCCGCATGTAACTTATTATTTTGATGGAGCAGAAGAAATTGAAGATGATAACTTATTTAAAATATTAGTTCCTTCAGCAAAAGTTCCAAGATTTGATATTAAACCTGAAATGAGTGCATCAGATATAACTAAAGCAGCATTAAGTGCCATGGAGGAAGATTTTGACTTTATATTAGTTAATTTTCCTAATTTAGATGTACTTGGGCACACTGGTAATATTCCCGCTTGCGTAAGGGGGCTTGAGAGCTTAGATGTTTGTATAGGACAACTTCTTGAAAAAGCACAAGATAATTTTTATGAGCTTGTGATAACATCTGATCATGGAAATGTAGAGCAAATGAAAGATGATTCGGGGAACATTTTAACAACACATACAACTAATAAAGTTCCGTTTATACTTTGCAATAAAAATTATAAATTGAAAAAGGAAGGAACTATTAAAGATATAATTCCTACAATAATAGATTTGTATGAAATTAGTAAGCCTAAAGAAATGACAGGTGAAAGTTTAATGATAAAAGAAAATGCTTAATGGCATTTTTTTTGTTTACTTTAATAACGAAAAATGTTATACTTTATGTAGTATTATATGAAAGTAGGTTGTTTAGTGTGGAAAAGAAAGAAAAAAATGTAAAAGAACCAATTGTTGAAATTGAATCTGATGGTGTGAAAAATGAAGACGATAAAATCGTTAGTAAAGGATTTCAAAATGTAAACAATAATTTTTATGGTAAAGAGAAAAAAACTTGGCCATTTGTATTATTGGGAGTATTAATTCTTTTAGTTGGAGTAGGTTGTTTTTATTACTTTATATATACTAGTCCAAAGAATATAATGAAGAAGGCATTCAATGACGCAGTTTCTAAAGTTCAAGAAAGTAGTAAAAAATTAAATGATACTAAAGTTGATACAGTAACTGTTAGCTCAGATATTATTCTTAAATCTGAAAGTGAATCATTAAAAGACGCTAATGGAATGAATGCTAAATTGGTAATAGGAACAGATAATAGAGATAAAAATAAGAATTACATTAGTATGGATGTTACTAAAGAAGAAGAAAAAATATTTGAGATGATTGCTTCATATATTGATGAAAAATTATATCTTGATCTAAAAGATAAATTTTCAAAAGTAATATATATGGAGAATAGTTCAACAGTTCATATTAATAGTGAAAGAATAAATGCATATTTAAAAACAACAAATACAGCTAAAACATCTGAAGAAATAGAATACTTAATATCTAATATAAAAAGTAGTGTTTTAAATAACATGTCTTCAGATAAGTTAAGCAAAAAGATATTACTAAAAGAAGTAGAAGGTAAAAAGATACCTGCTGTTGATGTTAAATATACAATTAGTAATTCAGAATTAAGAAAAATATTGGCAGCTGTTTATGATGGACTTGTAAATGATAGTAAAGCACTAGAAATATTATCATCATTGACTGAAACAAAAGTTGCAGATGTTAAAAATGAATTGCTTGATGCTAAAGGTGATTTAGCAGACATAGAAATGCCTGGAGCAATTAATTTAACAGTAACAGTAAATGCAATTACAAGAGAGTTTATTCAATTAGAAGGAAATATAAGCTTATTGACATTTAAGATTGTTGATACTGATTCTACATTTAAATTTGAAGTATCAGCAATGGGAATGATATATGTTAAAGCTAATGCCGATAAAAAAGAAAATAAGTTTTATGCAGAAGTCGGTGTTATGAATTCATTTAAAGCTTCATTAACAATGAAAAATGAAGTCGCAGATAACAAACCTTCTAAAACAAATATGTCTATTGTAATTTATGATCCAGAGGATACTAATAAGGAAATGACAACAATAACTGCTAACTTCGTTTATGAATATAACAAAGAAGTAAAACCAATAGATATTGAAGGTGCAGTAAATTACGAAGAGTTAACAGAAGAAGAACAAGAAAAAGTAGAGGAAATATTAAGTACATTATCAAAATTATTTCCAAAGAGTGAAAGTAGCTTGTTTGAAGATAATGATGAACCATTTGATATAGAATTCGAAGAGGATTAAGAAAAATAAAAAAAGTTAAAAAATCAAGAAAAAACACTTGATTTTTTTTATGTTTTCGAATATAATCATAGAGAAACGACTAGGTGAGGAGTGCAAGGTTGCTGATACACCAGGTTAAGTTGAATTGAGACTTAATTAAAAATCAGGTAATTTGCACTTCCGGGAGTCAATTTAAAAAAATATAGTTGAAGGAGGAAGTTTTATATGTCTAAAGACAAAGTAAGAATCAGACTTAAGTCATATGATCACAGAAGTGTTGATCAAGCTGCTGCAAAAATTGTTGAGACAGTTAAAAGAACTGGCGGAGTTGTTAGCGGACCTGTTCCACTACCAACAGAAATTGAAAAGATTACTATATTAAGAGCTGTTCACAAATATAAAGATTCTCGTGAACAATTCGAAATTAG
>JAEEGL012817363.1_pt1 | contig 55134 bp, 44 predicted proteins | sample 9134231 | NCBI WGS metagenome assembly JAEEGL01 (sample SAMN16246548, study PRJNA631951) | gut metagenome | biome: gut microbiome; feature: rumen; material: fiber-attached | host: Bos | place: Iran: Karaj | collected 2018-10
AGCAACACCTACGGCTACGCCGACTGTAAAGCCTACGGCTACACCGACAGCAACACCCACGGCAACGCCTACAGCAACACCGACGGCAACACCAACAGCAACACCTACGGCAACGCCGACAGCAACACCTACGGCAACACCGACAGCAACACCTACAGCAACACCTACGGCAACGCCTACTGTAAAGCCTACAGCAACACCTACGGCTACACCGACAGTAACACCTACAACAGCACCTACTGCTACGGCAACACCTACGGCAACACCGACAGTAACACCTACAACAGCACCTACTGCTACGGCAACACCTACGGCAACGCCGACAGCAACACCTACAACAGCACCTACTGCTACGGCAACGCCTACGGCAACACCGACAGTAACACCTACAACAGCACCTACTGCTACGGCTACGCCTACAGCAACACCGACAGCAACACCTACGCCTACGGAAGAACCTACGGCAACACCCACGGCTACTCCTACAGCAACACCTACACCTACGGAGGAGACGATATCGGAAAATAGTGCTGATGGCGGAACACCTACAGCAACACCTACGGCTACACCGACGGCTACTCCTACACCTACGGAAGAACCTACGGCAACGCCTACACCTACGGCAACACCGACAGCGACACCTACACCTACGGAAGAGCCTACGGCAACGCCTACACCTACAGTAACACCTACTGTTACACCGGTGCCTACAGATGTACCTACGGCAACACCTACACCTACGGAAGAGCCTACGGCAACAGCTACGGCAACACCTACAGCTACAGTAACTCCTACACCTAAAGAGGAGTCGACATCTGAAAATAGTGCAACAGGCGGAACACCTACAGCAACACCTACGCCTACGGATGTACCTACGGCAACACCTACACCTACAGATGCACCTACGGCAACAGCAACACCTACAGTTGCTCCTGCTACATCAACACCTACGGCATCACCTACACCTACACCTAAGACAGTTGTTGTAGAGCCTGTAAATCCGGAGCCTGTAACAGAAGCTACAGCACCTACTCCGGAGCCTGAGAAGCCGGTTGTTAAGGAAACTGTTGTAACTCCCAAGCCGACACCTAAGGCTAAGAGAAAGACGACAGTTAAGCCTAACGATACAGTATCAACTCCTGAGAAGAAGGATTCAGAAGTTCAGTGGCAGAGGAAGTCACCTGACAGTGATACCTGGGAGAATATCCCCAATGCAACACAGAGCACTTATGTTGTTACAGAGGCTGATAAGAACACCCAGATCCGTGCACAGATAACAGATGACAGTGAGATAGTTTCCTACACCGAGAGTGTATGGGCAAGTGCTCCTAAGGCAAAGGCTGATGCAGTGCCTAAGACCGGAGTGAATGAGACACTTGCAATTATCCTTCTCGCAATTGGTTCAGCATCTGCAGCTGCAGTACTGATACTCAGAAAAAAGAGAGAAGACTAAGATGATCTAAAAGGGCTCTCCGCTTAAGCGGAGAGCCTTTTTTACTTTAAAAATACTACTGTTTACAGTATAATAGACATTATGAAAACCAAAGTATTAGTGACGGCCGGAGGCACCGGCTCAGCCTGGCAGATAGCGGAAACGCTGAGAAAATATTATGATGACAGAATAGAACTGTTTATCACGGATACTAATCCGTCTGAATTAGTGGCATCCGCAACTCTTGCGGATCGTTTCATTACTGTGCCTCCCGTTAAAAGCGAGGGCTATGCATCATATATGTATAACCTTTTAAAGGTTAATAACATAGATGCAGTGATACCTATCATTCCCTGGGAACAGGCATACTTTGCGGAAGATCTTAAACAGTTTCATGAACTTGGCATAAAGTCAACTGCGCCTCTCGTGCGAACTTCACGCACACTTAATCACAAGATAAGACTATATGAATACTGCAAGGCTTGCAGCATACCGACTATTCCTGTGATCCAAATGGATGAGGTTGAGGATGATGTTACATATTTCATAAAAGAGAAAAATGGTTTCGGGTCAATGGGTGCGAGGCGCATCAAAGGCTCGGATATAAAACGCATAGACAGCTCATTACTTGACAGGATCGTTGTGCAGGAGGATTGCACCGGTAAAGGCTCCAGAGCAGATGCACTGGAGGAAGTAACGGCGGAGTGCTTCTATGAAGGTATAGACTGCTCCATAGCGATCAGGGAACGTCTGGAGGCCAAGAGCGGTGTTTGTACCAAAGCAAGGTTTTTAAAAATTCCGGAAGTGGAGAAAGTGATCAAACGTTTTACGGAACTGCTTCCTTTCCCTCCGGTCTTTAATATTCAGTTTGTCCACAGGGGCGATGAATGGCTTGTCATGGATGTTAATCTCAGACTTGCAGCCGGAACCGGTCTTTCTGCGGCTGCGGGATTTGACACCGTGAGGGCGCTTCTTGCCTGGATATTGGGTGACCAGATCGATCCCTCGTGGCTGACTGTGGATGAAAGCGTGAAAACAGTGCTCAGAGTGTATAAGGAGGTCACAGTGAGATGAGTGAACGTACAGATCTGATGGAAAAGCGCATACTTATTATCGACCTTGACGGTACGATAATCGACAGCAGGGAAAGACATATCAGCGTTATGCAGGATGTCCTTGCCGGAATAAAGAACAACGGTTTTAACGGTGACGAGTATATGGCCTACAAGTCATTTGGCAAGAGCAGCAGGGACTATCTTGAGGAGGTGCTCCATCTTGATCGTGATGATGCGGCAAGAGCAGCAGCGATGTGGAGTGCTAAGATAGAGCTTTCGGCATATATTCATGAGGACAGACTTTATGAAGATGCGCTTCCTTTCTTAAACAGCGTATATCCTCTTTCGGGGATCATATTCCTTACAGCAAGGAGCAATGATCTGGGCCTGAATACCGAATTGCGCGCACTTGATCTTTTCCCTTATCCTGATGCGGTGATAAAGGCCGATCCCATGAATGCGCTGGAGGAAAAACTGAAGGCTGTTGAGGCGATAAGGAAAGCATATGAGAAAGCCGAGATCACGATAATAGGCGATACCGAAAATGAGTATGAACTGGCACAGAAGACAGGTCTTAAGGCTTATATCCTTAACAGAGGCTTCAGATGTAAAGAGTTCTGGGATGCAAGGAACGTAAAGAGTTACGGAAGCCTTGAGGAGATCCTTAAGGATAAGGAGGCAAAAATATGAAGTATGATCTTTTGCTCGTTGGAGCAGGCCTGTATTCCGGTGTTATAGCAAACAAGGCTGTAAAGTCCGGGAAAAAGGTACTTGTGATAGAACGAAGGGATCATATTGCCGGCAATATGTATACCAGTCAGGTCGAGAACATAAATGTTCACGTATACGGGCCGCATATCTTCCATACTTCCGACAGAAACGTATGGAATTATATAAATCAGTTTGCCGACTTCAACAGGTTTACCAACACGCCTGTTGCAAGATACAAAGATGAGATCTACAATCTGCCGTTTAATATGAATACTTTCAGCAGAATGTGGGGAGTAAAGACGCCTGATGAAGCAAGGGCAAAGATAGATGAACAGATAAAGGCAGCAGGGATCACTGAGCCGCGTAATCTTGAGGAACAGGCTATATCACTGGTCGGCAGTGATATTTATGAAAAGCTGATCAAAGGCTATACCGAGAAACAGTGGGGCAGGAAATGCACAGAACTTCCTGCTTTCATAATCAAGCGTCTTCCTGTCAGATTTGTTTATGATGACAATTATTTCAATGATCCTTATCAGGGCATTCCTATAGGCGGATATACCGCTATAGCTGAAAAAATGTTTGATGGTGCGGAGATCAAGCTTAATACGGATTATTTTTCCGACAGAAAGAGCTTTGATGAATGTGCCGACAAGATAATATTTACGGGAATGATAGACGAATTCTTTGATTACGAACTGGGCGAACTTGAATACAGAAGTCTTCGTTTTGAAACCGAAGTGCTTGATAAGGAGAATTATCAGGGAAGTGCTATAGTCAATTATACTGAAGCTTCGGTTCCATACACCAGAGTTATAGAGCACAAGCATTTTGAATTCGGATGTTCACAGCAGGCAGTTAAGAATCCTAAAACTGTCATAACGCATGAGTATCCGGCTACGTGGAATCGTGGGGATGAACCGTACTATCCGATGAATGACGAAAAGAACAACAGTCTTTATCTTGAATATACGAAGCTTGCGCAAGCGAAGCGCCCTGATGTGATATTTGGCGGAAGGTTAGGCAAGTACAAGTATCTGGATATGGATAAGGTTATCATTGAAGCGCTTGCTGATGCGGAAAGAATATGAAGCTTTCAGTAATAGTTCCTGTTTACAATACAGCCCCGGAAGACCGGCTTAAGCACTGCCTTGAATCGCTTGAGGCGCAGACACTTGCTGATATGGAAGTGATAGTTGTGGATGATGCTTCCACGGATGATTCGCCTGCTGTCATAAAGGAATTCGAAGAGAGGCTTTCAAAAGAACGCCCGGGTTTTTTCAAAGCAGTTTACTGCAAAGAAAATCATAAACAGGGCGGCGCCAGAAACAGAGGCATGAAGATAGCTTCCGGAGAATGGATAGGCTTTATCGACGGTGATGACTTCGCTTCGCCGGATATGTATGAGAAGCTGCTTAACAAAGGCGAAAAGACAGGCGCTGATGTTGTCGGCTGTGACTATACCATTACAGACCGCTATGATTACAAGCCGGGACAGAATGTGACAGTTAATACGGATGCCCAGACAGGCGTGCTTGATGATGAAAAGCATAAGAGTCTGATAGTCAGAAGCGGAAGCTGCGTTACCAAGATATATAAAAAAAATCTCATTGATGAAAACGGGCTCAGTTTCCCTGAGGGGATCTTTTACGAAGATAACTGCGCAGGTCCGCTGTGGACGGTGTATTTCAAACATTTTGAATATGTGAGGGAGCCTCTGTACCATTATCTGACGGTGGGGACTTCCACGACTCATCATGTTGATATCGCAAAATGCAGGGATCGTGTGAAAGCCGGAGAGATATTTCTTGAGGAATGCAGAAGACGTGGTATCACAGATCGTTTTCCCGATGAAGTGGAATTCCATTTTACGGAATGCGCATATGCAAATACGCTGTTTTCTTATATGTATAGCGGACAAAGCAGAAAGCCTGCTTATACGCAGAGTCTGAAGAAGATGATACTTAAGGAGTATCCTGAATTCAGAAAAAATATTTATGTAAAGAAGTTTATTTCAGATGAGAACAGAAATTTCATAGACCTGCAGATGAAAAATAATCTGCTGTTCTTTATCAAATATGTACTGCTCTTTAAATACAGGGATATAAAAAAGGGCAGAAAAAGTAATGCTTAAAGGAACCTGCTATGGGTCTTATACTCAGAAAGGCTAATGCCTACGATAAAAAAATGTATCTGAACTGGGCGAATGACGGCGCTGTCAGGGCGGCGTCATTTGACAGTTCAGTGATAAAAGAAGAAGATCACGAAAAGTGGTTTAAGAAAAAGCTTGAGGATAAAAATGCCTTTCTTTTTGTATGCATGGATTTCCTGATGCCGCTTGGGCAGGTGCGAATAGAGCGTGATGAAAAGGATGAAAAGAAAGCTTTCGTAAGCTACAGCGTTGATGCTTCATACAGAGGACGGGGCATAGGCAGGAAGATGCTTGCGCTTATGCAGTCAGAGCTTCTTAAGGATAAAGAAGCAGAGGGTATAGAAACACTGTGTGCAGAAGTTAAGAATGACAATGCATCTTCGGCAGCGGTTTTTGAAAGCCTTGGTTATAAAAAAGTAAGCAGTTCTGACAGATGCATTACTTATGAGAAGAAACTGAAAGGTGCGTCAGTTCCGCCTGTAAAGAAGAATATATCACGTGAGACCGGACTCGAACTGCTCCGGATACTTGCGATGTTCATGGTGATCACACTTCATTATCTGGGAAAGGGCGGAATGCTGCCTGATCAGAAGGGGGATCTCTCAGTAGTTTCTTCAATACCGTGGATACTTGAAGCCGCATGTCTGGGCTGTGTGAATGTATATGTCATAATAAGCGGACTGTTTGCTGAAAAATACAGATTCAGCATAAAGCGTATTGTTATGCTCTGGCTTCAGGTTTTCTTTTACAGTGCGCTGATCTATATCATCTTTGTGACAGCGGCGATAATAAATGGAGATACGGCCTTTATTGCCGAGCAGGTAAATGTCTACAATGTACTGTTCTTCCTGTTCCCTGTAGTAAACGGCCATTATTGGTTCGCAGGAGCATTCATAATCCTGTCTCTGTTTATGCCTTTTATTTCCAATGCTCTTAAGACAACGGATAAGAAGACTCATCTTTCTGTTGTGATAGGTCTTCTTACAGTCTACTGTGTTTCTCGTTCATGTCTTCCTTTTGAGCTTATCGATGACAGAGGTAATGGCGTGATCTGGTTCCTCGTGCTTTATATAACAGCATCTTACATAGGCAGGTACGGTCTTGGATTTATGAAGACAAAGCTTTCGGCTTCCCTTTGGTATGTATCGGCGGTTCTTCTTACATTCCTTTCCTATCGTGTGTTTGCGGCATTGTACAGAAAGACCGGCGGTTATGAATATGGCATCACGGTTCCTTCTGCTTACAATTTCATTTTTGTGCTCATTTCTTCCGTTGCACTTGTGATGCTTTTTAAGAAGATCGAGATAAAGAATGGTTTTCTTAAAAAGATCATTCTTGGGATATCACCTTATGTGTTCGGCGTGTATCTTCTTCATGAGCATCTGCTCATACGTTACAGCTGGCTTGATTGGCTGCATGTAAATGATAAGATGGGGATATCTGCAAGGGTGCTTAATTTCGCGGTTTCGCTTGTGGTAGTATTTACAGCGGGCGTGGCAGTGGATTTCCTACGTGCAAAGCTGTTTGTACTTTGTGAGAGATTCATGGATTCCTGCATGAAGATCTATTATGACAAAAAGGAAGGTTTTGATTATCTTATAACGGGCGGGCTTACCACAGTATTCAACTGGGTTGCCTATGTGCTCTGTGCGGATGTCATACTTACCGGTATTATCGATCAGAGCATCACACTTTTTGCGGGCTCGCAGTTTGAACAGATCATCTCAGCGGATTATGCAAGAGACTGGATCTCAAATGTTATTGCATGGGTAGTGGCTGTTATATTTGCCTATGCGACCAATCGCGTGTTTGTATTTCACAGTGACAAACATGGCTTTGGCCCTGTGTTTAAGGAATTTATGGCTTTTGTTACGGCAAGAGTTCTTTCGTTTGTTGTTGAACAGGTGCTGTTTACGGGAGCTATACACTTCATGAATGATAAGGTTGCAAAGCTTCTTATCGGAGTGGTTGTTATAATACTGAACTATATCTTCAGCAAACTCTGGATATTCAAAAAGGAAAAATAAATGGACAGAATAAACCTTAACGATAAATACATACTGGTAACGGGAGCGGCAGGATTTATCGGTTCCGCACTTATAATGCGGATGATAAAAAGTGACGAGTGCTTCCATATTATCGGTGTTGACAGTTTGAATGATTATTATGATGTGAGGATAAAGGAATTCAGGCTTAAGAAGATTGAAGATGCCATAAAGGATTCTTCTTCTGACTGGAAATTCGTGAAGGGTAATATTGCCGATGCGGGACTTGTTAAGGAACTGTTTTCACAGTATCCCTTTGCATGTGTTGTAAACCTTGCGGCTCAGGCAGGCGTGCGTTATTCGATAGTGAATCCGGATGCCTATATTGAGTCAAATATCATAGGATTCTACAACCTGCTTGAAGCCTGCCGTCATTCTTATGATGATGGAAAGACAGGAGTGGAGCATCTTGTATATGCTTCATCTTCTTCGATATACGGAAGCAGCGCAAGCATCCCTTATAAGGTTGAAGAGCCTGCAGAGCATCCGGTATCTCTCTATGCGGCCACAAAGAAATCAAACGAGCTTATGGCGCATGCCTACAGCAAGTTATATACGATACCTTCCACAGGGCTCAGATTCTTTACGGTATACGGACCTGCGGGCAGACCGGATATGGCTTATTTCGGATTTACTGACAAGCTTAAGAAAAATGAAAACATAAAGATATTCAATTACGGAAAATGCAGAAGAGACTTTACATATGTGGATGATGTGGCAGAAGGTGTGTTCCGTGTGATGCACGGCGCTCCCGAAAAACGTACCGGAGAGGATGGTCTTCCGGTACCGCCGTATTCTATATACAACATCGGAAACAGTTCGCCTGTCGGACTTATGGATTTCATAGAGATGCTTGGAGATGAACTGAAAGAACAAGGCATACTATCTAAGGATTTTGATATAAAAGCTCATGAAGAGCTGGTTCCCATGCAGCCGGGTGATGTGCCCGTGACATATGCGGATACTTCGGCGCTTGAAAGAGATTTTGATTTCAGGCCGGATACACCGCTGAAAAAAGGATTACATGAATTTGCTGTATGGTATAAGGAGTTTTATTGCGATGAAAAAGAAGACTGAATATTTTTACCTTGCAGCTTTTGCAATACTTGCATTTGCGGGCGTGTGGAGGGGAGTAGATCTTTCCGATACCACATACAGTCTGGGCAATTACCGATTCATGGGAGAGCTCACAGGCAGTTTTGAGAATGCTACATTTCTATCGATACTTACAGGTGCGTTTCTGACAAAGATCTTTGGCGGAAGCATTCTTGCAATGAATATAGTTACAAAGCTGTTTCCGTTGGCATCTGTGATCATTGTGTATTTTTCTCTCAGAAATAAAGTAAAACCATTTATCCTTTTCGTATCGGGGATGACTGCACTTGGTCTGTGCTGGTGTCCTTCAGTGATACTTTACAATTATCTGACTTATTTTCTTCTGACAGCAGCATGTATGCTTCTCTTCACGGCTTTTGAAGGTAAAAAGAAAAAGGATGTCAGATTCTTCTTTGCAGGTCTTTTATTGGGAATAAATCTTCTGGTGCGCATCTCAAATGCAGTGGAAGTGCTGCTGATCATATTTGTTATCTGCGCCTTCATTATCAAAAAACGTAAAGGGATGTTAAAGGCGATTGGTCTCTGCATTCTCGGTTATATTGCAGGTGCTTTGTCCGGGCTTGCGGTATTTTTTGCCTACGCAAAATTTTCCGGAGGAAACAGTGCGGAGAAGATAAGCTCGATGCTTGAATGGATTAAAGGTCTTCTTTCGGGAACCGGAGGGTCCGGAAGTTCAGGCTATTCGATGAAGCTTATGCTTATGACAATACTTGAAAACTACAGAGGCAATATGAGATTTGCCGGTGTTGCAGCAGTTGTTATCTTTGCGGGAGTTCTCATGTTTCTTTTTCAGCCCGTATCATCGGTTTGCTCTGAAAAGAAGGCAAAGTTGATAGTAAATATAAAGAAGGTTATCTTTATTGCCGCAATGGGACTTTTGTTTGAATATTACAGACGCAACGGAGTCTTCACATTTAAATACATGAACAACGGCAGTATATTTAATATCAGCGTTGTTTTTATTATCATATCATTGCTTGTTTTCCTTTCAGCTATATTTCTTCCCTGGATGGAGGATCATGAAAAGCTGCTTTCGGTGATGGGTATATTGATAATACTTATAACTCCGTTAGGTACTAACAATCATCTGTTTGCAGTGATCAACAATATGTTTGTGATAATGCCTGCTGCTGTATGTGTCATGGCAGGATATTTAAGGATTCTGAAAGATAACATCGTGCTTTTTCCTTCAAAGGCATTTGTCTGGCTGCTTACGGGGCTGGTTGCTGTTCAGGCGCTGCTGTTCGGACTGGTATATTGCTTCAGGGTAGGAGACGGCCAGACCTTTGAGGTGAGACGTTTTGCCTACGGGAACAGTATACCTGTTTTAAACGGCCTGTACGGACCGAAGTATGAAAGGGATGAGCTGTGCGGACTTGCCGATGCACTGAATCAGTCTGAAAATGTTGAGGATGGGGCAAAGCTTCTTACATGGGGTAATGTTCCCGGATTCTATTATATTCTTGATATGCCGCCGGCATTGCCTACTTTGTGGCCGGACCTTGAGAGCTATCCTTATATTGAATTTTCAAAGGGGCTTAATAAACTTGATGCTGATGACACGCTTCCTGTTATAATAATGAGCGCAGAAGAAGCAGAGGGCTTTGGGGCGAATGAGGTATATTCATATTCTGCGAAAACAACGGACTCCGGACCGTCAATACTTAAGAGACTTGCACTGATGGAGTTTATGAGTACCAATAATTATACCTGTGAATACAGCAATGACGGATATGCTTATTTTGTTCCGTATGATCTTAAAAGTATGATGGAGGATCTGTTAAATGATCAGTTTTAATGTGCCACCTTTTACCGGCCGTGAGATCGAATATATAAAAGACTGTGTAGAGTCCAGAAAAATATGCGGTGACGGCAAATATACAAAGAAGTGTAATGAGTGGATAGAAAAAAAGACAGGTGCGGCAAAGTGTCTTCTTACAACCTCATGCACACATGCTACGGAAATGGCGGCGCTCCTTTCCGGTATAAAGGAAGGCGATGAAGTGATAATGCCTTCATATACTTTTGTTTCGACTGCGGATGCTTTTGTGCTGCGTGGCGCAAAGGCTGTGTTTGTTGATATCAGGCCTGATACGATGAATATAGATGAAACAAAGATAGAGGCTGCGATCACGGAAAAGACTAAAGCTATAGTTCCTGTTCATTATGCCGGTGTAGGATGCGAGATGGATACCATAATGGATATCGCAGAATGTCATGGGCTCAAGGTGATCGAGGATGCGGCTCAGGGCATCATGTCAAAGTATAAAGGAAAGAGTCTCGGAGCCATAGGCGATCTCGGATGTTTTTCTTTTCATGAAACAAAGAATTACAGCATGGGTGAAGGCGGAGCTATAGTCTTCAAGACACCTGAGCTTGTTGAGGAAGCTGAGATAATAAGAGAAAAGGGAACCGACAGAAGCCGTTTCTTCAGAGGCCAGGTAGATAAATATACCTGGGTCAATTACGGTTCATCATATCTGCCGAGTGATATGAATGCTGCATATCTGTATGCGCAGCTTGAATTGGCAGATGAGATAAATGAAGCCAGAATGAAAGTATGGAACACCTACTATAACGGGCTTAGGGATCTTGCAGAGACAGGGAAGATCGATCTTCCCGTTGTGCCTGAAGGATGCGAGCACAATGCACACATGTTTTATATAAAGGCAAAGGATATGGAGGAACGCACGAAGCTGATCAGTTTCCTTAAAGATAACGGCATATGCTCTGTCTTCCATTACATCCCGCTTCACACATCACCTGCCGGAAAGAAATTCGGAAGATTTAACGGAGAGGATGTCTATACAACAAGGGAGAGCGAAAGGCTCACAAGGCTTCCGATGTATTACAAACTTACTGAGGAGGATAATATGTACATAATCTCCAAGGTGAAAGAATTCTATGGCTTCTCATAAGTCTCAAAAAGAAAATATCGCCGTTCTGGTGCAGAACGGATACGGCGGCGGAGCTGAACGCATGGCCGCCAATATGACTCTTGCGCTTTCACACTATTACAATGTTTATTATGTGCTTTTTGACGGTGAAGGGATAATCTATGAATACGCCGGCAAAAAGGTCGATCTGCGTATCCCGCCCATAAAGGAGGGAGGCGCGTTTAAACGTGCTTCCAATACGATAAAGCGAGTGGCAACCGTAAGGAAGCTCAAAAAGGACCTTAAACTAAAGGCTGTCATCAGTCATTTAAACGGTGCTGATCTTGTAAATGTCCTTTCGGGAAAAGGGTTTGCAGGAAACAGATGCAGGGTCATATGTGTTTTTCATTCAATGCCTTCCGTTGACGAGCCCTGCAATGCAGTTTATAAGTTTCTCCACAGATTAATAGGATCGTTTGCGGACAGATATATCTGTGTTTCAAAGATGGCTGCCTGCGATATGAATGAGAATTTCGGAGTGAAAAAAAGAGATCTTTCAGTCATCTATAATTTTTCCGATCTTTCAAGGATAGAGTCATTAATGAAAAAACAGCTCCCGGATGATTTTGAGACCTTCAGGCGATCACATGGGAAACTTATCATAAATGTCGGAAGGATGGAGAAAGTAAAGCGTCAGGAGAGGCTTGTGAAGCTTCTTTTAAAACTAAGAGATAACGGCTTTGAAGATGCCGGACTTGTGATACTGGGCGATGGACCGTTAAGAACAGAACTGGTTTCGCTTGCCTCACAGATGCATCTTTCAGATCATATTTTCATGCCCGGAAATGTTTCAAATCCTTTTATGTATATGGCGGCGTCGGATCTGTTTGTGTTGTGTTCCGATTACGAGGGGCTTCCGATGGTACTCACCGAAGCTGCAGCCTGCGGACTGCCCTGCGTATCCTGTGATATGCCATCCGGTGCGCGTGAGATACTGGCTCCCGATACCGATATACATGAGCATGCAGAAGATATTGAATATGCAAAGTACGGAGTGCTTACCAGAGCTTTCAGATATGAAGGCGGCGGAAGGCATTCGGAGGATAATGGGGATCCTGCAGGATCTTCACTTTACAAGGCGTGTGAGGAAATGCTTGCGGATAAAACTAAGACAGAACGTTATATAAAAACAGGCATGGAGTGCGCGGAAAGATTTTCTGAGAAAAAGGCGATTGGCAGATGGATAAAACTGATAGAAAACTGAAAACAAATTTGATCCTTTGCTATATTCTTACGTTTGCAGTCGCCCTGGCTGCTTTCATGGCGGCACCGTCGGATCCGCACTTTGTGATAAACGATGACGTGATGATACGTTCTATTCTTGATGGAAGCTACGCAGGCGAGAATTCTTTTATGACAGTATATATGAGAGTTCCTCTCTCTGCTTTGCTTGCACTCATATGCAGGATGTTTCCTTCGGTTTCTGTATTTGAATTCTTTCTTCAGGCTGTGTGTCTTGCTTCGTTTGCACTTGTAGCCAAAGAACTCATTTCAGCAGATAAGACCATCAAAAAAGCGGTGTTTAAAGTTGTTTTTTTGATATCGCTCTGGTTTGCTATCTATGCGATATATGCAATGCAGCTTCACTATACCGTAGTGGCAGCAGTCGCAGGCGCTGCAGGGCTTTTCCTTTTTGCAGAAGGAGTTTTTGAAAAAGAACTCAGGAAATATCCGATCGTTACCGGAATGCTTTTGATGATACTCTGTGACGAGATCAGAAAGCAGACTTTCTTTATGGTGATTCCTTTTGCATTTATAGCTGCTGCAATTTCGGTCATAGCCTCACTTAAGAATAAAGATAAGGAACGTCTGACTAAGCTGCTTAAGATATGTGCCGTTCCGGCTGTGCTTTTCTTATTGTTTATTGCAATAGACAAGGCGGCATATTCATCAAACGGATATGCAGAGTATATGAAATACAATGATGCAAGGACTGCATTGTATGACTATACAGGGGTTTATGATGACGCGGATGCAAAAGCCTATTATTCATCATTAGGTCTTGAAGAGCCTCAGATGAAGCTCATCAGAGAATATGATATAGCTCTGGATGCGGATATAGATGCAGAGCTTATGGAGCAGATGGCTGCATATAATGCACCTTCGGCTGACAAGGATATGGTCACACGTATAAGGGAAACTATATGGATGCTTAGGCATGAGACTTTGATGCCCGCGGACAATAAGGAGTTTCCGATACTCCTGCTCATTACTGTTCTTGCGGCAGCAGCACTTATCATTTCAAGCGGAAATTTCGTATGTTTTGTGCCGCTTGCGATCGTTCTGTGTATTCATTTTGGCCTTTACGGAATGCTTTTCTGGAACGGAAGATTTCCTGAACGTGTAGTGATAGCTCTTTATATGATAAGCACCACTGCAGTCATTTCCGTAGGTTTTTTGGCTGCACGTCATCCACGCAGGGAAAGAGACAGACTTAATGCCGGTATCATGGTAGCAGCGGCAATACTCATTTTGGCGATCACCGGTCCAATATCTGCAGGATCCGCCCGTGATCGCAGTGAAGCGGTGGGTGATACAAACGCTGCATATGATGTGTTATACTCTTATATGGCAAAAAGGCCTGATATGCTATATCTTTCGGATGTTTATGCGGATGTGACATCATCTTCCGTTAATATTCCGGAAAATATGTTAAAGCTTGGCGGATGGATAACAGAGAGCCCGCTGTATCATAAAAAACTTGAAGGCTATGGCGCAGATAGTATGGACGGGCTTCTTAAAGGTGACAGGGAGCTTGCCTATGTCTGCAGGGAAGGTGTGGGCCTTTCTGCAGAGGAACTTAAAGCCTTCTTTGATGCTAAGTACGGGGAGGATACATTCCTTTTGAAACCTGAGGATGAGATCCGATCCGGGAAAGAAGTTTTTCATATTTATTTGATCGAAAGAACAATAAGATAATGGATAACAAAGAAGAAAAGAAAGATATTATAGACGGCGCGCGTTTAAGATTAAGACGCATGACGGTAGAGGATACACCGGATGTGCTCATGTGGCGTAATAAGGAATTTGTTGTGAGCCACTTTATCTATCGTAAGGAGATAACGCGCGAGGACCATCTGAATTATATAAAGTCAAAGATAGACACCGGGCTTACCGAGCAGTTCATCATGGAAGTGAAGGAAGATGGTAAGCTGCACGGTATTGGATGTGTTTATCTTCAGAATATAGACAGAGAGAATAAAAAAGCTGAGTTCGGCATTTTCATAGGTGATGAGGATGCGCTTGAGCAGGGCTACGGAACTGAAGCGCAGAAGCTTATATTGGAATACGGCAGGGAAAAGCTCGGACTTAAGACAGTTACGTTAAAGGTGCTTGATGATAATGAGAGAGCGCTCAGGACATACGGAAGAAACGGTTTCAGTCTCCTTCCCGGCAGTGTGAGAATGACTGCCTGTGACGGAAGTGAGATCAATATCCTTACTATGGAAAAGGATATGGACGGAGGTTTATAAGGTGACAGACAGGAGAGATAAACAGGTTTTCATCACGGTTTTTGTTGCGGGCTTTCTTGTCCATGGTTTCCGTTTTGCAAATAAATTTTTCTGCGAAGATGCGCTTCATTATCTTGATTCCATATCTGCGGCATGGTCCGCATCTCTGGGAAGATATCTTCTGGGTACCGTAGAGTATGTGAGAGGGCCGAGAGAGATCACATGGCTTCTCGGAGTGCTGTCTTTATTATGGATAGCGCTTGCAGCGGTTTTTATAGTCAGGATCTTTGGCATTAGGGATAAGCACTGTGTGCTGCTTGCCTCTGTTTTACTGGTTGCGAATCCGGTCGTTACCGGGACCTTTGCATTTTTGTACACAGCCGATGGATATTTCTTTGGAATGATGCTGTCTGTTCTGGCAGTTTTTATCCTTGAAAAGAGTAAAAAGAAGATATCTGTATTGTATGCAGCACTTAGCATTGCAGCATCGATGGGCTTTTATCAGTCATATCTTTCCGTGACCATCGTGCTCATGATGATGATACTTATGCTCATGCTTCTTGGCGGAAGCACTTTAAAGGAGACGGGGATGAAAGCCCTGCGCTTTTTGATGACAGGTGCGTGCGCAGTAGCAATATACTTCCCTGCAATGATCTTTACGCAGAAATATCTTGATGTGCAGATGGCTGACTATCAGGGAATAAATGGCAACAGTTCACTTGGCATCGGCGAGAGGCTCGTATCTTTTCTTAAGGGTTCATATGTGGAGTTTGCAAGGTTCTTCCTTGTCAGATGGAAGTTATCATTTTATAACGTAACAAATGTGTTGCTTTTTGTTCTTATCGCCGTTTTGATTTTTATGCTGCTTGCGGACAAAAAGCTTAAGGAAAAGGCTGCGAGGGCAGGTCTGGTTCTGCTCCTTTTACTTCTCCTTCCGCTTGCAACACATATCTTCCTTATCATCTCAAACAGTTCTTCATATATATCGGCGAGCACAGGTTACAGCATGTGCCTGCTTTATGTGCTCCCGCTTATCCTGTACGAGAAATACAGATCGGGTACGGGTAAGGAAATAAAGAAGTTCTACGTGGGTATGTCTGTATTCATTGCTCTTATTTGTTTTTGCTTTGGAGTTACCGCGGGACAGGTTTATGAGAATATGTACAGGGCAAATGTGATGCAGGAGAATGAGATATGCAGAGTCCAGGTAAGGGCTGAAACACTTTCCGGATACCATCCCGATATGAAAGTTGCGGTATATGGCTGCACCTACAAGCCTCAGGAGTATATTGCAAACTCACCAATGATGCCGGGGGCTGTTTCCGACCTGTTCATAACAGAGGACAGGACCTATGTGGCTGCCATGAACTGGTATCTTTCAACGGAATATACGGTTGCAGGTGAGGATATCAAGAAAGATATTGTCAGCACGGATGAATTCGGCACCATGCAGATGTGGCCTGCACAGGATTCGGTCCGCATCATAGATGATACCCTTGTGATCTGGTTCGACGACAGAGGAATGGAAAAATACCTCTGAAAATGGTACAATTTCAAAGATTACGGGGTTTTTAAGGAGCATTAAGAAATATGATCATTTCCAAGACACCGCTTCGGGCATCCTTCTTTGGAGGAGGCACTGATTTTGCGGCATATTTTCATGAGAGCAGGTTTGGCTACGGAAGCGTTATAAGCACGGCTCTCGGCATGCATGTATATATAACGGTCAACAAGAGATTTGACGGTCAGATAAGGGTTGTATACAACGGCAATGAGCTTGTGGATCATGTTGACCAGGTTAAACACAATATAATCAGGGAAGCATTGAAGATCACCGGCATTGAGACCGGCGTAGAGGTTGTTTACATGGCAGACCTGCCGATGACCGATCTGGGCGTGGGACTTGCTTCATCAAGCGCGCTTGCGGTAGGTGTGCTGAACGCGCTTCATGCTTACAAAGGTGAATACGTAACTGCATCGCAGCTTGCCAAAGAAGCGATAGAGATCGAGATAGGAAGGCTTGGGCAGCAGATAGGTATTCAGGATCAGTATGCAGTGGCTGTTGGTGGTTTCAACCGTTATCTTTTCAATTCCGATGATACGGTAACCGTTACTCCTGCAGTATATGACATGAAGATAAGGGAGAAGTTATGCTCCAATCTTCTTATGTTTTATACAGGCAAGTCCAGAGATTCAAGAGCAATCTTTAAGGAGCAGAAGGAGACAACGAAGACTCACAAGGCTGATGTGCTCGATCCGCTTGTTGAAGCTACAGATATTGCCATGAAAGCCTTAAGCAGTGGTGATCTGGATAAATGGGGCCACCTTCTTAGGGATACCTGGGAGTTAAAAAAGAAATTTGCTTCGGGAGTATCAAACCCCGATATAGATGATATGTACGACAGAGCAACAGGCGCGGGCGCACTGGGTGGCAAGATCCTCGGTGCCGGCGGCGGAGGCTTTTTGCTTGTGTATGTTCCGCAGGATAAGCAGTCTTCGGTAAGGGAAGCACTTCATGATTTCAGGGAAGTGCCTTTCTCTATGGATATGCAGGGCAGCCGTATAATCTTTGCGGACTGACGGGTGAAGAGAAAACGTATACGCAGATTTCTCTTCGTGGAGGAAAAAGATGAGTAAGATTCTTGTGACCGGTGCTGCCGGTTTCATAGGTTCACAGCTTTCATACAGCCTCTGGCAGAAGGGTGACGAGGTCACTCTTCTTGATGATTTTTCATATGGTCATGAGGACAATCTGATATTTGATGAACATGATTTCAGGAATGAGATCGTCAGGATGGATTTTCGTGATGAGGCAGGAATGGATAAGCTTTTTGCGGAAAGAGGCTTTGACTATGTCTATCATCTGGGCGGCATCACTCCGCTTCCCGATTGCCAGAACAGGCCGGTCGATGCAGTGGATGTGAATGTGAAGGGCACAACGGTTGTTCTTGATAACGTAAGACGTCATGGCGTGAAGAAGATGTTCTTTGCGAGTACTTCTGCGGTATATGAAAACAATACGGATTTCCCCTCGGTTGAAGAAAAGGTGGAATTTCCGGGACTTATATATCCGAGTACAAAATACGCAGCAGAGCAGATATGCAGGGCATTTTCAAAGGCTTACGGGATCCCTGTAGTGGTATTTCGTTTTGCAAATGTCTACGGTCCGCATATCGACTGTCTTCGTACCACTCCTCCTGTTATGGGCTATATCATACGTGAGTTCCATGATAAAAAAAGCCCTGTGCTCCATTCAACCGGAGAGCAGAAGAGAGATTTTGTCTATGTCGATGATCTGATCAGACTGCTCATACTGGTTCAGAAGGCAGAGCATTTTGATATAGTGAATGTTTCAAGCGGTGAGGCTTATTCGATCGGAAGCATAGCCGATATCATCGCAAAGACAATGGGATGCGAGGATATTCCGATAGAGCATGCAGAAGTAGGGCATTTCTGGGCAAAGTATCCTGAGCTTTATGCTAAGCCTTATCCCATATCCGAAGAGATGCTCGGACATGAGGTTCTTAAATATACATGCCTTTCAAACAGGCATGCTAAGGAAGAGTACGGCTGGAGCCCTGAGATATCGTTAGAAGAGGGGATACGCCGCACGGTTGATTTTTCGGTGAAGGCGATAGAAAGAGCAAACAATGGATAAGATAACAATAATAGTACCATGCTATAACGAATCGGAATCCTTCCCCTTCCTGATACCTGCGCTGAATGACACCATGAACAAAATGAAGGAGCAGGAGTTTGAGATAATACTTGTAGACAACTGCTCGGAGGATGACACGCTTGAGTGCATGCGCAAGGCTCATGCGGATGATCCGAGATATCAGTATATTTCTTTTTCGAGAAATTTCGGAAAGGATGCATCCATGTTTGCCGGGCTTAAAAAGAGCACCGGAGACTACGTTACGGTTATGGATGCCGATCTTCAGGATCCTCTGGATATGCTTGAAGAGATGTATAAGTTCCTTAAGGAAAGCGATTATGACTGTGCAGCAGCTTACAGGAACACAAGAAAGGGAGAGCCATGGTTAAGATCTGAACTTGCAAAGGCTTTCTATAAATTGATGGGAAGCATATCAAGCAGTGAGATGGTAAGCGGAGCCCGTGATTTCAGACTTATGAAGAGACCAATGGTGAATGCGATACTCGAACTGGAAGAGAGTGTCCGTTTTACAAAAGGAATTTTTTCATGGGTGGGATTCAAGACGAAGTGGTTTGGCTATGAGAATAAGGAGCGTGTTGCAGGTGAGACCAAGCTTCCGATGAAGAGTGCCTTCACTTATGCGATGCGCGGAATTGTTGCATTTTCAACTGTGCCGCTTGTTGCCGCATCCTTTATGGGATTCGGAGTATGTGTGGTCGCAGTTATATATCTGTTATACGTGATAATCAAACAGCTCATACTGCATGAAGCGGTGGCGGGTTATCCCTCGCTTATGTGCGTGCTGCTTTTTGGCATCGGTACCATCCTTATGGTGCTTGGTGTGATAGGGCAGTATCTGGCCCAGATGTATCTTGAGATAAAGCACAGGCCTATATACATAACAAGAGAGACCAGCATGAGTGAAAAGAAGGAGTAACCATGTACAGGGAATATCTGAAAAGACTTGAACAAAAGATAGAAGAAGCCGTCTATACAGGCGGCGGTGAAGAGATCACTGATTACGAAGATATAATGAAAAAACTTGTGGACATTTTCTCTGAGGTGAAAAAGCAGGGAAAATGCCTCTTTTTTATCGGAAACGGCGGCTCTTCGGCCATTGCATCACACATGACCGCAGATTTTATGAAGAACGGCGGAATGAAGACCTACAGTCTTTATGACAGTGCAGTGACCACATGTATGGGTAATGATTACGGTTATGAGTATGTATTCTCAAGGCCGCTTAGCTTCCTTGGAAATCGTGATGACATGCTTATTGCTGTATCCAGTTCGGGCAATTCCGAAAATATCATACTTGCGATCGAAGCAGCGCATGAGCGTGGAATGAAGGTACTTACGATCACAGGGTTTAAGCCTGATAACCGTGCAAGAGCGGCCGGGGATTTCAATATCTACGTTCCCTGCTGTGAATACGGACAGGTAGAGTCGATACACTGTCTTATACTTCAGCAGGTTGTTGATGAGATACTTGCAAGAGACGGAGCACAGTTATGAGCGTAAAGCAGGCGGTAATACTGGCAGGAGGAAGAGGCGAGAGACTGAAGCCTTTTACCGATGAACATCCAAAGCCCATGTATCCCGTGCAGGGTGTGCCTTTCATAGACAGACTGGTATCACAGGTGAAGGGATTCGGTATAGAAAAGGTTCTCATTCTGCTTGGCTACAAGGCAGAGCAGATAATGGAAGAACTGGGAGACGGAGAACGTTTCGGCCTTCACATAGATTATGATGTGACACCTCCTGAATATGATACGGGTGACAGGCTTTATCATGCAAAGGATATGCTTGATGAAAAGTTTATCCTTATGTACTGTGACAACTACTGTCCCATAGATTTTGACAGGCTTGTGAAGGATGCATCCGAAAATGATGCGCTGATACAGCTTTCGGTATATTCAAACAAAGACGGATACACAAAGAATAATCTTCGTTTGTGTAATGACTCCGAAAAAGTTGAGGTTTATGACAAGTCAAGGAAAGAAAAGGATCTTGCAGGAGTCGATATAGGCTATGCCGTGATAGACAGGAGCATAGTTGATGCTCTTTCAATGCCTGCCGGAAACTTTGCGGCAGCAGTATATGCAAAGACCTGCAATGAAGGCCGCATGTATGCGACGGTCACCGATCACAGATATTATTCCATCGGATCGTTTGAACGCATGCATCTTACAGAGGAGTTTTTCTCAGGAAAGAAAGCTGCATTTTTAGACCGTGACGGTACATTGAATGAAAGACCGCCAAGAGCATGCTATGTTGAGAAGCCTGAAGATTTCAAGTGGCTTCCGGGTGCAATAGAAGCCGTAAAGATGCTCAATGACAGAGGGATCATAACGGTGCTTATAAGCAATCAGCCGGGTATTGCCAGAGGCAATATGACGGAAGCTGATCTTGAAGCAGTGAATGCAAAGATGCAGCGTGAGCTTGAAGCAGCAGGCGCACACATGGATCATATTTATTTCTGCCCGCACAACTGGGATGAAGGCTGCGATTGCAGGAAACCCAAACCGGGTATGCTTTATATGGCGCAGAGGGATCTGTCACTTAATCTGTCTGACTGTGTGCTTTTTGGAGATGATGACAGGGACATAGCTGCGGCGGATGCTGCGCGTGTTGAGTATCATCTTGTATCTGAGGAGTACCCGTTAATAAATGCAGTAAAGGACTGGCTTGCCAAATGAAGAAGATCGCAGTGAGAATCGATGATGTGACGCCGGGGATGGATCCGAACAAAATGCTCAGGTTCACAAATCTGCTTGACAGGTATCAGATAAAGCCTCTTATCGGTATCATTCCCGCCAACAGGGATGACACACCGGGTATGGCTCCCGATCCGGACGATACCATTGATTTTGAATGGATAAGAATGAAGATCGCTGAAGGTTATGTGCCTGCGATGCACGGATGCAATCATGTATATACGACTGAGGATGCCGGCATCTTCCCGTTAAATCCTTTTTCTGAATTTGCAGGAGTATCTCTTTACGATCAGTTAAAGCTTGTCGGTTACGGAAAGAAGCTTTTAAGAAACAAAGGCATAGATACCGATGTGTTCATGGCACCGGGACACAGTTTTGATGTCAACACACTGAAGGCGCTTAAACACTTTGGATTTAAATATGTTACCGACGGTTTCGGACGCAGGCCGTATATGCAGGGAGGACTTACATTCCTTCCGATATCGCTGTTGCGCAGCCTGGAACTGAAGGATCCGGAGGATGGAGTGACAACCTTTGTTGTGCATACCTGGATGATGGATGATCCTGATTTCGAAGAATATGAGAAACTATTTTCGGAACACAGAGAGCGCTTCATAAACTTCGATGAGCTCTTTAAGATCACACCTGTGAGACGCAGCCGCGGCAAACATTATGCGGAGTATACTGCAGCCAGGCTAAAGCGTTTTGCGGGATCGATAAAAAGTAGAGATAAAGTATGAGAGATGGAAAGATAGTTGTCCTTCAGGTTATCGGAGGACTTTCAATGGGCGGCGCTGAAAGCCGTATCATGGATATAGCAAGACATATAGACAGATCAAAGTTTGACTTTGATTTTTTGCTTGATGAGCCCGAAGGCTATTACGAGCCTGAAGCAAAGAAGCTTGGCAGCAACATATACAGGGTGCCTCGATTCAGACTGTACAACTGGCCGCAGTATGCTTCAGCAATGAAGAAGTTTTTTTCGGAGCATAAAGAAATAGACATAGTGCAGGGAAGTCTTACGAGCACTGCATCTATCTACATGCCTATAGCAAAGAAGTGCGGCGTTCCCGTGACCATGGCATACGCAAGGTCTGCGGGTGTTGATCCCGGTCCGAAGGGTACAGTCACAAAGATGCTTAGAAAGAATCTTTGGAAGAAATGTGATCATGCTGCTGCAGTATCAAGTGAAGCAGGCGAAGCAGTCTTTGGAAAGGAACGTCTGGATCACGGCGATGTAATGATAATGCCGGGAGCTATGCCGCTTGATAAGTTCTGTTATGCAGAGCATGAAGCGGAAGGGAAAGCGATAAGAGAAAAGTTCGGACTTGGGTGTTCATTTGTGATCGGTCATGTCGGACGTTTTCATTATGCAAAGAATCATGAGTTCCTGATAGAAGTATTTAAAGAGATAAAGAAAAAGAAAACGGACGCAAAGCTCCTGCTTGCGGGAAACGGTCCTACATTTGAGGCTGTGAAGAAAAAGGCTGCAGATGAAGGTGTTTCCGATGATGTTGTATTTGCCGGAGAGACAGGCAATCCTGCACCCATGTATATGGCAGCGGATATGCTTATATTCCCTTCACATTATGAAGGACTTCCGGGAACAGTAATTGAGGCTCAGGCTGCAGGTCTTCCCTGCCTCATATCTGATGCGATATCAAGAGAAGCAGCGGTCACCGAACTGGTGGAGCGCTTTTCACTTGATAAAAGTGCTGCAGAGTGGGCCGATGAGGCACTTAAATTATTTGGCACCATAAAAGACAGATATCCTTTAAGACAGGATATAAATATGAATCCCGCTCTGTCAGATGCGGGATTTGAGATAGTCAGTTCAACAAAGAAACTGGAAGCATTGTTTGAGAAATTGCTGAAGGACGCAAATGGCTGAGATTAAAAAAGTAATGTTCCATATTAACAGCCTGGGTAAGGGCGGTGCGGAAAGAGTTGTCACCGTGCTTACACGTGAGATGCTACGCAGAGGGCTGGAAGTGACCATTGTTACCGAATGGTTTGATAAAAAGTCTGAGTATCCTCTTCCGGAGGGTGCTAAGCGCATAGACGCAGGCCTTAATGAGGAAGAAGAGAAAAAAAGCAGGACAGCTCAGATCCGCTTAAGGGAAGCTAAACTTCATGATGCGATCCTGTCCGAAAAGCCGGATGTGATCTTTGCTTTCTGCAGAAATGCAAATTACAGGGCTATACTTGCGGCAAGAGGCACCGGTGTTCCGGTCATCATTTCCGTCCGCAACGATCCAAAAGTTTATTATGCATCCGGATTTCAGAAGATGCTTTCGGGAAGGCTTTATCCGATGGCAGCAGGTACGGTTTTTCAGACTGAAGAGGCAAGGGATTTTTTCAAGGGTTCCGTAAAGAAAAAAGGAACAGTTATCATGAATCCTGTTTCCGAAGAATACCTAAAGGCTGAACCGGCGGCAAAGAGACGAAAGGCGATCGTAAACTCGGCACGCTTTGCATATGCCAAGGATCATATGACATTGATAAAGGCATTTGAAAAAGTGCTTGTGAGGTTTCCTGATTATACTCTTGAACTGTACGGTGACAAGAGCGATGACAATGAGATATTCCAGATAAAGGAATGGGTACGTTTTCATAAGCTTGAAGATAAGATCCTGTTTATGGGCAATCAGCCTGATCTGGAAAAGAAGATAATAGATGCCTCGGTATTTGTGCTTTCTTCTGTTTATGAAGGAATGCCCAATGCATTGATGGAGGCTATGGCTATGGGCATACCCTGTGTTTCCTCAGATTGTCCATGCGGAGGGCCTGCTGCTCTTATAAGAGATGGTGAAAATGGCCTGCTTTTTAAGACCGGGGATGAAAGGGAACTTACCGCTGCGATCTGCAGAATGCTTGAGCGTCCTGAAGATGCAGAACGCACCGGCAGACAGGCGAGAGAGGATCTCAAGAAATGCACGCCTGAAAAGATCTGTGACAGGTGGCTTGAATATGCTGCAAGAATGACCGGAAAAAATAGCAGATAAGAAATTACAGAATAAGAAATTACAGATAAAAAATTACAGATAAAATATTTCAAACAAAATTTATAGTGATATGTGCGGAATATGCGGTTTTGTTACTAAAAGAAATATAAAGGAAAATGAACTGCAGGCAATGAATGACAGTTCATACAGAAGAGGGCCCGATGATAAGGGCACTCTTGTTTTTGAGACTGCAAACGGATATACCGTGGGTTTAGGACATCGAAGACTTTCCATACAGGATCTTTCGGAGAATGGCCATCAGCCCATGTCCACATCTGACAGCCGCATAAGTCTTGTCTTTAACGGTGAGATATACAACTGTACAGAGCTCAAGGAAGAACTCTCATTCTATGATTACAAAGGTACATCTGATACGGAAGTGATACTTGCGGCATATCTTAAATGGGGCCGCGATCTGACATCCCATCTTGACGGAATGTTTGCCTTTGCGCTTTTTGACAGATCAAAGGATCTGCTCATCCTGGCAAGGGACCGCGTGGGCAAGAAGCCGTTATATTTTTACAAAGAAAATGACGGGATAGTATTTGCGTCTGAACTAAAGCCCATCATGCTCTATCCCGGTTTTAGGAAAGAGATAAACAGAAAAGTTCTTTCAAGATATCTTCTTCAGGGTTATATAAATGCACCTGAGAGCGTTTTTGAAAATGTTTTTAAGCTTGAGCCCGGCTCAGTGCTCTTTTTTGAGAACGGCAAGACTGATATCAAAAAATACTGGGATATTTATAAAACATATCACAGAAAAAGTGCGGAAAAATGTGATTCATATGATGAGGCAAAGGACAGGTTAAAGGATCTGCTGTTTGAGGCTGTCAAAAAAAGACTTGTATCTGATGTACCTGTAGGAACTTTCCTGAGCGGAGGTTACGATTCCTCGCTTGTGAGTGCCATTGCATGTAAGGTTTCGGATGAGAAAGTTAAAACTTTCTGCATCGGTTTTGAAGATGAAAGATACAACGAGGCGCCTTATGCGCGTGATGTGGCATCTTTCCTTGGAACAGATCATACTGAAAAGATCATCACGATGGATGAGATGCTTGAGGCTGTTAGTTCCATACCGCAGGCATTTGATGAACCTTTTGCTGACTCATCTCAGATCCCGACAATGCTCGTATCCAAGACAGCAAGAGAGAAGGTTACCGTTATCCTTACAGGTGATGGCGGTGATGAATTTTTCTGCGGCTATGGTGATTACGAAAAAGTAAGACTTGCACAGCTGCTTGATATTCCGGGTGCAGCGGCTCATGCAATAGGTTCTGTAAAGATTAAAGGCTCAAGGCTTGAGAAACGATATCCGGATAAGCTTCGCGTTATATCAAAGAATCGCGATCCGGAAACAAAGACTCAGCTTCAGGCTGATATTTGCAGATATTATGCAAGGGAGTTTGTCCTTCGCGCAGAAGGTGAGCTTCCAATGGATTACCGCATGGAGTCTGTGATCAATGAAAGCAACTGGGTGAAAAGGCGTATGCTTCTTGATATGGCTGCGTATCTGCCCGGAGATATACTCTGCAAGGTTGACAGGGCGGGCATGTATCATTCGCTTGAGGCCAGATGCCCGATACTTGATACATCAGTTATGGAATATTCTTTTTCACTTCCGCTTGAATATAAATATAAAGGGAATATCAGAAAAAGGATACTTAAGGATATTGCATATGACCTTATACCGGAGAAGCTGTTGAACAGGCCTAAGAAGGGCTTTGCAGTTCCAATGGATACATGGTTAAGAGGCCCTTTAAAGGAAGAGCTGCTTACATTTTCCGACACGTCTCTTTTAAAAGAGCAGGGGCTTTTCAATGCGGAAAAGTTAAACTCTACGGTAAATAGATATCTTTCGGGTAATGGATCGAAGAAGGCCGGCTACAACAGTTTTGTACGCATGCTCTGGTCCTTCCTCGTGTTTGAACGGTGGTATGATACATGGATAAAAAAATTCTCTTTGTAAGTGAGACTGTTCTTTTCCCGATGGACAGAGGCAACAGGAAAAGAAATGTAAATCTCATCGAAACTTTGAAGAAGGAAGGCTGCACCGTAGACTTCCTTTATCTTGATACCTATCCGGAAGAAGATACTTCGGAAACGGAAAAATATATTGGAGAAAATCATTTCTTCAGGATAATGAACAGGAAGAGGACTTTCCCGGTGTTTTTAAAACGCAAGGTAAGGAAAGTTCTTGAACTGCTGCATTGTCAGTTCGCATTCAAATTCTTTTCACTTGATGAACGCACATCTCCGGAACTTGAAAATGACATGAAAGCTTTTTTTGCGGAGCATGACTATGCACAGGTGTGGGTCAGCTGCGTATATAATTCAAAAGTTCTGCTCGCAGTTCCGGGTGGGACACTAAAGGTTCTGGATACAGTTAATGTTTCTTCGGTGAAGAGACAGGAGTATGAAGCCGTAGGATATTACAATTATGAATTTGCCCTGAAGCCGGATACTGAAAGAGAAGGGCTGCAGCGTGCTGATGCCGTGATCGCGATCCAGAATGAAGAGGAAAAGTTTTTTGCGGATCTGATAGGTGATGGCAGCAGGGTATTTACCATAGGCGAGAATATGCCTGTGCATGAACCGTATGTGTCGGATTCAAAGAAGGTTCTTTTTATCGGCAGTACATATGTGATCAATGTTGACGGCGTAATGAATTTTATAAAGATGGTACTGCCTAAACTGAAGGAAGTATGTCCTGAAGCCGAAGTGCTGTTTGGCGGGTCTATCTGCAAGATGATACCTGACAGCGATGAGTATAAAAAACTTGGATGGGTTGATTCTCTGGATGAGGTTTATAAAGATGCCAGAGTTGTGATCAATCCCGTGCGCCACGGAGCCGGACTCAATATAAAAATGGTTGAGGCTCTTTCGTTTGCAAAGCCCGTGGTATCGGCTGTCAAAGGCATGCGAGGACTTTCCTGGAAAGAACAGGTATGCATTGCAACAGATGATCCCGAAGAATTTGCCTGTGCCGTGCGTGACATCATAAGGGATGATGAACTTGCGATGAAACTCTCGCAGACGGCGGTATCATTCATGAAGGAATATGAAGAGAAGAATACAGAAGCCTTAAAGGAGCTCCTTTCGTTATGAAGCAGATAAAGAAGATTGCGGTTGTCGGTCCTGTGTATCCGTATTACAGCGGCATAGCTCATTATACGGGATTGCTTGTGACGGCGCTTAAGAAAAAATATGAAGTTGTGACATATTCATATTCGATGCAGTATCCGAAGTTTATGTTCAAAAGAGAACAGAAGGATTATGGCAACAGAACCTTTGAGATAAAGGATGCAAAATTTAAGATAAATACAGCGCTTCCCCACAACTGGATTAGCAGCAGAAAACTTCTTCTTAAAGAGAAGCCGGATCTGATGATAGTTCAGTGGTGGCATCCTTATTTTGCACCCTGCTATCAGACCATGCTTTCGGGGCTTAAGAAACATTTTCCTGTTATCTTTGTATGTCACAATGTGCTTCCGCATGAGCGCTTTCCTTTTGACAGGCTGCTTTCCAAGAATACGCTTTCAAAAGGTGATTTCTGCATTCTTCATTCAAAGGAAGATGAGAAGGATCTGAAGGGACTGCTTCCTTCGATGCAGTATAAAAGGACAGTTCTTCCTACGTATAATGCTTTCAAACTTTCGGGCATAGGAAGAAAGGATGCAAGAGAGCAGCTTGGTGTAGGCGATGATGAGCAGATGATCCTATTCTTTGGACTGGTGCGTAAGTATAAGGGATTAAAGTATCTGATACTTGCAGCCGGTAAGATAGTGGAGCATCTTCCGAAGGCGAAGATATTTATCGTAGGTGATTTCGGAAGCGATAAAGACGAATACATGGAACTTATAGAAAAAAGCGGAGTGAAGGATCATTTTGTGATAAGGGACGGCTACGTTCCCGATAAAGAAGTGGAGCCTTACTTTGCGGCGGCAGATGTAAATGTCTGCCCGTATATATCTGCGACACAGTCTGCGATAGTGCAGATCGCTTTCGGGTTTGAAATGCCTGTTATAGCAACAGATGTGGGTGGCCTCCCTGAGGCTGTCACAGATGGCAGGACAGGGCTCATAGTTCCGCATGCCGATCCTGATGCTTTGGCGAATGCCGTTATCAGATATTTTGATGAAGATCTGAAAACCGTATTCAGTGAGAATGTAAAGAATGAAGCAGAAAGGTTTTCCTGGGACAGGACCGTCGAGATCGTAGAGGAGTTTTATGACAGGTACTGATACAAATCAATACGCGGTGATAATACCTGCATATAAGAAGTGCTTCGATGCAGACGAGTGCGCTGCCGTTGATGCATATTTCAAGGTTCTTACGGGCGATATGTTTTTTGTCATACCGCAGAACTTTGATGCATCATGGTATGAGGAAAGATATAAAAAAGCGCATTTCACACGCTTTCCCGATAATTACTTCAAGGGTACGGATGGCTACAATATGCTTATGCTAAGTGACGGTTTCTATGCGGCATTTGCAAAATATGAGTATATACTGATCGCGCAGCCGGATGCAGCACTTCTGTCTGATGAGGACAGGATACCCTCATTTATCAAAAAGGGGTATGATTATATCGGTGCGCCCTGGGAACCGGAAAGAAACATCTGGGAATGGACATTTTCCAAGAAGCATTTTGGAGTCAAATGCCTTAAGAAAAAGGGCAACGGCATTGTTATGGGTAACGGCGGTTTCTCATTGCGCAATATAAAGAAGTGTCGTGCACTCCTTAAGGAATTTGCATGGAGAAAACTTTACTGGTACAGAAGCGAGGATATATTCTTCGGTGTATTTGGCCCGGATAACCGTTCCGGCTTCATTCCTGCAGATAAAAAGACAGGAAGGGAATTTTCTCTTGAATATGGGATAAAAGAAGCGGTACAGGCCGGTGAAGCACCTTTTGCAGTGCACGGCTGGTCTAAGGAATTTGCGGACTATAATGAAATGAGATCCTTTATGGAAAAGCACGGAGTGCATATCTGGTAGAAAAGAGGTGGGATCAATGAGTGAAAAGATCAGCGTTATCATTCCTGTTTACAACAAGGCTGAATATATTAAGGATTGCGTTGAGAGTTTCAAGGTACAGACGGATGAAAATTTTAATATAGTGATCATCGATGACGGCTCGACAGATGATTCTCCATCCATTTGCAGAGAGCTTGCCGAGTCTGATGAAAGGATAAGATATTACAGGACCGAGAATGGGGGAGCAGCTGCGGCCAGAAACTATGGTCTGACCAAAGCAGAGGGAAAGTATATCGCATTTGTCGATGCCGATGATACCGTTAAACCCGATTACCTTACTTATTTAAGAAACAACTTGGAAAACAGTGAGGCACAGATATCCGTATGTGCCCATGAAAATGTATATCCTGACAGAGTTACAGATGAGACTGACGGAGTGAAGGGCTCTGTAAGGAACGCAGCCGATGTGGCAGGTGATGCTGCAAAGAAGGCTGCAGACTATATTGACTCGGAAGTTTTCGGAAACGGTCCGTCAGGATCAAAGCTGTATTATTTTTCGGGAAACAGCGCGCTTAAGGAACTGCTTTATCAGAGAAGGTTCATGTCTGTTCCCTGGGGAATGCTCACAGACCGCAAGCTCTGGGAACAGGTACGTTTCCCTGAAGGGACTGAAGCTGAAGATATGGGAACCATATACAGGCTTTTTGCAATAGCTGACGGAGTTGTATATGGAGAGCAGAAACTCTATGAATACAAACAGCGCAGATCAAATACCATGAACTCAACGATATGCACGCGCAATGCGGCATATTATAAGCACAGCAGAGCAATGTTGAAGTATATAAAGACTGAATTTCCTGCTTATTATCCCGCTGCGCTTTCAAGACATTTTTCATGCTGCTGCCAGATACTTGCAGAGATGCCGGAAGGCGAGAAGCCTATGGTCATAGCTCATGTACGGGATGATATAAGCGTGATGGCACCTAAGATAATGAAGGATGGTGAGGCAGGCGCAAGAAACCGCTCTGCTGCATCACTGGCCCTTGTGAGTGTGGATGCACTCAAAGGATCGCTTAAGGTTTATGACAAAGGCAGAAGGTTATATCTGGATCTTTGATATTTCATCTTTAATTAATTCAAGGAGAATCTTTCAATGGTTACTGCCAGGGAACTTAAGGATAAAGAGGCAAAACTTTCTTTAGTCGGGCTCGGTTATGTGGGAATGCCCATAGCGGTCGAGTTTGCAAAGAGAGGCATATCCGTGATAGGTTTTGACCTCAATGAAAAAAAGATAGAACTCTATAATGAAGGCAAGGATCCGACCCATGAAGTCGGTGATGATGCGATAAAGAATTCGGGCGTTGAATTTACGGCTGATGAGGAGAGCCTTAAGGATGCACTGTTCCATATAGTTGCAGTACCTACTCCCGTAAATGATGATCATACGCCTGATCTTGGTCCTGTTGAAGGTGCATCACATATACTCGGAAGGAATCTTACGAAGGGATCGATAGTTGTTTTTGAATCGACTGTATATCCCGGAGTTACAGAGGATGTGTGCCTTCCGATCCTTGAAAAGGAATCGGGACTTAAGTGCGGTATAGATTTTAAGATCGCTTATTCTCCGGAGCGTATCAATCCCGGAGATAAGGAGCATCGTCTGAATACTATAAAGAAGATAGTATCGGGAATGGATGAAGAGACACTTGCTACGGTTGCGGAAGTATATGAGATAGTTGTCGATGCAGGAGTTCACAGAGCTGAGTCGATCAAAGTTGCCGAAGCCGCAAAGGTTATCGAGAACAGCCAGAGGGATATAAATATTGCCTTCATGAATGAGCTTTCCATCATCTTCAACAAGATGGGGATCGATACACTCAGCGTGCTTAAGGCTGCCGGAACAAAGTGGAATTTCCTTCCTTTCAGACCGGGACTTGTAGGCGGTCACTGCATAGGAGTAGATCCTTATTATCTTACATACAAGGCAGAACAGTTAGGCTATCACTCACAGGTGATACTTGCAGGACGCCGCATAAATGATGATATGGGTAAGTATGTTGCCGAGAATTGTGTAAAGCAGCTGATCGCGATCGATAAGTCCGTGAAGTGCGCAAGGGTCGGAATACTTGGCTTCACATTCAAGGAAAACTGTCCCGACACCAGAAACAGTAAGGTCTTTGACATAGTTAAGGAACTCAGGGAATACGGCATAGAACCTCTGATAGCCGATCCCGAGGCAGATGCTCCGGAAGCGGAAAGGCTTTACGGAGTGAAGATGACGGACGTGGATTCGTTTACGGATATGGATGCGATAATCCTTGCCGTGGCACATAAAGAGTTTTCTGCTATGAGCAGGGAGCGATTTGATAAGATGTACGGAGACGGCACCCGCCTCATGCTGGATATTAAAGGCATTAAAGACAGGCCTGAGTTTGAAGCGGCCGGATACAGATACTGGAGATTATAAATGGGATACAAGAATCTGACATTTCCTGAGGGTTCACTTTTCCTGGTTACGGGAGGAGCGGGCTTTATAGGATCAAATCTTTGCGAAGCGATACTTAAACTAGGTTACAGGGTAAGATGCCTTGATGATCTGTCTACGGGCAAACAGAGAAACGTGGATATGTTCATCGACGATCCGAATTATGAATTCATAAAAGGCGATATCAAGGATATCGATACGTGCATGAAGGCATGTGAGGGCGTGGATTATATCATGCATGAGGCTGCATGGGGATCTGTTCCGCGTTCGATAGAGATGCCGGTCTTTTACTGCATGAATAATATAGTCGGCTTTGTTAATATGTGCGAAGCAGCAAGGCAGAACAAGGTAAAGAAGTTTGTGTATGCTTCAAGTTCGAGCGTATATGGTGATGAACCCGTGCTTCCAAAGAAAGAGGGACGTGAGGGCAATCTCCTTTCTCCTTATGCGCTTTCAAAGCGTGCTGATGAGGAATGGGCAAAGCAGTATACAAGACATTACGGCCTTGATACCTATGGCCTCAGATATTTCAATGTTTTCGGAAGACGTCAGGATCCTGACGGTGCATATGCTGCAGTCATTCCCAAGTTTATCCGACAGCTTCTTTCAGGTGAGACTCCGGTGATAAACGGAGACGGAAAGCAGAGCCGTGATTTCACATATATTGAGAATGTTATAGAGGCAAATCTTAAGGCCTGTCTCGCACCCTCAGAAGCTGCGGGAGAAGCTTTTAATGTTGCTTTCGGCGGCAGGGAATATCTGATAGATATCTATTACGGACTCACAAAAGCTCTGGAGATAGACAGAGAACCGCTCTACGGTCCTGACAGGGCAGGTGATATAAAGCATTCCAATGCGGATATTTCCAAAGCAAAGGAACTGCTCGGATATGATCCGGACTGGAGTTTTGAAAAGGGTATCAAGGAGGCCATTGCATGGTACAGGGAAGACCTCGCACCGAAGGCATGAACAGCCGCTCAAAACTGACAGTATGCGAGTACCAGGGCAGGTGTGATGCGAAAGGGAATGCTGTTGGGCATGCCCCCAAGGTGCTTTCCGAGTATGTCTCTTATGTAAGGGACGATTTTGACGTTACCGTATATGCGCCCGAAACGATCCTTAAAGCCTCAGAATTAAAAGGCATAAAAAGAAAAGTACTGAATGACTTTATAGTGATGGAAGGAAATTCTTCCTTCTTTTCCAAGATATTCAATAAATTCAGAATGTTCAGAAATATCTCATCCGCGCTTAAATATTCCGAAGCGGATAAGATATGGTTTTTTAATACAGAATTTTATCTGATGCTTTACCTTGCTCTTTTCGGGAACAGGGGTAAGGAAATCTACATCACAACCTTCATGGAAGGTTTTCTTGCCGGAAAGAACGGACCTTTTGCAAAGATAAAACAGAAGATCTTTGAAAAAGCCCAGAAGAAGATAAAACTCATAATCTCGGCAGGACCGGCGTTCTCATTTAAGAATGCTCCGAGTGTTTTTATCCCTGATTATGCCTGCGATCCCGCTGTTTTTGACATACCGGAAGGACATGTACCGGAAGATGCGGATATCGCAGAATTTGTTGCTGATCATAAGAAAGACGGATTTGCGGTGTGTTTAGGGACCATGAATCCCGAAAAACAGTTAGAGGAGATGACTGAAGCATTTAAATGCTCGGGCTATCCTCTGCTCATCGCCGGACGTTTTTATGATCCCGAGCGTCTGACTGCTCTAAAAAAATCTGCCGGCAGGGAAACTCTTGTCAAAAATACATATCTTTCAAAGGAAGATTATGCATGGCTTTTAAAAAATGCATTTATGGTCGTGCTTCCATATGCTAAGGATCAGTATTCAGCTCAGACATCCGGCGTGATGCAGGAGGCGGTCTTTGCAGGTACCCCTGTCATGGCCTATGAAGAGGTCCTTTTGGGGAACAGAGTGCCCGGTATAGGCATAAGATCGTTCGATTCGTTAAAAGATAGCTTCAAAGTCCCTTCACAGGCGGATCTTGAGGTGATAAAAGAAAGCTATTCAGAGCTTCGCAGGACCAGATATTCCCGCGAGATCATAAAAAAATCCCTTATAAAGGCTTTGTCTTAAAAAAAACCACTAGATGTGGTAAAATCTATCCCGTATGGAAAGAGCGCTTAAGGAACTCATAGCATCTGACATTAAAAGAGTCAGTGCTCATCCTCTTACATTAAAGGAGCGTTTAAGCCTCCCGCCCCAGCTTAAGTATCAGATACTGTGGCGAAAGGCTGCTTTTTATTACAAAAAAGGCGGTTTCTTACGAAAATGGTACGGCCTTTTATTAGACCGTGCCCAGGAGAAGACGCAGATAACACTTCCAAGGGAGACAGAAGCAGGCCCGGGGCTTTATATAGGCCACTACGGGCGTCTTATCGTGAGCCCTGATGCGAAGATCGGAAAGAATGTGAATCTTTCCACCGGAATAACCATAGGAGCTGTAAACAGAGGTTCAAAAAAGGGAGCGCCTGTTATAGGCGATGAAGTCTGGATCGGTACCAATGCGGTCATAGTAGGACATGTGACCATAGGCAACGATGTAATGATCGCTCCGGGAGCCTTTGTTAATTTTGATGTCCCGGCGCATTCTGTTGTGGTCGGTAACCCCGGCGTGATACATGCAAAAGAGAATGCCACAGAGGGCTATATAAACGGAAAAGTCTGACTGTTATGAATGTATACCGCAGGTTAAAGACACTGCTTAACGGAAAACAAAAGAGGGATTTTATCCTCCTGCTTGTGCTTATAATAATAAGCGCTTTTTTGGAGACTCTCGGAGTTTCGGTGATCCTTCCCATAATCACTGCGGTGGCGGATCCCGATGCGGTACTTGGCAATGAATATGTAAGGACAGTCATGAATATGATGGGGCTGGAACTTACGGGGCTTAGTTTTGCAAAGCTTGTCCTGATAGCAGCCATCATCATTTATGCGGTAAAGAACCTGTATCTGCTTTTTCTTTATTATATACAGGCTGCATATGTTTCGAAGCTTGAGAGCGGTACATCATCAAGACTTCTTAATGATTACCTGAACAGGCCTTTTGAGTTCTACCTGAATGCGGACGTGAATGCGATATTCCAGACTGTGAATAAGGATATACCGCATGTTTTCATACTCCTGCAGGAAGTGCTGCTTACACTTACGGAAATGGCTGTGGTCGTATGCCTTTGCATTGTGCTTTTTATAGTCAATATAAAGATGACACTCATAAGCTCACTCTTTATAGGCGTGCTGCTTTTGATCGTGGTATTTACCGCAAAGCCAAAGCTTGGCCGCCTCGGCACACAGAGGCTTGAGAAACAGGTTTCAACGATGAAGTGGATGCAGCAGGCTGTATTTGGCATTAAGGATGTGAAGGCTGCAGACAGGAAGGATTATTTCCTCAGATGCTTTGCCGATTCATATGACGATCTTGCCAATGCAAACAGAAAGTATACCGTGCTTTCGGCGCTGCCAAGGCTTCTTCTGGAATTCTGCTGCATGGCAGGCGCACTGGGCTTTCTGCTTGTATGCGTATTAAACGGTGTGGATATGATGCCGATGCTTCCGACCATCGGAGTATTTGCCGCATCGGCCATAAGACTGCTTCAGAGCGTTAACCGTATATCAACACACCTCTCGTCCATAGCATATTATGAGACGAGCTTAAACTTTGTTTGTGACAATATAGATGTTACCGGACTTAAAGGTATAGACAGGAATGAGTCACGCTCCAAAGAACGCATCAGCATAAAGAAGGGCGTGGAAGTAAAGGATATAACCTACAGATACCCCGGCACGGAAAAGAAGATATTCGATCATGCATCGATGAGCATACCTGTGGGAAAGAGCATAGGTGTTGTGGGCGTGAGCGGTGCCGGAAAAACAACCGTCATAGATATACTGTTAGGTCTTTTAAAACCGGAAGAGGGCAGTGTCTATGCTGACGGCAGGGATATACATGATGATCTGTCTGCTTATCTGCATGACACAGGTTATATAGCTCAGAATATCTACATGCTGGATGCGACAATACGTGAGAATGTTGCATTCGGTGAGAAAAGGGAAGACATCTCCGATGAAAGAGTATGGGAAGCTCTCAGGGAAGCTCAGCTGGAGGACTTTGTAAAGAGCCTTCCGGATGGTCTTGATACACAGACAGGTGACAGGGGCGTGCGCATATCCGGCGGACAGAGGCAGAGGATAGGAATTGCAAGGGCTCTTTATAATGATCCCGAGCTCCTTATATTTGATGAAGCTACCAGCGCTTTGGATAATGATACCGAGGCTGCGATAATGGAAGCCATTAATGCATTAAAGGGAAGGAAGACAATGGTCATCATAGCCCACAGGCTTGGGACTATTGAGAACTGCGATATAATCTACAGGGTTGAAAATGGAAAGATCGAAACCACGAAAATATAAGATAGCGATAATCCTGCCGCATTTTTATCCTTATGTGGGCGGCGCGGAGAAGATGTTCTATGATCTGGCCGTGAAGCTTGCATCTGCAGGTCATCGTGTTCATGTGGTCGCCGAGAAGGTCGATGATGAGCATGACGGACGCATGGAGTTTGACGGGATAAAAGTATGGTACTGCAGATGGGCTTCGGCATTCGGGCATCCCATTCCCAGGCAGAAGGATATAGAGCGACATATCAAGTGGTGCAACATAGTACATACTTCGATATTTACGACTGCACCTGTTGTTAGCCGCCTTGCGGAAAGATATCACAAGCCTTCGGTGCTTACAGTCTATGAGATGAGAGGCTTCAAATGGTTTTTCACCGATTCATGGTACAGGGCAGGCATTTATTTTCTTGTTGAGCAGTACAGCTGCAGGCAGAAGTTTGATGCATATCATGCAATATCAGATGCAACGGCTGCGGATATGAAAAAGTATGCGCAGAAGAAGGATGTGCACAGAGTATATCTTGCAAATGAGCTGGGAAATGAAACTCAGGCGACATCCTCATTTTCACTCAGAGAATATTTCGGGCTTAAGGATGAATTTATATTCCTTTATTATGGCAGGCCCGGTAAGACAAAAGGCGTGCAGGTTTATGAAAAAGCTCTTGAGATACTTAAAAAGAGAGGCGCGCTTTCAAGAAAGATAAGATACTGTTTCATACTTGGAAAGGAGCCTGCGGGTCCGAGGAAGGATTTCTTAAGGAGTCTTAAGAAGGCAGGGCTTTCCGGTTATGTTCTGATAAGAGGTTCCGTTGAAAGGGAAGATCTTGCAGAGGCTATCAAACAGGCAGACTGTGTGGTCGTACCTTCGCTTACGGAAGGATTCGGTTTTTCGGCGCTTGAAGCCTGCCAGTCAGGTGCGCGCTTAATATGCAGTGATGCAGGTTCGCTCCCTGAGGTCGTATACGGAGACTGTGCGGTTTTTAAGAACCGTGATGCCGAAGACCTCGCCGATAAGCTTTTTGCTGCGGCAGCGGGAGATAAAGATATATTCAGGAAGATACCTGAAAAGAAATTTACTTATGATGCAATGTTTGACGGCATCATGGAGATATATGAGGGAATTATAAAATGACAGCTTTCTGGTTTTTTGCAGGTGAGATGGCAGCGATAGTCATGATGGCTGCGCTGTACAGAAGGACAGATATATTCAAACTTCTGATAGGAGGTCTCGGACTTTATTTTGCAAATTACATTCTTATATCGGGCGTGCTCATATGGGCAGGCGGTTTTTCAATAGACAGGGCGGCACTGTGGACTTTTATAGTATGTGCCGTAACGGCAGCAGCGCTGCTCTTTACATGGACAAAGGGGATGCCGCATATCAGATTCATTTTTAAGCCGTACATACCTTTGTTTGTCATAATGATAGTATGCGGCCTGCTTTCTGCCAACAAGGCCGGTCTTTACAGCATGGGTCAGGATTCAGGTGTGTATCAGGCCAGAGCCATGTTTTATATGGCAGGTTATAACGACAGTCATATAAAGCTTGATGAGATACAGGATGTAAACAGTGAATGGGGACGTACGCTTTACCTTAACAGTATAAAGGATCTGGACGGGTTTTATCTTGATACGGATATAGATTCATATTCGGACCCTGAAGATATTAAGGAAATAGACGGTGTGCTTCACGGAGTTGCAACTTATCCCGCACTCCTTGCACTGTTTTCCATGGTATTTGGCTTTAAGGGTATGCTTGGAGTTAACTCTGTTGCATATCTTTTACTGATTGCCAATGTATGGTTTGTATGTACCAATATGAAATTCAAACCGGTATATAAGACTGTTGCAACAGCACTTGCTGCACTTTCACCGATAGTCCTCTGGGGTGCGCAGAATACACTGCCGGATCTTATCATCGCGCTGCTCTTCTGTGCATTTATGAGTTTTCTTTCGGAGGGAACAAAGAAGAGAGTGACTTTTGTTTCGGCTATACCGCTTGCAGCCATGTGTTTCTTCCATGTGCAGATATCGATATTTATGCCGATGTTTGTGATCATCTATCTTATGAATTACTTACGGACAAAGCATAAGGGATACTTGAGCGCACTTATCATGCTGCTGATCGCATATCCGTGCGGAATGATGATGATGCTTAAGACTGCCACCAGGTATGTGGACAGCAACCTTGGAAACCTTTACGCCAAAACAGGAAATATCCTTAATGCAGATAATCTGCTGGGAATAGTCATTACCGTATCTGCCGTGTGCGCAGTCATTGCGGTGCTGCTACTGATGATCGGAAAGAAGGCTTCTGTCATAAGGATATCAAGAAAGCTTAAGAAGAGCGCAGCTGCCGGAAGGACGGCCAAAACAGTGCTCTGCATAGTAACTGCTGCGTTTGTGCTGCTCTTTGCAAGAGAGATATTCAATCTTCAAAGGAACGGACTGCAGTTTGTAAGGATCACATTTGCTGCAGTGCTTCAGATGTCTGCATATGTGATGCTGCCTCTTGCTTTTGTGGCTATCATCTACAAAGGCAAGTCATGGTTTAAGGACAGATTTTTTGCAACATTAAGTTTTACATTTATGTATCTGCTGTTTATGTATTGTGTTGTGGTAATGCCGCAGATATATTATTTCTACTACTCGGCAAGGTATCTTTCATTTCTTGTGATACTGCCGATACTGATCGCAGGATATATGCTCGATAAGATAAGAGTTTCTTATACGCTGCCTATTGTTGCAGCCGGAGCTATACCCATGTTACTGCTAAATACTCTTCTTGTTACTGATAAGGATCTTACCTACAGTCAGTTTGAACTCCTTGACGGACTTGAATCCTGCATCACTGACAAGGATGCGGTACTGATCAATTCGCAGGGATACAAAGAGTATCAGGTATACTGGATGCCTCTCAAGGCGCTTACAGGCGCAGACATATATTTCGTTGAGGACGGAAAACTTGATACGCAGGCAAGACGTCTCGGAAAGACTCATGAGAATGTATTTGTACTTTCTTATGATGCTGCAACGATAACGGGTGAGACAGAGGATTTCCGTGAGGTGTATAAGGGCACTGCACACGGATCCGTTTATGAGGATTTCTACAGATATGCAACACCTTATCCGAGAAATGCCATAAAACTGGATACACCCATGACGCTTTTCATAGCGGAAGAGAAAAAAGACAGATGAACAAGATGGATAGGAAAAAAAAGGTAAAGCTGATCATTCAGATCCCCTGCTATAACGAGGCGGATACACTTGAGATAGCATTAAATGATCTGCCGAAGCAAATAGACGGCATAGATGAGATAGAGTATCTGATCATCGATGACGGAAGCACGGATAAGACTGTTGAAGTGGCAGTTAACTGGGGCGTCCATCATGTGGTCAGCTTTACAAGGAACAAGGGGCTTGCAAAAGGCTTCATGGCGGGCATAGAAGCTGCGCTTTCCTATGGGGCTGATATCATAGTCAATACTGATGCTGATAATCAGTATTGCGGAGAAGATATAGAAAAGCTCATTCGTCCCATACTTAACGGAGAGGCTGATATCGTGATAGGTGAAAGACCTATCGATAAGACACCTCATTTCTCATGGATAAAAAAGAAACTCCAGCATTTTGGAAGCTTTGTTGTGAGAAAGGCATCAAAGACTAACATACCGGATGCGCCTTCGGGTTTCAGGGCATTTTCAAGAGAAGCTGCAATGCATCTGAATGTTGTGAACGAGTATACATATACACTTGAAACTATCGTGCAGGCCGGAAGAAACAAGATGGCGATAACTTCCGTTCCCATAAGGACCAATCCGGAGCTCAGAAAATCAAGGCTTTTCAACAGCATGGGTTCCTATGTTAAGAAATCGATGCTTACTATACTCAGAGCTCTGCTTATGTACAGATCGCTGATGGTACTTTCCGTAATGGGATCGATACCTTTCCTTATAGGCTTCAGTATTGGCGTGCGTTTCCTTGTGTACTATTTCCAGCATCAGGCGGGCGGTCATATTCAGTCGCTGATACTTGCTTGTACGCTCATGATCATAGGTTTCATGACTTTTATTATAGGTATGCTGGCCGATGTGCTTTCTGCAAACAGAAAACTTATCGAGGATGTGCAGTATCATGTGAGAAAGCTCACATATGATGAATCCAATGCCGAAGTGTGGCAGGAGGCAGGAAACCGCAAGGTCTTGAAAGAAGAAGAAGCAGCAGAGGGTTCCGATTATGCCTCGGATGACTGAAAAGCCCATAGTCACTGTCAGGGTGATGATATATAACAATGCATCAAAGCTGCACGAGACGATAGATTCGATAATGATGCAGGACTATGATGCGATAGAAGTCATCATCAGTGATGACGGTTCTACAGATCCCGACAGGGAACTGCTTGAAAAGGAAAGACAGAGAGCCGCGGAAAAATGTCTTGACGCGATATTGCTTCAGGCTCATGAGAATATGGGCACTGTTGCCCACTTAAACCTTATTAATTCAAAAGCGAACGGCAGGTATCTGATGAGCTGCTGTCCCGGAGATGTGCTTAATGATGCGCATACCGTCAGCAGTATTGTTGAAGCCTTTGAAAAAACAGGCTGCAGATATCTCACATCCAGAAGGCTTGATGTATATGATGATCATACTAAGGTACGCCCTTATGCATTTACAGGCTTGCTGCTTTCGTGCATGCCGGGACGCCTTATGAATCATATGATAAAGAACCGTAATCTTATAAGCGGTTGTTCAAGCTTTGAACGTAAAGATATATTTGAGACCTACGGACCATACGATGAAGATTATCGTCTGCTTGAGGATTTTCCTTTTGTGGTAAAGCTCCTGCAGAAGAAGGAGAAGATAGGATTCTTAAATAAGGTTACGGTCAGGCACGGTATGGGAAGCGGTGTATCCACAGGAGAGATACATCCGGCTATATATAAGGATCTGCTGACAATGAGGAAAAAACTGCTTGCGGATCCTGAGGGGCTCTATCAGAGTACCGTGGATTTTCTTAAGATGAATATCGAGGAATGATAGAAGATGGAGATAAAGACATATAAACTGCAGAGGCATGGAGATTACAGGGGAAGCCTTGTGGCTCTTGAAGAGATGAAAGATGTCCCTTTTGAGGTAAAGAGAGTCTATTATGCCTTTGATACAAAGCCCGGCGTTGTGAGAGGCAATCATGCGCACAAATCTCTTGAACAGCTGATGGTATGTGTGAAAGGTTCGTTGAAGCTTACGCTTGATGATGGCACGGACAGACAGAGTATAGTGCTCGATAATCCTTATGAAGGAGTATATATATCCAATAATATGTGGAGGGAAATGTCTGATTTCTCAGAAGACTGTGTGATGATGGTGTTTGCTTCCGAGTATTATGATGAAAACGATTATATAAGGGACTATGATGAGTTCCTCAAATTTGTGGGTAAGAAGTGATATGGATAAGATAGCTGTCCTCATTCCCTGTTACAACGAGGAAAAGACAATTGAAAAAGTTGTGAAGGATTCCTTTGCCGCTCTTCCGGATGCAAAGGTTTATGTTTATGACAACAATTCCACTGACAGGACAGCAGAACTGGCAGAGAAAGCCGGAGCCATAGTACGACGTGAACCCAGGCAGGGAAAAGGCTATGTGCTTCGCAGGATGTTTCGTGAGATAGATGCGCTTTGCTATATCTGCGTTGACGGAGATGATACATATCCGATGGATAAGGCTCCGGAGATGGCGAGAAAGGTGCTTGAGGAAAATGTTGATATGGTAGTGGGCGACAGACTTTCCTCAACATATTTCAAAGAAAACAAGAGACCTTTCCACAATGCCGGAAACTCCATGGTCCGCAAGACAATAAACAGACTCTTTGATTGTGATATAAAAGATATCATGACAGGTTTCCGCGCACTGTCATATGAATTTGTGAAAAGCTATCCCGTGCTTTCAAGAGGCTTTGAGATAGAGACAGAGATGACCATACATGCCGTTTTCAATGAGATGGTGATAGATAATGTGGTCGTTGATTACAGAGACAGGCCGGATGGAAGCGACAGCAAGCTTAATACCTATTCCGATGGTGCAAAGGTTATCGTTACCATAGTAAAGCTATATAAGAATTATAAGCCGTTTGAATTCTTCACATCTCTTTCTCTTGTGCTGATAGTGCTTGCAGCAGTTGCCTTCGGCTGGGTATTTGCAAGATTCCTTACGACACATCTGGTCGAGAATATGCCTACACTTGTGGTGAGCGGATTTACGGTGCTCGCTGCGATCCAGAGTTTCTTCTCGGGGCTCATCCTTTCGGATATGGTTACTGCATCGAGACGCAGCACGGAACTTGAACTTAACAGGATCAGTGAAAGAAAGAGAGACCTGCAATGAAGAAAGCGGTGCGCCTTGCAGCATGCGTGATATTTTATCTGCTCTTTCTTTTTGCTGACGGTGCGGTGCTTGGAGCTGACAGCAGAGGCTATATAGAGATGATCGCGGCCAGGGAGCCGGTCTATCCTCTTTTCCTTGCGGCTTTCAGATGTCTGTTTAATAACGGTGCAGAACTCTTTGCTGCCGCCTTCATACAGTCGCTGCTGCAGGGGTTAGCTGTGTTTTTAACTGTTGATTATGTAAGAGAAAAGTTTCAGGTGCCTCTTGTTCCGGAGATACTTATGTATCTTACACATGCGGGAGCTGCACTGCTCATACGCTTTGCATCGGAGAGAGGCGCAGTCTTTTCGACGATGATAATGACAGAGGGAATAACAATGTCTCTCTGGCTGATCTTTATGGTACTGCTATTTAAGGCAGTGTATTCGGAAAAATACCGTGATCTTTACTGGGTGCCGTTATTGCTTGCCATCATGTTCGATACAAGGAAGCAGATGGCAGCAGGATATGTGATATTCGTGATCGTTATATTTTTCACGGGTATCAGGCGATTTGAAAAAAAGAAATGGCTTAAGAGAACTGCTCTTGCTCTCGGGCTTTCGATGCTAAGCATCATTGTGGCTGTTGCGGGGACAAGGCTTTACAATCTGATGCTTCGAGGTGAGTTTGCACAGAACACAAGAGACATGAACCTTGTGCTCACTACAACTCTTTATGTCGCAGATGAAGATGATGGAAGGCTTATTGATGATCCTGCTGCGAAAGAGGTCTTTGATGAAACGGTTAAAAGCCTCAAGTCAAGCGAGAGCAACATAAGCTTTGCTCCCTCTGATCTTTCCGGGCTTGCAGAGCATTATGAAGAACATTACGACGTGATAACGATAGATACCACCAAGGATCTGTTTGAAGATAATGCCGTAAAAAGAGGCTTTGCACCGGGAATGGAAGCACAGAAGGAAGCTGACAGGATGTCTGCGGTTATAGTTAAAAGTCTTATGACAGATAACCTGACTAAATATATGAAGATATATGCGGCATCGCTTCTTACGGGCTTTGTGAATACGATCGCACACAGGAACAGGTTTCTGAATATTGTGGCATTTGCATTATATGCGGCATATATATTTATGCTGATAAAGTGCTATAGGAAAAAAGAATTAAGGGATACAGCCGATACAGCGCTTACGGTGCTCATTGCGATCGCAGTGAATACCGGAGTTACTGCGGCGGTGATATTCTGTCAGTCGCGTTATATGATTTACAACATGGCGATCTTTTACATGTTGTTTATACTGATGGGATTTAATTTGTGGGGATCCGGGTTTAAAAATGAAGGCATTAAAAGACATAATAAAAAAGCTTGATTATATATTGAACGCAAAACAGAAGAGGCAGTATTTCCTCGTTATGGCTATTGCTCTCATCGGCTCCTTCTGGGAGCTTTTAGGTGTTTCTGCGGTATTCCCGTTTATAGAATCACTCATGCAGCCTGACAAAGTTTCAAAGGCATGGTACTATCCGTTTCTTGAAAAATATTTCGGAGTGCAGGCTTCCGATACGATTCAGATAATAACCATACTCGGTATAATGCTTATTCTTATCTATGTGGTAAAGAATGTTTATCTCTGCGGCTCGGCATATCTGCAGTCCTGGTATTCCACCAGTGTACAGAGAGATATCTCCATTAAGATGGAAAAAGCGTATCTCGGCAGTTCATATGTATTCCATCTGGGCGTGAATTCGGCTCTGCTCTTAAGAAGCATTATGCAGGATGCGGCAGGTGTGTTCGCTGTATTTGTTCACATATTCAGGATTTTCGCAGAAGGTTTTACCGTTCTTGTCATCACGCTTTTCCTGATAACGCTCGATCCCGTGATAGCACTTTCTCTTGCAGCTCTGCTTGGCAGCTGCATGCTCATCGTATTCTTCGGACTCAAAGGTCTTGTAAAGAAGTTCGGAAAGATAGGGACCGAGTACGATATGAAGATGTACAAGTATCTGAATGAGGCATTTAACGGTATAAAAGAGATCATGGTAATGAACCGCCGTGAATACTTCTCAAAGAATTATGAGGAAGCCAGCGTCATAAGCACCAGAGCAGGAAGAAGGAACGGTTTCTTAAACAGCATCCCCACATACATTTACGAAGTGGCCTGCATAGGCGGTCTTATAGGAGTGGTCATCCTGAGGATAAACTCTTCGGAAGATATTGCTTCAGTCATTACAAAAGTGGCCGTGATAGCTGCTTCTTCATTTAAGCTTTTTCCTTCTGTGGGAAGGCTTACCAATGCACTTAATCAGGTGATATATCACAGGCCGCGTCTCGATGCTACCTATGACATGCTTAAGCTCATCGAAGAAAATGCGGATTATCATGTTAAGAAGATAGACAGTACAAATGATGTGCCGCTTACATTTGAAAAGGAATTAAAGATCGAGGATGTGTGCATGAAGTATCCTGAAGGCGAGGAGAACGTCCTTGATCACTTAAGCCTTACAGTTAAGAAGGGTGAGTCGGTCGCACTTATAGGACCCTCAGGAGCCGGAAAGACAACGCTTGCGGATGTTATACTCGGACTCTTAAAACCTCAGTCAGGTCATGTGCTTACGGACGGTAAGGATGTTTATGAAAATCTTCCCAGATGGGCCAAGATAATCGGTTATGTACCGCAGAGTGTTTATCTTACAGATGATACCATCAGGAACAATGTTGCCTTCGGCATATATGAGGATCAGATAGATGAGGATAAGGTCTGGCATGCGCTTGAACAGGCACAGCTTGCTGATTTTGTAAAGAGTCTTCCGGAAGGCCTTGATACGATGGCGGGAGAGAGAGGTGTGCGTCTTTCGGGTGGACAGCGGCAGAGGATCGCGATCGCCAGAGCTCTTTACGAGGATCCGCCAATACTTGTACTTGATGAAGCAACAAGCGCTCTCGATACAGAAACAGAGACGGCTGTTATGGAATCCATAGATTCACTTCACGGACAGAAGACAATGATAATAGTTGCTCACAGGCTAAGCACCATAAGAAACTGCGATGCGGTATTCCAGGTAAATGCAGGAAAGGCCACAAAGCGTGATAAAGATGAAGTGATGAAAGAGGCATTGCCTAAATGAAGAAGATCCTGTTTATCACCCACTATGACAATCTGTACGGCGCAAACAGGGCGTTGCTCACTCTTGTAAAAAAGCTTAAGAGTGAAGGACGTTATGAGCCCATGGTTGTGATACCTGCCAAAGGTCTCTTTACCGATGAGCTTGATGCGATAAAGGTTCCGTATCTTGTTTGCTCCATAACACAGTGGATGGCTATTTACAGGGAACCGGTAAGCTTTGCGATCAAAAGAAGAAAAAGGCTTAAGGCTATTGAAGATGAACTGAAGATAATGGAAGAGAGATTTAAGGATGAGAATATTGCTCTTATCCATTCCAATTCTTCGGTCATACCGCATGGAGCTTTTCTTGCCAAGAGACTCGGTTGCAGGCATGTGTGGCATGTGAGGGAATTCCCGAAAGAACATTATGGCATGAGACCGTTTCTTAAAGAGGAACAGGTCAGAAAAGCATTCAATGCTGCCGACAGGCTTATCGCCATCTCTGATGCGGTGAAGGAAAATCTGCAGGAGAAGTATCCCGCTGCAAAGGTGATGAGGATCTATGACGGCATAGATACCTGCGTAAACGATCAGACAGATCATAATGATCATGATGGCGTGACTTTCTTATATACCGCATATCTGTTTCCTGCAAAGCATCAGATGGATGTGTGCATGGCTGCTTCGGAACTTAAGAAAGAAGGTATCGCGGATTTTAAAGTGATATTTGCCGGAGACGGTGATAAGCATTACAGAAAAAAGATAGAAGATTTCATAGCTGCTCAGGGACTTGATAAAAATGTGATGATCAAGGGCTTCGTCGAAGATATGGACAGTCTTTTGAATGAAGCTGATGCAGGTATCATCGCGTCTGAGTATGAAGGCTTTGGGTTAGCAACCGTAGAATATATGCGTACCGGTCTTCCTGTAATAGGAAGAAGGTCCGGTGCCACTCCCGAGATCGTCAAGGATGAAGAAACAGGTCTTCTTTATGATGATATTCAGGGGCTTGTGACATGTATGAAAAAGTTTATATCGGATGCGGCTCTCAGGGAACGCATGGGAATGGAAGGAAAAGAAAGAGTCAAAGAGTTTTTTACATCTGATATAAATGCAGAAAAAATTCTTTCGATGTATGACGGGTTATTTTAAGGCTTTTATTAATGGGATTTAAATGGACTTATAAAAGAGCATACTGGAAGGTCAGGAGTTTTTTGAGCACGCATTTGGGCGTGAGCATTAAGCACAGCTGTTACAATGGCCGGAAGATAATGAGCATAGAAGATACAGGTGCTTATGTTAAAGAAAAACTGCTTTCAGGTGAGAAGTTTGCGGCAGGACGCATAGGCGGAAGTGAGCTCAAGGTAATGATCTCATTCCAGAGTGAGAATAAAGATATGAAGCTCAGGGAAAAGTATCACAATCTGTTGATGCTGCTTTCCGGGTTCTTCGGTGATATGAACGATCTGGAGGATTTTGACCGTCTGATGGAACGTTCTATCGGAAGTATGGATCTGATGGGCGTATGGTTCAATCAGATGGAGGATGTGATGCTTGAAAGATACGGGGCACCTCATCTGAAATACGGATTTCTTGAAGGTCTTGAACCCTGGTATTGCCCGGACAATCCGTGGAGTTCCGCCCTGAAAGGTAAAAAGGTCCTTGTGATACATCCTTATGCTGAAAGCATAGAGAAGCAATACAGGGAAAACCGGGAGAAGATATTTCCCGGAACAGATATACTGCCTGAGTTTGAACTGCAGACCATCAAGGCAGTACAGACGCTTTATCTGGAGAAGGATGAGCGTTTTGCAAAATGGACGGATGCGCTCTATTACATGTGCAAGGAAGCAATGAAAAGAGAGTTCGATGTGGCTCTTGTGGGATGCGGTGCATACGGACTTCCGCTTGCGGCATTTCTTGCCGATAACGGAAAGAGCGTGATACATATGGGCGGATCGCTGCAGCTGCTTTTCGGTATAAGAGGAAAGCGATGGGATGAGATGGAACTCTTAAAGCCCTACTACAGTGATGCGTGGATAAGGCCCTCGGAAAGTGAGAATCTGGGAGGCCGGGAGAAGAATGTTGAAAACGGCTGCTACTGGTAATATCTTTTCAAAGATCTCTGATATATTCTTCATCCTTGGCATACTCTGCGAATTATACGTGATGCCATCCGGCTATGCATTTGGGTGGTATCATGAGAAAACATTTATCGCAGCGGGTATGGCTTGTTTTTGCGTATCCATAATTTTCTCGATGAATCTGAAAAAGGATTTTCCGGTCTTTGCACTGTTGGCTGCTTATGGCGCCATATGCTACAGATACCAGGGCACGGCACTGGTGCTGCGCATCATACTTGCATTGCTTGCAGGACGCGACAAGAACAGGGATCGCACAGTGAAGATGTTTTTTGCGGGAAGTATATTTGTGATCTTGCTTGCCGCAGTGCTTTCGCTATTAGGCATACACAATTCAGTCATGCAGACTGGAAACACAAGAAGTTTCACCGAGACAAGGCTCACACTGGGCTTCTATAATCCAAACGGCTTTGCGCTCTTTGTATTCAGGGCCTATGTGCTGGCAGTGTTCCTTTTGATCACTGCACTTAAGGATAAAAAGAAGGGCGTGTTTATAGCTGCTGCAGTTTCGCTTCCGTTCCTGATACTGATACTGTTAAGTCATTCAAAGATGGCGGCTGCGGCTTTTGTGGCAGTTTTTATTCTTACGATGATATGCATCGGGGTAAAGGGGAAGGCTGCTGATATCACAGCATATGCGGCTTCGCTTGGTGCGGCCATATTGCAGGTGGTGTTACTAATAGTATTCAGGTTTCAGCTGCTTCCGAAGATGCGCTTTGGAAAGAATGATACTTTTTTTGAAAAGATCAATTCGCTTACAACAGGCCGTCTTATGATGACGAAGGTGCTTTTTAAGTCGGCGGTGCCAAGGCCATTTGGAAGACCTCAGGGTGAGATGGCTCTTACCGAGATGGGATTTGAGAATTCTGCTTTTGCACAGGGGTATATATTTATTCTGCTTCTGTTGGCATGCATCTTCTGGCTGAGCATCAGGTTTTACAGGAAGAAAGACAGGGCAGGGCTCGTGGTACTTTCAGCCACAACGCTTTATGCATTGGCCGAAAGCTATCTTGCATATTTTAACAAGAACTCCATATGGCTTATGATGATAGGCATTTGCGCGGCAGGGGCTGTAAGCAGGGAAAGGAACGAGATGGGAAAAGACGGAAAGAAAAAGATAAGGATCGATTTTGCAGGCTTCTGGCCTGACTTCAAGAAGGATGACAATTACTTTTACAACAGACTGAAGCTTTATTATGATCCCGAGATATGTGACGATCCTGACTATGTGTTCTGCAGCGGCTTTTCGGATGAGCATTTTAAATATATGGACTGCGTGAAGATATTCTTCACGGGTGAAAATATCATGCCGGATTTTAATCTCTTTGATTATGCGCTGGGTTTTCATTACATAGATTTTGAAGACAGATACTTAAGGCTCCCGTTATATGCCCTGTATGACAAGGAGAAGATAATAGTACCTGCACTTAAGAAACATACACATGATGATGAATACTATCTTTCCAAAAAGAAATTCTGCAACCGTGTGGTATCCAATCCTTTCGGAGCAGGGGAGAGGGATGAGATGTTTGATAAGCTCTCCGCTTATAAGCAGGTTGATTCCGGCGGACGCTACAGGAACAATGTGGGCGGCCCTGTTGATGATAAGATAGCTTTTGAGAGGGATTATAAGTTTACGCTTGCTTTTGAGAATTCTTCGATGAGCGGATACACAACAGAAAAGATACTCGAAGCATTTGCTGGTGACACCATACCTGTATATTTCGGAAGCCCAAGGATCAAAGAGGAATTCAATCCGGAATCATTTATAGATGCGTCTTCTTATGCTTCATTTGATGAAGTGGTCGAGGAGATAAAGAAGATTGATAATGATGATGAACTCTATCTTAAGATGATGAAGGCTCCGGCGGTACTTCCCGAGTCCCAGTCCAAGCCTGTCCTTGAGGATGATTATATAGATGCTTTTCTAAAGAATATCTTTGATCAGGATCTTTCATCAGCAAAGAGACGCAACATGGTCTATATAGGGCATGATTATCAGAAGAAATTAAAGGATGCCAATGCGCTGAAGAGAGTTCTTGATGTGGTTAAGAGACCTGTACATCTGATGCACAAGATCAAATGGCAGATAACAAGTAAGGATAAATAAATGACTGAAATGATCAAAGAAAAAAAGGAAACTGACCGCAGATTGATAATGCTTGCAATAACGGCATTGTTCTTCTTCCTTATGCATCTGACATTTGTGGGATTCACAAATGATGATTATTACTTCAGGATAATGAAGGCGGATCACGGTTCAGTTCTTCAGACTGTCATATACAGGTACCAGACTGACACATCAAGAGTGCTTTCGGAAGCTTTGCTTTTCTGCTTTATAGAGCTTCCGTTCATCACATGGCAGATCGCGGATACACTCATATGTGTGCTTACTGCTTATGCATCATCTGTCATATTCGGACTTAAGAAGGATGATAAGAGAAATTATCTTATCTTTCTTTTGTTTGCATGCTATCCGTATATGCATATGGGTTCGGCTGGATGGATATGCACGACTCTTAATTATATCTGGCCGCTTGCGGCATTCCTCTATGGTCTGTCGGTTGTGATGAGGCGTTACAGGAATGAAAAAGTATCGGGCAATACATACAGGTTTGCACTTATCTGTTTACTGTTTGCAGTTAACTGTGAGCAGTCTGCTGCAGTGGTGACGTTTGCATTTGTGCTGGCTTCGGTATTCGCTATCCTGGATAAGAAGAATGCATGGTATGAGATAACAGGTGCCTGCATAGGTATCTTCGGTATCGTATTCGCACTTACTTCTCCCGGAAACGGAGCTCGCACCGAGATGGAAGCAGCCAACTGGATGCCGCAGTTTTTCGACCTTACACTCATCGAAAAAGCAAGGCTTTGCGGTGTGTTCGTATTTGAACACTTTGTCATGGTGCCGGCTGTGATCTTTGCTCTGTTTACGGCAGTGCTCATGTTTGCGGGCTTTGAAAAAGCAAAGGAGACTTCAGATAAGAAGAAGCTTCTGTACTTTACATCTGCAGTTCCTGCAGTGATCGATGTGGCATTTACATCAATGTATTTTATTAAGGATTTCATCATCGGGCATAAAAGGAATTATGATTTTACCTTCCCTCCGGTATATATGGATAATCCGCGTGAGGTGTTTGTCCAGCTTTCGGAGGTTGCAGCGCTCATTATTTATATCGCTGCCGCATGCTACACTCTCTGGAGGATATTCCCTGAGGTAAGACAGAAGATATGTGCTATATATATGCTTGGCGTGGGCTTTGCCGTGAGGATGGCACTCATGCTTTCACCGACCATGTTTGCTTCATGGCACAGGGTAATGATATTCCTGTACTTTGCATTTTTGGGAGATTCATATCTGCTTATAGATCTGCTCCTTAAGAAAAAGAAGAAATGGCAGAAGATCGTCATTATATTAATAATTGCTGCAGGCATAATTGCCAACCTGATACTTACTGTCGGGCTGCAGATAAGAAAACGCGGGATGTAATATGTTATTTACTACACTGGAATATGCATATTTTTTTGCGGCGGTATTTCTGATCTATCATCTGATACCTGAACGCTTCAAATGGGTCGTACTCTGTGCGGCTTCCGGATATTTTTACTTTAAGGCCGGAGTATATGCTTTTGTATTATTGGCTGCGATATCGCTTGTTTCTTATGTCGGTGCTCTGCTAATAGACAGGTACAGGAAAAAGAGCGGCATACTGCTTACTGCTTCGGTCCTTATAATCCTTCTTACAATGGCCCTTATGAGGCTTCCGTTTGTTTCATTCATCATGCCTCTCGGTTATTCATTCTATGCGCTGCAGTGCATCGCATACATGACTGAAGTGCAGAGAGAAGGCATAGAAGTGATGAAGAATCCTCTGAAGGTATTCCTGTATGTTTCTTATTTTCCTCATGTGCTGCAGGGACCTTTTGAAGATCCGTCGGAATATATGACAGAATTGTTTGCAGGGCATGGCTTCTCGTATGAAAAAGCAAGAGAAGGACTGTTAAGGATTCTCTGGGGGCTTTTAAAGAAGCTTGTTATCGCTGACAGGATAGGTTATATCGTTGATCCTGCTTTTGAAGATCCTGCAGGCTGCACCGGTTTCAGGGTACTGTATGTTATGGCACTTTATACCATACAGCTTTATGCAGATTTTTCGGGTTACATGGATATGGCTGTCGGTTCATCAAAGATGCTTGGCATAGAGATAAGAGAAAACTTTAATGTGCCTTATCTTTCAAAATCCATGGCGGAATTCTGGCGCCGATGGCATATGTCGCTTGGTCTGTGGTTTAAAACCTATGTTTTTTATCCCGTGCTCAGGACAAAGCCCTGCGCAGCCCTGCGTACACATTTTAAGAAAAAGAAAAACAGATATCTGATGAACACTCTGCCCACTGCTGTGGCACTCACAGTCAACTGGACGCTTATAGGACTGTGGCACGGTTTTGATGCCAACTATCTTGCCTATGACTGGTTCTGTGGTGCAGTGATAATCCTTTCTGAATTTTTAAAACCTGTTTATGACAAGATCAACTCTTCATCAAAGTTTTTTAAGAGCAGTTTCTGCGACGGACTAAGAGTCATCCGTAATTTTGTTCTTGTTATGTTTTCATTCATGTTTTTCAGACCTGTAACTTTGCAGGATTCATTAACGCTTATGGGTAATGCTTTCCATGGGATGAATCTCATGCAATGTCTGCAGATGGCTTATAATGTGAACAGCTATGATCTGTTTCTGATAGTGGTGCCGCTTATTATGCTGATAGTGGCTGATGTGCTTAAGTACAAAGGTAAGGATCCTGTCACACTTAGCGCAAAGGCACCCACAGCAGTCAGATGGGCGGTTTATATCATTCTCATACTTATGATTTATATCGGAAAAGGCGACAGAAGCGTTCCGGGACCTGCATATATCGTCTTTTAGGGAGGTATGATGGCAACTTTTCTTGAACTGAAAAAGAATCTGAAAAAAGATATGACAGGGCTTAAGCCTTTTAAGATGGCTGTGCTCGGTGACTGTGCAACGCAGCACTTAAGCCAGGCACTTCGCGGTGAAGCATATGAAAGAGGTATCGCACTTTCTGTTTATGATGCCGATTATGATGAGATAATGGCGCAGATAACAGATCCCTCATCGGAGCTTTATGACTTCGCTCCTGAAGCTGTGCTTATTGTTATGTGTACGGAGAGGCTTTATTCGGATTATTGCAGAACTGAGCTTGCAGAGAGAAAGAACTTTGCCGATAACAGGATAAAGCTTATCACCTCGCTTTGGGACAGGCTTCTTTCAGTTAAAGGGATTAAGGTGCTTCAGCCTGATCTTCCTGAAGCAGATGATGGAATATACGGAAATTTCGGACTCAAATATGAAGATTCATTTATCTATCAACAGCGCAGATTAAACTTCCTGCTTATGCAGGAGAGTGCGGCGCGCGCATCCGTATCGCTAATTAATCTGAGCACAATAAAGTCAGAACTTGGAAATGCATTCAGGGATGACAAGATGTATTTTGCGGCAAGGATGCCTTTTTCCATGGAAGCACTGCCGCGCATAGCAGCGTCTGTAATGAATACGGTCGACAGTGCACTGGGACGCATAAGGAAGTGTGTTGTGCTCGATCTGGATAATACCTTATGGGGCGGCGTGATAGGCGATGACGGACTCTCCGGTATCGAAGTGGGAGAGCTCGGTACGGGCAGAGCTTTTCATGAGTTTCAGACCTGGCTTAAGGAACTTAAAAACAGAGGCATCATACTTGCAGTGTGCAGCAAGAATAACGAGGATACTGCAAAGGAACCTTTTGAGAAACATCCCGAGATGGTCCTTAAACTTGATGACATTGCATGCTTCATTGCTAACTGGGATGACAAGGCAACTAATATCAGAAAGATTCAGAGCATACTGAACATAGGCATGGATAGTCTTGTGTTCATTGATGACAACAGATTCGAACGTGAACTGGTTCGCAGTATGATACCTGAGATAACAGTGCCGGATATGCCGGAGGATCCGTCTTCCTATGTACCTTATCTTAAGAGTCTTGGACTTTTTGAAACTACGGGTATCAGTGCCGAGGATGCCGGCAGAACTGAGAAATACCGGGCTGAAGCAGAGCGCGTTAAATCAATGGACAGCTTTGCGGATTACAGCGAGTATCTTAAAAGCCTGGAAATGAAGGCTGTTGCCGCACCGTTTGATGAGTTTCATTTCCCGAGGATCGCGGAACTGTCACAGCGCTCCAATCAGTTTAATCTTAGGACTGTGCGTTATCAGACAGGAGACATAGAAAAGATGTCTTCGGATGATTCTTATATCACTCTGTATTTTACACTTAAGGATCGTTTTGGAGACCATGGCCTTATCAGCGCAGTGATCCTGAAGAAGCTTGAGGACAGGGTATTCGTTGATACATGGTTTATGAGCTGCAGGGTGCTCAAGCGCACGATGGAAGAGTATATCATCAATTCCATGGTAAAAGCTGCATCTGATGCCGGCTATGACCTGATTGAAGCAGAGTATATACCCACAGCCAAAAACAAAATGGTTGCCGATATCTATTCAAAGATGGGCTTTAAGGAAATGCAGGATGAGCCAGGTCATTATCTTGTGAAGCCGTCAGAATTTAAACCGCTGTTGACCTATATTAGCTGAGGGGGTGCTTGGAAGCGGTACTGACGCTGACTTTCACTTGACTAAATATATATATATATATAATAAAATCCATTATATAAAGGCAAAACGTCCGTAAGATGCGCTGCAAAAATAGATTTATATTTTTGCAGCTTTTTTTATGCGTAATATCGGTTATATACGGACGTTAAAGGAGGTACAACTATGATCAAAAGAAAGTTAAGAAAAGTGCTTTCCGGAATACTTACCGGAGTATTGTTATCAGGACATATGGGGGAATTCTATGCCTTTGCGGCAGAGGAAAGTAAAACTGTTGAAAGTATAAGTGTTGAGGATGAGGCATCGGTGAATACGATCACAGGATCAAAAACTGAAAAAACTGATAATGATGAAAAGATCATTCCGGAGGATAAGACCTATAGCTTTGATTACGAAACATATTCAGTTGAGTATACTGTTACATCTCATTGGGATGGATGTTGCAACGTAACAGTTAAGATCATAAACACTTCTGATTCCGTGATCCATAACTGGAATCTTTCATTCTGCACGGACGATGAGATACAGAATATCTATAATGCAAAGATCCTCTCAAGTGATGAAAGTAAATATGTTTTAAAGAATCTTGGTTATAACCAGGATATAGCTGCGGGATCATCAGTTCAGTTCGGATTTCAGGTAAACTTCGGTGAAAGCTTTGATCTTCCGGGCACATTTTATAT
>JAEEGL012684093.1_pt1 | contig 55129 bp, 47 predicted proteins | sample 9134231 | NCBI WGS metagenome assembly JAEEGL01 (sample SAMN16246548, study PRJNA631951) | gut metagenome | biome: gut microbiome; feature: rumen; material: fiber-attached | host: Bos | place: Iran: Karaj | collected 2018-10
CGATTGAACAAAGATTATATTGTTTGAATTTTTACAACAATGATTCTTATATAAAATATTCTGGTTTAATAGATGAATGCTATAAATTCTATTATAATCATGTATATTATTTTCTTTTAACAAATTGGTATTTACCATATGGGGAAAAACGTCATAGAGGTTATTATTTTATTAGATTTGATGCTTTTAATTCAAAATTTCAAATTTCAAGTTTAAATATGAAAGATACTGTAAAAGGCTTTAGACAAATCGGTAATCAAATAGTATTAAATTTATCTTTAGATTGTGATGGCGATTTTATTGATAAAGATTTCTATTTTTATATTAAATAATTATAAGTGGCAATTTAAAGATTGCCACTTTTTCTTTATATAATAAATTATATAAAAAAATAAATATCTATGTTATAATAATAAAGTATTTGTGAGGTATTTTTATGGAAGAGATTAGACTAAAAGATTTTAATATAGATAATACTGGAAAAAGTTTAGTTACTAAAGAAATACAAAAGCTTTTAGATGATGCCTCTGGTAAAAGAATAATCTTTACTGAAGGTGAGTATTTAGTTTCATCTCTTTTTGTTAAAAGTAACACAACAGTAGTTTTAGAAGATAATGCATGTTTAATTGCGACAACTGATGAAAAAGAATACCCTATTTTAGAAACTAGAGTTGCAGGAATTGATATGCCTTGGTACGTTGGTATATTAAATGTTATTGATGCAACTAATGTAACAATTGAAGGAAATGGCGCTATTAATGGTTCAGGCCCTTATTGGTGGAATAAATATTGGGGCAAGGATATGAATGGCGGTATGCGTCAAATATATGATAAGCAAGGATTAAGATTTGCTTGTGATTATGATTGTAAAAGAACTAGAAATCTTTTAGTATCAAATTCAGAAAATATTGTATTAAAGGATTTTCAATCAATTGATTCAGGATTTTGGAATGTACATATCCTATATTCAAATCATGTATTAGTTGATAATATCCATATTAATTCAGATGATTATATGTCTCCATCAACTGATGGTATAAATATAGATTCAAGCTTTGATGTAGAAGTTAAAAACTGCACACTTGCTGTTAATGATGATTCTATTTGTATTAAATCAGGACGTGATGCTGATGGTATAAGAAAAAATATCCCATCACATGATATTTATATTCATGACTGCAATATAAAAGCTGGCTTTGGTATAACTCTTGGAAGTGAGCTTTCAGCTGGTATTTATAATGTAGATATAAATAATATTAAATATGAAGGTACTGATTGTGGATTTAGAATTAAATCAACTAAAACTAGAAAAGGTTATATTAAAAATATAACAGTTAGAAATTTAGAAATGATTGATGTTAAATATTTATTCCATTTCTATTTAAATTGGAATCCAAATTATTCTAATTGTAAGATTCCATCAACCTATAAAGGTGAAATTCCTTCATATTGGAATACCTTATGTGAAGCGGTTGATCCAAAAATTAAAGATACTGTTATAGAAAATGTTGAAATTTCTAATATAAAGGCGTACAATACTTCAGGTTATATGGGAATCTCAAGATGCTTTAACATCGAGGGATTTGAAAACGAACCAATTTCAAGAATAAAATTTAGAGATATGGATATTGAGGTAAAAGAGTTTGGCGTTATTAGCTATGCTAATGTTGAATTCAATAATGCTAATATAAGAGTATTAAAGAAGAATAATCCATTAAATGATGTTTACGATAATAGATAGGTAATATGAGAAATAATAGATTTAATAATAAGAACAATAAAAAAGAAGAAAAGAAAATAGAAATAACAAAAACGTTAAAGGTTTTAAGAAGTGAAGAATTATTATCATTTTTACTTTCTAAGCTTAATACCTCAAGAAATAATGTTAAAACATTACTTTCTAATCATCAGGTTTTAGTTAATGGTAGTGTAGTTACTCAATTTAATCTAATGCTTGCTCATGATGATGAGGTTAAAATTGCTAAGCATCCTCAATATGTCAAAGAAGAACCTAAAACAAAAAAGGCAAGAATTAAGCCTATTGAAATAATTTATGAAGATGATGAATTATTAGCTATCAATAAGCCTAATGGACTTTTATCAATTGAAAGTGATAAGGAAAGAGAAAATGCATATAATTATGCATTAATGTATCTACAAAGCATTGATAAGAGATTAAGACCTTTTATATTACATAGAATAGATAAAGAAACATCTGGTGTATTGGTTTTTGCTAAAAATGAAGTTATTCATTCAAAGCTAAGAATGAATTGGAATGATTATGTAAAAACTAGAGAATATTATGCTGTAGTTGAAGGAAAGCTTCCTAAAAAGCATGATATTATTAAGATGTATTTAAAAGAAAATGAAAATAATTTAGTATATGAAACAAAAGACCCTAATGGTCAATTAGCTATTACTGAATATGAGGTATTAAGAGAAACTAATGATTATTCATTAGTTAGATGCTTAATATCAACAGGAAGAAAAAATCAAATCAGGGTAGCATTTAAATCAATGGGACATCCTATTGTTGGTGATGAAAAGTATGGATTTACTAAAAATCCATTAAATAGATTAGGACTACATGCATCAAAGCTAGAATTTGTTCATCCTGATACAAATGAATTAATATCACTTGAAGCAAAATGTCCTAATACATTTTTTAGCTTATTTAACAAGAAAGAAAAAAAGAAGTAGTGAGGTAATAAAATGAAGTACGATTGCATAATTGTTGGAGCAGGTCCTGCAGGACTTTTCGCAGCATATGAATTTATGGTTAAAAAACCAGAAATGAAAATATTATTAATAGATAAGGGATATGATATTTATTCTAGAAAATGTCCAGTAAATGAACATAAGCTAGCAAAATGCCCTATCAATAAAAAAGGTGTTTCTGGATGCTATCCAGCATGCTCTATTACAGATGGCTTTGGTGGAGCTGGTGCATTTTCAGACGGTAAATTTAACATCACTACTGAATTTGGTGGTTGGTTAACTGAATACTTAGATGATGATACAGTAATTGATTTAATCAAATATGTAGATTCAATTAATCTAAAGTATGGTGCAACAAAGCAAATAACTAACCCTAATACAGCCAAAGTTTCTGAAATTGAAAAGAGAGCCCTAGGTGTAGGATTAAAGCTTTTAAGAAGTGAAGTTAGACATTTAGGTACAGAAAATAATTTACAAATCTTAAAGCGAATTTATGAAGAATTAAAGAAAAATGTTGAAATGCGCTATACAACAAAGGTTGATAGAATCATTGTTGAAAATGATCAAGTAAAAGGTGTTGTTTTAGAAGGCGGAATGGAAGAATATTCTGATAATGTATTCTTAGCTGTAGGTAGAGACGGTTCTGCATGGCTAGAAGAGGTTTGTAAGGATAATGATATTAAGATGACTAATAACCAAGTTGATATTGGTGTTAGAGTTGAAACAAATGATATTATTATGTCTGAAATTAATGAAAACCTATATGAAGGTAAATTCATTTTTAGAACATCTGTTGGTACAGTTGTAAGAACTTTCTGTGCAAACCCATCAGGACACGTAGTTGTTGAAAACCATTCAGGAACAATGCTTGCAAACGGTCATGCATATGCATCAAAAGAATTAGGAAGTAAGAATACTAATTTTGCATTATTAGTATCTCATAAATTCTCTGAGCCATTTGATTTACCAAATGAATATGCGCACCAAGTATCACGTTTAGCAAATGAATTATCATGTGGTTCTATCATCGTTCAACGCTATGGTGATATTCTAAAGGGTAGAAGATCTACAGAAAAAAGAATTGCTGAAGGCTTTGTAAAGCCAACATTAAAAGAAGCAGTTCCTGGTGATTTAGGATTAGTATTACCATATAATACTATGAAATCAATTATTGAAATGATTGAAGCATTAAATCATGTAACACCTGGTATTGCATCAGAACATACATTATTCTATGGTGTTGAAGCAAAATTCTATTCAAAACGCCCTGATATTTCTAATAATTTTGAAACAAAAATTAAAGGATTATATGTTGGTGGCGATGGTGCTGGTTTAACAAGAGGCTTAGCTCAAGCTGGTGCTAATGGCGTTTATGTTGCAAGAACAATAATTAATAAATAATTAAATATATTATCTTTCATAGAAATCATTATTATGATAAAATATTGTTAGATATAAAACGAGATAACATTGTGGAGGTCTTTTAAAAAAAATATATGAAATTGACTTATGCAATGTTATTTTTTTCTTTTTAAAAATGAGGATTTGCTATGAAAAAAGTTACATCAGTTATAAATATGAAAAAATCAGAAGAACTTCATATTTCTAAATTAACTCATTCCTATGATTTAATGGAAGTTGCGGGAATAGAAGCTTTTAAATTAATTGATAATAAATTTAATAATATATTAATATTAGCAGGAACTGGTAATAATGCTGGAGATGGCTATGTTATAGCAAGAGAATTATTAAAAATAAATAAGAATGTAACAATCTATTTATTAAAAGAAAAATTTAGTTCTGATTCATTATATTTTTATAATCAAATAAAAGAAAAAGCTAATATTATAATTAATGATAAAATTGATTTTAATAGCTATGATTTAATTATTGATTCATTACTTGGTACAGGATTTGAAGGGCTTTTAAAGGATGAATATAAAGATATTATATTAAAGGCTAATGATTCAAATGCTTATAAAATAGCTATTGATATTAATTCAGGTCTTAGTGCTAAAACAGGACTTGCCGATATTGCCTTTAAATCTGGTTTAACAATCGCGATTGGCTATTTAAAGCCAGGCCATTTATTAAATATGGCAAAAGATTATATAAAAGAATTAAAGGTTGCTGATATAAAGGTTAATTTAATTGATGAACCATATTATTTATTAAATGAATTAGATTTAAAACCATTATTTAAAAAAAGATTAAATAATACTCATAAGGGTACATTTGGCTATGATGTTTTAATTGGAGGTTCTATTTATTATAGTGGTGCTATAAGATTAGCAACACTTGCAAATTCATGTGTAAGATCAGGTGCTGGAGTTGTTAAGCTTGCAGTACCAAGCATTATTTCCAAAGAAATAATCCCTAATATTATGGATGCTACCCTTTATCCATTATCATCAGATGGTAAATATATTATTTTTAATGAAGAAGAAATAAAGGAATTAATTAAAAATACTAAAACAGTTTGTTTTGGTATGGGAATTGGAAATAATATAGAAACTAAAAAGTTATTAAAGTATTTATTAGATAATTATCAAAATAATTTAATCATAGATGCAGATGGCTTAAATGCTTTAAGTGAAATGGATTTAAATATATTAAATGAAACTAAAGCTAAGGTTATTTTAACTCCTCATATTAAAGAATTTTCAAGACTATCTAAATTAAGTGTAGAAGATATATTAAATAATCAAATTGAAATAACTAAAGATTTTGCTAAAAGATATAATTTAATATTATTATTAAAAGGTACAACTACAGTTATTACAGATGGTAATATTGTTTATTTATCTAATACAGGAACACCTGGTATGGCAAGAGGTGGTTCTGGTGATGTATTATCAGGTATAATTACAGCCTTAACAGGCTTTAATAATGATAATTTATTATTAGCTACGGCAGGTGCGGCTTTCATTAATGGTAAGGCTGGAGAATATGCAGAAAAAGAACATTCAGAATATACTATGACTGCATCTGATACAGCACTTAGTGTTGCAAAAGTAATAGAAGATATTATAAAATTATAAAAGAAATTTATAGTCTTATAAATTTGTATAATATGAAAATTAAAACTAGACATAAAATTTGTCTAGTTTATTAATATAATATTAATAAAGTTTTTGAAAAAGGAGAGTGTGATTTATGAAAATAATACACGCAGCCGATATTCATTTAGGTTCACCTCTATCATCTATAGATAATCAATCTAAAAGAAAAATAAGACAAAATGAAATATTACATAGTTTTGAAAGATTAGTTGAATATGCAAATTCAAATGATATTAAAATCATTATGCTTTCAGGTGATGTATTTGATGATAATTCTCCATATAAAAAGGATAAGGAGTATTTTTATCATTTAATTGAAAAAAATCCTCAAATCAGCTTTTTATATTTAAAGGGGAATCATGATATTTCAGGTAAATATGATATAGAATATCCAAATCTATTTTTATTTGGAGATATTTGGAAAAGTTATAAATTTGATAATGTTGTTATTTCAGGTGTTGAATTAACAAATGATAATAAAAAGGCTATTTATCCATCATTAAAGCTAAATAAAGAAGATTTGAATATAGTTATGATGCATGGTGATGTTTTATCTAAGGGAGAAAACTTTATTTCACTAAAGGATTTAAAAAATAAAAACATTGATTATTTAGCCTTAGGTCATATCCATGAAAAGAGTTTTGATAAGCTAGATGAAAGAGGCTATTATGCTTATTCAGGATGCTTAGAAGGAAGAGGATATGATGAGGAAGGTGAAAAAGGTTTCTATGTTTTAGATATCAATGATAATAAAATTAATGCCGAATTTATTATTAATAGTAAAAGAATCATTCATACTATAGATTTAGATATTAGTAATACTAGAAGCTTTGCTGAAGTAAAGGATTTAATGGCTGAAAATATCAATGATTATTCTAAAGATGATATTATAAGAATTAATCTTGTTGGTGATAATGAAATAGAAGATGATTTAACTGAATTGGTTAATTATTTTTCATTCTTTTATATTACAATTAAAGATAAAACAAAAAGAAAGATTAATTATAATGACTTCATAAATGATTTATCCTTAAAGGGTGAATTTGTTCGTAAGGTGTTAAATAGTGATTTAACCCAAGATGAAAAGGATGAAATTATTTATGTTGGATTAAAGGCTTTAAAAGGAGAGATTGTAAAATGAAATTAAAATCATGTCATATTAATGGCTTTGGTATTTATAAAAATAAAGATTTTGATTTTTCTCTTTTAAGCCAATATGTATCACTTAATGGTAGTGGTAAATCAACACTTGCTGATTTTATTAAATTCATGCTTTATGATTTACCTAAAAAGGATGAAAGATTAAAATATGCTCCATATGATAATGGTGCATTTGGTGGTTCTTTAGTTTTAGAATTTGAAGGAAAAGAATATAGAATAGAAAAAGAATTTGATGTTAAGAGTCAAGCAAAGGATCAAGAAAGAGTTTATATAAATAATAGCCTATCTGATATTAAATCTTTAGGTAATTATTTATTTAAAGTAGATTTAGAAGGCTTTACAAGAACTATTTTTATTAATGGTAATGATTTATCTATTTCATCTAATTCAACTATTAATTCAAAACTAAATAGCTTAGTTTCTAAAACTGAAGATGATTTTGATTTGAAGAAGGTTTTAGATAATTTACATGATGCTAAAAAGCTTTATAGTACTAATGCTAAAGCTACAAGCTTACTTGTTGCGGCAAAGAAAGAATTAGATCAAAAACAAAACGAATATGATGAATTAAAGAAGCTAGATGAAGCATTAGAATCAAGCTATAAGGAATTAAAGGATAAGGATAATGAATTAAATAATCTTAATGAAAAGATTAATAAATTAGAAAAAGAAAATGAAAAGGCATCTATTTATGATGAATATGAATTTAAAAAGAATCATATTGATAATTTATTAAATGACTCATTATCTATTAAAAATAAATATCCTAAATTATTAAATGAAGAAGAAATTAATGATATTAAAAATGATTTAAAAGATTATAATGAATTAATGCTTTTAATAAATAGAAATGATTTCAATAATCCTGAATTATTAAAGCTAAAGGAATCTTTTGATAAGAATCCAATAGAGGAAAAAGACATTATTGAAATAGAAGAAAAAATAAGAAAAATAGATGAACTAAAGCTTTTATTAAAGAAAAATGATCAAGTAATTATTAAGGATGAAGATTTGCATAGATTTGAAGGCGTTGATGTTTTAAAAGAAATTGAAGATGCCTCAAATGAGTTAAAGAATTATAATGAGTTAAATGAAAGAATCGTTCAATCAAGAGAGGTTAAGGAAACTAAAAAGTTTAATTACCTTTTAATTCCTTCAATTATTTTCTTTATTGTTTTTGTTTTAGGCGTTTCACTATTATTTATAGAACAAATAATAATTGGTAGTGTTTTAATGGGAATTGGCCTTATTTTAGGTGTTATATTCTTACTTTTAGCCTTAAAGCCTAAAAAGAATAATAGTTCAAATAATGATGATTTATATTTTAAATATCGTCAATCTGAAAAGAAGCTAACTGATATTTTAGCAAGATATAGATATGATGATTTATCTTATGAGGCTAAGCTAATTCATTTAAAAAATGATTATGAAAAATATAAAGCTGATAAGGAAAAGAATAATAAATTAGATTTAGAAACAAAATCTTTAGAAGATGAGGTTAAAAATCTAAAAGTTCAAGTAGAAGAATTCATAAATAAATATTTATTAACATATAGTGAGTATTATGAGGCTATAAGAATTATTTCTAATAGATTATCTAGATATAAGCAATATGTTAATGAAAAAGAGGTTTATGAAAAGAATAATTTAGAAAATAATAATAAGCTAAAAGAATTAGAAGAAAAGCTAAAGGCCTTTTCAAAGGATTTTAATATTTCATTTGAAAGTATTAATTCTTTTATTGATAATATGTCTATTGATTTAAAGAATTATAAATATATTTTAAATAATATTGAAAATTCAAAAAATGAAGTAGATAAATTCATTAAGGATAATAATATTAATTTAGAAGAAAAGTTTGAAAAGATAGATTTATCAGGCCTAAAAGAAGAAAAGGAAAACTTAACTAAGGCTCATAATTATTTAGATAAAAATATAAAAGATAATGAGGCATTATTAGAAAGATTACCTTATCTAGAGGCTGAATGTAATAGCTTAAAGGAAAAAATAGAAGAATATAAGCATAAGGCAAAAGTATATGAGTCTGTTACAAATTATTTAGAGGATGCAGATAATTCTTTAAAAGAAAAATATATTAAGCCTTTAAAGGATAAATTTATTGGCTATGCCTCAAAGCTAGATTCTATATTTAAAGAAGATATTACATTCGATAATGACTTTAATTTAAAGCTAATAAGAGAAGGACATTTAGTAGATGATTATCATTTGAGTCAAGGTGAAAAGACTGTTGCCATGCTATGCTATAGACTTGCATTAATTGATAATATGTATAATGATAAGCCATTTATAATTTTAGATGATCCATTTGTAAATCTAGACCAAAACAACCTAAAGGTAGCATTAAAATTAGTAAAAGAGTTAAGTAAAGAAACACAAATAATTTATTTTACATGTATTGATACAAGAAAGGTTTAACTTTTGGATTTATTTGTGATAAAATATTGTTACCATTACTCTAATTGGGAGGTTAGGTTATATGAAAAAAAGATTTTTATTAGGTATTGCCTTTGCAGGCCTTTTAGCTTTAACAAGCTGTGCAAAAGATAATACTCCAACTACAGTGAAAAGTTTACCATTATATGATTATAATGATATGTATGAATTAAAGAATAATACACTTGATACTTATTATTTAGGTGATTCAGATGTTCCTTATGTATCAGTTTCAGGTTATATTAAATCAATGGATGGTTCTTTGGAAAGCTCTAATTTTAGCTATTCAGCTAATACATTATTCCAAGAATATGTTGTTAAGAGTAAGCTTAAATCAAATACATTCTCTATAGTATTTGATTATAAGAATGATAAGATTTTAACAACTTATACATATGGATTCCAAAATACTGCAGATATCTCATCTACAATTGATTTTTCAGCTAATTATACAGCATCAACAGATGATATTTATACTGGTAAAACAATTACATTTGATTTAGCTAAATATGGAATGGATATGAGATATATCAATGGTAATTGCTTAATTCCATTCCAAGTAATGGATGCTTTATTTGGACATCAAAATTATTTATCAACATATTATACAGGAAAATCTTATTATAATACTTATTTTTCTGTTGCTTATTCAAATAATAGTCAAGATATTTTTAATAAGCTTGTTGCTGATTCATCAAATGATTTAAATAGCCAATCTTTAAGAAATTTTAATTATAACTATTTATGTTTTTATTTTGATTATTTCTATGGCTTAAAGGATTTTAAGAATATTGATTCATTTGCCGATTATTTAAAGGGAGATATTGAAACTAATTTAAAATCTACTAACCCTGATACTTATATGAAGGGCTATGTAGGAATGGTTCAAAAGCTTAATGAATTACATACTTCAATTCATAATTATTCTCAAACTGCTTCTAATACTCGTTATTCTTTATATGAAGGAGAATTTGAAGCATCTAACTTCAAGAAGATGAAAGAAGTATCAACTGAGTTAAAAGATAAAGCTAAAGAGCATTTTGGAGAAGATTTAGAAAATAAGATTGAAATAGAAGGAAATACTTGTTTTATTTTCTTTAGAAACTTTAATGTAGCTTTAAAAAAGGAAATTATGGATGCAAATGGTAATATATTAGAAGATGCTTATAAAAAGGATTCATATTACTTATTCTTAAAGGCATTTGAAACTATTGAAGCATCAGAAACACCTATTAAAAATATTGTTGTAGATTTATCTATTAATGGTGGTGGCCATGTTGCTGCTTTATATCGTTGTTTAGGATTTATTACAAGAAGTTTTTTAGTATCTGAAAGAGACAGCTTATCTAAAATTGCTTATACTCAAAAGTTTTATGTAGATACTAATAATGATGGAAAATATGATGAAAAGGATTCATATACTGGCTATAATTGGTATATTTTAACATCATTTAATTCATATTCATCAGCTAATATGTTTACATATGCTGCTAAGGATAATAGTTCCAATGTCAAAATTATTGGTGGACAAGCTGGTGGTGGAGCATGCTCAATATTACCATTTATTGGAATCGATGGTACATCACTTCAAATTTCAGGTACAAATCAAAATGTATTCTTAACTAGAAATGGTACATCATATTCATATGAGGTATTAGAAAATGGACCTCAAGTTGACTATGAGTTATCATATGATAAATATTATGATAGGGCATATCTAAATACATATTTAAATACATTAAGATAAATAAAAAGTGTTGGCTTTATGACAAAACCAACACTTTTTTAATTTTATTTAAGCTTTAAAATAATCAGAATTTTCATTATAATAATTTGAAATTATATTGAATAAATCTAGAGTAACCTTGTTTGTTGTTTCTTTTCTAGAACCCATATCTTCAATATGATATGGAGGAAGAATATTGAAATGCATACAAGGCTTTTTTCTTCTTGTTAATTTATATAATCCCTTAGGCTTATGATATGTATAGCATGTAGGAATAATAGTAGAATTAGCTGTTACCGCAAAGCTAAATGCGCCTTGCATAAATGGTCTAATATGATCACAATATGGAACAAGAGAAGCTTCAGGAAATACAATTAATCTTCCTTTATTTTTTAATAATTCAACTGTATCCTTGTTGAATTTTTTAAATAGCTTCATATCCTCTGGAATAGGTACAGCTCCACCATATCTAAAGTATGTAGATACTAAAGGAAATCCCATATTAGATTGAAGAGTAGTCATATAATGGCTTCTTCTTGGATATAGAGAAATTAAGATATTTATTGAATCAAAGGGATGTGTATGATTACAAATCATAACATAGCTTTTTTGTCCCTTTAAATTCTTTTTTCCAACCACCTTATAGCCCCATACAAAGTGTCTTGGGATGAATAAGAATAATTTAGTTAGATATATAAAAATAAGCCTTATAAACTTAAAATACGGGTCTTTTCTATAAAATTTATAGCTTTCCTTTAATTTAACTTCATGAGGATGAAAACCATTATCATAGGTTTGTTCATTTTCTTCTGTTTTTTGCATTTTGCTCACCCAAAACCTATTATAATTGTTTTAGTTATTATTTTCAATAATAAGTGACACTTGCTTTTTTAAAATAAGAAGCATATAATTAAACGTCTTTATAAAATTTATTTTATAAAAGAAAAAAATATTATATAATAAAATATGGTGATATTTATGAAAGTTATTTTAGGACTTTCTGGTGGCGTAGATTCAAGCGTTGCTTTAAAGCTTTTAAAGGATGAAGGCTATGATGTTGAAGCAATGTTTATGCGTAACTGGGATTCAGCAACAAATAATGATATTTTAGGTAATCCAGATATTGATGATGATGTTTGTCCTCAAGAAAAGGATTTCCAAGACGCTAAGCGTGTTGCTGATCAATTAGGAATAAAATTAAATAGAGTTGATTTTATAGAAGAATATTGGGATACAGTATTTAAGTATTTCTTAGATGAATACAAAAAGGGAAGAACTCCAAATCCTGATATTATGTGTAATAAATATATAAAATTTAATGCATTCTTACATCATGCAGATAAATTAGGTGCTGATTATATCGCAATGGGACATTATGCAAGAGTAAGACATGAAAAGGATAAGAGCTATTTATTAAGAGGTGTTGATTCAAATAAGGATCAAACATACTTTTTATGTATGATTAATCAAGAAATGTTAAGACATTCACTTTTCCCTATTGGACATTTAACAAAGCCTGAGGTAAGACAAATTGCAGAAGAGGCAAATCTTTATACTGCAAAGAAAAAGGATTCAACAGGGATTTGCTTTATCGGGGAAAGAAATTTCAAGAAGTTCTTACAAAACTATCTACCTGCCCAACCAGGTAATATGGTTACATTAGATGGTAAGGTAATAGGACGTCATGATGGATTAATGTATTATACAATTGGTCAAAGAAAGGGCTTAGGTATTGGCGGTTCTAATGAATATGAAAATGCTGCATGGTTCGTATGTGGTAAAGATTTAGAAAAGAATGAATTATTAATTGGTCAAGGCCATGATAGCCAATATTTAATTTCTAATAATTTAATTGCTTCTGAATGCAATTGGATTACAGATAAGCCAATTGAGGGAAAAGCTTATCAAGCTAAGTTTAGATATAGACAAAAGGATGTTAATGTTACATTAAAATTCTTAGGCGATGATAAGATTCAAGTGTTCTATCCTGACGGCTCTAGAGCGGTAACTCCAGGACAAGCATGCGTTATTTATGATGGAGAGGTATGTCTTGGTGGAGCTTTAATTGATGAAGTTTATTTTGATGAGGAGAAAAGAAGATACTAATGGAAAAAGAAAAGGTGGAAGGTTATATATTAAATTACATATATGAAGCCTCTGATTCTTTATACAAGGTTTGTAAAATCATGACTAAAGATCAAGAAGAACTAACTATTGTTGGTTCTTTTCCACGCTTAGATGATGGTCTTACTTATCAATTTATTGGTAAGATGAATGAGCATCCTAAATTCGGTAAACAATTTGTTGTTGAAACATATGACGTTGGTAATTCTTTTTCAAAAGAAGGTTTAATTATATATTTATCAAGTGAAAAGTTTAAGGGTATTGGTGTTAAGCTTGCAGAAAATATCATTGATGCCTTAGGCACTGATTGTATTCAAAAGATATTAGATGATAAAACATCACTTGATAAGGTTAAAGGCTTAAATGATGCTAAAAAGGATTTAATCTATGAGGTTATTAAGGCTAACTATTTAACAGATGATGTTTTTATTAAGCTTTATGGCTTTGGCTTAACTCCTAAAATGGCAGGAAAAATATATGAGGCCTATGGCTTAGATGCTGCAAATTTAATTGAAGAAAATCCTTATATTTTAATCAAAGAGGTAGAAGGCTTTGGCTTTAAAAAGTGTGACCTTTTAGCTATGAATTTAGGCTTTAAGGATAATGATATAAGAAGGTTAAAGGCAGCTATAACATACACAATTAATTTTGTATGCTATCAAAATGGATTTACCTTTTTAACTCATGAGCAGGTAATTAATTCAGCTATTAATTTATTAAACAATAACCCTAATATTTTAAAAGAAGAATTTGAAAATGCCTTAAATGAATTAATTCAAAAAGGCTTACTTGTAAATGAGGATGAAAGAATCTTTGATTCTTTACTATATAAGGCAGAATGCGATTTAGCAGCAAAAATAGATAAGATAAAAAAAGCTAATACAAAGATTTTTGAGCATGATGATGTAGAAGATGCATTAGGCTATGTAGAGGAAAATTTAAAGATAAATTATACACCTTTACAGCGTGATGCAATCATTAATTCATTATCAAATAAATTAGCTATTATTACAGGTGGACCAGGTACTGGTAAATCAACTATTTTAAAGGGAATATTATATACCTACGCAAATTTATTAAATTTATCTATTACAGATGATTTAGTTCAGTTTAATGTATTATTAGTCTCTCCAACAGGAAGAGCGGCTAAAAGAATGTGTGAGGTATCAAATTTTAAAGCTTCAACAATTCATAAGGCATTAGGCTATGGATATGATCATGGCTTTAGCTTTAATGAATTTAATTTACTACCAAATAAATTAATCATTGTTGATGAGGCATCTATGCTTGATATTGAGCTTGCTAAAAATTTATTTAACGCAATTTCAAATGATGCTCAGGTTATTTTAATTGGAGATGCTAACCAATTACCTTCTGTAAGTCCAGGTAATGTGCTTGTTGATTTAATAAATTCTAATGTTTTTAAAACAACAACTCTAACTCAAATCATGAGACAAGCAGAAGATTCTCAAATCATTAAGCTTTCTCATATGATTTTAAATGAAAATATTTTATATAATATTTTCTCTACTAAAAAGGATTTATTCTTTTATAATTTTGATACTAAAGATGTACTTGATGGTATTTTTAAAATTTTAGATAGATTTGTTGAAAAGGGCGGAGATATCGTTAAGGATATTCAGGTTTTAGCCCCTATGTATGCAGGTCCTGCAGGTATTGATGAAATCAATAAAAGAATCCAAGAGCGTTACAATAAATCAACTAAAATGATTGTAAGAGATAATCAAATATTTAAGGTAAATGATAAGGTGTTACAGCTTAAAAATGATACAGCTTTAGATATAATGAATGGTGATTTAGGAAAAATCATCGATATTGTTAAGATAGAAGAAAAGGATTATTTATTAATCGATTTTGACAACAAGCTTGTTTCTTATAGTGCCCAGGATTTAGATAATTTAAAGTTAGGATACGCAATATCTATTCATAAATCTCAAGGCTCTGAATTTGAAAATGTAATATTACCAATTCTTCCAAGCTATAGAATTATGCTAAAGAAGAAGATAATTTATACAGCTGTAACAAGAGCGAAAAAAAAGCTTATCCTTGTTGGTAAGCTTGAATCCCTAGATTATGCTATAAAATCACTTGATCCTATAAGACAAACAGCCTTATATAATAGACTTGTTGATAGAACAAAGAATAATCTAGATAATAAGATTTTTGATCCTGAAATACCTTTTGATACTTTAGGAGAATATGATATGGAAGGTATTACTCCATATACATTTATGGAAGATTAATTATAAATTCAATTTTATAATAATTTAAAATTTTTTGGAGTTCAGTGAAGTTAGGTTCTTGAACTCCATTTTCTATTCTATAGTATGTATCCTTGCTGATGGATAAATCACTACAAAGATCTATAACCTTAATTCCTTTAATTTTTCTAATTTTTTTTAAATCCTTGGCAATTTCTTTCCAACGTATCATTTTAATACCCCTAAAATCTTTTTAATTTCTTCTAATTTATAGCCTGTTGCGATAACAAGTGCCTCAATAGAAATACCCCTGCTATAATATTTTTTTAATAATTCCTTTTCCTTTTCGCTCATTCTTTTCCTCATAAAAATTATCCTCCACTATAATAATAGAGAGGATTTTTATTTTTTTTTAAAAAATAATGAAAAATTATAAAAAAATGTTTATATTGATTAATATAGTTCAATTTGGTAAAATAGATAAGAGTTAATATTTATAATATTAAAGTAAAATAAGCAAGAGCTTATTTTGGAGGTTTTGGTAAATGAAGAATATGAAATCATATGAAATTAGACAAATGTGGCTTGATTTCTTTAAATCAAAAGGCCATTCAGTTGAACCATCTGCATCGCTTGTTCCTGCAAATGACCCAACTTTACTTTGGACTAATGCTGGTGTTACACCATTAAAAAAATATTTTGATGGTTCTATGGTACCTGAAAATCCTAGAATCACAAATGCACAAAAATGTATAAGAACAAACGATATTGAAAATGTAGGTAAAACTGCAAGACACCATACATTCTTTGAAATGCTAGGTAATTTCTCTATCGGCGATTATTTTAAGCATGAAGCAATCGAATTCGCTGTAGAGCTATTATTCTCACCAAAGTGGTTTGGCTTCGATAAGGATAAAATCTATATCACTTACTATGTAGATGATAGTGAAGCTAAAGCAACTTGGATGAAAAATGGAATTGCTGAAGATCATTTAATTCCACTTGAAGGAAACTTCTGGGAAATCGGTGAAGGTCCATGTGGTCCTGATACTGAAATGTTCTATGATAGAGGCGAAAAGTATGATAAGCGTGGTAAGGAATTAATTGAAAAGGATATCGAAAACGATCGTTTCATTGAAATTTGGAATATCGTATTCTCTCAATTCAATTCTAAAGAGGGCGTTGCTAGAAAAGATTATAAGGAATTACCTTCTAAGAATATCGATACTGGATGCGGTCTTGAAAGATTATGCTGCGTAATGCAAGGCGTTGATACAAACTACGATACAGATTTATTCATGCCTATCATTAAGAAGACTGAAGAAATTTCAGGTGTTAAATATGAAGGCCAAATGGCATTTAAGGTAATTGCTGACCATGTTAGAACAGTTACATTCGCTGTAGCTGATGGGGCAACACTTTCAAATGAAGGAAGAGGCTATGTTTTAAGAAGAGTATTAAGAAGAGCTTCTAAGCATGCTAAATCAATTGGTATTAATAAACCATTCATGGCTGAGCTTGTTGATGTAGTTATCGATATTATGGATCCATTCTATCCATATCTACATGAAAAGAAGGATATTGTTAAGCAAATCATTACATCAGAAGAAGAAAAATTCTTATCTACTTTAGCTTCTGGTGAAAAGAGACTTGCCGCAATTGCTTCTAATACAAAGGAAATGATTTCTGGTGAGGATGCATTCTTACTTTATGATACATACGGATTCCCACTAGAATTAACAGAAGAATATGCTGAAGAACAAGGCTTAAAGGTTGATGTTAAGGGCTTCAAGGAATGTTTAGAGGCTCAAAAGGAACGTGCAAGATCTGCTCGTAAGGATGAAAACTCAATGAAGGGCCAAAATGAAGAATTCTTAAAGTTTAAAGAAGAATCTAAGTTCTCTGGTTATAATTCAACATCTCATAAAGCAAAGGTAATTGCTGTATTTGATAATGGTGTTGTTTTAGATGAAACTCCATTCTTCGCATTCTCAGGTGGTCAATTATCTGATAAGGGTAAGATTGATGATGTTGAGGTATTAGATGTTGTTAAGATGCCTAATGGTCAACATTTACATGTATTAGCTTCTAACCCATTTAAGGTTGGAGAATTAGTATGGGCTGAGGTTGATAAGGAAACTCGTACTTTAACAAGAAAGAATCACTCAGCAGCTCACCTTTTACAAGCAGCATTACAACATGTTTTAGGTGAACATGTTCACCAACAAGGTTCTCAAGTTGGTCCTGAATATTCAAGATTTGACTTCAATAATTATCAAACACCAACTGATGAGGAATTATTAAAGGTTGAAGATTTAGTAAATCAATATATTAAGGAAGCTTACAATGTTAACACTTTAGTATTACCTATTGAAGAGGCTAAGAAGCTTGGCGCTATGGCATTATTTAGCGAAAAGTATGGCTCAGTAGTTAGAGTTGTTGATATGGGCATTTCTAAGGAATTCTGTGCTGGTACTCACGTTGAAAATACAAGTGAAGTTATGAAGTATTGTATTTATAGCTTTGAATCAATTGGTTCAGGTGTATTTAGAATCACTGCATCAACTGGTCCTAACGCTATGGAGATTTTAAAGAAGAATGTATCTAATTTAAAATCTAACCTAGATCAAGCTATCATTAAGGCTACAGAAATCTTAAAGGCAGCAAAGCAAGAAAACATTGAATTGACTTATAACTATGATGTTAGAGAAATTCATGTTGAAGGCTATCGTTATATCCTAGCATTAAGAGGCGAAGTTGTTAAGGCTCAAAATGCATTAAAGGATTTAGAAAAGGAATATCAAAATAAGAAGAGTCAAAATGCATTAAAGGCATTAGATAAATTTGATTCTTTAATTGAAAATAATAAATTATTTGTTAAGGTTGATGTTGAAAATACAAACCTATTAAAGGATATGGCTACAGCCTTAAGAAATAATAAAGGATTAGATGTTGCATTATTAGCATACGCAAATGATTCTAAGGTTACATTTGTTTGTGCAACTTCAAAATCATTCGATGCTAGAAGCGTTTTAAAAGAAGCATGCTCAATCTGCGGTGGAGGCGGAGGAGGAAAGCCAGATCTAGCTCAAGCTGGTGGTAAGGACCCTTCACTTGTTGATAAAGCATTAGAACATTTAAAAGCAGTAATCTAATGAAGTATTTAGGATTAGATTTAGGAAGTAGAACCTTAGGTATTGCAATATCTGAATCAGGTATAATCGCATCAAATTTAGAAACTTTTAGATTTAGAGAAGATGATTATGATTCTGCTATAAATCACACAAAAGATTTAGTAAACCAATACAAAATCGATTGTGTGGTTTTAGGTCTTCCTAAGCATATGAATGGCGATTTAGGAATAAGAGCTCAATTATCCTATGATTTTAAGGATAAGCTTTTAGCCTTATGTCCTAATCTAGAGGTTGTGCTTAGCGATGAAAGATTAACAACTGTTATTGTTGATAAGACAATGATTGCTGGTAATATGAGAAGAGAAAAAAGAAAAAGTTTAAAGGATGAAATGGCTGCCGTAGTCATTTTACAAGACTATTTAGATAGAAAGTGAGAACATTATGACAGATCGTAATTTAACAATTAAAACTGATGATGGTCAAGAATTAGAATGTACAATTTTATTTACTTATCATTATGATAAGAATAATAAAGATTATGTTGTATTCCAAGTAAATGGTACAGATAATTGTGCTGCCGCAATTTATCACCCTGAACAAGGTGGTGAAGGCTCATTAGAAAAGGTTGAAACTGATGAAGAATGGGCAATGCTTGAGGATTTATTAGATGATTATGCTAATAACCTACCTGAAGATGAAGAAGGCTGCGAAGATTGTGAAGGCTGTGGAAGCCAAGGTGGATGCAATGGCTGTTCAGGCTGCAGACGATAATTTATTAAACTTAAGCTTTAATGAATTTGATTTAAAATTAAAAGAATATGCTAACGAATTTAATGTTCCTATTATTAAAGATGGTGGCTTAGCTTTATTAGAACAAACTATAATGCTATGCCGTCCTAAAAAAATTTTAGAAATAGGTACAGCTATTGGCTATTCTGCAATTAGAATGAATAGATTATTAGATAGTGAAATTTATACAATTGAAAGAAATGAAAATATGTATAATGAAGCTTCAAAAAATATTAAAGCTTTAGGAAAAGAAAATAGAATTCATATTATTTATAAGGATGCTTTAGAAGCCTTTGATGATGTAAAGGATAATGAATTTGATATGATTTTTATTGATGCTGCAAAGGCTCAATATATGAAATTCTTCAATTTATATACTCCATTACTTTCTAAAAATGGTGTAGTATTCTGTGATAATATGCTATTTCATGGATTAGTCTTAGATGAGGCTAATTATGAGAATTTATCAAGAAGTGTTAGAGGCCTTGCAAGAAAGCTTAAAGCCTTCCATGATGAATTATTAAATAATAAGGATTATAAAACATCAGTATTTGATATTGGTGATGGATGTTCAATTTCAGTAAAACTTTAAGGAGGTATTCTTGTGACTATTAAGGGAACGATTCATGTTGTTGATTTAACTCATAAAATTATAGGTATAAGACAATATAGAAAAATTAAATATTTTTATTTCAATAATAGTCAGATGAATATCTTTAAAAGATATCTATATGTTGGAAATGTAATTGAACTAGATTATCAGGATGATTCAATTAAAAATAAAAATGGTATAGCATGCTATAACGTTTCTTATGTTGATAAGCTATTTGCTGTAGGTGTTAGAAAGACTATTTATTATGATAAAAGCTATCTAAATAAGAGCTTATCTAGCTTCTTAAAAACATTAGGAAACTATATGGTTTTAGATTTAGAAATGACTATGCCAGGCTTTGGTTCTAAAGGCAAAGCCTTTAGAGCTGAACTAATTCAGGCTGGTTTTATTTTAGTTGATGCATCTGGAGATGAAATCCTAAGATATAATAAATATGTAAAACCAACACTTGCTAAAACAATAAATGGAAGAGCTGAAAAGTTCTTAGGAATTAAACAAGCTGATTTTGATTTAAAGGCAATTTCTTATGAAGAATTCTATGAAGAATTTAAAGAAATTTGTGAAAATTATAATCCAGCTGTAATTGTATTTGGTAAAAATGATTCTTTAGTTTTAAATGATTCATTTGTTATCAATAATAAAGAAAACTTAAATATAAGATATGTTAATATTTGTTCACTTATTAAAGGATATTATGAATTAAAAAATGATCCAGGATTATTTAGATTATATGAAACATATTATGATGTTGATGATAATCAGGTTCATGATGCCTTAGATGATGCTGAAACTACCCTATTAGTTTATAAAGCCTTCTTAGATGAGGTTAATCATAAAATTGATAAGGTTAGAGATATTAGAAATAAATTTGAGTAAAGTAAAAGCCTGTCAAACGACAGGCTTTTTCTATTATAAGATAGGTCTTTTGAAATATCCTCTTGTATTTAATTCCTTATCAAATTGATTTTTCTTACCATTTAAGGCAGCTTTGAATTTGTTTACGATATCTTTAACCTCATCCTTAGATTCAATTGTGAAATCTAATCTAATTTTTTTAGTTAAAGGTAATAATTTATCTAAATCATCAACTAAGCTTAATGGCTTATCATTAATAATATGAGTTATGCAGCCCTCATGATAAATTGGGAATTTAGCAAAATCATCCTTTAAATAATATTCATGATTATTACAATTTCCGCACTCTCCATGCTTTTTTAATGGACAATATTTTGTAGTCATAAGATTTTCTCTTCCATAGACTACAATTTCAATTGGAGCATCAAATCCATATTTATTTTTAAAAGAAGTAGTAGTTTCCTTTATTAAATCATAATCCATTTCTAAAGATAGCGTTACATATTTAGCACCACATTTTAATAGATTATAAATAGCTTCACTATTTATAGCATTAAATGAATAATCACAAGTAATATTCTTATCTTTATAATAATGCATTGCACCATAATTTCCAGCTAAGATATAATTTTCATTTTTATCATTATATTTAGCCTCAACATAAGGAATATAATTTTTATAATATATTTTATTAATTCCTAATTCCTTTAATGCTTCATATTGCTCATCTGTTCTACATTTAGCAACAATTTCAAATTCATCATCACTGTTTTCTAATGATAATTTATTATCATTGATATTAGGTAAGACTCTCTTATATTGGAAATAATCCTCAATTTGATTAATTAGATTTCTTCTTACCTCATTGATATCCTTTATTACCATAAAACAATCATTTGTTAAATTAAATTCAATATCCTTTAAATAAAAAGATGTTTCATTTAATTTAGATAATTGTTTAAATAAGGCATCCTTATCTAATGGTCTATTTAAAGATTCTAAAATTATTGATTCAGATTTAGCAGTAAATGATTTTCCATTAATTGTTGTTGTTAATGTTAATGGACTATCAACCTTACCATAGGCTTTAATTACTATTCCTAATTTATATTTATTATCTATTGAAAGATCAATAGAAGAATCAACCATCTTATAAATCTTAGAACCAACTTGTTGCTTATTATATATGTTTATATAACAAATACCCTTTGATTCATTAATTTCTTTTTTAGATTCATTAAATAATTTATCAATTGTAAAATAATAATCTTCCTTAGCTTCAATTCTAATTCTATCTTTAATTTTTAAAGGACGCTCTAATTTGATTTTAGCTAAATTATTTTCATATCCTAAAATCTTACCAATAAAGGCACCCTCATTTGTTCTTTTAGAAGAATCAACTATATCAGATCTATCCTCGCCAAAGATAAATCCCTTTGTATAGTTTCTATGGAATACATTATCAAGTGTTGGATTATATGAATCATCATCAAGCTTATGTCTTAATTCACTTGTTACAGTTTTAACATAATCTTCTGATTTCATTCTTCCTTCAATCTTTAATGAATCAACTCCAATAGCCTTTAGTTTTTTGAAGTTAGAAGATGTATTTAAATCTCTCATAGATAAATGATATCCAAAGTCTTGGAATAATTTATCATCCTTATAGATTTGATAAAGCCTACGGCAGTTTTGACTACAACGGCCTCTATTGCCTGATCTTAAGGAAAGAAGTGATGAGAATAAGCATCCACCTGAATATGATACACATAATGCACCATAGGCAAATACCTCTAAAGGCATAGAAGAGTTTTCTTTAATATGCTTTATTTCTTCAAAAGAATTTTCTCTTGCTAAAACACATCTATTAGCCTTTAAATCTTCAAAAAATCTTATATCTTCTAAATCCTTTAAACCAGATTGAGTAGATATATGAGTTTCCATACCAGGAAGGTTATTGATAATATAATTTACTAAAGCAAAATCAGTAACGATTATTCCATCAACACCTAATTCATAAAGCTTATTTAAATACATTTTAGCGTCATTTAGCTCATTTTCTTTAATGATTGTATTAACAGTTACATAAATCTTTTTACCAATAGAATGAGCTAATATTAAAGCCTTTTGTAATTCATCTAATGTTAAATTTTTAGCGTAAGCTCTAGCACCAAACCTTTCTGTTGCTAGATAGATAGCATCAGCTCCGTTATATAATGCTTGTTTAAAGCAATCAAAAGAACCAGCTGGTGCAAGTAATTCAGTTTTCATAAAAATCACCTAAGATATTATATCATAAGAATAAAAAAAGAAAAGGAGCAAATGCTCCTTAAAAAATTACTTAACTTCGTATGTCCAGTTATATTCGTCTTTTAATTTACCAGATTGGATACCTGTGATAGTATCATATAGCATTTGAGATACTTCACCAATCTTACCATTGTTGATTTGGTATTTAACACCATTAACCTCAAGTAAACCGATAGGAGAAATAACGGCAGCAGTACCTGTACCCCAAGCTTCCTCTAAAGTACCATTTTGTACAGCTTCAGTTAATTCAGCTAAAGTAATTTTTCTTTCAGTTGTAGGAATCTTTTTATCTCTTAAAATTTGAAGACAAGATTTTCTTGTGATACCTGATAAAATTGTACCATCTAATTCAGGTGTTACAACCTCACCATTAATCTTAAACATAACGTTCATAGCACCAACTTCACCAATGTATTTTTTCTCATTACAGTCTAACCATAATACTTGAGAATAACCCTTTGCCTCAGCACGCTTACCAGCTCTTGTTGATGCAGCATAGTTACCACCGCACTTTGTATAACCTGTACCACCTTTTCCAGCAACACGGTCATCATTTGTTTCAATCATAATTGAAACTGGATTTAATCCTTCCTTATAATAAGAACCAACTGGACATAGGATTACCATAAATAATGCATGCTTAACATCATGTACACCTAATGTATGGTCATCACCAATCATAAATGGTCTTACATATAAAGAAGTACCAGGATTTGTTGGAACCCATTCTCTATCGATATTTACTAGAGTAGAAACAGCTTGAACGAAATCTTCTTCATCTAATTGAGGTAAGCATAATCTTTCAGCAGAAACATTCATTCTCTTTGCGTTTTCATAAGGACGGAATAATTGAATCTTTCCTTCCTTAGTTCTATATGCCTTCATACCTTCAAAAATTTCAGCACCATAGTGAAGAGCTGTTGATGCTGGTGACATTGGAATTGGTCCATAAGGAACAATTCTTGCATCATGCCAGCCTTGTCCAGCATCATAGTCCATAATGAACATATAATCTGTAAAATATTTACCGAAGCCTAATGCGCTTTGATCAGGCTTTTCTTTTAATTTTAAAGCTTTAACAAATTTAATATCTAACATACTTTCGAACCCCTCGTATAAAAAAATAATTTCTTTTATTATAACTCTTAATAACTTTTTTTCAAATAATATATTTTAAATATTTAAAATATTGTATAATGATTTTGAGGTAATTATTATGGAAAACTTATTTTATAACATTGTAAGCTTTATTTTAGGGCTTTTAACTATTTTATATACAATATTAAATTGGAAGAGCAATAAGGTTATTTTTAAATCACTTTTATTAGTCTTTTCAGTAATTTATATTTCACTTGGAGTAATTGGTTTTATCATTCCAACACAATATGGAGTATTCTTAATTGTAGGTATGCTATTTTTGGTTATCGCAACAGTTGCGACACTAGTTATTTCTAATAAATGGAATGAAGCAGAAAAGAATAAAGCACAATAGGTATTTATATGATTTTTGAAATGAATTTACATAATGAACCATTTGAATTAATTAAATCTAAATCTAAAACAATTGAAATGAGAATCAATGATGAAAGAAGAAAAAATTTAAAAAAAGGCGATGAAATAATATTTACTAATAGAACAACTCTAGAAAAGCTAAAGGCTAAGGTTGTTGATTTATATTATTTTAATAATTTTTCAGAACTATATAAGGCATTTGATAAAAATGCTATTGGCTATAGGGATGATGAAGAGGCTAATCCTTCTGATATGGATTTATATTATACAAAAGAACAACAGGAAAAATATGGTGTTGTTGCCATAAAAATAAAAATTTAAATATAAAGGAGATTATACTTATGCGTAAGAATTTTGAAAGAAAGTTACAATTTTTCCCATTACCAGTTTTAATTATTGGTACATTTGACAAAAAGGGAAACCCTAATGCGATGAATGCTGCTTGGGGAGGACAATCAGATACCTTTGAAATATCTATTTGTTTAGCCGATCATAAAACAACAGATAACCTAAAGGAAACAGGTTCATTTACTGTTGCCTTTGCAACAGAGGATACTTTAGTTGAATCTGACTATTTTGGAATTGCATCTGGAAGAAAGGTAGATAAGATTAAAAAGGCTGGCTTTGAATATGAAAAAGCTGAATTTGTTAATGCACCTATATTTAGTGCTTATCCTGTAACATTAGAATGTAAGGTAAAATCATTTGAAGGTGAAAGATTAGTTGGTGAGGTAGTTAATCTATCAGTTGATGATGACTATTTAGATAATGAAGGTAATATTGACTATGATAAATGTAAATTTATTTCATATGAACCAATTAAGCATACATATAGAAGATTAGGCTCTATTGCTGGCTTTGCCTTTAAGGATGGCAAGAAGCTATTAAATAAATAAAATTATATTAAATGGATAGTAATATCCATTTTTTTGAATTAAGGAGTTTTTATGAAAAATTGTCCATACTGTGGCTCAAAGTTAAAAAGAGTTAAAGATGTCTTTTATTGCTTAAAATGCAAATTAGAAATTGTGAAAAATAATGAAAATAAAAATGAAGATGAAGATGAATTTGACTTCATTGAAGAAGTTTTAGATGAAGAGGATGAAGAAGATTTATTCGATTTGTTTTGATAGAAAAAAATCTTTTCTACAAATTTGATTGTTCGACTTTCATTTTTATTATTTTTTCGATATAATGAATTTAGAAATTTACGATAAAGGAAGAAAATAAAAATGAAATATTTTATAGCTTTAAAAAGTGGGAATGATTTAGTCACTTTCACTGATGAACATTCTACAAATGATATAGTATTTAAAAATGAAGGAACTAATTATAGATTGGTTTTAAATGCTTCAAAGGATTATGAATTTGTTGAAGCAAGAATCACTTTAGATTATAGCTTTAATAAGAAGCAAGAATTATTTTTAAATGGTTATCAATCATGGACTGATACATTTGAATATAATATGAATGATAAAATGAAGGATGCTAAAAAAATCTTTAAGCCTTTAAGAAATATTTATCATTTTGAACAATATGGTGATGCTCATTTTATTGAATATAAAAAGCACTCATTACATGGCTTTGATTTTGCCTATATTAAGGATGAAAATAAGCCTCTAGCAATTTCTTCTAATAACTTTAAGAATGCTTATTTAATTATTAGATTTAATGTTAAGAAAAATGAAATTATTTTATCAGCTGATGCTTTAGGAAGAAAAATCAAAAATGGTGAGGCATTTACATTGTTTGATTTTGAAATCTATAATGATATTTCTAAGATGATGGATAAATATGATAAGCCAGTTGAAGCTAAAAAGATTTTTGGTTATACATCTTGGTATAATCATTATCAAAATATCAATGAAGAAATCGTATCAAGCTGTCTTGATTCATTAGATAGCAGATTTAATTTATTCCAAATTGATGATGGATATGAAACATTTGTCGGAGATTGGATGGATGTTGATCCTAAAAAATTCCCTAATGGATTAAAGGGCTTAGTTGATAAGGCTCATAATAAGAATTTACTTGCAGGTATTTGGCTTGCTCCATTTGTAGCTGAAACTAAATCAAAAATCTTCAATGAGCATCCTGAATATTTTGTTAAGGATGAAGAAGGTAATCCTATTAGCTGTGGTGGTAACTGGAGCGGATTCTATGCATTAGATATGAAAAAGCAAGAAGTTAGAGATTATATTAAAAAATGTTTAGAATACTTTATGGATTTAGGATTTGATTTTTTCAAGCTAGATTTCTTATATGCATCTAGTATTAAAAATAGAGATGATTTAACAAAAGCTGAAAGAACAAAGGATGCATATGAATTCTTAAGAGAAGTATTAAAGGATAAATTAATTTTAGGCTGTGGCTCTATTTTATCTTCTGCATATGGCTTATTTGATTATATGAGAATAGGACCAGATGTATCATTAGTATTTGATGATGTATTCTATATGAGATTTATGCATAGAGAAAGAATCTCAACTAAAATAACTTTAAGAAATACAATCTATAGATCAATTTTTGATGATAAATTATTTAAAAATGACCCAGATGTATTCTTATTAAGAGATGATAATATCAAATTAACATTCGAACAAAGAAGAGCTTTAATAACTATTAATGCTTTATTTGGTTCAGTGCTAATGACATCAGATAATATTGCTGAATATGATGATAAAAAGAATAAATTATTAGCTTTTGCATTTGATTTATATAATAAGGCAACTAATAAATCTTATGAGAAAAAGAAGAATAAGATTTTAATTAAATATACTTTAGATGGTAAAGATTATAAATTATACTATAATGTTAAAAAAGGTATATTAGAAGAATTAAAATAATATTGAAAAACACTCCAAAAACTGATATGATAGTTGGAGTGTTTTTATTTTTAAAAAACATACAGTAGATTTATTTTTGTAATTATGGTATAATTAAAAAACAAAAAAAATTCTATTTGAAATTTTACAAGGGGTGGGTTTTATGCAAAGTGTCAATTTTACATTGTCAAATTTTGATAATATAGAGAAATCTAAAGATACTTTTGATGAAAAAATGGTTGAACCTCTTCTAACTTTGTTCAGAGATAAATTTAAGGTAGATGCTTGCTTTATTGCTTTAGTAGTAGAGGATACCTATGAATTAGTTATAGGTAAAAATAGTGTTATTGCTGGAGCTGAGCAATTTGTTAGAATATATCATCTAGGTAAAGAAGGCTATGAAAAGCTATTTAAAAACTATGATGAAGATTTAATTTGTGATCATGCTAATAGCATATTAGCTGGTGAAAGTATTCTTCATTATGGCGTTTTTAGAGATGATGGTACTTTAGATGGTATAGTTGGTTTTGCCGATTTTCATAATAAAGAAAGAGTTTGGACTAAAGATGAAAAATCAGCCTTATCTAAGCTAGGAAAAACATTAAGATTAGCTGTTTTATATGAAAAGCTAAGAATTCAATCTAAGGAACAAATTTCAAGACTTAGAAATGAATTTAAAGATCAAATTAATATTATTACAGCCGCAACATCAGATTATTCTTCAATTTTCTTAATTGACTATGATACATTAGTTCAAACAGTATATTATACAAATGGTAGATATAGAGCTATTTTAGATATATCTGCTAGAGAATTATATTATCCAAAGAGTGCACAGCTTGCAGTATATGCATCTGTTTATAAGGATGATAGAAAGCGTGTATTAGAAGCAGTAGAAATTAATAATGTTAAGGCTAGACTTGCTGCTGATGGATATTATACAGTTAATTTTAGAAGATATATCGATGATGAATTAGATTTTGCTGCTTATAAATATTCATTAATTGAATTAAGCAATAAAAAATATATCGTTTTATCAATAAAGGAAGTAACTGAATCTACTGCAGTACCTAATGAATTAACTAATTATGATGAATTAACTGGTTTATTCACTAAAGATGAATTTATGAAGCGCTGCGAAGAAAAAATATCACTTACAAAGAATTTATCTAATCTATATATGATTGCCTTTGACGTTGATAACATTACTAAATATAATGCTTATTTTGGTATGGCTAATGGTAATGTTTTATTAAAGCATATTGCTTCAATATTAAAAACATTATCTGAAAAGCTAGATGTTATTTATTGTCGTTTAGGTGCTGATAGATTTGCAATCCTTGCAGATGCTGATTTTAAAAAGGTAGAAGAATTAATTATTAATATTAAATCTAATATTAAATTATTTAATCCTAGATTCTTTATTAATTTAGCCTTTGGTATTTCAACTGTTGAGGATAGACAAACTCCAATTGTTGCAATATTAGAGCGGGCTATTTCTGCATCTAAGGAATGTAAATATAAATATGAACCAGCTTATAGTATTTATACTAAGACTATTAATAAAAAGAGAGTCTTTGATATTTATATTATTGAGCATATGGAAGAAGCCTTAAAGAGTAATAAGATTATTCCTTATTATCAACCAGTGTTTGATATTAGTAATAATAAAGAGCTTGTTTCTTTTGAAGAATTAGTAAGATGGAATGCCGATAAAACTATTTTTGAGGCAAATAAATTTATAGAAATCTTCGATATTACTAAATATATTTATCACATGGATGTTAAAATTTGGGAAGACTGTATTAAGCTATTAAAACGTGAAATTGAAAAAGGTAAAAAGGTATATCCTATAAGCTTTAATATTTGTGATGATTATATTTATTATGATGAATTACCTGAAACTTTAAATAAATTAATAAAGAGACATAGTATTAAGCCTGAATTAATTTATTTAGAAATTAATGAAAAAGCATTATTGAAAAATGAATCATCTACAGAAGTTATTAAAAAATTAAAGGATATAGGCTTTAAGATTACATTAGATAATTTTACAGCATCTATTAGTCTTTTAAATGAGAAGCTATTTGATAGAATCAAAATTGATTCATTAAATTTTGATTTAGATAAAGACAATAGTAAAATTATATTAAAGAATATCTTTAATTTAGCAAATGAATTAAAGATTGATTTAGTTGCGACAAAAGTAGAAAATGAAAAGACATTTAATTTCTTAAAGGAAAATGGCGTTAAATATATTCAAGGATTTTATTTGGCAAAGCCAATGCCTGAAGATAAGGTGTTTGAAGAATTTGATATTTAATAAAACTAGCTGAAGAATTAATCTTCAGCTTTTTTTGTTGAATTAATATTGTTCTAAAATTATAATAAATAAAAGGGAGTGAAAACTATATGAAGAAATTTGATTTAGAATTTCATAGAGGCGGAAGAGATGCAAGACCTGAAAACACTCTATATTCATATCAATACGCAATTGAAAATGGGGCAACAACTATTGAATGTGATATGCAGCTATCTAAAGATTTAATAATAGTTATGTCTCATAATCCAGCATTAAATCCTGATATTACCTTAGATAAATTTGGAAGTAGAATTAAGGATGATAATTTATATATTCATGATATGACTTTAAAAGAAATTCAAAAATATAATGTAGGAAGAATGGATGAAAATACTTCATATTATGAATTACATGGTAAAACTCAGGTAATGGTTGATACTTATATTCCTACATTAAGAGAGCTTTTTAATCTTGTTAAAGAAAGTGGTAATGATGAAATAAGAATAAGTATAGAAGCTAAATATTATGCTGATGAAAAATCTCCTTTTTTTATAAAAAATCCAGATAAGGATATTTGGTTAAATGTATTTCATAAATTAGTAAAAGAATTTAATTTTGAAAAAAGAGTAATTTTACAATGTTTTGATTGGGACTTATTAGTAAGATCTAAAAAAATAAATCCTAAAGTTGAAACAATAGGACTTTATGTTGAAGAGGATTGGAATGATATTAATTCAAAAACATTATGGTTAGATAAAGAGAGTAAATCTCCTTGGCTTGCTGGAATTAATATTCATGATTTTAATGATGATCCAATAGAAGCTTTACATTATTTAAAAATAGATTCAGCATCTCCTTATTATGAGAAACTAACAGAAGAACAGGTTATAAAAGCTCATAAATATAATATGAAGGTAGTTCCATGGACGGTAAATGATAAGGTAAATATGGAAAAGCTATATAATATGGGTGTTGATGGAATAATTACAGATAGACCTTGGATATTAAAGGAATTATTAGAATCTAAAGGGTTTAAGTTTAATAAAAAATATACAAATTCAAAATATCATATAGATATTGATCATAAATAGAAAAAATGATGTTAAGAAGAACTTAACATCATTTTTTTAATTAAAGCTATGCATAATTAATCTATTTAATAATTCTAATAATTCCATATTTAAAAATATAGTAGATTTAATTGATCTTTTAAAATCAGAAAATTTAGAATTTACAGTAAATATTTTATCTATAAATTCAGATAAATCATATGCTTCATTTATATTAAATAATTTATTTAAATTAATACATCTTTTATTATCATTATAATAAATAATTTGATGCTCCTTTAAATAAAACCAAGTATCATAATCAAGATGATAATATGTATCGGCAAGCTCATAATAGCATGTTAAATATTCACTACTATAATTCAATAAATAATCAGTTGAAACCTCATAAAAATCAGCTAATTTCTTTATATTTTCAGTAGATAAATCTAATACACCAGTTTCATATCTAGAATAAGTATTATTTCTTATTCCAGTTAAAGCTTCAATATCTCTTACTGTTAAATTTCTTTCTTTTCTTAAAAATCTTAAATTGTTATTCAATCTAATCACCAATAAGATTATAGCAAATATTTTTTATTTATAAAATAAAAAAAGTGGTATAAACCACTTGTACTGACTTAAGATGGCGTTTCGGACAGGATTCGAACCTGCGACCCACGGCTTAGAAGGCCGTTGCTCTATCCAGCTGAGCTACCGAAACATTTTTAACTAGTCAGCGATAGATATTATATACTAATTAAATTATAATTGCAAGTATAATTTTTAAAAAAATATCTTTTAAATAATTGTTTTATTAATATGGTTATTATGTTAAAATATTTGTGTTTGGAGTGATACTATGTTATATAACGAATTTAAAACATTACAGGATCAAATTGTAGATATTTTAGTTGATTATACTATATTTTTAAAAAAGGGTGCTCAATTAGATTATAGATATACATACGAATTTAAGGATGAAATTTTAAAGGATTTTAAAATTAGAAATGAAAACACAATGCTTGTTACTGCAGGTACAATGCTTACAGATAAAAAGAGCTTAGATGAGGTTGATTCATATATTTCTAATTATAAGAAGAATTATGAAAGAGATATAAATGGCCTAAATAGAAAAATAGTTGATTCAGAGCTTGTCGTTAAAAATGAAATAAATGATGAAATGAAGAAAGAATTAGAAAATCATTTCATTGATTTAGTAAAAAATTGCTATCCAGCAATTAGATTAGAGGCTAATGAAGAATATATAAAAGCATTTGAGCTTCTTCATACTTTATATCAACAAAATAACTATACCTCATATTTTGCAACATATGATTTATTTAAAAATCTATTTACTTATAAGGATTATCATGGAGTTGATTTTGAAAAATATGTAAATATTTATATGAATCTAATGCAAAGAATTAATTCAGATACTGTAAAAAGAAAGCAAGGATATCCTTATACTAAAGAAGAAGTATTTGAAGATGAAATCACTATTGCAAGAGAAAAAGGCGAATTTAGAGCTAAAATTAATAAATTAGTAGAAGCTAATAAAGCTATAAAAGAAGATTTTAAAGCTATTTATGGAGAAATAGTAGAATTATAAAAAATAAAAATCCACGTCTAAATGGCATGTTCCGATACTATTTCTAATCCATTCTTAAATTTAGACATATATAAAAATCTTTCCTTTCTTGAGTGTAGGCAATTGGACACAGCCATTATACCATAGAAGGAAAGATTTTTATTTTTTTACCAAAGCTATAAGCACTTATGGTCACACCCGCATAGCAGGTGGTTTATGTTACTCTTTGAGCAACATAATAAAAAAACATATTGCAGTGAAAATATTAAGTTCTTTTTAAAAAAATTAGAAAGACTTGATTGGGTTTATTATGTATTTTTGGATTATAAACTCCCTGATTTAAGCAAAAACGTTGAAAAAAACTACAAAATTGTTTTATAATGTAGAAAAAATATTAAACATTGAGAGGCTAAAATGAAAAAAATACGAACATTAAGGGATGCCTATGGTAGGTATTTGTGTATTCTAAATTTGACTATGATTCCATCAGCAATTTTCTTTGTCATATATGGTTTATCTGAAATATCCAATTCATATACATTTGGGGTTATTCTTATAATATTATCTATTGTTATATTTATTGAATATCTATGCCTTAGAAAATATTTGTGTAAAAAAATTGAGGAATGCACCGATGATGAAAATGAAAAAAATTAGGTGTATTAATTGTATTTGATATACAAAAAATACACCTTTTCCTATTTTTCTTTAAAATATATTTCGTCTACTACCTTTAAATAATTTAGTCTAGGTGCGTAGCCTTCTTTAACTATATATCCATTTTCTTGAAATTCACTATAAGGAATAGATTTTCTTCCTCCATCATCCTTACTATCCCAATACTTAATAATATTTTTGAATTCTAAAATATAACATTCGTTATATGGAACCCAATAAAAGATCATAAATCCAATTCCACCATGGGCAATTATTTTTCTTAAATGCTCAATTTGATGTGGATGGATATTTGCTAGAGGAAAAGCTGTTTTATTATGACTTTCCTTAGCTTCAAAATCAATGTATTTTCCTTTATAAATACCATTATAATCTGTTGTTGATGGTGTTTTATAATAAGCCTCAGTTATTACAGCCTTTGTTCTCATAGGATAATCTACTTTAACTATTTGAACAGGAGTAGGCTTTTTATGTATAACTGCAATATTATTATTTAAATAATATTCATTTGATTCATTTATAATTTGTTCAAAATCCATACCTAAATTAGCTTTATTTATTACTTTTTTAGGTTGGCTTCTTTTTATTGGAAAGTTTAATGCCATTTTTATATCACCCATATAAATATTATATATTTTTTTACATTTTTTTAAAATATATTATTATTTTTTTAAAGTAAACGTTTTACCTTTCTTTAAAATGACATAATTAGATAGTATACTATCAATTATAAGGAGGATGTTTGATTATGGCAAAAGTAACAGTTAAATTTGTTGTTAAAGCTAATGCTAAAAAGGCTTATGTTGTAGGTAATACTGAAAACCTAGGTGCTTGGGATGCAGCAAAGGCAGTCGCATTAACAAAAGAAAATGATGTATTCACACTTTCTAAACAATTTGATGCAAATGCAAATGTTGAATTTAAAGTATTAGCTGGCAAGACTTATGATGCTGTAGAAAAGGGAGTTTACGGTGAAGAAGTTGCAAACAGAACTTTCACAGCTACAAAGGGATTAAGCGTTGAAGCAGAAGTTGCAAACTTTGCAAAATAGTCTTAAATAAGAAGTGTCCCTTATTAGGGACATTTTTTTTATTTTTCTTTATTATTCTTGTTTAAAATTGTATAGTATAGTATAATAATCTTATATATTGGCGATTTAACAAAAATATAAGAAGAAAGGAGTCAGATATAAAATGAGTAATGTAAACTTTTTTTCATTGGGTGGGTTACAAGAAAATGGTAAAAATTTATATGTTTTAGAGGTTGATAAAAAGCTTTTTGTTTTAGATTGCGGATTAAAATATCCAACTTCTGAATTATATGGTGTAGATGTTATTGTTAATGATTTATCTTATTTAATTGAAAATAAAGATAGAATCGTTGGCGTATTTTTATCACATGCTCATGATGATCATATTGGAGGAGTATCTTATTTATTAAAGGAAATCGATACAAAGATTTATGGTTCTAAATTTACTCTTGCAGTATTAAATGAAAGATTTAAAGAGGATGGGTATACACCAAAACCTGATCAATTAATCGAGGTTACAGCAAGAACTGCCTTAAAATTTGACGACGTTGTAGTTAGATTTTTTGAGGTTGCTCATAATATACCAGATTGTTATGGTATCGCTGTTAAAACACCAGATGGATATGTAGTTTATGCTGCAAATTATAATTTTGACCAAAATTCAAAAATTGATTATGCCCATATGTTTAGAGCTTTAGCAGTATTTGCTAAAGAAGGCGTACTTGCTTTATTAACTGAATCATTAGGTGCTAATAATGAAACATCAAGAGGAACAATTTTAGAGGTAAAACTAAGATTAACTAATATTATTTCTCAAGCACAAAATAGATTAATTTTCACTTTATTCTCATCAGATATTCTTAAAATCCAACAAATTGTTGATATAGCAGTAGAGTATAATAAAAAGATTGCTATCATTGGTAGAAAGACTCAAAAGATTGTAAATCAAGCTATGAATTTAGGCTATTTAAATATTCCTGAGGAAAATTTAGCTAACTTAAAGTTCATGGATTCTAAAAATAAAAATAATGATAAGGATTTAGTTGTTTTAGTAACTGGTGAACGTCATGAACCATATTTCATGTTACAAAGAATGGCTAGAGGTATCGATAAATTAATTAAATTAGAAGAAACAGATAAGGTTATCATTTTAACTAAACCATTTATTGGTACAGAAAAAATGGCTGCAAGAACATTAGATATTATTTATCATGTTACATCTAATGTTACAGAATTTTCTCCTCAGCTTCTTCCTGCATCAAGTGCGAACAGAGAAGAAATTAAGCAAATGATTAATATTTTAACACCAAAGTATGTAATTCCTGTTATTGGTGAGTATCGTCATCAATACGCAGTAAGAATTATTGCTGATTGTATCGGATATACTGATGATCAAGTTATCATTGCTGATAATGGTGATATTTTATCATTTGTTGATGGAAATTATGTAGGTGTTATCGGTGATGTTGCATCATCTGAGGTTTTAATTGATGGTAAGGCATTTAAGGATGTAGGCGACGTAGTAATGCGTGATAGAGAATTACTTGCTGAAGATGGTGTTGTCTTAATTACAGCAAATATTAACCCTAGAACAAAGACTATCTTAGTTGGTCCTGAGGTTGTATCTAAAGGATTTACATTCCAAACTGAAGATGGTGATATCTTACTTGAAATTAAGAAGCTATTCATGCTTGTATCTTCTAAATTCTTAACAACTAAGTTTATTAATTGGAGCGAATTTAAGACTAATATTAAAAATGAAATTTCTCATTATATCTATAAATCTACAAAGAGGAACCCAATTATTATTCCAGTTTTAATTTCAACTGATTTAGACTTGATTAAGAGATTAGGTCATCAAGCATTAGAAGCACAAGCTCAAACTCAAGAACAATAAAAATAAGGAGACAGATTAATCTGTCTCCTTTAGTTTTTTCATAAACTCTTTAATTGCTCTTTCATATGAGCCTGTATCCTTTGGCTTATAATAAACCTTACCTAACAATTCATTAGGCATATATTGCTGTTTAACATAATCATTTGGATAATCATGAGGGTATTTATATTCATATTTACCACTTTTTAATTCCTTATTTAAAATATGTGGTGGAATAGCCATAGATTCTAATGATTCTAAATCCTCTAAAGCTTCATTAATAGCAGTATAAGTAGAATTAGATTTTGGTGAGCAAGCAAGTTCAACAACTGCGTATGCTAAAGGTAATCTTGCCTCAGGTAAACCTAGTGATAATGCAGCCTCAGTTGCAGCATAAACTCTAGGACCAATATTTGGATTACCAAGGCCAATATCTTCATAGGCTGAGCATAATAATCTTCTAGATATAAAAAGTAAATCCTCAGTCTTTAATAATCTTGCTAAATAATGCAAGGCAGCATCAGGGTCAGAGCCTCTAATTGATTTAATCATGGCTGATGCAACATCATAGAAGTTTTCGCCTTTTTCATCAATTAAAATATTCTTTTTACCTATTAATTCTTTAGCGTTTTCTAATGTTAAATCATCTAATAGGTTAATCATTTCAAGCATATTTAATGCTGTTCTTACCTCGCAAGAAGATGCAACTGCGATATATTCTAATATTTCGAGTGGTGTTTCTTTTAGCTTTTCCTTTTCAATTGTTGATTTTAAAAGCTTAATAATATCTTCTTTTTTTATTTCATTCATTCTATAAATATGACATCTGCTTCTAACGGCAGGATTTATAGAACGATATGGATTTTCAGTAGTTAAACCTACAATAATTAATGAGCCTTCCTCTAAAAAAGGAAGTAAGAAATCCTGAGTATCCTTTTTCATACGATGAATTTCATCGATAATTACTAATGTTTCGGGATAATATCTAGTTGAATCTGCAATTTCTTTTAATTTAGCTTTAGAATCAGTAGAAGCATTAAAAGAAAAAGAAGACATAGGATAATTGCTTGCAATTATGCTTGCTAAAGTTGTTTTACCACAGCCTGCTGGACCATATAAAATTAAAGAAAAAAGCTTCTTTTGTTCAAGCATTTTTCTTATTACACCAGATTTTCCAGCTAGGTGGTCTTGACCTACTATATCATCTAAAGATGTAGGTCTTATTCTATATGCTAAGGGTTTCATAATGACCTCCTTTTTATTTTTCTAGTATTATTGTATCATAGTTTTTCATATTTTTATCAAAAATCTTTATTGATAATGAAGAATATGATATAATATTTTATATATTTTTATTCTTTAAGAATAAAGTGGAGGAAGATTATGAATTTAAAAGATTATATTACAACTATACCTGATTTCCCACAAAAAGGAATTATGTTTAGAGACATTACAACATTACTTCAAAATGGAGAAGCATTTAGCTATGCAGTTTCTGAAATTGCTAAATTTGCTAAAGAAAAGGGTGCAACAGTAATTGTTGGTCCTGAAGCAAGAGGCTTTATGTTTGGTTGTCCTGTTGCAACAGAATTAAAGATTGGATTTGTTCCAGTTAGAAAGCCAGGTAAGCTTCCTAGAGCTTCAATTTCTGAAGAATATGCTTTAGAATATGGTACTAATACTTTATCTATTCATGCTGATGCATTAAAGAAGGGTGATAAGGTATTAATCGTTGATGACTTGCTAGCAACAGGCGGTACAGCTTTAGCTGGTGCACATCTTTGTGAAAGATTAGGCGCAGAGGTTGTTGGCTGTGCATTCGTTGTAGATTTAAAGGATTTAAATGGTAGAAAAGTTTTAAAGAACTATGATATTTTAACTCTAACAGAATATGAAGGAGCTTAAAATTAATTTATAGCATTTTTGAAAGGAGGTTTTATATATGGCTGATTATGTTGATTATAATGAATTGTATGATTTAACAAGTAAATACATTAAGAATGAAGATTCTCAAAAATTAATAAGACATGCCTATGATGTTGCTAATAGTCTACATGATGGACAATTTAGAAAAAGTGGCGAACCATATATAATTCACCCTTTTAACGTTGCTTGTATTTTAGCAACACTTCATGTAGGACCTGCAACTATTGCAGCAGGATTATTACATGATGTAGTAGAAGATACTGATTATACATTAGAAGATGTAGAGCGTGAATTTGGCAAAGACATCGCTGAAATGGTTGATGGTGTTACTAAGGTAGGACAATTAAAGTTTACTTCCTTAGAACAAAAACAAGCTGAAAACCATCAGCATATGCTTCTTGCGATGGGAAAAGATATTAGAGTAATCATTGTTAAGCTTGCTGATAGATTACACAATATCAGAACATTAGGTGCCCTACCTCATGAAAAACAAGAAAGAATCGCTAGAGAAACATTAGAAATCTATGCACCTTTAGCACATAAGCTAGGTATGTTCCGTATCAAGGCTGAGCTTGAGGATACTTGTTTAAAATACGTTGATAATCAAATGTATAATAAAATTTCATCTCAAATTAGAAATGATACAAGTGTAAGATTACAAAATATTGATCATACTATTGATGAAATTAAAAAGATTTTAGAGCCTTATCATTTTGAGTCATTTGAAATTAAAGGAAGAATCAAAAACATTTATTCTATCTATAAAAAGATGGTTACTCAAAATAAGAGTTTTGAAGATATTTATGATGTTCTTGCAATAAGAGTAATTGTAGGAACAATTTCAGAATGCTATCAGGTATTAGGTTTAATTCACGCAAACTATACACCTGTACCAAAGAGATTTAAGGATTATATAGCTGTTCCTAAGCCTAATATGTATCAATCACTACATACAACTGTTATTTCAAATGATGGTTTTACATTTGAAGTTCAAATCAGAACTGTTGAAATGGATAAGGTTGCTGAATATGGTGTTGCTGCACACTGGGCATATAAAGAAAATGTAGAATATTCAAAGGAAAAGGAACAATTCGAAATTGCTTCTAAATTAAAATGGTATGGAGAATTAATTAAATTTTCTGAAGAAGAAAAGCCAACTGAATCTAAGGATTTCGTTGATTCTATTAAAGAAGATATTTTACAAGCAAATGTATATGTTTATACTCCAACAGGAGATGTTATAGACCTACCTAAGGGTGCAACACCTTTAGACTTTGCTTATAAAATTCATACAAACTTAGGTAATAAAACTGTTGGTGCAATTGTAAATAACCATATAGTACCACTTGATTATGAATTAAAAAATGGAGATATCATCTCTATTAAAACAAATAAGAATTCCTTTGGACCTTCTGAAAACTGGTTAAACATCGCTAAAACAACTCATGCTAAGCATAAGATTAAGAGCTTCTTAAATAAGCAAAATAGAGATGTTTTACTAGAAGAAGGTAAGAGGGCTGTTGATTTAGAATTTAAAGCTAATAAGATTTTAAATTATGAATTTAACGATGAATTTGTTGAAAAGTTTTCTAAGAATAATATAAGTTCAGCTGATGATATTTATTTAGAGGTAGCCAAAGGCAACCTATCACCTAAAACTGTTGTTACAAAATATCAAGGTGAAGAGGTTAGAGTTGTTGATGAGGCTATCAATAAACAAATTGAAAAGAACCAAAGAATTTTAACAACTAATTCTGAAACTGGTGTAGTTGTTGAAGGATTAACATCTCCACAGCTTAAGCTTGGTAGCTGCTGTAATCCAATTCCTGGTGATCCTATTGTTGGATATGTAACAAAGGGATTTGGTATTGTAGTTCATCATGTGAACTGCTTAAATTTAAAGAATTTCCAAAGAGAAAGATTAATTCCAGTTTCATGGGCAACTGATATTGATAGAAAATATCCTGTAAGCATAAAGATTTATGCTAAGAGTAATATGAATTTATTACTTGATATTATGAATACAGTATCAGCCAATAATATGTCTATTTTAGCAATTAATGCTAATAGTACACCTAACCTAGAAACAATCGTTAAGCTTAAGGTTATGTGCCCTAATTCAATTGAATTAGAAAAGATGATTGTTAACATGAAAAAGGTTAAGTATATTTATAATATTGAAAGAGATAATTTATAATTATGAGAATTGTAGTTCAACGCTCAAAATATGCATCATGTAAAGTTGATAACGAAATAACTGGTAAGATTGATTTAGGATATATGCTTCTTATAGGATTTAAAGAAGATGATACTATTGATGAAATTAATCTATTAGCCAAAAAGGTTATAGGCTTAAGAGTTTTTTCTGATAGTGAAGGGAAAATGAATTTAAGCATTAAAGATGTTGGTGGTGCAATTTTAGCTATTTCTCAATTTACGCTTTACGCTGATTGTAAGCATGGCAATAGACCTTCATTTACAAACGCCATGAAGTACGATAAGGCTTGCGAGTATTATTCCATATTCTGTAAGAAACTAGAAGAAAATGGCCTTAGAGTTGAAAAGGGAGTATTTGGTGCTGATATGAAAATAGAATTATTAAATGATGGTCCTGTTACTATAATTTTGGACAGTGAGGAATTGTAATATGAAAAAGTATATTTTTAATGGGGAAACATATACAGAGCTTGAAAGCTTATGCCAAGCATTTGTTGCTAACTTTGAAGATGCTGTAGAACAAGTATTTATTAAACCAAAGAAATTTGTTTCATTTGTTAAAAACTTCGATAAGCAAAAAGCTAAGAAGGTTGCAGAAATATTTGAAACAACAAAATATAAGGGAAATGTTATTTCTTTCATTTTATTCTATTTATTAAAAGATCCAGTTGTTTTAGTAAATGGTGTTAACCTAGATTTCAATAACTTCATTAAGGTTATTGGTATCAATAGAGAAAATAAAGCTATTAAAGCATTTATGGAAGACGGCGGTATGACAAGAACATACGCTACAATGGATATTGATAAAAAGCTTCCTAATGATTCATATTATATTGAAAAAACATTTGAGGATGATTTTACGTTCAAGTATATTTCTAATTATTTAAGAGTAGATTATACTGAAAATTTAAATAGTTTCATTTCAAATATTTTAATTAATGATGATGAAAGATTTAAAAGAGCTTGTGAAATTATAACATCAGATGATTTCCAAATGGTATTAGCTCATAAGACTAATTTTAAAGCTATCTATAATATTAGATATGCTGCAAACCCTATATTTGAAGCTATTAAGATTTTATCTATTGAATATTCAAAGGATGATTTATTAAAAATCCTTGATGGTACATTCTTTAAATGGTTATTAAATAATTTTGATAAATATACTTATCATAAAAAAGAAACTGTAAAATTTAAAAATGATTTAAAGAAAATGAAAAAGGAAAGCTTAAAGCAATTAACATTTGATGAGCAAGTTGAGCTTTCTAAGAAATTATATGAAACATATTTATTATTTGCTGAAGCATACTCAAAGGGTGAAATTACAGTAAATAAGAAATTTAATGCTGATCAATATGCCTTAGACAAGAATTACTGTAAGACATTGATTTGTGTTGATTATATGAAGGATCATCCAGTAAGGCTTACAACTGAAGAGGAATTACTAGCTGAAAAGAAGGCTTTAGAGGCTAAGCGTGCTAAAGAAGAAAAGCTAGATGAAGAAGATTTAGATATGGTTGAAGCTGAAGAAGATGAAGATGAAGCTTCAGAAACAGAAGAAGAAAAGACAGAAGATACTTTAGAGAATGCTACAATTGAAGTAATAAAGGATGAAGCACCAACTCAAAAGGAATTAAAGCTTTCTGAAAAGAGATGCAAGATTGCAAGAAGAATGACTAAATATATAGGTATTACAATCTTCTTTATTGGTTTAATTATTGCATTAATTTATTTTGTTTTACCAATGCTTCCTGAAAAAGTATTAAATATTGATGTTAAGAAATTCCAAGATTCATTTAAGGCAAATGAAAAGATGCTTATGTATTTATCATTTGGATGCTTAGGTGGAATTGTATTTGAATTAATATTTAATGTTGTTTTAAATATTAGAAATGCAAAGAGCCAAAAGGCTCAGGATTTATACTATAAGAATAATAGTATTAATCAAAAGGATACAAGCTTAAATGCCCAAGATAAAAAGGCTATTAAGTATTTTGAAGATCATAAGAGTAAGATTTATAAAAGAATTAAGAGAAAAGATAGAGTTATTTCAGCAATTTCACTTGCAATCGCAGGTGCTATATATTCTTTATTTATCATAATTCCAGTTATGATTTATAAGGAAAACCTTAAGGATGTAATGGTTTATGCATCTTTATGTGCAAGCTTTGGTGTTGGCTTATTATGGGGATTATTATTTAAGAAAAAAGGAGTATTTAGTGCTTTCTTAATTAATGTTGTTTCTGTAGGATTAACAATAGCACTATTATTATTTATATGATGAAATTATACATGGTAAGCTTAGGATGTGCTAAGAATCAAGTTGATTCTGAAATGATTTTAGGCGTACTTAAAAACAAATTTGAATTAGTTAAATCACCTGAAGAATCAGATTTAATAATTGTTAATACATGTGCATTTATTGAATCTGCCAGAAAAGAAGCTATTGATACTATATTAGAATTATCTGATTATGGTAAAAAGCTTGTAGTTTGTGGGTGCTTATCACAACGCTATAAGGATGAAATTGCAAAGCTTTTACCTGAGGTAAATCGTTTTATCGCAATTGATGAATATGGTATGCTAGGTTCTATTATTAATGATGTTATGAAATCAGATTTTGATTATGATAATTTTGATTTCTTAAATAGAGTTTATACAACTCCATCTTATATGAGATATATTAGAATATCAGATGGTTGTTTAAATAGATGTGCTTTCTGTGCAATTCCTTTAATTAGAGGAAGATTAAAGAGTAGAACAATTGAAAATATTGTTGAAGAGGTTAAAAAATCAGTTGCCGAAGGCGCATATGAAATTAATTTGATTTCTCAAGATACAACTAAATATGGCTTTGATATTTATAAAAAATTAGCATTAGTTGATCTATTAAAGGAAATCGTTAAAATTGAAGGAGATTTCAAGGTAAGATTACTTTATTTATATCCTGATATTGTTACAGATGAATTAATTGACTTTATTAAGAATAATCCAAAGATTATGCCTTATTTTGATATTCCTATTCAACATAGTGAGGATAAGCTATTAAAGGCTATGTATAGAAGAGGCTCAAGAGAATACTTAGTTAATTTAATGCATAAGATTAAAGCTGAGATTCCAAATGCTATCTTACGTACAACTTTAATTGTTGGCTTCCCATATGAGGAAGAACAAGATGTATTAAATATGATTGAATTTATTAAGGATATTAAATTTGATAGACTTGGTGCTTTTACCTTCTCATTAGAAGAAGATACTAAGGCATGTGATTATCCTAATGTAATTTCTGAATCTGAAAAGCAAAGAAGATATGAATTATTGATGAGTGCTCAAAAGGAAATTATTGAAGAAAAGAATAAAGCATTATTAGGCAAAGTATTAGATGATTGCTTTATCATTGGATATGATGAAGAATCTTATATGTATGTTGCAAGAAGCTATGCATATGCTCCTGATGAAATTGATGGTGCAATCTTCGTTGCATCTAAGCGTGAACTTGCATTAGGTGAAAGAATAAAGGTTAAGGTATTAGATTCAGATGCTTATACTTTAACAGGTGAAGAATATGAAGATTAATGTAGTATTGTATCATCCTGAAATTCCTCAAAATACAGGAAATATCATGAGAAGCTGTGTTGGCTTTAACGCAAAGCTTCACTTAATAAAGCCTTTAGGCTTTAAACTTGATGAAAAGCATCTTCAAAGAAGTGCTGTAGATTATTATGAGCATTTAGTATATGAGGTTTATGAGGATTTTAATGACTTTAAGGAAAAGAATCCTGGTAAATATTATTTCTTAACTAGATATGGTAAAAAGAGCCCATCTAGCATTGATTTTAAGGAAGCTAAGGATGAAAATGTATATTTAATCTTTGGCGCAGAATCAACAGGTATTGCCTATGATATCTTAAAGGATAATTTAGATGATTGTTATAGAATACCTACAACAGATAAGATTAGAAGCTTAAATTTAAGTAATTGTGCAGCCATTATGCTATTCTTAGCATCTGAACAATTAAATGATGATTCTATAGTATTAACACATGAACCAAATGAGTCAAATGACTTACAATTTAAGGGTGAAAATTTCATCGAAAATGTAGATGTAAATTCACTAGATTATAAGCATAGAGAATGGAAATAAATAACTAGAGCTTTTGAAGCTCTAGTTTTTTTCTTTTCAAAAAATTAGTTTCGTTGTATAATAAAATTAAGAATTTAACTATTTTTTGTTTGGTGGTGATCAAATGAATACTGTTATGAAACGTGTTTGGAATGCCATAAGAGACTTATTTGGACTTAGAAAAAGTAAACCATATGAGAGAACATATTTAAATAATGCTAATATAAGAATGTCACTTTACATGTCTTTAGTCATCGTAATAATTGAAATATGGATGATTATAAGAAGTACAGCAAAATATGTAGTTCCTGGATTAAATCAACCTAATAATACAACATCATTTTTTGAATTATTCTTTATGAATACATCGCTTTTCTGGCTATTTTTATTCGCAGCAATAGCGATGCTTGCAGTATCAATAAACTATTATATCGATTCAAAATTTCAAAATCGAAAATGGTATGATAAAAAAATGGTTGTACCATTTATATTTGCAGTAATTTTGATTTTATATTCTTTATGTGTTTTTGCTGAAATTAAGTATTTTAAGTCATGGGATACAAGGTATTATAGAATATCAAATTTAGGTGTTATTTTCCTTTATGTCTTTGCCTTTTTATTTGGCTTATCTATTTTAGGATTTATTTATTATAATCTAAAAGAAGGAACTAAGAGTATTCCTTTATCTATTTTAATGCTTGTGCTATTCTCAGCAATTTGCTTAGTATTTGGCTTTAAGGTTGGTTATACTGATTATTTCTCTAGATTCTATTTAGGTACAGGACTTCCAAAAGAGGTATCTGGTGGAGTAAGTGTTACTGGCGGAAAATTATATGAAATTAAATCTATTATATGCTTCTTAACAATGGTTACCTATGTTGGTGCATTATTAATTTGGAAACCATATATTTCTATTATAATGCTTTCAATTATATTTGCAGTATTTGGCATATTAATTGATAGTGACGCTGCAAATAGAGTATTTGCTGATGGTGATAGAGTTAATTATATTACTTTCTTAATTTCATTAACGATTATAGCTATTTCAATTTATCAACAACGTGTTAGTGAAGCTAAAAAGGCTGAGGACTTAGAATATAGAGCTAAGTTTGATACATTGACACCTTTACATAATTATAGATATTATGTTTCTACAATTGAAGAGTTCTTAAAGGCTAATCCTAATTCATTAAATGATTATTACTATGTATTTATTAACATATTAAACTTTAAAACATATAATGATCAAATGGGCTTTAATAGAGGAAATTATTTCTTAATTAAGTTTGCTAATAAAATAGAAGAGCTATTTGGAGATTTTTCAGCTAGAGAAGCAGATGACCATTTCGTTGCCTTTGTTAAAAAGAAAGGTATTGAAGATAAGATTAATGAATTAAATAAATTAATCTTAGCAGATGCTAACGGTATTTATTTAAAGCTTAAGGTTGGTGTTGTTCAACCACTTACTGTTGATGAGGATATTAATACATCTGTTGATAGAGCAAGATATGCTTGTAGTACTATAAAGAATGTATATAGCTCAACACTTGCTATTTATGATGATTGTATGCATAATACATTTAAGAAAAAGCAATATGTAATTAATACCTTAGATGATGCGATTGAAAAGGGCTATATTAAAGCATATTATCAACCAGTTGTATGGAGTGCAGATAGAAAGATTTGTGGTTGTGAAGCCTTAGCTCGTTGGATAGACCCTACATATGGCTTTTTATCTCCTGGTGATTTTATTCCAATATTAGAAGAGGTTAGATTAATCCATAAGCTAGATAGAGCAATCTTTGAGCTTGTATGTAAGGATTTAAGAAAACTATTAGATGAAGGAAAGAAGATAATTCCTGTTTCTTTAAATTTCTCAAGACTTGATTTTGAATTAATGGATACAGTTTCTGTGTTTGAAGAATTAATTGAAAGATATCAAATTCCAAAAGAATTTGTTCATGTTGAAATTACAGAATCAGCACTTAATAATAATCATGAAACATTACAACAATGTATTGAAAAGCTTCATAATGATGGCTTCTCTATTTGGCTTGATGATTTTGGTTCAGGCTATTCATCACTTAATGTATTAAAGGATTTCCATTTCGATGTATTAAAGATTGATATGAAGTTCTTAACTAATTTTGAGAAAAAGCCAGTTTCAAAGGTTATTCTAGATGCGATTATTAAGCTTTCTGAAAAGATAGGTATGCTAACCTTAACTGAAGGTGTTGAAACTCAAGAACAAGCTTATTTCTTAAGTGAAATTGGTTGCGGTAGACTTCAAGGCTATCTATTTGGAAAGCCTCTTCCTATTGAAACATTAGAAGAAGAAATCAAGACTGGTAAATATACAGTTTCTGATAATTTAATTTAAGAATATAAGAAGATGAAAATAAAATACATCTTCTTATTTTTTGGTGATAAAATAGAATAAATAGGAGATTATAGCAATGATTAGGTATGAAGTAAAAAATTATTTAAAAAATTTATTATTTGTATTTTTACCAGCTTTGGTTTTTTATATTATTATTGTTTTAATTGCTTTTTTACTAATTAGTAATTCAATTATGCAAATGGGCAATTTCTTACATAGTAATATTACATTCCAAGAGGGTGCTGAAAAGGAATTAACAACACTAGCGGTTGATTATTTTAAAACAATTGATTTTTCGAAGTTCTTTATAAACTTATTTACAGATATTCATTATCTACCAAACCTATTAAAGGGCTTCTTAGATTTCTTAAAATCTAATTCAGCAACAATTGCTGAAGGAACAGAAGAATTATCTGAAGAATATTGCAGAAATATTCAAAATATGATTTTAGCTGGCTTAATTATTTATTTAGTTGGTGTTTTCTTAACACAAATTTTATGTTCAATTTTATTAACTAAAAGATGTAAGCTTAAAACAGGCTTAAAAAGAACAATTATAAAAATTATATTATCTTCAATTGTCTTTGCTGCAATTATTTCAATAACAACTGTTTTCTTAGAAAGATATGAATGGCTTGCCTTACTTACAACTCCAATCTTATTGTTATTAAACTTAATCGCATCATTAATAACAGCATGGGCATGTCAAAAATCAGCAAAGATGGAATTTAAGAAGGTCGTTAACTTTAAAAATATTTTTGCCTTATTATTAATATTAGTATTTATATTAGGCATTTATTTTGGAATTCATTATGGTATTAATTATTTTATTAAAAATGCTGTAATTTCATCTTTAATATCTATTCCTTTATATTTATATACATATTCCTTCTATGGTATTGCAGGAGAAATATTAGTTACAGATATAAGGAGAAAAAATGTTTAATAAAAAGAAAAAGGTATCATATGAGCCTACATATGATTTAAATGAATATACTCCTATTATAAGAGCCTCTATTTGTACAGGAGAACAGGTTATAGGCTTTAAAAATAAAACAACAAATCAATTTATAGAAATATCTTTAGTGATGAGTGAAAAGGATATTATTGATTTTAGAAAAAAATATAATGTAACTGGTGAAATAAAAAAAGAATATTAAAGCTTGGATTTTTCCAAGTTTTTTCTTTTTTTTAAGTAAAATTTAAGTTTCAGTTGTAAAGTTTATACTATATAGAAGGAGTATTGTATGGCATCAATTTTAAGAATAGCAAATTTATGTAAAACTTATTATATCTCAAACACTCAAAAACAAGATGTTTTAAAGGGTGTAAATATTGAACTTGGAAAAGGAGAACTAGTTGCCCTTTTAGGTGAATCAGGCTGTGGTAAATCAACTCTTTTAAATATTATTGGTGGACTTGATACTGATTATACTGGAAGTGTAGTTATAAGAGGTAAATTCATTAGAGATTATACAGAAAAGCAAATGGATGATTACCGTAAGAAGCAAGTGGGCCTAATTTTCCAAAATTATAATCTTATTTCTCATATGACATTAAAGGAAAATATTGAAATCGCCATGAAAATGAGTGATATCGATAAGGAAAGTATGGAAAAAAGAGCATATGAGCTTTTAGAATTAGTTGGTTTAAAGGAACATGCCGATAAGTATCCTAATCAATTATCGGGTGGTCAAAAACAAAGGGTCGCTATCGCAAGAAGTTTAGCTAATAACCCAGAAATTATTTTAGCCGATGAGCCTACAGGAGCACTAGATAAGGAAGCTTCAGCACAGGTTCATAAAATCTTAGCTGAAATAGCCGCAATGGGTAAGCTTGTTATAATTGTTACTCACAGTAAGGCTGTTGCTAATATGTGTACAAGAATAATTAAGCTTGATGATGGTGTTGTTATTTCTGATGAAATGAAGAAAAGACCATTAAAGGAATATGCTAAATATAAAGAAATAGAAACTAAGAGTATTAAAACTTTAGATGTTGCAAAGCTATCATTAAGAAATATTATTGCATCTAAAGGAAGAAATATCTTAGTTGCAATAGGTATCGCAATAGGTATTGCATCCTTAATCTTAATTTTAGCCCTATCAGGAGGCATAACTAACTATGTTAAGGATTATTATGGTGCTGATGGTAAATCAACTCTGATAAGTGCTGAATATGATAAAAATACATCACTTACCTCATCTAAGGTAACTACAGTTAAAGGTATAAATGGAGTTAAGAATGTAACTAAATCTACAAACCTATCTAAGGTTACTGCAAGCTATAATGAAACAGAATATGAAATGGCAAAGCTTTATGAATATAATTCATTAAATGCACCAACATTATTATATGGTTCTTATGCATCAGGATCTGAAATTATTATTGATTTAGATTTTGCAGAAACTTTAACTAATGATCAAGCCATTGCCGCAATAGGTATTACTTTAACGTTAACATATAATGATACATCTTATGATTTTACTGTATCAGGCTTATATGATGATTCATCATCTACAACAGGATATATTACATCTGAATATATGGATTATTATTCAACAGATACAACATGTATTTATGTTGAGGTAGAAGATATTACATATCTTGATTCAGTTGAAGAGGAATTACAAAATATTGGCTTTAATACAGCTCAATTAAATGAAGAAGCATCAACTGTTTTAGATTATATTGATTTAGGAACAACTGTTTTAACAGCTGTTGCCTTAATTTCAATGGTTGTATCAGCTATTATGATTATTATAGTTATGTATATTTCTGTATTAGAAAGAACTCAAGAAATAGGAATTTTACGTTCTATAGGTGCTAGAAAAAAAGATATTTTAAAAATGTTTATTACTGAAGCCTCTATGCTAGGTTTAATAGGTGGTATATTAGGCGTAGGTATTTCTTATTTAATCGCAATTATAACAAATATAGTTTCAATGATAGCAGCGAATGCTTATTTTATAAGCTATAATCCTTTATATTATTTATTAGGACTTTTAGTAAGTGTTATAGTTTCAACCTTAGCAGGTATCGCTCCATCTAATAAAGCATCAAAGCTAGATCCAGTAGAAGCTTTAAGATATGAATAGGAGTATTTTATGGGACATAATATATCAAAAAGTAAGAAGCAAAAGCTTAAGAAAAAAAGAAATCAAAATAAAATAAAAAAGATGGAGAAGGAAGATTCGTTAGGAATCTCAAGAAAAAAGCTTAAAGGTGCTATAAGTGAAAAAACATTTATCATTTTAAAAATAATATCTATAGTATCAATTCCTTTAATATATTTTATTTATTCACCATTATTAATTTTTGCAATAATATTTGCGGTATTGATGCTTATATTTGCCACAATGGCAGAAAAGAAGATAAATCATACATTTATTAAATCAAATCATATGAAAATATCTAAGCTTGATAGTGTAGTTGCCATAATAGTTATATTAGTTACTATTACAGGAACAATTATCAATGCGAATACTAAAAAGAAGTTTACTGAAGCAAATACATTAAATGAAATATCAAGAAGTGTTAAAAACTTCGGTTCATGCTTAACAGGCTCTCGTTCTATAATTAAAGGAAGTAAAATGGGCATGCATTTTGGAACAAAGGATTTTGATACATCAAAAATGCCACCAGCACCTCCTGCAGGTGGAAGACCTCCAATGAATTTTTTAATTGAAGATTTACCACTTGATATAGTATTTTCTCATATGATTTCATCGGTTAATACAGTTTTAATTTTCATGGTACCTATTACGGGAGGAGTTACTTTACTATATTATTTTTATAAGAAGAAAAGATTTGACCGTGAAATGAATTCAACTATAAAGGATGAATATATGGAATTAGATGAAAAAACTTTAAATGATATCTTTACATTTGGTTATTTAAAGGATGAATCTGGTAATTTCATTTTAGATGATGAAAAAGAAGATGATATTAAATTAGAAATTACAACACCATATGTTCAAACTAAAATTGTTGATGATTTTATTAATGAAGATTCAGAATATGGCGATATTGATAATGTTTAAAAAATAAATTTAAAAAAATAGATAAAACATCTCTATTATTTATATGGAGGTGTTTTTTTATGGATAAATTAGAAATATTAAAAAAGTATTTTGGATTTGATAAATTAAAGAAAGAACAAGAAGAAATAATAGATTCAATTTTAGCTAATAAGGATACTATAGGACTTTTACCAACAGGATTTGGTAAATCAATTACATTTCAGCTTCCTGCCCTTATTTTAGACGGAATAACCATTGTTATAAGCCCTTTAGTAGCTTTAATGAGTGATCAGGTCCAAAGCCTGAAGAAAAAAGGAATAAGGGCTGAATTTCTAAATTCGTTATTAGAACCATCAGAAAAACAAAAGATATATAGAAAACTAAAATATGGATTAATAGATATATTATATGTATCAGCTGAAAGATTAGAAAATGAATATTTTTTAAATATAATATTAAAGCTAAATATATCTTTAATTGTTTGTGATGAGGCTCATACAGTATTATGGAGTGATGATTTTAGAAAATCTATTGGAAAGATAAATTTATTTATTAAAAAGTTAAATAAAAGACCAAGGCTTTTAGCCTTAACCGCAACGGCAACAAATAATACAGTAGAAAAAATAATTGAATGTATAGGACTTGAAAATCCTAAAATAGTAAGTGCCTTATTCGATAGAAAAAATATATTTTATGATGTTAAAAGAAGTGATAAAAAGCTAAATGAATTAATAGCTTATATATCTAAGCATAAAAATGAATTAGGAATAATTTATTGTTTAACTATTAGAAACTCAAAATATGTTTATGAATATTTAAAAAATATGGGCTTTAAGGTTGGATATTATTATGGAACGCTAGAAAAAGAAGAAAAGGAATATATGCAATATGCATTTACAAATCATGAGATAAATATAATTGTTTGTACAAACGCTTTTGGAATGGGAATAGATATACCTGATATAAGATATGTAATAGAATATGATCTACCATCTTCAATAGAAGATTATTTACAACAAACAGGAAGATGTTCACGTGATGGTAAATATCGGGAGGCAATCCTTTTATTTTCTGTTAATGATATAAAGACATCTAACTATTTTATAGAAAATATTGAAATTGGAGATAAAACATCAAAAGAATTAGAATTGATAAAAAAATCTAAATATAAAAAGTTAGATAAAATGATAGAATTTGCCACAACAAGGAAATGCCTTCATAAATATGTTGTTGAATATTTTGGACAAGAATATAAAGAAAAAAGGTGCAATATGTGCATCAATTGTAAGGATAAAAATCTTTAATTTAATTTTAGTTTTAATTTAATTATTTTTAAGAATTAATAGTTATAATAAAGTCGTAAAAAGCTAGATTTAATCGAACTTTTTATAAATAAAACACACGTTTTTTCATCCTTTTAAATTAAGAAGCGAAAACGCTTCTTTAATTTTTTTAAAAAAAAGTTGTTGACAAAAAGAAACGAAAGTTGTAATATACATTACGTAAAAAATAACATCCCCTCAAATCGTCAAGATAAAAGACGTTAAAACCTAGAGGGAGTGATAACATATGATTAGAAAATTCTTAAAGAGAATGGCTTACATTTTCGTAAGTTGCGGACTTGATCTAAACAAACTAGACTAAGCCCGTTTTTTTTTACTTTTGGGGCAGAAAAAAAGCTCATCAATTGATGAGCTAATTAAAATTATAAGCCGATTCCAAATACGCCACAAATAGCTAAAATAGCAAAGATTACAAATAAAACTTGTAAAACAATTTTTAAAGTCTTATTCATCTTAGCATCTACTAACCATAACCAGCCAGCGATAACACCAGCAACGATTAAAATTAAATCAGAAACCATTTTAATCTTTCCTAAAACTGCCCAATGTCCGCCGCATACATTGAAAATCCAAATAGTACCAGAAACCATTAAAGAAATGAATGCGAATAGACCAATAATCCATAATAAACCGCTATATTTTTTCATGCTTAAATAACCTCCATATACATTAATAATTATATCATAAAATAGTAAAAAATAACTAAAAAAATTTTTTTAAAAAAATAGTAAAATAATTGTTGACATTATTTTTTATTTTGGTATAATAGATATCGCAGCACGCAAGAGTGCTTTAAAATAGATGGACCCTTAGCTCAGTTGGTAGAGCAACTGACTCTTAATCAGTGGGTCTGGAGTTCGAGTCTCCAAGGGTCCACCAGTTTAATAAATTCAAGAGGTTGAAAAACCTCTTTTTTTATTTTTATAGACCAAAAAGAAAAGCTCGTATGAAACGAGCTTTAATTATTTATTAAGTAATCTAATTTCTCCATTTAAGGCATCAAGTACATATGGGATATCTGGTTTAATTTCACCTTTGATAATTTTTGTTGCGATAAATGTTTCAATATATTTTTGGATATATCTTTTAACTGGTCTTGCACCATATTCTTCATCATATGCTTGATCTAGAATATGCTTTTTTAAAGAATCAGTATAAGTGATATTAATACCTTGAGTAATTAATCTCATATCTAGATTTCTTAATAGTTTTGTAACAATCTTTAATTGAATATCCTTATCTAATGGATTGAATGTGATTATTTCATCAATTCTATTTAGGAATTCAGGCTTAAAGCTTTGTTTTAATAGCATTTCAACCTTCTTTAATCTATCTTCGGATTTAGAAAGAAGAAGTTCACTACCTAAATTAGATGTCATAATAATGATTGTATTTTTAAAATCAACTGTTCTTCCTTGAGAATCAGAAAGTCTACCATCATCTAGGATTTGAAGAAGTAGATTAAATACATCATGGTGTGCTTTTTCTATTTCATCAAATAAAACAATTGAATATGGATTACGTCTAACCTTTTCAGTTAATTGTCCACCTTCATCATAACCAATATATCCTGGAGGCGCTCCAATTAATTTAGCCACACTATGAGCTTCCATATATTCACTCATATCAATTCTTATAATATGAGACTCACTATCAAATAATGCATCAGCTAATGCTTTAGCAAGCTCTGTTTTACCTACACCAGTAGGTCCTAAGAACATAAATGAACCAATTGGCTTATTTTCATCTTTTATACCAGCTCTTTGTCTAATGATGGCATCACTAATTAATTCAACTGCCTCATCTTGACCAATTACTCTTTCTTTTAATGTATCAGCTAGATGTAAAATCTTTTCTCTTTCGCCTTGCATTAATTTAGAAATAGGAATATTAGTCCATTTAGCAACAACTGTTGCGACATCCTCTTCATTTACTGATTCAGAAAGAAGATGGTCTTCCTTAGATTTATTTTGATAATCTGTAATTTGTTTTTCTAAAGATGGAATAGTAGAATATTGTAATTCAGATGCTTTCTTATAATTACCTTCACCGAAGGCTTTATCTAGTTCGAATTTAGCATCCTCTAATTTTTTCTTGATGTTTTTATAATCTTGAATTTCAGCTTTTTCGTTTTGCCATTTTTCAGTTAATTTAGCTGCATCCTTTTCTAAAATGTTAAGCTCGATTTCAATATCAGCAAGTCTTTTTTTAGAAGTAGGGTCAGTTTCTTTCTTTAAAGCCATTTGTTCAATCTTTAATTGAGCAATCTTTCTATCTGCATCATCTAGCTCAGCAGGCTTTGAATCAATTTCCATACGGCAAGAAGCACAAGCCTCATCAATTAAATCAATTGCTTTATCTGGTAAGAATCTATCAGTGATATATCTGTTTGATAAAGTAGCAGCTGCAACAATTGCGTTATCTTGAATTGTAACGCCATGGTGTAGCTCAAATCTTTCCTTTATACCTCTTAGAATAGATATAGTATCTTCAACAGTAGGCTCAGATACTAAAACCTTTTGGAAACGTCTTTCTAAGGCAGAATCCTTTTCGATATATTCTCTATATTCCTTTAAAGTAGTAGCACCGATACAATGAAGCTCGCCTCTTGCAAGCATTGGCTTTAACATGTTAGAAGCATCTAGTGCACCGTCAGATTTACCAGCACCTACAATTAAGTGAATTTCATCGATAAACATAACAATCTTACCATCAGATTCTTTAATCTTATTTAAAACCGCCTTTAATCTTTCTTCAAATTCACCACGATATTTAGCACCAGCAACTAAAGCACCCATATCTAGCTCAAATATAGATTTATCTTTTAAAGAAGTAGGAACATCATTGGCAACAATACGTCTTGCTAAACCTTCGATAATAGCTGTTTTACCAACACCAGGTTCACCAATTAAAACAGGGTTGTTTTTAGTTTTTCTTGAAAGAATTTTGATGATACGTCTAATTTCCTCATCACGACCGATAACTGGATCAATTTTTCCTTCTCTGGCTAAAGCAACAACATCACGACCGTATTTTTCTAATACATTTTCATTATTATCTTGATATTCTTGATTCATCATAAAAATCAAC